>JGI24021J15306_10001573_pt1 | contig 22710 bp, 11 predicted proteins | sample Ectturendosymbi1_FD_15306 | JGI IMG/M metagenome (IMG submission 15306) | reverse complement strand
GTGCTCCTCAGAAGAGCAAACCTGAGCTTTGTCCTTATGTACGTTATGACAGATGCATACGGCTCCCTGCGTTTTTCAGCTATTTTTTCTGCTAGCCTTTTGACTGGAAAATAGTGTTTTTGAAGGGGGTTGAGATTGGATACTACTCTATTATACTTATAGTATTGATAAAAAGTGGTAGTGTCTATTTTACCAGCGATATTTATTCTGGGGGCAACAGATCGGCTGGAGCTATTGTGCCGGCAGTCAAACATTCGGTCTTGTTGCATGACGACGCAATACCAAGAAAAAGGTCACTTTGCCAGGAAAACGTTCTGCTCGTGGTGTAACGGTTGTGTGTACTGTTACGGCTGCTGTGCCAATGGTTTTCGGTTTGACACTCACCTTGCCGACTTTCGTTTTGTTTTTTTTTCTTTTCTTTGTTTTAGGATCCGCTTAGGTGTTGCGTTTAGGGGTTAGTGTTGTTTGGTTAGGGTTAGGTTAGTGGGTTATATTAGGGTTAGGTTAGCTAAGCTTAGGGTTAGGCTAGTGTTACCTTAGCATTAGGTTAGCTTAGCACTATGTTAGGGTTAGGATTAGGGTTAGGTTATGGCTACGGTTAGGTTGTAGGTTTATCTTTTACTTGCATTTACTTCGTTTCTACCAAGCCTTTTGCTGCTGCCATCGGATCTTGGCGGCAAAATAGCCACTGCCAAAAATAAAATCATGTGACAACTTCACTCACATCAAATTAGCTTAGGCTATGTCATGTGATCTTTCCTGCACATGACTGTTTTCATTTTGCAGTGGTTATTCCAAATCCAAGGCAAGACTTGTTTTTCACAGAAAGACCTTGGCGTGACATAGACTACACTATGTATGTATAGGCCTAGATAAAATTATTTTACTGTCATGTGCCAAATTTTCACCTGTCATGGGTGAACACTTATCAAAAAAGTCCTCTGATTCCAGTACAGTCCAGATCACCCAACAACGTGTAGCAACATTTATATTTATTTATCTTAGGTTTGTAAACTACTGTAGCTTTCGGGTGCCCTGTAAGTGTAACAGGCAGAGCTCCATAAATAGCAGAGCTTGGTTGCGGAGGTTTGAAAACGTAACCGGAGTCGCTAAAACCTATATTTTGCATTGGGCAATGAGAACTAAATGGTAGTAAAAATAATTGTACTGCAAAAGGTGATACTATACTACGGTAAAAAAAGTCTTGTTTTGAAGTTTGATAATTTTTTATTATCTGAGTTTCACAACGGTTCGAGGACAAAAAAATAGGTTTCAACAGTTGTGAATGTATAAAATTTTTAAACATCGCAAACTTCCATGCATTCCATGTTTGGGGGAAACGCATATGAAGTTGCAATGATACAACATTTTTCCTTCACTTATTTTTCTTTGTTTGCTTTTGCAACACAACTTTTTTCTACTCTGGTTACGTCATCAAACCTCCTCAACCAAGCTCCGCTATTTACGGAGCTCCGCCTTTTACAGGGCACCTAGTTTCGTATCTTTTTAGCCGTATCTTTCATGCTTTACTCAATAATACTTGATAGTATATCATACTGTACTTGTTATTGTGGTGTGCAATGTAGTTGAAACCTTAAATGTTCAGTAGATTTTGCAATTTTCCATGTGGAACTTTGCTTAACATAGCATCAAAATTATTTTTTGTTGCAACAGTTTATTTTATCCTTGTTAATTTTTTAGTTATTTATATCATATCCACCACTTAACATACAGTTGCAGCCTGTTTAGCTTCTACCTACAGTGTGAGTGTTCCGTGTACTGCATTGTTGTAACATCAAAAATGTCTGATGGAAAATGGGAAACTGTTGGAAAATCCAAAACAAAAGCAAAAGCAGGAAAGGGCTCTTCTAGTAAAGGACAACAACTTGATGACTTTGGTAAGATTGCATATCAGTCTGAAGCCATAACATATTATGTTTTTTTGCTCTTTCTTTTACCTTTTACTAGATCCATAATCCTGATTACACTTGCATTCTCTTTTTTACCTTGACACAAACAAGCGATGAACATATACACTATGTCAAGGAACATCTGTGATTTTAGTACCTAATTCAGTAAAGCTTGAGGAACCAGATTAAATGAATGCAACAACAGAAAAGAACATGATTCTATAACTCAAGTGGTATGTGTTGTTGGGTTCATTTCAATCTGGTGCCTCAAGCTTTATTGAACCAGGTACTAAAATCACAGAAAAGAACATGATTCTATAACTCAAGTGTTACCTGTTGTTGGGTTCATTTCAAACTGGCTCCTCAAGCTGCTACAACCACAAATGTTCTCTGATATGGCACATGTTCATCGCTTGTTTGCATCGAGGTGAAATAGAGACCAAGAACGGTAATGACAACACAGGTGATATGTGTTCACACAGGTTTGCACATTATGGCATTATAGGTATATGCAGTTTACTCAAAGATTTTGTTTTTATCATAGCACCACTTTATTCGGTATTGCGCTGATGATGCTTACCAAAATCGAATTCACCACACGGTTGGGAAATCACAGGCAAGACAAAAGGAACATTTCTACCAAGAACAATTTTAATGAGAGTGTGATTCACATCCTGACGTGGGGTATTGTGCATTTCTAATAATGCAAGATATTGGTCAGTGTGGTTATAAGATATATGTTTCAATATGCTTTTGACACTTCACAGCAGATTCCATTTACCATTTGCTGATTTGTGACCTGGTGATGAAGTAGCACACAAGATACTGTAAGATTGCATAAATTTTGCAAATTCGTCACACGAATTGTTTAGCACCATCTGAGTGCAAACAACAGAGTATACTGTATTGGGCAAAATGGTGTTTAAAACAATGTATCAGTTGTTATGAAGACAAGTTTGTTTGCACATCAACCTCAGTGAAATATGAAAAATAATCAACAGTGATGAGATATGATTTACCATTGTTTTCACAAAGGTCAACACCAACTTTTTCCTGAGGTGTTGTTCCTTTATCATGCTAGTACATTTGACTTCGTTAACATTGGCAAATTCTCTTGCCAGTTGTTTTCATTTATTCTTAATTCCACTGACAGTTACTACGTGTTTCTGTGTATTAACTGAGTCATGAAAGAATAAATCAATCAACCAATCATTAATCTGGTATTGATTCTGCAGTAACTGCAAGTAAAATATTTTTATAACATTTTTGCCACATGGACAAATACGTTGTAGGTGATTTTCAATCTGAAAGAACAATTGTGATGCTTTTGGATTGGTGCAGTAACAAATCGTCAAGGCAAGTAAGACAAGATTCTGCCAAGATGAAATTTCACACAAAGTGATAATGATTAAGACATTAAAAATCTTGGTTTCTTTGATATACTGTCTAGATTGCCCAAGATGTTCTCACTTTAACCAAAGACTGAAGACCATTTCACTCATTTGCAGTAAATTTTAAGGCTGAAATTTAAGAAGTCCATATATGGGTGCTGGTAGTCCGTGCACCACATGCGAGCTTCTTTGTACTGAGAAGTAATAACACCTGACATGTTATGCACAGTTACGTTGTTTCATGAGTCACATCTAAATTTTCTCCATTTACGTATGATATCTTATCGACAAATATAGCAAAAGTTTAATGGCAAAGGGGGCTCGTTAACTTAGAGTATGTCCACCTTCTAATCAATAGTTTGGTGTTTGATCCACAGCCCCTGAATGAATCTCTGTAGTTCTTTGGACAAGAACATCCACCTTAACCGTCCTAACAAGAAACAAATTTGAGGTTTCAGTGTGCCACCAGTTGCCATCACCCAAATTAGAACTGCCATCGAAGTCATACTGCTTCTAGCACATGATGTCTATAATGAATGGCATGCAGATGCAGTAAGCCAAAGATACATGTATGATCCCTCTAGGCTACTTTGACTATGGAACAAATTCCCAAAATTTCTGTATCCAAGCAGACATTTTTCCTTAACTGGCATCCCATTAACTGCATGGATTCTTCAATGTAAGCATTTTTTTACTTCAAGTTCATGGAAATCCATAAATCTTCAACACAGTGACACACCTAACTGTTTCAAAAATCAAAGGTGCTTAGTTTGAATATTTACTTTTATGATGTAAAATATTTGATGCTTCTGGTTTAATTTGTCTGGCACTTAGTCAATACTTTTATTATGCTCTTGTGTGATGAATCATATCTTTTTCCTGATGTAATCCTTCACATTTATGTAATATGTTCATTACCTGCTATTGGAGTGAAAGCTATGCTAAATGTCTTTTCATTTTGTTGTTTTTAGTAAAAAGGTCATCACCTTTGTATGATGTGTCCAATATGAAAGAAAGTCCAGATTCAAGGACTAATGAGTTCTCCACAAAACCAGGTGAGAATCTTGCAAAAATGTGACAATGAACAAATTTCATGCTACTTTCTAGAATGGAATGTTCTTGCCATGTTTAAAGGCAACTAAGCATGCAGACTTCTCCTTAGCACTTTGAGAGCCGGCATACGATATATTCGTACTTCGATTTCGGCGTAAAAAACAGTAGTTTTCGGTTGCATTACCAACGCCCTAGCTCCTCCGCCGATTGCACTAGAGAGCTGTTCAAGGGCTCAAACGGATCGGCCAGTCTAGTAGATTGTACTCGAAAAAAGTTTTTTGGTATGGGGGATGCGGATTTTTTGTGAGTGACATCATAAGTGAGGTAGTTTTGGGTTCATTTTGGCTCATGTTGCCTGGCCTAGTGCCCAATCACTAGGCCAAAGTGTTTCGCTGAAGTTTTCATTGGAAACAAGGCTCAAGTCCGAGTCTTTTGAGCCTTTGATCAACTTTCTAGCGTTTCTGGTTCAAAAGTTATGATCTAAAATAAACAAATGAATTAATTATCTAATTAGTCAAATATTTACTAACTTACACCACAACTTTTGAACCTGAAACCCCAGCAGGTCATCCAAAGTATCAAAAGACTCAGATTGTAGCCTAGTTCCCAGTAAAAACTTCAGCAAAATACTACCACCTAACGGTTGGCGCCCAGGGCCAGGCAAAGTGGGCCAAGGTGGCCTAAAAGTCCTCCACTTCTGACGTCACTCACAAAAAACCCGCACCCCCAAGCAAAAAATTTTTTTTCGAGTGCAGACTAGAAGACTTGCTGTGTCTTTCGACGCTTCGACTAGGTCCGTAACCCAAACAGGAGCGGAGATACTCCCACGGAAAGACACATGCGTTTAGGCGTTTCGAAAGCAGCCAGACGAGTTATTTCACTGTCATTTTAACTGTTGGTGGTTTGGTAAAAGTTTTGCTGATTAATGCTTTTTTCAATCACAGATTAAGAGTTGTTTTTAGACATTTCTGCACAAAATTGCCCCTATTAGTCATTTATAAAAAGTCTGAATACATGGATCATGGATATACAGGAGCATTTAACCTGAAAGTATTCAGGTTATTATATATGGCATGGCTGAAACTAGACCTAGCCTAAGCTTTACATTGTAGCTAATTATTTTTCAAGATAAAATGGTCTTTCAAAGAATTTTTTCCAAAAAACTTTGAAGGGATTTCAGGCTTTAACTGTATTTTTCCAAAAAACTCTGAAGCAATTTCAGGCATTCTGTATGTGTATCCATTCTACATGGAAAACAGGTTAAATGTGCAGATAATTTGCGCAGTGTTTTTGTGCATTTTTAAACCTCTGGTTTTGAATGGATGATATCAAGGTCAAAGATCTCCTGGAAGATCCCAGCCAAAGAAGAAAAAGAAGCCTGTTGTTGAGTCTAAGTATGATTACAAAACTATTGAAGAAGCTCTTTGTAGTGTAAGTTTTGTTCAGAAGCATTTCGTTCTGGTTAAAATGTGTTTGAGAAGCTGTTGAAAATTTGCTGTAGATAAGTGCCATATATTACCGTGTGACTTGTTGGTGGTTGTGACTTGTTGCAGTATATATCCACCAACAATCTTATTTGCAGATAGAGCTTTCAATTTTCTAAAATGGTATGAATTTGTTGTCACATTTCATTGTAGGACCCTATCACCAGCATTGATAAACAAGCAACTCTGATGAAAGAAAAATTCCCTGATCAACCACATGTGAGTGTTTCGTTTGTTTGTTGGTATTTTTGCTTTCAGTTTGTGTTTCATCCATCTTGCTGAAGAATGATCCTGCAAAAAGTGTTAAGAACCATGCAGGGAATGCCAAATTGTTTGTAAAATTGGAAAGAATATTTGCTCTCCAATTTAAGTCACACACGTACATGCATAAAACCTGTCAAGAATGTGTCTCAAAGCCAGTTTTTTGACCTTAACAGAAAATGTTTTGGTACATTTAACTCTTAGTTTCACAGGTTTGAGCTTTTATCTGAATTAGTATTTATCTAAATAATTTTTTCTTTTAACTCATTAAGATTAATGGGCAGAATAAATGTTCTGTTGCATAGAAGTGCTTTTGCAGTATGTTAGCATTGCTTTGTTAAATGTGAATCTTCTAATCCAGTGGTTATCAGCCTTTTTTGTACCACAACCCTTATAGCAGCCTTCTACAACCCAACGATCCCCATCCAAAGCTCAAATAAATCAGATGTAATACAGCTATGTACATAAAATATCTACTTGTGAACCCTTAACAAATGGCTTACGACTGCGACACCCAGGTTGAAAACCACTGTTCTAATCAATCATATGTTGCATTGTTTCAGGTTCTGGCAAAGGTTTTTCTAATTCTTACCTTAAACTATGAAAACCTCTGGCTATAGCCTCAATTTTACACAGTAGTACACCCAAAAGTTTAGCTCAGCATAGCATATATACCAGGGGTGGCCAAACCTGCTCTATGTATGAGCCGCGTATCGTAAAACCCAAGTTACAAAGAGCCGCAACATAGAAATCTAAAAACACGAATTTATTGCAATCTACGCTTCTTTGACATCACAATTCTTTTTGGAATGACTTGCAGAAGTAATACTGTACGGCACGCTAGCTACCACAGAACCATTTTACAATATTTTCACACTTTGCAATAGAAATAAAAAATGAAAAAATAAATACGGTATATAATTTTTTGGAAAGCTCAAAGAGCAGCAGTTTGGCCACCCCCGATATACTATTGATCATTTTGCTCTTAACTGTGGTAGGTTGATGTGGTTTGGATAGAGGGTTTGTTGTACTTCTGCCACTGGCAAATAAACATGTGCATTTCCATTTTTACCCGTCTTCCTATCACTATCCATGCTATGTGAAACTTGTAAAGCAATTACATTTGAGAAGCACTGCAAGAAACTTCATCCATAAACATGTAACATGTATTCAACGAAAAAAAAGGTTCTTACCTTAAAATTTGTTGAAGGCCATTCACAAATCATTACTGTGCAAACTGATTGTTTTTTGATGAAACCCATCTCCATGTCCTGAAAGCATACAATAAAAATTAAAAATGTCGAATGCGAATTACAGATGTGCAAATACCACATAAGTAATGCCTGGGCATGTGAAAAATCTCAGCTCTGCAGCAAAGTAGATAACTAATTTTGAAGTCGCTTTTTTGTATCGGTACCAGTAGGATCTTTTCACCTTGAATGCAGTTCAGCAACTTTTCAACCTTGTTTTAAAAAATACATGTCACAAGTTACATTTGTACTACTGACGATGTGGAGACTTTCGCGTCGTTTTTTACAGATGTTTGTTCAAATATCGGAGATGTTTTCGGGCTTAAGCGCTAGTGGGTAGCAGGCGTTCCGTAGAAGGTCGTGTGCAGCTTGGGAGATGCGGCATAATGACAAACTCTGTGCCTCCGCGGTTTGGGCGCGATGCATGCGATTCATGTATGATGCGTGTGATTTTGGTCACGATACGATGTGATTCTTTCCGATGTAACCCCATGATGCATGACAACGTGTCTAGGCTGGATTAAAATACTCTGCAGCACTGAGCATGGTGCAAGAGCGGTAGCGCGGAGAGATGCTAGGTGTGGGTCCCCGCCTGCAATTGCCAAGTTTGCAGAAGATATTGTTGCGGGTGGAAATTTTTGAATAAACATTACCCAGGTGCTTTGTAAGGGACAATATAGGGTCAGCTTTCACGCCTAACCAGCAATAGGGACTGCGAGCTTACAGCCGACATCGCTTTTGCGAAGAAGGAAGCACAAACGTGCGCATGTGAAGGGTTGGCCCTTGTGTATTTTTGCTGTTAGAATGTTGACGTTGTAGGAAGAGCAGCTGTTGACATATTTTCAGTTTTGTTGAAATCGTGGTTCTGGATCGTCGACTGATAAGGCTGTTAAACTTGGTATGCATATCGGCGATTTTGTCGACATGTGATGGCTAAAACACAACCGGATACGTGATTTTTTCGGTCATAGACCAAAACGTTTTTGAAATGACCGAAAGAAAGTCATTTCGGTCAGAATGTCTGAAATAGAGGCGAATGAACACTGTTGCGGCAAGTTTTGATATAACTCTGAGACAAATGACCGAAATGTCTCAGCAAAAAATGACCGAAATATCTCAGCGAAAAAAAAAAACAGCCGGATACTACTGATGTTTCACCTCCAAAGTTCTAGGGAAGCTTGCTGGTAAACCCATGAGATCGGCACAAATACAAAAAATCAAAACTGAGGTACCCATCCCAAAATGCAAAGCAAGTGTAATCAATTAAAAACATCATAAATATTCTCCACAGCTTAGCGCAACCAATAGAAGCATGGCTAAAAGCTATGAATAACGGTCAAGGATGAATGAATACCTGCTGTCTTGTGTATTAAGTTTAATACAGTATCGCCAGTGTTATAGTTTGTCCGTGGAAGAAAGTTGCTTCAACTGTCATCGAGCAACAGTATGGAAATATTTTGGGGCAAGCAAATATGTTCCTTACTTTCTCTGATAGTTTACGTTCCCTGGCCGGGTGAGGAGTGAAATCGGAAGCAACAGACACTGACGTTTAATGTGTTGTTGCTCATTGCTACATACTGGTTATAATTTTTCTGCTGTAATTCTGTAGTACGTTTCAATGTTTCCGTTGTGTAAGAGAACTTTTGAAGTGAATCTATTGTAAATACCCTATGTTTGCTGCAAATGCGTGTTCTACTTATTCTGATTACTTTAAAATTTGTGAAAACCGGTTGTAATTGGGCAGAAAAGGGTGCGCAACTTTGATTTAAATTTTAAGGTTGTGAAAACTTAATAATGTGATTTTCTGGCGTGCGGCTACAATGAATAAGTAGGAAGCTGAAGCTTAGAAGCCTGTTGACAAGAATGATCGTGCTGGAAATAACTTATGATGCGAAACATGACGTAAATCACGCTCTGAAACATTTTTATTTCTGAATGTTTGGATTCTTTGGCATTTGGCTAACAGCTGCGAACCCGTTTCTGAAATACATGCTGTGTGCAAAATTCACTATTTGGCCAAACTCCAACAAAATTTTAGCTACTTTACACTCTTTACATATTATTCATTCGTATCCCCAAAACAAAAATCATCCCCAAAACTTTTTTACCGTAAGTAGAAAGCTTGGTATCATTTTTTTCTTTACCAATGAAAAATCAGTTTAGCCACTAGAAAATAAACATTGATTTTTTTTTGTGACAACATTTTCGAAAGCTCTTCTCCAGACCATAGGTGGGTTCCATAAAAACACCCAGTTATTTCACAAAACCGAGTTTGTAGGCGTGTGCAGCCATTCTACAAATAAGTTTCCCGATCGACATTGTTTCGTTGACTCACAAATCAACTTAAAACATTGCGAAGATCTCCATGTGTCACAATTCTATCGTTACAGTCTTTTCCAAGACTGAAAAGTTAGTTGTTTCCAAACCCTGCACCAACAACCATTGGACCGTCGAAGTATTGGCATCAGAATACTGGCAGGTGGGACGAATGGAATGGTTAAAAAATCTGTAATGGATGTAGTTTTAACGCGGGGGACAAAACACGTTTTTGCCACTTAAAATAATTCCTATTTTTCATACAGCAATTGTTTCCGCGCGCATAATGTCCATCGTAGGTTCAAATTTACACCTCTGTGAAAAAACGTACGCTTCTGGTTTTGATACACCACACCTGGCCTGTTTGAAAACATCCTGTCGACTGAAACAAAGCTGCCGCGATGCAGTCACATTAATTACGAAAAATCGCTTAGAGCAGACGATAGCAACATCGGTAAGGTGGCAACCACAAGAAATTTTCTGCCACAAAGTTTTTCCTGTTCTGTGGTCTTCCTTCGATGCGGTCATTGGTTGTTTTGTGGATGCTTCCAGTTTGTAAACCGGATCGTTGAATTTTAGAAAGCGTGCACAGGCTTTTAACCCTCTTCCTCCCCGAGTACGGATTGCACGCTCGTGAAAAAATTGACAATGGTGGAGCATCTTTAGTCCAGACTTAAAACTCTTGTTGATGTTGTGGTGTAATTGTCAAATATCTGAGGTCATGCCGATGGCATTGGGTCAGTATGAAATAGACAAGATGTTACTGTAATACGCAAAATGTGATCAAAATAGAAGTCACCAACATACATGATGACTCACTACATATACAGAACTGTCTTCAAAAATCAGAAACACACTGGCATGAACCAATTACTTGGTTGCCTTGTGGCTGATATAATTTTTGCAAGAGATTCATGCTGCTAAATTGTTGGTCCATTTAGATTTTTAGGAAAAGTTTTTGGCTGCTGCGTTGGCTTCGTATCTTATCAAGCATCAGATAACTTGTCTGTGAAAAAGTTTATGTGATGTTTTACAGATCATTGATGTTAAAACTTGTGTTAAAGTGTTTTTGGATAAAACGTGTCGAAACGTGCGTAACCGTTTGTGCCAATTGCTATGCATATCTTCAAGAGTTTGTTGTTTTTTACTTTTGTAGATAAATTGTCTGCATATGGCTGGAGACCTTAACCCAAAATGCAATACTACAACTTCATTAGCTACTTTTGGGCTGTTTTGTTGCCATTGTCCCTGCACTGTAACGTGCATAACTGTTAAATGCTAGATTAGAGTATGCTGAATTCTGTTAAAATTTCATCATAGGTGTGGTTGAAGGATGTTGGCATGTACCTAAACACAAACCTCAGGTGCCCGGACGAAAGTGTTGCTCAAGATGGAAGAGAGTTCGATTTTCCTCTTTGTAAAGCCAGCAAGGTGGTCATAGTTTTGCAGGACAGTAGTGCACAATGGCTGTGTGGTGAAAACTCGCTTATTAAACTCGTGTTTTAATAACTGCTGAAAAAGTCTTTTGTTGCAGCAGTAACACAATAAACTCTGCATTATTTTAAATTTTGTTTGTTACCTCTACAACTATTGATGATTGTTCAGGAACTTATTTAGATTTTTCTGTTTTTTTTGCAGAGTTTGAACAGTAAGCTGGTAAAACTTTTTGGAAATGAACTGGCAGATACTGTGGTTCCGGGGATGTTCCAGCATTTTATTAGTTCGATGCTTGATTGCATCGCTAGAGGTATGAGCAAAGTGTACTCTATCATATTCGGAAAGTTGTAAGTTTGTGTGAGGTGGACAGTGTTCCCATGTGTTTCGAACAGCTGCGTCTTATTGTCCCCGGTCTTCTCGTTCAAGTTTAATGTGTCGCCAATGCAAGTTGCAAACATGCAAAGAAATCGTTTTTCAACACATCTAAGTTGGTCTTTCGGCTTCTTATGTGTTTGTAGATATTCCAGCCTGGGGTTACAAGATATGCGTGCAGGTCCTGGCGCACAGCTATCCCACCTTGTGTTGCGAAGATTTAGAAAAACAAGTGGACAAGATTCAGACTATGAAAAATGTCCCGAAAAAGTTAGTATCATAGCTTGGTGTGGTGTATATAGTATCATAGCTTGGTGTGGTGTATATACCACATCGTTGTCGTACAACTTATGTGTTTTCTCTTTCGCCTTTCTTTAGAAAATATATGTCAAACTGACTAATGGCAACGGAAATTGCGCGGTCATTACGTACTTGTATTTTCTTACTTTGCGTGCTGTTGCATTTCGTTTTAATTCTGACTTAAAACTTGATTGTTGCAGGTGTCTGTCACTGCTCTGGGCGTTCGGACAGGTTGGGGTGAAAGATGTTCGATGTGGAGCCAAAGGTAGAAACGCGTGTGTAGTGAAGGAATGTTAAAACTGACCTGTAAATGGTCGACCAAGTGAGCCCCTGGTGTTAACGTGGTACAAATTTGTGAACTTCTAAGGCTAGGTGACTTGAATTCGTTCAGAGAATTGTGTGGCGGTTTGATATCTGTGCTGGTTTATGGTGATTGTGATATTGCGATCCTAAAATCGTCCGATCTAGCGACGCTTATCACCGTCGTGTGGTGCTTGTATGTTCGTTGCAGAAGTCAAACAGTGGCTTTGCTGGTCGCAACCAACTCAATGTATTCGCAGTTTGGCTTCAGCTGATGCTTCCCTGCTTGTACATGAAGAACATCGCGTCATACTCGATGGACTACATCGAAGCTTTGCTTGACCGCACACAGGGAAGATTTGCTCCCATTCTAAGCTCTGCGATACAACCAGAGCGATTCATGGAGATAGCTCGATGGGCGCTGGACCCACCTACTACCGCTCCTGCAAAGTCAAGCGCGTATGTTATTGTTAGTTCTACTCTATTGTGAGAAATCCTGGCAATAGTTATAGTTGAACTTGCGAGGCGTCCGGCTTGAGCTGTTGGTCAATTGCGTTACGTGATGAACGTGTATGTTCAGTTGAATGCGAACGGAAGCTGTCATTTTTCGTTCTGTTGACGGAGTGCATTCGAATCAAAGCTTTCATTGGATCAGGATGAGTCAATGCCATGCACTCTTCATTCCGACTTCCGATACCATTTTCATGCTAAGCTTTTACTACGGTTTCGTTTACACGCTACGTGTTCTATTATGGCCAAACTGGCCATGACTTCGCTTAAAAAACGATCGCTGTCGCGGTTTCAGCAATGAAATAGGCAAGGACCGACTTAGAGCGAATGAACAGAATTTGAACGTCCTAGGCAAACATTTGCAACATGGAAACGTTACATTTGTTGCATAAACCATGCGTTTCCTTTGATGCCGGTGTTCACGGTTTGAACTTTCAGGAAGTGTCTTGTTATCAACAACTAGCTTCGTTCAAGCGTTTGTAGCTAAATTTAGAGCCTTAGCGGTATTATTGTATAGAGTTAAAACAGGATAGGTGTGGATGTAAGAATCGGTTCAGTAATGGTGTTTTGTTGCGCCCAGATTACATGTCTTGGTGTTTTTAGTGCTATTGATATGGCATGAAACCATGATGTGCGTCCTTTTGGGTCTTTATGTCGCATATGCAGCAACTGGTTAAACAATTAAAAACGAAACGGGAAAAGTTTGAGTGAGATTTTTGTCCAAAGAAAAATCTTTCCTGCAACTGAAAACGTTGTTTGTAGAAAACAACTCATCAACAACCTGTTGTTTACTTCGCAGTAGTGCGGATGAACACGTATCCGATCGCAAGGAAACAACTTCCCGCGAAACGTATTTGCGTGTTGCCAGGAGCAATCACGGGAACAACCGCGTTAAACGTTTTCAGAAATCAATTTTTCGATGAACCTTAGGTGCGAACAAGAATTAAATATGCGCATACGCGGTTTTGAAATGTCCAATTTACTTCAACGTCAAGAAAAAATATGGCAAAATAAACTTGTATGATGCAAATCGTACAAGATTATTTTCAGTTGTCAGTGGCGTTTTTAGTATCATAATGGATGATCGTTACGGTTGAATATACGTAAGGTGAGAGCAGATTCTTCCTTAATACCCTCTGCAAAAGAGTCCTTTCAAGCGCTGCAATAAAAAAGTGGTTTTGACACGTTGTATGTGACAAGACTGATAAATTTAATTTCTGCAGTATCAAGGAGCGAATGAGAGCCATCTACCCATCATTCCGTGCCATAGCAGTGAGTAGCAACGCCAGCAAAAGACAAGTGTTTTCGCATATCATCAAAACTCCTTGCGTTGAGGTAATTAAATCTCTTGCGTTCGTTGTCATTGCTGAGACTGCGATGCTGCTCTCCTGGCCGCTGACTTGATATGGTGTAATGCAGGTCGCCAAACTACAACCCGCGAAGCCATTTCATCCAGCCGCAAGGACATTTTGTCAACAATGAAAAAATTATATAGACGAAAAACTTCTTGATTTGGTAGAATGTACCATACCCCGAAACAATCACATTACGTAAGATGTGCGGCCCTCGAACTGTTGTGTAATAGCTGATGTGACCCTCTGACAAAAAAGTTTGGAGACCCTGATGTAGTGAACGGAGTCCGCTTTTTATCCAAATCACGATTTAAGATCAGTTCGAGGGCCGCACATCTTACGTATTGTGATTGTTTCGGGGTATGGTACATTCTACCAAATCAAGAAGTTTTTCGTCTATATAATTTTTTCATTGTTGACAAAATGTCCTTGCGGCTGGATGTCCTTGCGGCACTTTAAATGGTGTTTGGACATATGCAGTGAGATATGCAGTGACAAAATGTCCTTGCGGCACTTTAAATGGTGTTTGGACATAATGGTGTTTGCGTGCGAGTGCAAAATGAGTAGTGGTTGTTGCTTTCTTTGATTTGTTTCTTAGCAGCAGAAGTGGCTGTTAATGTTGTCGATGCTAATGCTGTTTCAGGGCGCCGCTCTGCGGGATGAACTGACCAACATCTGCATTGACTGCTTGCAGACCGATCCGCATTGCTTCAGCCTGTGGAGAGACCTGTACACGCAAAACCTTCCCAGAACGAGGTTCAAGCAATGCTGTTTCGCAAGCCTGTCACAAACAAAATTGATGTTATATTGCCAAGCACGCTTAGTCGATCATTTTCAAGGGTTGTTTGACGATAGCCTGAAGAAACACGCTAACCTTGAAATTAGTCAGTGATAAAATGTATCATATCACAGCTTTTCGCTGACGTGATTGGTATAATTGCTTCGAAAGCATTGCTTTCTAAGCGATTATAGCGTAGCCGCAAGTGTTGTACAAGCGAACTGTGCCATCAGACGCTTTTTGTTTTGTTGCACTTTTTCCTCTCGGAGATCCGTTCTTTACAGTGAAGTCGGCTTAGAATCGTCGCCACTTCTAAAGTACATTCCAAAATCTGTTCTTGAGCTGCAACAGCAGAAATCATACCCGGGCCGCTGTTGGGCTTCGATGGAGAAACATGCACACTGTACTCAGCAATTGCGTTTTTCGAAGTAGCAGAACCGTGCTAACTTTTTCAATTAACAGAACCGCGCTGTTTCCTGCCTTCACAATTGCTTCCCATGAACGACGCGCAGCTTATGCTTTATGCTCGCTATGTTAGCCGTGCACTGCCAGCCAAAGTTATCGTTCGTTCATTGCATGACGACCAGTGTGATCTTTCAATAAAAAGGCACTGCGCTACCAGCGCGTGGCGCTAATCGCCGTGACGAACGCAGCGAAGCTTCTCAATTGCAGACTTATTTTGAGCTACGTCGACCAAAACTGGAACAGCGTTGTTTCGAAGATGCCCCGAACAGTGTTCGTCGACACAGTCCGTGCTTTCCGCAACACAAATTCTGATGCCGCCGCCAGATCCGACCAACTCACGTCCAAACCCGACTTTCACGAAGTACGAAAGCTCTGTGAGGTGAGACGCGTATCCGGTCGTATTTTATTTGCGCCGTGCGTCACCGGCGCCCATAAGCTTCGAGACAGTTTCAGCACAAAGCTGCTGGTTTCGGTCTGAGCCTAGTGTTAAACTGAAAAGGTTGGTATCAATCACCACGCATCCTGGAAGGAGTTAGAATGGGAGTTTCATGTACCCAAATGTCACAGCATGGCAGTTTCATTTGGTTTTAAAATTTATTTCTTTTCTAATATTGTGACTGTGAGCGTTGCTTGCGTCTGCGTTGTAGTAGTCCACGTTTTAAATCCGGTATTGTCCCCAATATGGAGGTGGCCGGATTGACCTTAATGACCTTCCAATTAATTCCAGTCCTTATTCTCTCATCTGATTCAAAGCGTCCTCTTGACACACATCAATTTTCCTGATTTCATCTTCCACCTCCCTTCTCCACGTTTTTCGTTCTCTTCCTAGTCGTCCATTTACTTGAAAATCTAACACTCTTGTGAACTGAAGGTATAAGTGCAAAAGCTGCTTTGGCCGGAAAGTTACCTGGAAAAATAAATCTTGGGTTCTCTTCAGGAACTCAGCGAACGTCTCGAAGATCCCAGACAGCAACCCAACGCGCGCAGTTTCAGGGTCGTGCTTCTGGTGCTGTTGGCCATCGTGGCAGCTGCTGCTGGGTTCATTGTTTACGACGTCACTCTTCACGATGGTCTGTGGAAAGAATCACAGACTTCCAAGTTTTTAGAAGCGAACGGAGTAATTTCAGCCGTGGATTACGTCAGAATGAGATTTGCACGATTTTACGACGTTGCGTCAGGGTAAGGGCTTTCGTTTCGAAAGCTACATTTTGTTGATGCCGTGTTGCAGGGATGTGCATGCCAGCCTGTCTCTTTGAAGCATGACTGCTTCATGCAATGCGATGACGTTGTAAGCTTGCTTTTGCGTTGGACTAAATTTTGCAGACTTACTGTAAACTGCTTTTTGAATGGCCATGCTTGTTCGTAGATACAAATGCCGTTTTGTGGTAAATTTCAGAACGCGTATTAACCACGTACCTTATTTGGAAATTGTGCAAATTGAAGGTACGTGTACTCCCTAGTTATGTTGCATATAAGCGATGTGCTACTGTAAGTGCAACCCCCTCTTTGATAACATAATATCGTGAAGATATTGTATTTTATGTGTCTTTATTCTTTTATCTCAAGTGTCAGGGCTTAATCCAGACGGTCATTAAAATATTGTACAATTTTGATGTTTTGTAAAACAAGTGGTTAAGGACTGAATGATAAAGTCGACTCCAGCCAAGTTGTTTAAGGTGTTGATTAAACTGGAAGAAAACATGAGAATGCGACCAACGCGCATAATGAAAACGACAGCAAGGACTTGTATTTGGTGTCAAGGCAGGTCGCGATCAACACTGCAGTTAACGACGAAGGTGTCAAACAGTTGTAACACGATGATTTAGGAGTCAAGTTTTAAGGCTAGGCTGATTTTGTAGTAATTAGGTGAAGTCATCTTTAATGCGCCGTGATCACTTCTTTGCAATTGCCTTCAAGGCGTTTATGACTGAGAGGAGTTTCCAGTCGACGAAGCAAGGCCCTTTCTTTAGAGACCTTTTGGCGTTCATGAGTTTCTATGGCGTTTTGCAAAAAGCAGCGATTACCTCTCGTGTGTTTCTGCTCTGCCACCATAGGCACCGTTCCAGTGGCAGCTTATTAAACTTGGCGATCGGATTGAAACAGAGTTATTATGTTTTGAGAGTTCTTGCTTTGTTGTAGGTTCCTTCAAGATCATGTGCCAACGTATTGGAACGGTGTGAAAGATGTACTTTCACCGTATGTGGCTGAAGTCAGTGAAAAATTGTGGGCAGCGTCTAGCTACGTTTGGGAATCCACACAACCAGCCCGGTCTCAACTGTCAGACGTCGTCACAATAGTTCTAGTGCGAGTAAGTGACACGAAAAGTGTTGACTTTCTTTCGATAGGTCTGTTTCATTTTGTTGGCTGCAATCATCAATTTTTGCAATCAGTAAAAATATTTGCTGAGTTAGTTTGATGATTTAATTAATTAGCAAAGCAATTGTTGGCTTGATTCAATTGTGTCACCTGTGTGGAGACCACTTACTTGAACATAGATATGTGCAACTCTGAGTCATGCCGGAGTCAAAGCATAGACCACTCGGCTGATTCCTCGAAAGCTTGCAACAAACCTAGAGCTTTTAATTGTTATCTTGGAATAAATCATTCATTTTCATACTCGCTTTTCCTCTGGTCGCGGGGACAGCAGCCCTAGGAGGACTCGAAATACCTCACGGTCAACAACAATTTCAGAGAGTTCTGCTGACTCCACACCAAGACTGGTCTAACCGAGGTCGGATATGTAGCCACTCCATCTGGTTCTTCGGCAACCTGTGGGCCGCCTTCCCGTGTGTGTAGCCAGCAGGACTTGCTCGCCAATCTTCCCTGGAATATTCTGGACACGTGACCGAGATCGTAGCTGAGATCTCTTTATTCGGAGAAGTGGCTCGACGCTCAGGGCTTTACGAATTTCACAGCTGCCCACTTTGTCGCAAGGTGTCACACCGTGAACTCTTCGCAAAAATCCCAGCTCTGCCGCTTGAGTTGGTATACTTTCAGCCCTCGTTGGCTTTACCAATCCGTGTATCAATCACCTTGTTCCGTTTTCCGTCACTCGTAAATACCACCCCAAGGTACTTGAACTTATCCACCTACTGCAATGCAACTTATCCACCTACTGCAATGCATTGGCGCTTAACTTTCAGCGCGCCCTGACTTGAGTTTCTGGAGGGACATAGTATCTCGTTTTATAGTGCTAATTTTCGTTCCCGTTTTTGTAGATCCAAGATGCACTTGCGTTGATTGCACAGAAGGCGCTGCTTGTCATAGACAGGTTATTGGAATTCTTGTGGCCGGTTGCAACAGGTTTTGCCGAAATGACGTTGCAGCTGTACGAATGGCTTGGCAAGTTAATCAGGTAAGTGTTTTTGCTGCTAATTCGACGCAGATGCGACGCATGACACACGGACTATAACAAATCCGCGCAGCTGTTTGCTTTAAGCCAGTCGGAAACACATTTTACGTGTATATTTCGTCCTTCAGCATACTGGACACTTACGGACGGGCAAGTCCCATGCGTGAACCCAGTCTTCCCTTTGCTGTTAAAGACAAAAGGTCGTAAAAAGGAGCCTAATAGTGTACTTTCTTACTCTCCATACGAATTTAGTTGTCATCAAATCATTTCGTTTGTCGTTAGCCTTTTCCATCATTTTGAGATTATATGTGGCCAATCTTTTGCTGCCTTTGCTTTCAATTTTTGTATTTCTGCTTATCGGTAACTAGCAGCATATACCGCAAGTACTAGTTTTGTCTCAAAAAGGTAATAATAACAGCAGTGTAAAATTCATTGGTATATGCTTAACTTGCCTGCAACCAAGCTCGGAACCACAGTGTTGGATAGAAGACCAAGTTCATGCAAAAGTATGGCGAACTCGAACTATGAAAGCTTGTCAAAAGGTTAACTCACTGTTACTTGCTCATGAATGATTTGGTCTTAGGAGATTTACCTGCAATCGATGTCTTGTTGTCTGGATTAAAACCAGCAGAACGTGTTTCTTTGCCAGTTCAAAATCGCATCGGCTTACTTGGTCTTGCAATGTTATTGCCGCAGCGGAGAAGTAAGCTGGTACTCTGCGCAAAAAGCCGTCGCGAGGCATGCCACGACTCTCTACAACGTCACCGTCGAAACCGCGCGTCGTGTGCTGCACGCCGTGAGCGAGTACATTGCTCCTGACAATCCGACCTCGAACAGCTTGTGACGAGGAAATACGTGAATTGCACGTGCGAGAGGGGGTTACATGGTGCATGGAGCGCGACTGTTGCTGAACCTCGCGTGGGTATGGGCGCCTCTTCCGTGACTTCAGCGATGGCGATTCGCGAAATGTGTGAAACATTCAGCGATACATAAACTTTTTAAGAACAATCAGGGAATGGCCGCTTGCAGTTTTATTTTGAAATCGATATTGAGTGGCGCAATCGTTACGTTTGCTTTGCAGCGATTGATACCTGTGCAGCCTTGTTTGCGTTTCTGTTTGAAATTTTTGAAAACCATACAAATTTTCAAAAATGCCGATTTTTGGCTATACGCATTAACTTGCTGGTCGATTACGCTAGAGTGGCAATCAGGCCCCAAAAGATGCGGATCTTCTTCGTCTATTTTATTTTTTGAAAACAGGTAAATTGCCACTTAAAATTTTTCACAGATCCCGATGACGCCATTGGGACTTTCCCGTGACATCATGCTAACCACAAAATTTTCAAACCCAGAAATGTCCTATTTTTTCAAAATCGAAACTAAAAGACTTTCTGCATCTTTAGACAGTTCAATAAGCTCTGNAGCGGTTGGTGAGTTACGACTGAAAACGTCCGAGCCGCTTGAGTGGCTCGCGCGGTTGTTAAAGTGTTCATGAGAGTNAATCTATGATAGAATTACGGTGTTTGTTTGAAAACGGTTTGTCACCAGACATCTCGCCGTACACTCGTTATTTGCCNAGTGTTAGTTCACTCAGCCGTGTTTCAAGGCATTAGGGATTCAACCGACTTGGTAATGNTTTTTTGTTCTAGTATTGAAAACGAGTGTTGGAACTGTGAGTGCATTTCCACCGTGCTTGTTTCAACGTAAGCGCGCGACTCTTTCCGCACAACCGAACTTGAACCGCTTCAGTTAACAGCTCCACATGCTGTGAGTGCAACAACCGCCCGGCATGTCTTGGTGTTTTCCTGAAACATCTCCATATGTTTCAAGGTTATTGTAGTTTTTCCCCACCCCAAGAAACCAGTCCGTTTTTAAAAATAACAGTTCGAAAATACCTGTAAAACAGGCTTTTGCCATTTTGTGTAAATCAAAATTTATAGTAATAACGCATTAAAAACGGTCTCAGTAGTTACCTGATGTGCAACAGTACCAAAAAAGTGCCATTTCAAGTTGCAAAACGATTTTTATATTTAGTCATAGGAATCATCATCATGTACCGTGGTCTTGACCCTGAATGTTTGCTGTTGTAGTTATTGCCAAATAAATACTAAGTAAAGCAAACTATAGAAATGGCACAAGCCTGTAGTGAAAGTTACTTCTTTGGATCATAAGACACTTGCATTTCAGCTCCCAAAATCCTCAATAGCTGTTTCGCCACAAACTTTCTTATTTAATTAGCTGGACGGTTCAGACAACTGTAGCAAATTTACAATCTGCCTGGCCTTTTAGGATGTTGTCAGCAATTCGCACACCATTTTTCTATAGGTAAACCTGTTTCGACGTGTCATACAGAACGTTTTCACAACATTTCAGTTTCTGCAAATCATAAATATCTTGATTTTTTTAGTTAGTACATACCTGCAGCAAACAGTTGAGCAAAGCCCATAATCGTTAAATATAAATATTATATGAAATTTTGGCACGCTGAACGTCACGTTTCAAAATAGGAATATCGAATTAAATGTACTCATAAACCTTTCAAGACTGCCTCTTNGATTACATTATTTACATGTGTATGCTATGGAATGCAATGCCTCATNATTTGCATTGGAATTACTTCTTGGATTCAAGTAACGCGTTTCAATGGTTTATTTTAAAAAGCCAGTGTGGCTTGTTCTTTTTACCACCTGGTATATTTCCATCGGCGCAACATCGTGCCCGTTGCATTTTTTCTATAAAGGTCTGTACAGGAATTACTGAAGGCTGCTGTTTGTGCACTGCCTTTGCATGCATACTGTTTTGTGGAAATTCCCTCACGTGGAGGTGTTAGCTGTGACCAGTGAACGCTGAAAAGAAGCGCAGGTTAGTCGTGTGTGGAAAATTTAAGCGAGGTTGAAGGACGCAATGTACAGTCACGTGATTCAGATATTGCGAGATCATGACTAAAATGATGCTGTCTTGGTAAAATGACTTGGTTGTTAGAAGAAAATGCAGTATATCTTACGTTCATGTTTTTTAGCCCTTGCGTACAAACAAATCGTGGAGTGACGTCTTTGACAATGAAATCAAAGCACTATCGATGAAATAAAAATGTTTAGAATGTGTCAGCGTTTAGAACGGTTGCATTGGATTCTCGTTAAAGTTAAGAAAAGCTGCGATTTTTGTGCCGATCGTTTCAGAAAACTGCGAAGATTTCACTTCTGCTGTGATAGACCCAATTATACGCTGACCGCACTTTTGTTCGAAGTACTTTCTAAACATTGCAAAGACAGATTTGTTCCGGGCGCGCTGGACGTGATGCTTCCTGACCGTGGCGCTGGAGTAGTCGATCAAGTGATTTTTTGCTCATGTTGGTAGATCTGCGCTAGTGGTGGGCAACCTAATGTGCTAGCGACTGAAGCAAAGTGCAAGCTGCGTCATCCGCGGTGTCGAAATCCAGTTCAGTTCTTTTCATCTTCGCGACTCGTTCCCGTTGTACGTTGTTGGATCGCGCATTTTCAGGCGCGTGCTCGCGGTGAGCTATGCAGCCATCTCATCTGTTCGCTTGTTGCTCAGAGTTCAATCACCTTTACGCGCGTACCTCTTTGCAACGATGTGTTGTTTCACGCATTGCTGGCCCGTGTACTAATCAGTGCGTTAATCAAACTAAGTGGTGAAGTGCACGAGTGTTCGTGGCTGAATGTTGCGCAGGGAACGAAGGCGTTTTTTTATGTTACAGTTACGCATGTAAGCTTTGCTCAGCCAAATAGAGCGCGACCTTAAGGCAAACTCGTTCGCTTGGGGATGGTAGCAAAAATGTTATGGTAAAATTAAAATAATCAGGTATTTCTTGGTTGAGCAAAGCCGTTCTGCTTCTTCGAATAACAGTCATTTTCTGTCAAGTGCAGAAAACTTAAGTTTTGAAATTAAGATAACTTTTTAAAGACACCGAGTGATAAGGCAAAAGAGTTCGGTGAAAAGTTGTTTACGTCCTTGTGGTGCAAAGCAGTCAAAAATGAATGTCCCTTTGTCCAAACCTCATTTACGTAGTCACTTCCTAACTGCTCACGTTTGCGAAACTTCAAACCGTGGAAAAGTTGCGCAAGTTCAAATGCGACGCTGCTTGTAGCCACAAAGATGGCGGCAAGTAAATCAGTCACAGTTTATTGACGGGGAAACTAGTTCCGCGTTTTCCAACGC
>JGI24021J15306_10001572_pt1 | contig 22710 bp, 13 predicted proteins | sample Ectturendosymbi1_FD_15306 | JGI IMG/M metagenome (IMG submission 15306) | reverse complement strand
CGTGAAATCGACTTCCTATTAAAAATTTGCTGATCGATTCCTTGCTTACACTCATCGTAGAAAGTACATACTTGTAGCAGACAGTGTCGCATACATCGTACAATTGTAATGAATTTCTCCCTTATACTGAGCACAGGAGTATCACGGGCAAGCACAGCATATACTGAACGTTCTGGCTCTACATTACAACTATTACCAGAAGGACAGAAGTGTCATGAAGGACAGAAGCATCTAAATTTTTTGACCTTATGCCCAATGAAAGTGCTTTCTTAAAATGCGTGTCGATTGTTAAAATATATTCCCCCAACAGCAGCTGACGGATAGTAGTTGGCGAAATGACGTAGGTGAATCCATTTCGCCAAAGGCTATGACGATGTTTATTTTTGGCAACAGCTTGAAAAGTAAAATTCTCACTTAAACGAGTAATTATCCAAACTCTGGTCACGTTCCGTCTGTTTAGCTGTAGCCAATATGTGGCACCAAAAAACATCTTTCGGGTCAAACGCTGTAGTACAGGTCTGTAGTGCAATAAACTTGCATTAGAATAATGATTGTCCCTAGAATTGCATAAAATACATGAATAAATGATTCATTTGTAGAACTGGATGACTCTGAAATCAATGAAAAGGGTATACTTCCTATTTTCCATCACTTGATAGATTAGATATAGGTCAGTTAGATTTGCATGACCAGATGAACTAAGACAGAAACATATGTTTCATAACACTTTTATCAACAGAATCCTTATATAGAAGACTCAGAAAAGTAATTGGTTCCTTCCACAACCTCTTACGGTATTTCATCAACTTTTTCAAAAATTCTCTGGCACGTGGTGATCTTCTTATCCTTTTAATAATTGCTCAAATTACGCAAACCCCTGAAAAAAATATTCCTAAATTTTCTAAAGGTTTGGAGATTGGCCACTATCCATTCTTTCAGACCTATTGAAGGTTTAAACTCGTCTCTGGTATCATTGGCATTTGATTATGTAATTTCCGTTCTCGCTTCGATTGTGAAGTACATTCGAAGTAAGCATCCGAAACATCGAATAATTAGGTGGTTTCACGACGTGGCTGTTGCTGAAAGCACATATTTGGTGAATGACATCATGGTTAGGTGGTTCATGCGAGCAAACGTAAAGCAATGTTTTTGTTGCATTGAAAGATGGGATGACACAGTTTATTGAAATATAGTCGAGGAAACTTCCTGAGCTGGAGGATTCAAAATGGAACGAAGATTTTTCCTTTTTACCTTTCAACATTGCTTCACAATTAACTGACCTCAATGCTGAAACGTGTAAGAATACTGAACTTTGACCTCCTTGCTACGACAAAGTGTTTCAGGTGAATTATGTTATCTCAAAATTAACCTTTGAAGGGTTACGATAAACTTTCCAACATGTTTGGACTTAGTGCAAAATTTACTTTCTGTAGCAGTGACTAAATATATATAGGAAATCCAAACTTTCATTAAAATGTTCAATAACCGACTGTCGCATTCAAACGAAAAGGATCTGCAGCTGAAACTAATTAAACTCCATTTTCAGTAGGTTCTCAAGAAGCACCTCAACATGTACAATTAGAAATTTTTGACCTGCAAGATATACAAATGGCAGCATTAGGACAGAAATTTGCAAACCTTCTTGCAAATGTTTGGAACAAAAGAAACCTGAAACCTGCTTTAGCAAACACAAAGTTCAGCTTGTTTTGAAGCACTTACTGCATATACGTGAGCAAATCTTAGCAGGTATTGTTTCAAGCAAAATCAAACAACATTCTTCTGACGGACCTTTCAAAAAACATATAACAAATATCACCTTACATCATCCATCCAGATTACGCTGAGCTTGTTGTCAACAACGATGTAATGAACCTATTGAATTCAAATATTTTGAAATGTGTTTGGTGGGGATTTCGTGTTCGTCGTAGCAATTTGCATTTCGTCATCTCTAGAAATACGTGAGTGGAACTGTTGAATGCGACTCGAAAAAAAGTTATTCTTCTGTGGTGGTGATGATGATGTTTTGCGTTTTGCAGCTCTATGTTAAAGTTTCAAATCTGTTATTTTCCTTTTGTTTTATGCGTATCTACAGTAACTTGCTGATTACGTTTTTTCTCAAATATAATTTGCACAATAAGTTGTGAGGGCTATTAATGGCAACAAACGAAAAAAATTGATCTCTCCAAAAAATTGTGATATATCGTCTTTTATTTAGAATGAATTATAATTTACCAAATTTATATGATCTTTTCAAAACCGTACAGCACGCAAATTGCCTTAGTAGTGTAAAAATCACTTTTGTTATAGTGGTAAATCCGGAAAACGTGCAGTTCCTTTCAATTTTTTCATTTTCTAATTAAAGCAAATACATCGTGTCTTCTTTTACAGCATGTACTTGGTTCTTGGTATATTTCTTCCAGTTTATAGTAACCGTGTAGCTACTGTATTTTTCCAGTAAAATCCTTAACCTTTACAGTTGCTCACTCACTCTCTGTTTGCTTAGACATGCTTTTAACTATGTATGTTGAGGATTAGGCCCATGCCCTGATAAGAGGGGCCACAAATTCGTAGATCTCTACCACTTTTAACATCACCCACAAAGAGAGCAAAATCCAAAACTATCCAATTTCCTTTGATCTAATCTACATGGTTTTCCACATCTTCAGAGGGTGAGAACGCATCTTTAGTTCGATCGGCTGGCGACTTCTGGTTGGAAAAAATTGCTTTATTTAGGCAAATTATAGTTTTGAATTTTTGTCAAAAGGTTGTCTATTTGGCAACAAATTTTGACAAAAAGTGCTAGATAGTCAATTATGGACTCTGAAGACTCGAATTCTAGCCTAGTCTCCAAGAAAAGCTTGAGTCAAAAAGTTGACCCATTTTATCGGCGCCCAGGGCCCGGTCAAAAGGCCTAAAAATGTAAAACTAAACTTTTTATACTGTATAACGTCACCCCCAAAAAATGTAAAACCCAAAAATTAACAATTTTTTAACGAATTTGCGAGACCTGCGGTGTTTTATGAGAGTTTGAAGAACTCTATAGGTCAATCGCCTGGCCAGTTATAATTTGCCGAGCTTGACCAGCATGCGGAACTTAAATTTCACAAGCCACGTTTACTTTACTTAATCATTTACTTAATTGCATGCAAACACGCACCCTTAGCTATATGTTTGGACTAATATCAAATGCCTCTCCTAGACAGCGTCATCCAACGCGCAACACAGCAATTCGGCCAACACCTGATATTCCTACCCCGATTAAATTCCTGTCTGCACGCTAACGTCATATTTAGTTTTCAAGAGGCACAGCATTTGGAAGCGCAGATATTAGGTCAGTCAGTACCAAGCACAAGCATGTTGACCCAGTCATTTCATGGGCTGAAACATGGAGGAAAATTATTAAGAAGTGTTTTAGCAAAATACACAGCAGCTATCGCTGGGACGCGTAAACTCGTACAAAAACAGATCATATTCGTCACATTCGTAGCCTAACAAAACCACCAAACACGTCCGGAAAAATTGATTATAAAAAAATGAACTTGATTACAAAATCAAATAGGCTTGGAAAATATCGCGATTATAAATAGCTCAAAATTTATATTCAAAGCTTATAGACAATTTACGTAGAAACCAACTCTTGTTCGCTTTCATCGTCAAACAATCTACTTCTGGCTGCTTTGGAAAGGCTAAGACCACTTTTCCGAGCCCTGTCGACCACGAAGAGGAGCACGTTTGCGATCAATGCAACTGAATGAAAAAAACGTTTTCTAAAGTTTCGTTATTTCCAGTCCACTGACCAGTGAAGCGGAAAAAAACGTGACGTACAATTCACCGATGGAAATTTTTTTAGTGCTGGAAAATAAAGAATTTACAATTACCAGACCAAAGCGCTAACTCATCAACCGTTGCTGCAAAAAAGCAACAACCCAGAATAAGCACATCACACTTCTCAAGAATGAAACGTTGGTTAGAATCATCAAAATGCTCTGCTAATTATTTTTTGTGTCTTAGTTCGAATATACAGTAGAATGACGCATTGGCACTTACCGGATACGCAAGCGCAGAAGAAAATCTCGAGCATGTAGTATCCTTTTGCATCCAGAATTTTACCCGATACAATTGATACAATGGCAAGACTAAGGTTCACGCATGAGAGCATCCTGTCGAATTAGTGAGGTTTCTTTGATGATTGAGGAAACATTCAGTCGCAGAAATAAACAATTATAGTATTGTGAAAAACACGTTGTTGAATCAATCAAACACCACTCAAAATGCGTAAGCACAAAAAAGTGTTTGAATCTAGCATTGTTTCAATAGATTGATATTCAAAGCCAAAGTTTTGAAAAGATCCTTTTAAGTTGCACAGCAAAAAACACAAATCAAGTTTAAAACCGTGTCAAACAGGAAATATAACAAATAATACGCAAATTAACGAAATGGTTGAAACACTACTTACAACCCATAAGCGGTGCCCAGCCGAAATTGAGGGATCAGAAAAGCAACCATCGGATAAAGAGCACATGTGGGCAAAGCGTTTGCTACTCCCATAATACTCTGCAAGAAAATGAAGCAAATGCAGATTTTACTAAAAATTTCCTTAGCTTTCGAGGTGCCCATGATGAGTCCTTTTGCACTGTTTTATCAAAAATCCTATTGCGGCAACGTGTTCTGCGCATTATGACTACACCTCTCGGTAGTGCGGGGTTGAAAATTGCATCGAGCTCTTTCTGCTGAAGTGGAGGGCAACATTGTTTTCCGTAAACATCATTCAAAGTTCTTCATTGAGTAAGGTTGTTATCTAAATGAAGTTTCTCACACTTTTTGGCGACAGATAAGAGTTTTATTATACAGCTTGTTGGAACACCGAGAAATAATAATGGAGCTACGGGCGCACTGAGTGTGGGAGAGTTTAACTTCTACGTAAATGTTTTGGATTGCTGTGAAACAAGTGTTTCATGCATGTCATTCACGCTCATTATAAGATGATGAACACGTGAGGACAGCACTGACGAAAAGTTTGAAATGAATGCGTCATGCTTATTGTCCACAGGAACATTTGAAGAAGGTGACTAACGCAGCTAGGTAAACTATTCACCGACTGTTATTCCTCGCCGTTGAATGTTCGTCTCTTAGATTAGAATGTGGAAAATAAAACGTGCCACAGAACTGATAATAACAGTTTTTTGTCTAAAATCGAGCAACTGACTTGAAAACATGTCCAACATCGCTGATAACGTTTCTAACATCGTTGGTGCAGCGACGGGTCGTCATCCAAAACCGCACATCCCACTGCAATCATTTCGTCATCGAACAAAAATCCAAAAATCCAAAACCGTCCAGTTTGTTTTAAAATCTGAACTAGAAGACTATCCGCTTCTTTAAAGAATTTGAACAGCTCTCTGGCTGAAAACGACGCCGAGTGTTGCTAAATTCAACAAAAAAAGTGGCGCACGCGGGATTTTAAGGGTTGTAATGTAAGAAACCTTCAGTGAATAGAAACTAGAGGATTGATCTTGCCTAAATGCGCTTAAAGAACACATTCCAAACTTTGGCAGCTGGACAAGTGTCACACATGCCAAATATGTATAAAGCATGTTGGTGGAGATGCCTCGTTTTACAGTGAATGGCGAATCTCAGAAAAACGCTTTCTTTCTAGAATCGTGATCATATGAATTCCCGTGAGTGAGTGAGCCTAGCAAATCTTCTGCAATAACCGTTCATCTGACTTGCCTAAAAGTCGTGAATTCAGAATTTGGGCAACAAACCTCTAAAATAATACGTACACAAATGCACATACACCCGTTTCAGCTAACCTCTAAAACCTGCCAAATCTTCTCGATACAACATGACTAGAATGCAGTGTCGTGATGATGTCAGCCTCATGGATTTCACCACTCTATTTTTTCTTTAAGCTTTCAGGACTGACAAATTGTTCTGTGAAATCGGTTCCAAATTTTTGCTGATCGATTAACTTCCGTCGTCTTTGTGAAGACTGGTCACATGAATACGGATGTGTGCAAGTTTGAATCATCGCAAAGCAAAGGAAGCAGACCCAGTCGGTTGAATCCTCGAAAGTTTGCAGCATAACCAGAGCTACAAATTGTCCCTATTTTGTCAAACGACTATTCCAAGACGAACCAATGAAAGGTCGCAGCGCCATGATTATCTCTGCCCAGCACCCAACAGGGGTAACACTCACCATCGGCACCCACGGATTGACAAAAGTGAAGCCCAGTAGAATGTGAGATACAAGAGTTGCGACGAGAGCAACCACCACCCAACAAACATTGTATCCGACTTTGTCAATGATGAAGCCAAACACCGGAGAACAGGCAGCGCACAGGATGTACACAATGCTGTAATAGATACAACAGTGATAAACACACTTGAAACAACCAACTATGCGCAGCTCAGCAAACCTTTCAAAATGTAGATCAGTGTTTCCCAATGTGAGGAGCACGCTCCTTAGTTAGGAAGATTTTCTTTTGGGTTGCAATTTGAGAATAAAGTTTGATGGCTGGTTTTCAATACTCGGTAACATAAGCTTCGTATACATTGATACGTCTTTGCTGTTTAATGATAAGGTTTGTTGGTGATAGGGACCAGGGAACATAACGACTTTGAGGTGTTTGCCTAACGCATGGACAAGCAACATTTGCGAAACACTGATGCGGACCCTCAATTACATGTCTGTGGGTGAGTGGCCAGTCCCGTAAACAAATTTCAAGATTTGGAGAGGCAAAAGAAGATTTTTGTTTTTATGACTTGTTTGAAATGAATTTCTCTGGTCATAAAAAAATTGGGAAACAAAATTTGTGGCCAACTGCCCTTGAATGCCCCCGTGGCTATTGACCTGTGGGTGACGCTTTTGGGGACACGAACTCGGAATCCAGGACAAGTGATGACTCGATAATATAAACAAAGAGGGAGTCGCCCTCGATCAGATTCACTCCTTGTGAGTTGCGCTTCAATGCACATTTAATAATGAGATCACTTCCGCTTGCTGTTGTGTTACTGGGCATCACATTCCTCCCACTTTAGAAACAGCTAACGCCCGCGGTCGACAATGACAGCGCGCCGGTCAAATCCAGTCTGGCGTTCTCGCCGAACAACTCGGTGCCTACATTGGAACGGTCGCTTGTTGGGGACCCGAAATAAGAATGCAAGGCCCAGGGGCTTCGGCAACACAAGCAAAAGAGCTTCTTCGGTCGAACAGGTTCGCTCGTTATTGCTTGGGTTGCACTACGCTATATACAATTATACGACTTCCTATTGGAGCTGCGTGGCGCTGCGCCACAAATACTAGTATGACAATTTATTCAACCTTTATTTTAACGTTTGCCAAATAGGTTTTTCAAATTCACAAAAAAAAGAATAAATCTCAACTCAAACTTTATAAGATAACACTTCACATAAAATTTTCCGAATGTAAAGTATGACACCGCTTTGGTAAAGAAAATGCAAGAGGTACGATGGTGCCAAAAATAGTAGGTCACTTAACATAACGAGTAAAAAGTTGAAAATAAAAAGTTAGGAACTTTGTACTGGAAGAATATATCCGGTGTCCGCAGCCACCAAACAATGCTTTAACATCTTCCAGTGACAAAACGCGCCAAACATGCGTTTTTACTCCACAAAGAAAGCTGTCACGGCGCATCTCCTCACATGGCTAAATCGCACAGTCAGGAAGTGCTTTGAAAAAGCAGCTGCGTTTAAGCATCAATACAGTGAACCTGGTCTGACGGGGAAACTCTATTGTTGCTTGCCCGTTGCAGTGGAATTAGCATTCCTTCTGTTGCGCGAGGAATCTCCCATGAAAAATTGCAATTAAAATCCAAACGCTTACGCAACAAAACGCTTGCGCGACGAATCCTAACGCTTACAGTGACTTATTCCTTCATCAATACTTTCCTTACCTGTTGACCGCACTCGCAGCTTTTGCTGTAAATCCATACTTCTTCTCAAAGAACGGCCTGAGCAAAAGTTAGATATATAACAATTCATGTAAAAACACCAAACCACGTAAAGGTGCGCATCGGAGATTAATAGAATGTGTTCAGTTTAGTGCATTTTACTCTAAACGACAATCAAGTACTTCAATCCTAGCTTTCGTTGATCGAAGACACGCTTGCAGCTAGTTATGACAAATGATCTAGAATGTTTTCATTTCAAATTCTAGGTGTAGCGCCTGGAGCAGCATAAATTAATAAATGACAAGTTATCTCGTGTATAACACGGTAGCATGGTTGTGTAATTAGTGTTTGTAACATCAAAAATGATATTTTTTTCTTCAACACCTCGTCTGATTATTTATTTTGTTTTGGAACGAAGCTCCCACACCCCCTTTTTTTTTGGAACGAAGCTCCCACACCCGTTTTTTTACATCCCGTCAGTGTTATTCAATCCCATTGTAAGCTTTATTGGTGGAAATGGGTTTGTGTGTGAAATTGGGGACGTTGCCCTTCAGGCCATTGTGCATGGATTTTTGAGTTAAAAGAAGCATATGTTTGTCAGTACATTTCATAAGACAAAAGCTAAAATTACATGAAAAACACCGCCGAAAACAAACAACTTTGAGTAGCCGAGTCGTTTCGAATTCTTTTCATGATTTGCTATCAGTTTGCATTGAAGTTTGCAATGAAATGGTTGCTATTTATCCTTGAATTTATTTGCTCTACAAACGGCAGCCATGTAAAGACGAACGCCATATTTTCTTGAAACCTCGTCACCATTTTACGCTTTAGAAATTTCAAAATCATTGCAGTTTTGTTCCGAAAAAGTTATTTTTCTTCTTTGTATCTAAAAAAATCATTATAAAACTGCTAGAAATTTTTGTCTTTTTAATGGTTAACAATTGGTCAAAAGCACCATTGCATTTACCCAATAGCGTATAAACGTCCACTGCAAGTTTTGAAAGCACTGGAAAATACACTAGAATGACTGTTGAAGTACATTACTGGTGATAGGGTATGAAAAAATTTGTATGCTTGTTTAGACGCAGATGTATACTGCATCTAGTACAGAGAACAATGGTTTTACAACCGCATGTTATGTTCTTACACGCTTGTTGTCTTGGTGTCACAGCTATTGATCAAAACTATCTTTCCCCATGTCATTTTGTGATATGCATGTTGCTGCAGAACAGGCTCTTGCTGCAAAGTTACCAGATTTTAATTCCAAAGATGGTCTTCCTTTGGCTTTGTAAATGATATCATCGAAATTTTGGTGAAAGCTACAGTTAGGCTGCTTTTGCGATGATTAAAACTTGCAAGCATATATACTTTTCACAGTGTAAACCAGAAAGATGGCGGCAAGTAAATCAATAGCAGTTTATATCAGATTTATTGAACACAAAGTGAAAGTTTATCTGCAAGATAAAAAAATATCGTTACTGGACTGAAAACAAAAAGATAATGCCGCATTATCACAGATATTAGCATACTGGCACACTGTTTGTCAACTACTGGCTCAACAGGAGGACGCTCGAAACATTGACGATCGGAATGCACGCGGCATGCGATCAATCAGGTGGTAGTTGATAATCATCACTGTCACAATCTCCCGCACCGACAAAAGTGTAATAAATTTATGCCCGACAATGAAACACTGTTCAGCTTGGCAATGTAACATGTTGATGTAAACGTTACTACGTTATGCATAATAAAGTAATGCTTCAATCACTGGACTGTAGTAAACTTGAAAAATGCTGTTTTCACCATCATCATTGTTAAAAGGCGGACAAGGAGCGATATCTCACAGTGACATGGTCGATTCTCCTCCGTCGGTTTGACGGATGTGAACATGGATGGGGTTGGCGTCGATTAGCTCAACCTCGTCGACTACCGCATCAAATTTGCTCGTACGCACAAAACGACGAAAAATGACTTTTTCTGTTGACGCCAACAATGTGGGAAAGGCTATGCCGTGCGCTGAGCTGGGAGCAAGTGCAAAAAAGCGTTCGTGCGATGTGGTATTGCTTGAGGTAGACAGCGATGAACATATTGAGTGCAAGGCGTCAGGTAAAACCCACTCCCAATGTGAAACTGGTAACTGATGAGACTGCAAAGTTAGCAACACAGTTTCCAAATAGTGCTATTGTAACTTTCCACTTACGCATTTCTAGTCGGATGGTAAGGAGTCGAGTTAGTGGTTGCTACACCAAGGCTGTAGCCCTTCCTGGGATACAAATGATAGGCCTCGGTGTAAGTGAATATATTTGGGCACGGCGGTAGAAACAAATAGGTGACTGAGGCATTCGATAACAGTGGAAGCGTTCAAATTTTGACAAGGACAGACAAATGGAAATCTTGAGTATGTATCAATAATCGTACGTATGCATCTGATACTGGATTTACATGGCAAAGGTCCTTTAAAATCTGTACTAGATGCCCCATTGGCTTGTTTTGTTTTGACAAGAGTCAGTGGTGACGATTATTGGAATCGTGGCTTATTTTCTGCACAGCTACAACAATTGTGACACGCTTTGTGGAATTATGTGGAAAACAGCAAGTTCGTTGTTCTGACAATATGCAGTAATCGCGTTATTCCAAAGTGACATAAGTGAGGGTGAATCTCCTCAACTTGATATGTTTGGATCGATGCGCTGAAAGCTCTGGTTAGGGATTCTGCACCAGCATTGAACTTTCCAGGCCGATAGCGAATACTGTAACTTCAGGACGTCGGCTCAAATCTCCAACTTTGAATTTTACTGTTTTTGATTTTACTTCGGCGATAATTATCCAATATGAAGGCAACAACATGTTGATCAGTGACTAATTGGATGTGTTGACGTAAAAGGGTTTTTCCATTTTCTTGTAGCTTCGTTGATTGCTGTTGTTTCTTTTTCGACAGCTGGATACAACGGTTATCCTACTAGCATTCGGGACATGAATGCGACTGATCTCCTGCCTTGGTTCAGTGTACGTGAGGTGGCCACATCTGACAAGTCGCATTCAACCACGAAAAGAAGGTTTCATCACTAGAATGAAGTCTCGCAAGACGAACAGCAAAAGCGCAGCATGATTGTGTGTTCATTGGGAAATACCGTACAGCTGCATGTGGTTTCACTCAGCGGAAAACTACGGTATACATTTTACATAATAGCCTACAATTCTTAACACCCGGTAAAGGATTTTTTTATTTTTTGGAAGAGGAAAGGTTTGCAGAGGTTTCAAGCGACCTGGATCTGGTTTGATGATTTTATGCTGGATTTGATTACCGAGAACGTTGATTTGCGTGGATGATTCTACGGATTTGTTCTCATTTATCGTTAATGCGTGGCGCCTGAAAACATTGGAGGCGTTTTCTTCCTTTGATTAACCACATACTGTTATGTCATCCTGATGGGCGTAGGCATCCGTTAATTTTCTTCCTTGAGAAAGCGATTGATTTCTCGCTGAAAAGTGATGCCGCCTTTGGTGGCGCCAAAACGAATACGTTTTCTTTGGGCGCAGTGTACTTTCTGGCTGAGTGAGTTCCAGTACCTTCATGGAAGGCAGGTCAATTGTCAAGAAGATAACGTACTCAGAAAGACTATGAACCAAGTCATCTGTGCAAGAAGAGGTAAGCGTCCAATTCGGTGTTCAAAATGATTGCCTGAGAGTAATCTACCCACATTCCGATTTTCCATTTGCTATTGCGGGCCACATGAATTGCATACTATCGCTGGCGAGTTGCAAAGTCAATTCATTTCATCATAAATTCTACCTTTAAGTAACAAAAAGGCAGAACGACTTCTCTTAAGGTACTGTCTAAGTACCTGCTTATCATGGAGCTTCACTTTGACGTGATGCTGTACTCTAAGACAGGTAACGTTAATTCAGGTACGGGCCAAATAAATGTTCACGCGGGCTGCATTTGCGCAGCATGCCGCATGTTCGCCATCTTTGGCATATTATATAACGCCTTCACTTCGACACGCAATGCAGTAGATTTAAGCATGCATGGTAGTAACAAGGAACACAAAAATACGTGAAAGAATACAAAGATAGAAACTTTGTGGTAACAGAAAAGCACACGCTTGATGGCGCTAACACATTTACCTTGACGAATCACAAGCATGAAGGACACACTCAGCATAAAAGTTGTGAAAGAAAGTAGGTATACCACCTTGTTCCTTTTCGCATTATAACTGAGAAGCATGATGATTTCCACTGGTGATGGGAAAAGGAATTTTGAAGTGTGCAGTGGTGCATGTTTTCCCAGCTGAACTCTTTAAGGGATGTCAAAGAGATTGGATCTCATAGCACGGATGATTGTAGTGTTCCGTCAATTAACGTTCAGGTGAGAGCCAAAAACTTAAAAAAGTTGTCAGTAGTTACACTGAGCCCAAATTTGTTGCATGTTACATCATTGGCCTACTGCGTGTTCTCAAGCCCACTTTCCCCATCTTACTTTGAAAGATAAGGAAAGACTCTCAAAATGCAGTAGGTGCTAGCATGACACAACACCCAGAACTTCCTTCCAAACGTTTTTGACTTTTGGGGCATGTACTGCATGATTGGGCATCTAAATGTACTGCAAATATGATAGTCCAAATAAGGGACAAACAATTAACCGCGAATGTATGAAGACTTTACCTTGATCTGCAAAGGATAAACTGCTCATCTACACGTGACTGACGAAAGTGGGATGTATGGCAATTGCCCATCACTGGATTCCGCAACTTTCGACTTGGCGTGAACTTGTGAGATTGTTTCCGAAGTGGCCTTCAAAATTTGTCATCAAAAGTGTGTAACGAATGACTCATTGAGATTGGTTCTATCCAAAGCTTCTAAAATACACTTCGTCCATATTCTGTATCTCACGAATTTGTTAAAAGTTCATTCGTTCCCTTCAAAACTCAACTGAAAAGCAAATGCCGAAGAACGCTTCATACTTTCCTTTGATCAACAGTTTAACGGCCCATAAATTTTGAAACAAGTCTTTAGCATCGTCTACACGTCCAAGAAGGAATGTATAGTAGGCTGTTGTCCTTGTGTTGATTTTATTTCGTTTACATGCACGCCCACTTTGTAGCCAAAATTTAGACAACCAAATGATAGTATCTCGATTGCTTATTTGACCCCTGTCTGGCAAAGGCGCTGAATTGTGCTCTATTTATAGTATGTCTTGCTCTAGATAAAACCCTTCGTCAACTTCATGCATGCTTAGTTCCGGCACATCGAAATGTTCTTCAGCCGTGTCTTGATAAACTCGAAGAAATAAAGCACGTCATATACATTGTATGTTTTATTTGCATCACACCTTTATATAGAGTACAAATTCACTTTCTGCAGTGAGGCTTTGGCTGTGCAATACCACAAAATCTGAAACACACACTTGTATTTGCGATAAACAGTTGCAGAATTGCCTGTGGAACACCTCCATAATGGCAATATCGACTGCTCAACAGCAAATTTTCACATTTTTGAGGCTAATGGCTGTCGCTAGTCTTCAGGTAGCCTCCATAAACATAGGTATCTTCTCTGAAATTTTGCTGCGTGCAACCAGTGACAACCACATTTTCTTCCAAACGATGTCGGTCTGCCCAATCTGCTCAAATCATCTAAAAAAAACTGCTGACAATAATTCTTGAATAATTATCCTATTGTGTTATTGCTGTCTGATTTGACGACATTTTGCAATTGTTGGAGCATTTCATGGGATTAGATTGTATGAAGATATTTCCTCCTTCCAGTAGGAATCAATGGCACTACAGAACACTTTACACATTGTCTTGTAACAAAGTGTTCACCACATGAGCCCTATTTGAAGTATGCCAGCAGATGAGAAACGCTGCATAAGTTTACATCACAGTTTTACAGAATTCATTCACTAATTGAGAGGTTTAACAAGAATTATACAAAAATGGGGTAATCACCTCTTAGCAATCTACAGGTTTGATCTGCACAACGATACCCAAGTAGTTGCACCTTACAAAAACCTGATTTGTTCAGACTGTATGGATGTATACTGCTTGAGTCAACCCATTTAGTCCCACCCCTGCCAAAATTTTGGCGCACATTTGAAAAGCTTAAAAATCTTATCAAAATGCTATAACTCCGCAGTCGATTGGGCTGGAAAGCTGTTCCAACTATCCACGGATTCAGCATGTCTTCTTGTTTGGATTTAAAAAAACATTATTTGATTTACGTGAGAGGTCTTTTCTTAGTGACGTCACAAATAAGGCATGTTCTCGGATTTTTGACCCAATTTAACTGGTCCTGGGCGCTATATCCATGAGCTATTTTCATGGCACAAACTTTTTACGGAAACTAAACGATCAGTCGCGTCTATAGAGCCCTTGATTGACCTTCTAGCATGTCAGGAACCAAAAATATTGCCCAAAAACCCCACTGTATCCCAAAATCAGAAAATTGCAGAAAATGCATTGGGTCTCCCATTGGCGGCATTTTGAATAGCAATTCCTCGCCACAAGATTCTGCTAGCGAGCTATTCAATCCCTCCAAAGATTCGTGAATTCTTGTAGTTTGCACTGAACAAAAATAATTTTGAGATTTGGGTTCGATGTTTTCAGTTGGTGTCATTAGAAAAATGGAAGATTTGGCTATTTTTGGTTCATCTATTATGACGTCATCACCAGGACAAAAGGCTATAATTGTGGCTCAAAATTTGGTTGTATTCTAGGCTGGAATATGACACTTTATTGGCCTAGATCGACTTTCTGGCGTTTCTGGAGCCAAAGTTAGTGATATAAGACCCTTTAATCTTGTAAGTATTCCCTAGGGAAGTAGTGGAGATTCCTCTAATTAATTTAGGCCTATTTTGCCATAACTATTGCACCAGAAATGCTAGAAAGTCCATCAAATCCCTTAAATACTCGTATTGTAGCCTAGAATCCAAAAAAAACATTAAGCAACAAAATCTGATGGGTTGATCGACTCCCCCGATATAACGTCATCATCCAAAAGTCAGCAAATATTCAAGAACAACCTCTCATTATGTACACATCAATAAACAACCTGAGATGTCAAGCTAAATGTTTTTATTTGCTGTCTAAACTACAAGTCTTCACAAGTCTTTTGAGAGCTTGAACAGCTCTCTAGCTTATTGTGGAGGAGAGTTATGATATCCAAATTGGCTGTTATTCAACCCAGGTTTCCATTTGTATAGGGTAGAAAATGTCAACCTTTATTGGTTTGGGTGGATTAATTATGGATCCAGATAGGCTACAAAGCAAATTAAGTGCTCCAAATACTCGGATGGCAGCTTAGTTTCGAAAAAAACCTTTATCGAAAAAATTAGCTTATTACATTGGCGTTCAGGACCATGTAAACTGAGCCTAAACTAGGCCAAAAAATGAAAAAGACACTCTCATTGTGACATCATCCCCCAGAGAACCACAAACCCAAAACAAAAAAAAATTTTTCAATCTCAAATAAAAGACTTGCTGAATGCGTAAATGGTTTGAACAGTTTGTAGCTCAATCGCCTTGAGGGTTATAGCGTTGCAAATCCTGCACCAAAATTTTGACGATCTCAATAATCAACATAAAACAAGTTTATAAAAATGCAAACAGTATTTACTTGGCAACGCTGATGAATGGAGTCACAGCACCATTATAAAAGACAGTTAAAATGAAAATGAGCCAGAGTTGAAGCGGGAAGGTTTTGATGTCAGTGAACTTCACTTTCTCTTGCGTCACATCCTTCTTTCGATGTAACATCTTTTCAGCTCGTTTATCCAAATACCCCATGATCAAGGCACATCCAAGCGAGAAGAAACATGTCAATGCAGCTGTGATTAGAGAGGACTGCTTGTTAAAACTACAATGCAAGCTTTGTCAAAACAAATCTTTGTTGGCAAAGGTAGAGCCTGTTTTGTTGCACTTCTTCCATGAAGAGGTGCACCATCGTTGCAAAAAGAACTCTTTTGCACTGTACGATTTCTCGTTCAGGTTAAGTGACTCACGGCATTCCTACAACTATGACAAGATTGTTTTGCAATGGCAATGCTTTTGTCGTTATGACACGAAATTAAATTAACTATAAACTTCTAACAGTTTGGAGAAATGAACTTAACAAAAGTAAGGTGCGATACGAGGAAGACAAATATTGGCACATAAAGACATAATTTTATTCATGGAAAGTCAAATGTTCGTACATAAACACATGATTTCGTTTTCTGATCTTGTATATGAAGCAAGCAAAGTGAATTGGTAAAATGAATATTATAGATCAGTGGTTCTCGACATTTTAGTGAACATACTATCTTCGCAATATTGTGTCTATGAAGGAGTGTAATTACGAGAATAATGATTGCTGTAGAAATGTACCTATTTTATGTCACCCTAAAATTTCTTATGAAACATTTACAAACATTCTTGAATCTCTTGGAGCACCTTCCTGTACCCCCATTTGAATATCACTGTAATGGATGCAGTATGGTAAACATAATGCCAGACACAATTTATTGGTCAGTGACCAGATCAAATTTCGATCAAACCGAAAGAAAAACGTCATTGGAATTTCCTGTGAACAATCAGTGCATCTCTCATTTACCAATGAAAAGTGAGATTCCGAGAGTTGTGTCTGAGTGAATTCCACGTTTGACGGCGTTGTAGAGCGGTCCCATCACATTCATGTTCACAGTGCTTGCCTGTTGGCCAAATAGCAAGGACAGACGTTGCGGGAAATGTGGACAAAAAATGGAAGGCCTTCTTTTTTTGGCAGGGAAAATACAACTGACACTATATCGAAAAATACAAGTTGGTTGTTGAACGCAACCTCAAATTTTTGAATAATGGTTGTAAAAAACTTCGCAAAGAACAGAAAAGATAAACTTTTTGTGAAAAACTGACTGTAAACATAGATGTATAAATGACCCGAACGCAAAGATAAACCCTTGTTATTGCCCGTACACCTTTGTTTTTGCCTGATGTTTGAATTTTTGTAAAAGATACAATGCATTGAACTGATTTTACAGTGGCGCTGGTTATTGGTAAGAACGGAAAACACACAAAAACTTGATATCAACAGATATTCTCTGCGTCGACTATCATCCTTTCTAAATATGTGAACACCCACGAACTCTTTTGACAGAAGTGCGAAAGTTTTGCAAAGTCTTGGAAATATCAAGCCAACTTTATAAATCATTTTTCAGTGTAAGAACTCTGAACTAACGTCGATGCAATTTACCCAAAGCAACCACTACATTGAAAAATGAGTTGATTTCCTAAAACTCAGCAGCGAAGCAAAACGATTGAGGAGCAATCAAAATGTGTTAATCGTGCTCTGTTATCCAAGGGATCAGCATCACAATTACTACATCGCTTGGTCCAAATGCAAAAAACGTACAATTGTGGATATGCTTAGCTGAAGACCAATCACGAAATTGAGCTCCTTTCCCTTGAACCATAGCACGGCGTAAGTGTTCTGCGCCACAGTGATCGATTCTCCACCAACGCCGAACAAAAACCTCCCGAGATCCATTAACCAAATCCGTTTAACGGTGGCTCCTGCAAAGACAACGATTTGATTGCTGAAACCAGTTACTTGAAACAAAAACAACTCCGATCTGTCGATGATGGAAGAATCCATTTACACATGCAATTTTTAAAACTGCTTACGGAGATTCCTTTTCAACTCAAGAGACAAGAGTCTTTCCAATGGCGTATCTAGGGTATGGCAGATATGGCTTGTGCTACAGGCGTTACTTTGGTGGAGACTGAAAGATTGTTTGGGAAAAGCAAAATGTTGTGACTTTCAGTTTCTCTTACTTCTATTCTAGGCCCCATACAGCCTTTACCTACAAATCAGGATCAATACACTGCTTTTATCCAAGCGAATTAATACAGGTACGTTGGCAAAACTATGTATTAGTGAAACAACACGATACTTCGACGTTGTATCAGAGCAATAACCTTCATATTTCAAGAAGATCTTGTCCGGCTAACGCTACAAACAACGCTAAGTCAGTCTGAGTTGCTGCGTTTCAGGCAAAAGTACATTTGTCTTAATCTTGTCAAGACGAATTTAAGTCCGTGACTTTGTGAATCTGACTCTTACGCAAATAACTGCTGTTGAACTTCCCCAGATTTACAAATTGCTTGAAGCTGCGGCGGTCCTCTCCGATTTACAATCTTTTTCGATGGTCACTATTGTCCGATAAATATTAGGCTAAACACCATGTCCCATTCTGGATGCTCATGACATGAATCATTATTAACCTTCGAAACATCAACAGATAGCATAGGTGCCGTAGGATTTGAAAAAAAATTTAACTCATGGAGATAAAATATTTGTTTTCTTTGTTTGTGCTGAGGTTCTTCTCTTCAGTGGTTTGGCTGTTGCATGTGGTTTTATTCTTTTGCAAAGCACTCTATTTGCGAACACCAGACATGTGGCGATTACATCGCAAGTGTAATCGATTACAATAACGATTACTTGCCACATGCTCGATTGCAATTAGGAATAAGCAACACCTGAATGTAATCAATTACGATTGCATTGAAAGTAATCATGACAACAATCGCGATTACATTTGACTTGAAACATCCTCAGAAGGAATGCAAACCCATTTGCATGGGTTGATGTAAGTGTGTTTTTGCACAATATACGATATGAGCGAATGCCGTGGACGAAATTGCGTTTCATTAAGGAATAATCACCTAATGAACAAAAACGACGTTAAATGTTTGCTGAGATATCAAGAAACACTTTAAAATATTGATTCAACAAATGTATTCAATGTAAAAATGTTTCATACGTTTGATAAGCATCCAGATTTCACATCGTTAATCAGTCATACGACATCTATGAGGCTTGAACACTTGTCCAGAAACGCTGAAAAGTCATTTGTTGGTAATAAAAAATTTGCTTACTTCTTCAAACTGGGCTGCGATGCTTTCAGTTGTGTGCAGTGGCATAACTAGAGATTTGAGTCAGCATGGAAACGTAGCTGAAAGGAGCCCCCCAGCCACTGTAAGGGGCCATTAGCCTGGTGGATCCGGATATGGATAGGTATACTAGAACCTTTAATTACGGAGATTACTCCGAAAAACACAAAGCAACAACCAAGTGAAATCCAAAACATACTAAAACCAAACTATTAGTTAAATGGGGGCCGATTTAGGCATGTAGCTTACCAGAGAAGAGCGATTTGCCCCTCTGCCCCCGTCAGTTATGCCACTGGTTGTATGATGGCCATTGGATCGTCTGCAAGCAAGCACAGCATTGTGTACCTTTTCATTTCGATTGAAACGACCAGTGATACCAATATAGCTGCGCGTTTGTCTATTGTACAAAAAGGTAACGATCAACAAAATCTCACTGGTTTCGTTGAGCTTTTTTATCAGCATCTTGTCCTGGTGGATGATTTCTGTGGGCATGCAAGCTATCGGCTTTGTTAAAAGGTGCCTTCGAACTTGGAATAAATTGCCTTATTCCTCTAAAAAATGCTATTTTGTATAAACTGTTCTAATACCTTTAATCATATACATAGTCTACTGCAGCGCTTATGTTTATAGGTTCACTCTGAATACATATAAATGAAAGGAACATGTTTCCTCGAATTGAAATGCTAACTGCAGTGTCGCAAGTTTTCAACTAAAGCTCTTATGTCAGTTGCCCAGGGTCACTTGACACTACATTACTCCTGGCAACCAACTGGAAGGCCACCTGGAACAAAACGAGAATTCGCTACCAAAAGCTATGTTTCGCGCTGGACTCTAGATCAGTGGTTCTCAAAGTTGACGGATATTGACCGGCAAAGGGGTGAAGAAACTAAAGGTGGCGATAAGGGGAAAAAATATCACCAGCGGGGCGACATTGCTCAAACACTAATCGATGATTGAGACCGCTTCACTAGCCTATTGTTATGACTTGTTAGTTTTAGCAAATCTAATTTACTATGATAGTCGTTTGTTGTTGTTGCTAAATAATTTTCCCACGAATAGTTTGCTCTGGATCATCTATGTGCTCGGATACAGCGTGGATTATTTTCACAAGAATTCTGAACGTAATGTTGGCGTGATATTGCAATTGCTCATTTCAGCTATTTCATGGCTTGGTTCAGCCTTTTTTATAATTTTGTTGAAATAAAATTCTTTAAATGTACTGCCTTCAGTTTGCTTTATCAGGCTTGGGGAGCAAAAACGACGTGTCGTGAGTGTAAAAGGGGTGATGGAATAAAAAAATCTTGAGAAACATTGATCTAGATTTAACGCGCACAGACGTGCAAATGTGTTCCCTGAGATATAACCATAAAAACCAACCATGAAGTACTCTAGGAAAACCAATCTAAAAACCACGGCTCAATTCACAGTGACATTGGGTGAAGAATGTCAAGTTTATTCCCGAAAACAATCGTCGATTAAGAATAAATTGGTCATGTAATCGACTACGATTACATGCCATTTGTAGTCAGTTCAAGTGATTTCGATTACAATAACTCAAAAACGGTAATTGAGTGTAATCGAATACGATTGATGATTGCATTTGCCCTATGTCTGGTAACCACATACCAGCTTATTTTTAATGATGCTTCATAAAAGTTATAGCATGTATTAACAAATTAGTGTCTTTGAGGACCTCCTCACATAGTTGTTAATAATATGGAAATGGAAGCGTATTTTCAAATCTTCGAGTTGCCTTGGCAATTGCGCTGACGATGGCTGTTTCTGTTGCAAGCTGCAATAGCAGAATCTTTAGTATATCTCTCAGTGAAGTGAAACTGAAATTTTCGTATTTACGAGCCCCAGTGAGTCAGGATCGATTGTGTGAGCAACTTTTCATGAGAATAGAGAGGGAAAAAATAAAGACAATTCAGTTTGGTGTTATCATAGAAGATTTTACTTTAAAACGGTGTGGAAAATGTTTAATTAGCATTTTGTTTTTTAATCAGGGCTTGATATATTGCTGTTTCTATGGGATTTTATATTTCGAAAACATGTAATAGCTCACTTTCATTTAAATAACACACCACACCATCCACATGAAATGTGTTTCGTTTAAAAATATGTCAGTAGTATAGTTCGTGGTTTTCAGGCCCCGTTAGGGACTTTGATATGCGGCGGACCTGTAACTGTCAGCACCCCGACTGTCACCATGTGAGTAAAATATGCACCCACTCGGACGGGATCAGCGAGGCGACCCTTCAGAAAGCAAGCCTTGACTTGTCATCCAGCCGTTGTGTGTTTTTTCGTTCTGTCAGCACCGTTATGAGGTTGTCATTTGCCTAGCTCCACCAACAAACCCTGGCCACTCAGCATGTGGGGGTAACTTGAACACCCCCTTGGACGCAGTGGCCGCGGTGAGTCTTCAGAAATGCTACAAGCCGTGGACGGGATCAGCGCGGAGACCCTTCAGAAACCAACCCCTGACTTGTCATCCAGCAGTTGTGTTTTTTTCGTACTGTCAGCATCGCTATAAGGTTGTCATTTGCCTACCTCCACCACCCAACCCTGGTCAGTCACCATGCGGTGGTAACTTGAACACACCCTGAGGCTGCAGAAATGCTACAAGTCTTGCGCTGTCATCTAGCGGTTATGCTTTTGAACGTCGTACTGTTGCTAGAAGTTTTGAGTCTTCAAGCAAAAAGGTTAAGTAGCCTCGAGGTATTGGAGTTGGAAAAAAATAGACGTATTCTTTATCACATAATTGGAAACTCGAACACCCCCTGGGATGTTGTGGTCCTAGCGAGACTGCAGAAATGCTACAAGTCTTGTGCTGTCACCTAGTGGTTACAGTTTCGTACGTTGTNCTGTCGCTAGACGTTTTNAGCCTGTCAGCATTTGATTAAGTCTTCCAAGAAGACTTGGGCGGTCAGGATGCAGGGCTAACTTACACCCCGCGGACGCAGTGAGTCTACAGAAATATTACAATGCTTGGACTGTCACCTAGCGGTTGTGGTTTTGTCACATTTGCTGCTTATACAGTTTGCTTAAATGAACTGCTGGTCAGCTTTTGCTGCGTTTTGCTTTAAATGCATAAACACTTTCATAGTTGATAATTTCAATTTTGATTAACCTGTCCTGTTTGGTAGTACGACTATTAACATCGCAATCTGAATTTTTCTTTATAACCTTGTCTGTCTGCTTAAAAGAACTCTTGGTGATCTATGCTGTGCATTTCCCTTAAAGAAAAAAACCCTAATTGTTCAAATGACATTTTGCAAAAGGCAAAGATAATTCACAAATGCAAAGGAGTAATTGCAACACGACGCTTCAAATAAAACAACACAGTCCTCCAGCTTAATGAATCGCTGGTCAGCTTATTCTATACGTTTCAGAAAATTAAGCATATTTTAAATTACGAGACTTGCGAAAATCATTCACAATGGCAAAGGAATAATGGCAATACCACGATTCACATACAAATAAATAACACAGTTCTCGAGTGTAATGAGTCGCTGGTCAGCTTATTCTATCCATTTCAGAAAATTAAGCGTATTTTAAATTACGAGACTCGCGAAATCATTCACAAATGCAAAGGAGCAGTGGTCATATCGTCATCACATATGCGACGCTTCACATACAAATAGGATAAAGCGGTTCTCGTCTGAGTATAACTGTAAATTTGGTTGTTTTTAACACGAAACGCAGTGTTAATTCCTGAACCATCAGTTTGCTTTTTTAGAACGTTGAGGTATGAGTCAAAAGTGAAACGGTTTTTGTGATTACTTAAACCTTTGGAAGTTTGTTTGTTTCCACCCCCTTGAACAGTGGGATCCCTGGAAGACAGACAAAAATATGTTTTAGGACATAAACAC
>JGI24021J15306_10001571_pt1 | contig 22712 bp, 8 predicted proteins | sample Ectturendosymbi1_FD_15306 | JGI IMG/M metagenome (IMG submission 15306) | reverse complement strand
TTCCGACGCCCATGGAAGGAATTGGAGCTTTGAAATACCTGTTGCGTGCATGCAGTGCAACAGAGCTCGTGGAGTGTTCTGGAACGCTGAAACAACGTTTCTCTTCACCTGACGTCGTGTGAACAGGTGCGTAACTACGGCGTTACCTTCATGCCACATACTCCTGTCCTGAGCAAGAGTATGTAAGGCTTATGTTACAATGCAAACAAACATACGAAAGAACGATATCGAAATCCTCTGGTCACTACGAGGAAAATTGCTGTGCTCTTTTCATATTTGAAACTGTTCGTTATGTTCAATGTAGCATCATTTCGTTTCCAAACGCAGTAAAGTATTCCGTTAAACTGTCGAGTTACATGCGCAGCATGGGGCAGGTCGTTTTTATGTTCTATTTCATTCGTTTTACGTTTTGCACTGCTTGAAGCGCAGTGGCGCCAAGACCCAACACCTCCAGACAAAAACTCGATGTTGCTTGCACTCAACGACTGTCTTAACGACTGTTACTAGGATCCAAGAAAGGATCCTCACTTCACTTGATAAGAAATATCGTTGTTGACAGCAGCGATAAACAACTAGAATACATGAGTATCTTCACGTCGAGTAGTTGAATCATGCAATGTGGGTCTCTTCTAAACTTATCAAATAAAGTAAGGTCCCTATCTTTCACACCATATACAGGCACTAAGACTTTTGCTGGTTGCAGGCAACATAGCGTGGTGCATCTGGAATCGTTGGGCGTAAGCGAAGGAATTCACTATTTTTCTTTCATGCATTGTTTTCCATTTTTGTACCGTTGTATCAGCGCTCCAAATCTGAGAAAGGTTGGAAACCCTGCTCTGCTCCAACCCCCCACTCTACATGCAACAGTGATTTGAGAGACACGTTATGAGTAGTATCGGCCAATCAAATGCTGGGAAACCGAAGGGTGTCACCACTGGTGTATATTTTGTTGTTTCTTGTACCGGCTACCACAGGGGTCTCAAACTCAAATTGTTCCGAGGGCCAAAAGAGGACTTATAAACTAACCCGAGGGCCGCAGCCCGCATTATGACGATGACGCAACAATGGCGGTACCTGAACCTTACTGGAAACAGCTTTAACATCTTATGTCCTGCGAAAGGTATGATGAGTTCTAGGAAAATCGTTTGTAGCCTTCTCTACGTTCGTTTAACAGGAACTTGTTCACTCGCTAGCCGAGCACTTTCAAGCACCCATGAATGAAATAATTAACTTAAATGTTAATTATTTGAAAATTCCCAAATGCATCGCGGGCCGCACAAAACGGCCTGGAGGGCCGCGTGTTTGAGACCCCTGGGCTACAATCTTCGAAAATTACAAGTAAGAAGAATGTGCATGGCATCGGAGCTCTGTCTAAAGAAGCACGTAACCGCTTATACCTTTATATTGTTGGTTTCCTTCAACCGCAGCAATGCTGAACACCATTAGTAGAAATGCTGGGAATCCGTTCATTGTCATGCACAGCAACATATGCCAGATTAAAAGTTCGGATTTGCAGCAATTTCCAAACTACACGGCCCTACTTCCTGAAATTAAAATCATGCATTTTGAAAGTAAACGCAAAACAGTTAAATCTTGGTTTATTTTTTACACTGAGCCACAATGGTCGCAACCACTGACACAAAAAGTCAGTTATGAAAAAGCTGTTGTTCATACACGTAAAAGATATGTTTTGTAGATTTGCAAAATTTTTAGTTTTTAATGATTTTTTCCGCAATCATTCAAAATACAAACCTTTGAACGTGTTAGTGACATGTCCTGTGATAGAAACGTCTGTGAAACAAGGCGTTTCCCCATTGTATTGTGTTAGTAAAGCTCTGGACCAGAGGTTCCCAAACTTGTTCGAACCGTTACCACATCAAGGTAGCGATTATGTCTTACTACACTCAATGAAACTTTTCGCATTTCATGTCGAAAATTTCTTTTCCAGTGATCGCTCATAACACAGAACAACATTGTGGTTTTGGTTCCGCGTTACCCCCTGAAGAACCGCATATTACCCCCGGGGGGTAATTTACTCGCAATTTGGGAACCACTGCTCTGGACACCGATCGAAAAAAAGTTTTGAAAACTGCAACTTAAGTCAGAAACACTTTATATAACTTCTTTTATGTGTTTTTAAGTGAACGGTAGCAACAGAGTGAGATTTGTGTGTTATCAGTTTGAGTTATGATATAAGCGTCTATCAAAGGCCGCCAGCGTGTTAGCGCATTTCCAGCACTTTTGTATACCCACTCGACGGTGATTCAAGAAAAACCTTTAGTAACAGGATAAAACTTCCTTTAACTTCATTTTCTGTGACAAGTATGTAAATTTTCGCTTATTCTACGAAACCAACGGATGGATGATGACAAATTCACTGTTATATTTTGGATATAATGAAGATAAAAAACACTCAGCAAAACAATCAAAGTTGCCACAATCACTGAAAGAAATTATACTGCCCAAGATCATTTGAGGCACAAAGTCATTTGAAAATTTTCATTAAAAAAAAATACCTTTTGTTTTTAAGTAAGTATAAAACTGATTTAAAAAATCTTTAGGAAAAAACCTTAAAGACATACAGACAGACTTGTAGTGGCTGGTTTAGGAACATTTTAATTAAAAAAACTAAAAAGAGGCGCAAAATAGCGGATAACACTAATTTTTGGGCAGCTTCTAAAAGTTGTTTCCTGCAAGAATTGCTGTTTTTACGAATATTTTGCTTTTCATGTACTACAGTAAGTTGCTGAGCTCATCCCTTTTTCTGTGAATTGATCGAACCAACGTGGACAATGTTATTCAAAATCAACCGTGTCATATTCTACTACAGACCGATTGTAACTTTGCTAACTGACACTTCCGCTACGTCAAAGTAGACAATTTGGAATTCTTTCATAAGATAGCAATGGAATCATTTTCCCTTTTGTTTTGTTTTGACCACACACTCGGTTCACTGCCAACACCTTAATGCAATTCGGAAATAATCTCTTGCTGATATTCACTTTCACCAGTAACTTCACGGTTCTCATGCAATTACGCACTGCTACTTACGCACCACGGCTATCTATCGGTGACAATTTTCAGTTGAAATGCTCAACAACATATGATTCGAAAGCTTTTCGAAGGTTTTAAATTTTAACAACAACTGCACGTTAGATCTAGTTCACTTGAAATAAGTCATTTGCTTAGATTGCAAATAGACCAAACCTGTTGAGTTGGATCTGTTCAAGCAAAACCCAGACACCTCTACGAACACCCCACTTAGAAATGAATAACATGAACGCTTTTCATGAGTTTTATGGCATTAAGCTTGAACTAAAGCGCAACGCACATGCTAAAGTAGTCCTATGGCCAAAATAGGAACAACGTTTGAAGTGTTTATTTAGTGCCTTGAAACGACAAGCTTGGCCTTTGCTCAGCGTGGGAATCGTGCTATTCTGACGCATTGCTACTTCCTTTCAGCAGTCATAGGTCGTCATTTGATTTCCGGTTTATTGTGTTAAGAACGTCTTCCGGTGTCTAGAAGGTGCATGTTCATGCCCACTGCCCTGCTGTTTTCACCAATAGCTTCTTGTAAGCGCAAAACAATTTCTTCTGTAGTCGGCAGGTGCTATTACTGCAATTTTGCGTTCCAAAAAGGAAATATCGCGCTTAGAATAGCTATCAACTGCAAAACATGAAAACATGAAACAGGGTAATGGCGGGGGCAATACCAAAATCTGCTGCTAAAGTGTTTCTCAAATTCTAAATAATTTCTGTAATTGCGTGTTTTGAAGCAGTGAGTTGACAGCTTTGCAACATGTAGCAGACATGCACGGCAATTTAATGATTATTAGATGAGTGCCATCCAGAAGGGAGCTGCCAATATTGTAAACTGTAAAGAATTTCTAAACGAACCAAAAAATAAAGTTTTTTGGGAGTATCTTGTAGTTGTCACTTATCATTGACAATTTGAGATTAAACAAAATTAAAAATCATTAAATCCATAGTTAAAAACGCACCTGTTTGCAAATTTTAAAAATAGAATAATTAATTTTTTTCTGAAAAAGAGTCTGCTGTATGTCCGCACAACGTTTTTTACCGTTAATACATTTGAGAGAAAGCAACTATTTCATCTGAATACCAAAATGGTTATAAAGCGAGTTTTTAGTGTATTTCGGTGGTGCTTATGCAGTGAGCTTCTACTATATTTTGAGTGACGGTTGGAAAAATTTGAGAGACCGATTCAGTTCCTCAAAACACTTATGTCAGCAAAACTTTGTATCGGTAAATCTGGAAAGGATACAAATATGGAAATATTGTCTCGAAGAAGTCATGTTTCGCCATCGAAGCTCTGCCTATAAGACCTTACTGCCAAAGCCTACAATGCTTTAATTAATTATAATGGCTTCACATGAACGAGAAGTGCGCCTCATCACCATTCGTTCTTTATTTGAGTTTTGCAGAACTTAACGCTTCACCATACACAACACCTACGATACTTGCTTCCAACATTAAAACTGTCTGCTAACATGAGGTAGCGCGAATCCTTTATTGTGTTCAGGAATGGTCTGGAAAGGCTAAAAGANTCGAAGAGGTCTCGTCTTGTAATGAAGCTACCCTCTTAAAAATGTGCTAGGTAAGTAAAGTTGCTTGCAATGCTCAATACGTCGAAGTAAGCTTCCAGTTTGTTCAGTTGACTACGTTTTTCTGAAGAATTATTTTGTTCTTATCCCCAGGCCAAACTGAAAATTTTTGATTCCATGCTCAGGCTATTTTTGCTTCAATTGAATATACATAAGCGAAAACGCTGTAAAGTAAGGAATAGATCGCGAGAATGATAAAAGATACTAATGTTTGGTCCTTCTTCGCAAAATACTTTCAAGCTTGTTTGTGCTACCAATGCTGTTTTCACTACGTCCTTCAAGAAAGGCTGCTGAAAAAAATTATTTGTTTTGCTTTTTTCTATCACGACCTGAAATGATTCGGGGTTACCAGGCATAAGGAACCGAAATACTGTTCGCCCTGCCCCTACAAGTTAAGAAAATAACAGCGCAACGCATAGCTTCTTTTCAGGTGTAGTGATTGCTCCATGTATGCACGTGCAGTGCAACGCAAGGTCTCTCCCACACGAATGTGCGCGCAGCAACGCCGCCTCATGGTACGCCCTGTATCCGCAAAAGTTCCTGCGAAAATGGAGCAACTGGTCGTCCAGCGGTAGAACTCGGGCAGTTACTATAACATAAATTGCGCAAGAATTATTATCAATTGCCATAGCGCATCGGTCGTCGCGCCTGTGAGCAAGAACCGCATTCAAACTTAATATAACGGGACCTGTCCCAGAGGTTCACAACAGTCTCCCCATAAGTCATCCACAAGTGGAGACTTCACATTGCGTCCGCTGCGCATCTGGGGAATCAGTGGGTACAGCACATAAAGCCTTTATTTAGTGAGACTTGAGAACAAGCAGCAACCGTGCCACAAGCTGGTGATTCGAAACTGGAACGTAACGTCGCTCACGGGATGAGCACGAATCGCTTGTAGAAGCCAAATGATATTGTCCCGAACGTTGTTGGCAGCTCTTCTACAAAGCGTCGCGACTGTAAGACTGAATCCGGGCAATAAGAGGAAGCTTTTATACTCTGGCGTTAAACCAGCAAATCTTCCCTGGCTGCGGTAGAAGTACTCGTCAGCCTCCAGCAGGCAGGCTGTGTTGGTGAATGAATCTGACTAGGAGGAAGGGTGTGTACGTTGAGGCTGAAGTTGACATACCACTCCCCGCGTTTAATACATGCATATCGAAAAAGCGCAACTGCACAGTANCCTGACTTCGTGGAGGAAATTAGTGATACCCTGAGAAGGGTCAAAGCAAACAAATCGATCCTTTCGAGAGAATTCAATGTGCAGGTTAGAAGTGATGTTGGTGTACAGAAGAGAGTGGCTGGTCAACACGGTCATGCCAACATAAATGATAACGGAAAATTTATCTTGTTGCTGTGCTGCAACAACGCAACTTGCATCGTAACACATTTTTCAAACACGGAGATTTGTATAAGAACACCTGTTGCAAACATTCGATTGGGCTCTAGTCATTGACCTATTTCTTTATCATTTCAGCTGACCATTTCCAATCAGCGTTGGACGTTCGTGTCAAAATAGATGCAGAATTGTCACCACCTCCGTGTCTGCAAATTACGTTAAGAAAACCAACAGGGCTTACAGGAACGTGCCGGACATAAACGTCCTGCCAAATATGGTAGGAGACCCTGGTGGACAAGGGTGTAAAAATACATTTATGATTCCTCCTTGTTCCAAGAGCTCCCGGAATGTACAGCTGTCGTGAAAGGCTGTTCAAACAGCGGTCTTTTCATGAGCCACTCCGGTAAACAGAAACGACTCGGCCTGACGAAAGATCGCAAAAGGTAATCCTTTGGTCAAACCAGAAGGTGAAAGGTGTTCTTTGATCACTTGTAACTTACAAGGCCTGGTTTCAGAACAAAACCAAATTTCTTTTGCTTACGAAACACCTTGAAGTTTGAAAGTCTGCAGCTCAAAATTATGAAATTGAAATTGCAATCTTAAGAAAATTTCGGACATAAATTAGATTCTAATTACTGGCAAACCAGCAAAGTGTTTTGGAAAACAATCACGCGCCTCCTCGCCAAAAAATCTAATACTGCAGGAGTCATCAAATGATCAGATACCATAACGGTATCCTATACAGCAACAAAGAGGACATCCTTGGAGAGACTATTTCAAAGGTGGAGAGATTATTTCAATGATCTTTTGAACTCCGTCACTCTTATGCCATCAGACACGCAGGAGATGCACCTCAGGGAAGATAACACCACCGCTGCCACCGAATCACATCAACTGTGAAAACAATGAAAGCTGAAAAGGCTGGACGCTGCGATCAAATCCGACCTGAAATGCTTAAAACCTTGAACAGAAAAGAAATTCCCTGGATAACTCGTGTGAGTCAAGTCGTCTGGGGATCTGGAAGGTCATCAAAGGAATAGCACACTGGTTGGATCATACCCATATACAAGAAGGGAAAAAGAGCAAATGCACCAACGACCAGGGCATTTCCTCATTTAACATACTCAAAAAAGTGCATGCCAAGACCTTGAAGAAAGATGCCGCGAGTTAATTGAATCTAATTTGGAGGATGCTCAGTGCAGTTATCGCACTGGAGGTAGCATCACAGACCAAATTTTCACTATCCAGAAAGTTTTCGCTATCCATTGGGAGTATACCGAAGACGTCTACATTAAATTTGTTGAATTCACAAAAACATGCGACGGGAACCTGAAAACATTTGGGTACTTCGGCGGGAGTACGGTGTTGATGGTCGCCTGTTACTTGCCGTCAAGTCATTGTATTTTTGATAAGAAGTTTGTGTTCGTGTCAACAGCATCAAGTCAAAACTGTTTGCTGTGAGTGTTTCACTTGGACAGACTTGTGTACTGTCACCGGTGTTTTTCACAGTTTATATGAATTTTAAAGGCACTTATTGCCGTCTCCTTGAGCAGTAGCGCAGCCAGAATGAGGTCGAAGAGGCCATGCCCCCCTCCTCGAAACAAACTTGCTAAGATTTTTATTGGTGCTTTATATCAGTTTTCAACTGTTAGAAAATGAACGGAAGGAACAGTCGGACTGAAGAAGACTGACGACGTCGGTGACTTGCCCCTCCCGATCAAAATTCTTGGCTACGCTACTGTCCCTAAGCGTGATGCTGTTAGAAGCTGCAGGATCAACCGTTTGCTCTTTGCGGAAGATTTAGTCGACTAGCTACATTGGTTCGGCCACACGAGGTGAATCCTGCTGGCTACACCCACAGGAACACACTCCAGAAACCGGTCAAAAACCAGGTGACGTGACTGCATCTCCATCCTGGCCTGGTCGCGTCTTGATGTTGAGTCTTCAGAACTGTCAGAAGTTGGTGAAAATTGTTATGTATTTCGAGTCATCCAAGCCAGGTCTATGTTGTATGACCACAGTAGAGTGCAGTTACGAGAAAAAGATGCAACGTAAACAACTTTTTCATATTACAATGTAAATACAACCAAATTTTGCATTAGGATCACTTTGGCTTACCCACTGTGTTAAGCGAGCAAATACTATGCAAGCTTTCGTTGGGATTTAACTGCTAGAATAGTTTGAAAGTGTCGAGTCGCAGGTAAGACTCGGACATTATACATCAGCACAGGCACGCAACTAAGGGGAAAACGGGCAATTGCCTCCCCAGAAATTTTTAAAAACATGTTTTTTTGTTAGGCACAACAACAAGTTACAATAATTTTGCCCACCCGAAAGTATCAGGTGGTTGCGATCCTTCATGTAACTTACCACAACGGTCAGGTAACAGCCTTAAGTCAGCAATTACTCTTCAGCTTATTGACAGCAGTCTGTTTTGAAAAAGTAACGCCAAATTACTCCGCATGTGCAAACATACGCTACTTGCTAGGTAAAAAATTATCTTTTCACAACTGGCGATAGCGTTTACAGTCACTGTTGTGTTTACTTTCTGCCTCCTATTAGCGCCATCTAGATGAAAGTCAAAACGTGTCCAAGTAGAACGACTTATAGGCTGGTGCAGCATGATGTTTTCAAAACAGATGAAAAAGTGGATGAAGTTATACCATAATCATTCTAGCATGGAATTAAATGGCTAGTATTCACGTTAACAGTGTGGAAGTTTCCAAGAAGAAAAGGCAATTTCATAAACGGTATATCAAGAACCGAAAATATTATCCACATAGCAGGAAAGACGCAATTCATGTTACAATTTTGCTTAAGTACATCATTTTGTGCTGCAATTATAAGGTTGATAAAAATCACGTTCACAATTGCTGAAATTAATCGAAAGTAAAGACAGACGCATGTCTCCCAATTAAAAAGTTAAATGGGATGTTGGGGCTTATGGTATCAATCAAAGAAAGATGTAAAGATGTAAAAACTTGGAGAGCCGCCCATTTAATGACACGCTGCCACAAACTCAGCAGGTAATTTGTTTGATTTGATAAGAAAATTAATATTAAATTGGATACAAATAATACATCGGAAATATTTACTTGTCAAAGAAATTAAATTGAAAATTGACAGTGATTCTGTCTTTTACTTGTTTCCAGTATATAAGATTGACATAAAACATTAGAGCAGCATTTTTTCACAAATTCATAAATTAACATTGGTACTGTATAAATATTTCAGTGCTCCAAAGAAAGGTTTGTCAGCACATGACTTCCAAACCGTTTTCATACCTTAATGAAGACACTATTTTACTCAAATATTACGCACTTGTACTATTTTCAGTGTTGTAAACATCAAACTTCAATGAAGCAAATTTCGCGTTTGAGAAAACTACACAGCTTTCTTTATTGCATAAAAATGAGCTCCCAGAAATATAAATTAATTTTACTGCTAAATTTTTCAGATCAATTTTACAATTAGTGTATATATTTTATAATACAATAGCAAATATATTTTATCAAGCAGCACTTGCAATGTATTAGTTTCTTTACTTTCGAAAAGTTTTTGAAAATAAGTTTGGGAAATCGTTTTTGATTACTGGGCATGCCATATGTTATAAAAAGCATTTGTTGTTTCAAACAAACTATCAAAAAAGTAATGCTCGCTATCTATTACTTGTCTTGTTTGAAAATGCTGGGCTTGTATTGTATAGAACATTTGAACATCATGATAATATCGTCGATTTAAAATAATTGTCTACTGGAAGAACGTGTGGATCGTTAGACAACAGAAGCTGGTACTATGAGACCGTATCATCAGTGTTAATTTGTTAAATTGTGCTTCAAAAATGTTTCAATCAATGATTTTTTCCTGCAGTGTTCACAGGCGTAGCCAGGGGAGCATGATTCCTCAAATGTTTAGCATATCTAGTAATTTTTTGCTTTGAGAAGCGGCGTCCCAAACAAAAATACTGTTGCTCGCTAAAATTCAAATATTTTGTCCCTCCGAAAATTTTTTGGCCCCCCAAAAATTTTGGGCTGGCTACGCCACAAGCAGTGTTTTCTTATTGAATTTTTCGAACTGATGTTTCTCACTTTCAAGGTATAATCTTCTCGAAAGATGTTGGTGGACACAGCACGTTGCTGATTACTCGTTTTTTTGAATCCTGAATAATTTCAAGTCTCAAATGCAATTTTTTGAAAGGATCAACAACGTAAAATGAAAAGGAAAAGCGCCTCTGCTACTGCGACTTAAAGGTGTAAAATAACAAAACTCACATGATTAGGCAAAGAAAATGTCAAACCTTTTTTTTATTTATACACAACAGATCTTATTTTGACCATTTTTCTAATCTCAACAAATAGGTTTTGGTTCTTGGGTTTATGCTCCGAAACTATAGGTAGCTATTTCTTTCGTATCCTAATTTTTGACTAGCTTTTGCATAAAACATATGGAAGGCACCAGCATAGTGAAATTCAAAGAGAAAATTAAATGTTTCTTGAAAAACCGAAATAACATTGAAAACGTTTGTTACTGGACAAGTAGACATATATTACTACGAAACTATGAGTTTGCTGTAAAGCGTCAGTTGGCCAAAAAGATTTGAATGGCAAAAATGGAGAAGCATCAACTCTAGAAAAAATTGCAATAAAATGTTAAAGAGATTATGAATTTGTAGATGACTCGTTTATCCGTAAAGTTGATTAGACAGAATCCGAAAAGTATCTATTTCATTTCAAAATTTCCCACCCGATCTCTCTTGAATCGAAATGGAACGGTACACTGTATCAAGGTGGTAAAAATGTTTTGCAAATTCATTTTGTTTCAACGTTATGCTTTGCGCATTTGATATTGGAAAAAATAAACCAAGTAGCAACTTCAGCACCACATATATTTATTTTAACGGCATAAAAGTCGTTTGAGGCAGTGAAGGTATTAAAAGGAAATAACACTTTACTGCTGTTCTAATGCTGTGTTACAAAAACAGCAGGTTCTTTTCATATTGCAAGTACGAAATATTGTTTACATAACAGATATTAAATTGATTCGAGGGAAAATGAGACGAGACCACTGACCGTTGCCACACTTCTCTAGACATGCATATTGTGTTTGGGACCCGGATGCGTTGTGCAGGAAGAAGCTCACAACTGATTTCTCATCACATTACTTACAGAAATGTATTGTCATACCATCTTTTTCATTGTTGATGAGAGGTGCATGTAATTGAATGTGAGACACAAGCTTGATCCATAAACACGATACCCACGGCTTCTGTAGACTTTTGGTAAGAACTCCCTGCAATGTAAATGCACGTGGCCTCAAAGAGGAACTGCTATGCAGTGAAGCACACCCAAAAGTGGATCTTGTCCATGAAATGAGAACGTGGCTATATCTAGCATGCGTGCAATTTGCTGGTGACTGTCAGCGCATGACAACATACAAGCCATCGCACTAGACATCAGGCAAAAACTCTTCTAAACAGAGCAAGGAAGCGAAACAAAACAAACAAATTTAAAGAATGTATGTTTATCTTGCCAGTAGTGACACGCGTAACCAGCGCAACGAATAGAAATAACACGTTTAGTAAGTACAGCCGCATGGAACACAGCTTTCATGCACATGGGTGCGTGCGTGATGCATAGATATGTAAATAAAGAAATTTCGGTGGGTATAACTCGTCACATACCCAATACATTTTCAGTCGTCTGCAAGGTAACCTTTCTTAACTTCAAGCATTCAGGTTGAGATCCACAAACGCTTTTCATTCTGTCGACACATTGTTCAACAAAGAATAGTGATTTAATTCTTGGAATGGAAGTACTATGTGCTAATAAACTATCCATTCATGTTTACATAAAAACATGAGAATAGAATCATTTTTCTGATTAACGTAGCAAAATTACTTTCAACAGCAAAAGCCATATTTTCCGAAATCAGGTTTCGTAAACATATTTACTAGCCATGGGCGTCGGAAGGTGGCAGGGGAGCGCCTTGGTCCCCTCTGGATTTTGAAATTATTAGAAGAAAACGGTTGTTTTTTCAATTTCGATGGGTAAAAAGCAAATTTCACCACTTTTGGCCCCACCCCTGGAAAAAGTTTTGGGAAAATCCCCTACTGGCCCCCCTTGGAAAAAATCCTTCCGACGCCCATGTTACTAGCCAGCAGAGTATAAATCACTATTCTTCTTCATAGTCTGTATGAACTGCTCCTCTTAATAGTATATCACTACTCCTCTTCATAGTGTGTTGAATTGGATTAACAGTGCACAGCCGAGTCGACCAGACTGTCACTGTTGGAAACTGCAAGATCAACCCTTCTCATATTTTTGCGGACGATTTGATACTGCTTACATATTCTGAACAGGACCTTCAACATGCAGTTGATGTGTTTGTATCTGCGAGTGACGAAATTAGATTAAAATCAGGTCCATAAAGACCGAGGTATTATGTCTCTCCAGAAACCCCAGCTGTAGTGCCCTTTGCATGTAAGCGGCAAAATACTACAGCATGTCGAGAGGTTCAAATGCCTTAGAGTGGTATCTACGAGTGACGGAAGGTGGAACAAGGAGACTGATACACGGATTGATAAAGCAAATACAGTTCTGCGTGAACTTTATCGATCTGTGGTGACCTAACGGGAATTTTCAAACACTACGAAGCTTTCAGTTTTTAAATCGGTCTTTTCTCGAATTCTAATCTCATCTACAGTTATGAATATCAGGCAAATGAATAACACATCCCAAATGCAAGCCGCCGAGATGGGATTTTTGTGAAGTGTTCACGTCATGACACTCCGCGACAACAGTGCACAGCTTTGAAATTCGCAAAGCCCTGAATGTTGAGCCGCTTCTCCGAATAGAGAGATCTCACCTTCGTTGGTTCAGCCACGTCTCTAGAATGCCCAGGAAAGATTGGCGAGGCAAGTCCTGCAGGCTACATCCACAGGAAAGAAGCACAGAGGTCGTCCACGGACCAGGTGAAGTGACTACATCTCCGTCCGTGCTTGGACGCGTCTTGATGTGGAGCCAGCAGGACCATCTGAGATTTCTATTGACCTTGAGGTATTTGGAGTCCTCCTAGGGCTTCTACCCCGCGACCCTCCCTAGAAGAAAGCGGGTAGGAAAATGAATGAAATGAAAATGTGAGGCCTGTTTTAGTGTGCTTATGCTCAGTGAAAAGTTTAAATACTTCATGGGTTTAAATCGTTTCAGTAGAGTTTAGTAAATTTCTGCTTACACTTAGTGGTTTGATATGTTAGACTCCTTTATATTTTTTGTGAATAAAATAGTTCTTTTAAAATTCTTTGTTACCTGTAAACAAATTTGCGTTACTCTAAACTGCGAAGTCCATTCAAATCTTCCGACGACAAATACCACGTTTGTGCTCTAGGGTTATGATTGCAGTTTATAAAATCTTGCGATAAGCGCATGTTTTCACTGTTCAATCAAAAAAGATTTGAAAGTGCAAGCAGAATACTTTTTGTTGTTTCCGTAAGTTCTTTAAGAAGCCAATCGAAGTTTACGAAAAACATGAATTTTTGTGGGTTTCAGCAACAAAACCATGGTGAAGATCATTCCTGAAGTGAAGCAGCAAATTATTATTACATGCCTTAAGCTTAAATCAAGGCTAAAAAACTGAGCTCAACGTGTTAGAAAACAACACCAAGAGAGTCTTAAAATACAAAGAACCAAAGGGACAGGGAGTCATTTTACTTTCGGTTCAAAAAACCTACAGAGCAATGTTTCTCAACCTGTGGGTTATGGCGCACTGGTGGGCCATAGCGCAGTTTTCGACTGGACTACGGAGTCATAGAACAAAAACATGTTAGAATACAGTTATTTAGATATCTAATCACTGCAGCGTGGGAACACATTGGTTGTGTTTAGCATCATTCTCAATGAATTGCATGCAGAATAAATTTATCTAAATTCGGAATAAATGTGCTACTTTAGAACCATGTGCGCTTGTTTATGAGTTTGAAAGCATAACCTGTGCTAACAAAGTAATAGGCCATGTAATTTTTACCGGAAGTTATCTGGGTCACATTAACAAAAAAGTTGAGAAACACTGCTACAAACGAACAAGTCACACTAATTCAGGTTCACTTGTCAAGCAAAGCGATTGCAGCGCGATGACTAGACGAAAGAACATGAAGTGCTGTAGGAAATTTAAACAACAAATTACCAGCCGACGGTTATATAAGAGCGGTTAGAGTAGAAATATAAACCTATTTTTTGAAAAAGCGTTTGTTTAAAATGAAGGAGACAACACTGATTGTAATAATCCGGTTTATTAACGAGATCAATCATGCAAAGAATATGGCATAGTATATTCAATGCATTGAATTCAGTTTCATTACACTCGCTATTTGTACTCCCTTTGGAGAGTCATGAGTGGTCCGTGACGCCCATCTCCGTTCACTTGCACCCGGGAGCAGGCGGCCACTTTCGTAGTGATACTGCATTGATGGCGAGTCAAGCATCACCGCGCGTGATCCGTTTCCTTTCACCCATCCACAAACGCCGAGCACGAGACTGGACACGTCACGAGCAGGAATGCCAGATGAAAATTTTACTTGAAAGCCAAACAGTGCTAAAAAAGCCAGAAAAGGCCAAACCGATTATTTAAAGGCCAGAAATAAGCCAAACTTTTTCTGGTATTGCTGTTCCTTTGTCATAAGAAAACAATTAATTTAGAAGATATCACCAGATTTTAATATCGCGACACCGTTGCGAACCTGCTGGTAGGCGCCATACGGTAGCATACTATGCACTGTACGTGTGTGCCGCTAGATAGATTGCATACAACGTGACCTTCGGTGAACGCTATTCGCAACGAAACAAAAAACGAAACCAACGCAATACAAGCACCCAAGTAAAAACACAGCTCATATAGCATGAAAGCATAAAGACCAGATTGGAAATGAAATAATGCAAATACAGTGCCAAGGTCCGATAAAAACACATTCGCCATAATTGGTTCTCAAAAAAAATCCAGCTTTGGGTCGGCACTGGACTGGGAGGAATACACGAGTTCTGCAGTAAAGGTGCTTAGTACTTCTACTGAAGCAGTGAAATCTCTGCAACCTTTACCTGAAAGCAATTATTCTGATCGAATTTTAACAACAGCCTTATAAGGACTTTTAATTGCATTCCGTTTCTTGCTTTAGTTTTTACACCCGATACTAGAGAAAACATTCTCTCGATATCTGTATTGCTAGCTGGGGTGGCCAGACACGCAAGACAAAATGCTGCAAGCTCTTTAAATGAATTGTGTTCGAGTACGCCATTACAAAACTGTTCCGCAACGGTAGGACACTATTCTTTATTTTCGTTTCTCGCATTCCACAAATCTTCCTAATGTCAGAACGTGGTCTTTGGTCAAATACAGCATTTATCACAAAACATTTGTGGAAGTGTTACCGAAAATAACTGAGCAGTAAGTATTTTTCTGCAGAAATTAATTTTGTAAGGCTAACAGACTTGAGACAAAGCCAGAAACAGGTCGAAAGGTCAAATGAAATGTTTTAGGCCAAACAGCTTGAAAAAGAAAGTTAGATTTATGAAATGTGGCCTACAAAATACCAACCTGGCAACCCTTGCCAAATTTGTTTTGTTTTACGCTCAACATCAATATCATTTTGTAAGGTGAAATCAGCTGTAACGCCGAAATAACTTATCTCGTCCGCTTATGTCACCATTTATTTGCATAAAATTACGTTAAAGGTTTGAATGAGAATGTTGTGAAGAATTTGCTATTGATATTAGTTTTCGGATGATATGGCTGGTTTGTTAAGCAACATCCAGTGGCGTAGAAAGGAGGGGCTCCGAGACACATGCGGCACCTTTTGGGGACGGCAATTTCTTGACTAACTTGACTAAGTTCTAACTCTTTTCAGCTTTTGTGTTAGAAGCTAGTCTAAAAAACTAGGAAATGTGGCTGTGAAGTGAGCAAATTGATTTAATCTTTACTGAAAAGTCTGGGTCAAATCCAATGTGCCAAAGTACCCAGTGTCTATCTTGAAATCAGGGCATTTTTAGCATACTTACTTGGGGTGCAATTGTCTCCCAGTCCCTACACCTTCCTCTCGAACCAAAGCCATTTCCTCCACCCCAATCAAAAGTCCCTTGAACAAAGGACAGAGATGACATTTCACCGCGAGTAGCAAACATTACTGGTCCGGTAGTTCGAGATTTATATTGCTCCTCCACTCAAAATCTGATAAAAAAGATACTGCATGGAATCATGGTAAACAGTCAAGGCTAGCTTTAATCCTTTTTCTCCTATCATTCGATCCTTAGCAACGCCCCAACGGCTTACCATTACATCACCTGACACCTAGGTATTGGTGACGAACATTTCGTGGCACGTCTAAAGGTATTTTTTAATGTTAAGTGCAATATTTTCAATAAGTGCTATAAGCTGTAGCCTAGTCATTATCAGGCCTTATCGACGTTAAATTTTGGCGGTTGAAATGAAGAACTCTGCAAAGATAACGTTCTTCAGTTTCAATACAACTGCTATTTTTCTGTATGACATAATGATGTCGGACGTTCATGACGTTCTTGAAGCGAGATAGTGCTGTTGATGTGTTTGCGTGGGTAATTTATAGCTCAGATTGTAGGTTTGAACTGCAAGTGGAGTAAATCAGAGCATATGGGTGTAAGAGCAAGCAAATTTTGGGAGATGTAAAGGATATTTTGGTCGAATTTCCCCAAATTTGCCCGAAAAACGTTTTTACAGCAAACTTTCTCCCTTCAAATATTTTTGTAGCTGCGGGTATATTATATTTTGCTGTGTCAAGTTGCCGTGGACTTGAAAATATAATATTTGGCTCTTAAAATTTGTTTTTTTTACAACCCAACTTAAAAAAGCTCGTTAGAACATTGTCAGAAGCCAGCTGCCACAGTAGTCTTGAGCACCTGCCTTAAAGTTCTGAGGTATGGCGTTCCATTCACATTACAGCTGTTGCTGTCAGCAAGGAACCTCAGACCTAGCTGTGGTAGGCCTACAGCTGCTTCCTCCTCTGAAGACATATATGTGCTATGTATCATATCATATTTATATTATGACTATGACGTGAGTCTCGCAACATTGTCTGTTCAACTGCAAGCTTGTGGCCCAATTAATAAAGAAAGAGAGGGTCCGTGGCCCACCGACTGTACTTCTCCATTGCGACAGCTGATGCACATGCACAGAGCAGAAATAAAAACAACATTTAGCAACACAAAGTTCGCTACAATGAATGCGAAGGCCAAGCCTCTTTGCTTTTAGAAAGCAGGGCTGCAATCAGGGGGCAACCGTTTAGTTGTTAGATACAATGTCAACTTATAGTCATTTTGCTCCCCCCCGAAAATATCAGCTGGTTGCGGCCCTGTTAGAAGACAGATCGAGAACGTTGTCTGTATCTGCCATCGTTGTCTGTATCTGTTTTTACTGAACAACATCCCCAGATATTTGTTTATAGTTCAGAAAAGTATAAAGGGATGCACGGTTGTACAATTACTATTTATGATAGAAATAATAGACTACTCCATCTCCCATCATGCCTCACAAGTGCTATCGTCTTATGGTGGGCCTATCTGATACCTATTTGCATGAATAAATGCAGTCTCTAATTCCTCAATGCATACCCATTACTGGAAAAGTTTTGCTTATAAACAGATGGCTCAGGCCCACAAATTATTAAAGACTAACACTTTAAAAACTACATTTATTCTTTGAATTATTTCTATTTGTTTTTCAAAACTTGTTTTTTTTGTTGACACTAGTTTTTACGTATTTCAAATGCCTGTATATTTCACATTCCTCAAAACTTGAATTTGGTAGGGGCAGACAATCAAGCAGTTGTCACTGGGCATCACCAGACCTCTGAACGCCCTTGATACAGAGTATCAATAAAACCAAACGATCAGAAACGAATGGTCTTTCAAAGATTTTAATCATGTAGAGAGGAACGAGATAACGTCTTTACAAAGACGTTTGGCAAAGGAATGGGAGAAATTACAGAACACTACACCATCGCAAAGTCGTTTTCAGTTACACGACACCATTTTTTGAACTTCCATTTTTTAGAAACAATAAAGAATTCCTTCAAAAACCTTGAAGCTTTATGCAAGACTGAGTTTTTATGCAGCCACACATTATCTAAAAATGTAGTGAACGTTTCTTTGGAAATCAAAGATCCTTTATTGCTTAGACTTCCGTTACAGTTGTCAACAATTTCCCTTGTTTCCGCAATTACAAAATCGTTAAATCTGTCCATCAAGCTAACACCGATATGACTGCATTTACAGTACCTTTCTAAAAACATTGTTTTATCATTATACTTTTGCCGAGGTCGCACGTTGTTTTTTGTTTGAAGTACTTAAGTGTTTACTCAATTAGTATACGATTGAAACACACGGCGTGTTTTTGCAGAGCTTGTTAGTTCAAGTGGCCAACTTCGATTTTTAAAGAAGCAGTGGGCTTGTGACAACCCGCTCCTGCAACAAATCACCCCAGTCTCCTTTTATACGGTGGTCTCGAATCTCGTGACACTGAAAAAAATGTAGCTTTCGTTTCGGATTTTGATGCAACTGGGTTTGATTCAAAACACGGAGGTTCTGAGCCTAATTGCTCAACACAATTTTGCGAGAAAATTTTAAAAATCTCAATTTTCTGCAACATATATAGCATGTTCTCGAAGAAGTGTCTACTGGTATTTTTCTCGCACCTACATTCTACTCTGACAATGATAATGCTGTTAGAAGCGATTCTTAATTTTTTCATGGGGGCATGCCTGGACTATCCTGTGACATACTTTAGAGATGAGGATGCTACTATATTAGTTTTCGGATGTTTCATTTAATTTTTAGAGTCTATACATGCGCCCCAAGCTAGTGAAGGCGTAACAATGTCACATTCTTATTAATTGCTAACATTTTGTTGATTTTGGAAAGCNTCACTTCGGTGATAATAGCATATTGTATTAGAGTTCAAGAAAAATTCAACGTTATGTTTTTAGAGCTGAAAAATTGTCTATTTCAACTTACAAACGAGGTTTACATTGTATCAAAGTATCACGAGTTCTTCAGGGAACAGGTTTAGCAAAACGTCCTTCGGAGTTATTTGGCCATTTCTTTCAGAATTTGAAAGAAACAATTCTGTGAACCTGCAGCTAAATATAATAACGAAAGATGGAACCGATTAACAGGGAGTTGCAGCGTTGCAAATGTCATTTCGAGATATATCATCAAACACAGCGTTTCAGCCAAAATTACAGTGCACGCATGGCCACTACAACATGTTCCCTACCACCGGAAAATCAGAACAAGGCCCTTATTTTGCGGGAATTGTCGCAGTTAAAACTTTAAAACTCTTGCAAAATTTTTGAACCTTCCACAAATGATCAGCAAAGTGACATGCTTGTGGGATGCCTGTGGCCATAACCCATAATGTCTCGCCCGGGTGGTGGCTTCAGAGGCGGTTGCTTCACACATCATAACATTTAAACGAGTATTACAACAACAGCTATTCAGGTAAAGATCTCTATCACGAAAGGAAAAAATGTTTGTATAGTCCAGCTCGTCTGTCGAACCTTTTGTAATACAAGCACTTTCTTTTACTTTGCTTCTACAGGTTATTTTCTTTTTGCCATCACTGCTGTTTGTCCTTAGAGTTAATAATATTTACAGGCCATGTCGCCTACTGGCATCAACAACAGAAAGCATATGAAAATACCCTGCAGGCGCGTTAAGAGTTTAGAAGCTCTTTAGATCAGCAAACTTTCTAGACAGAAAACATGAGATTTTAAGTGTGAAGGTATGTTAAACTATAAGTTTTCCGACGCTAATGAGTTTACGGAATTAGCTATGCAGTAAAGTCTGCTAGAATCATGTTGCCACTACAAAAAAATGGCGTGGAGGCAGTCAACCAGTTGAACAGTTCGAATTCCTTCCAAAAACCAACTTGTTTTTTAGGTGTTTGTTGAATGGCAAGCAAAGTTGGCGGACAGCTTTGACCACTTGAACATATTGCCACGTAACAAACTTCGCAGGGTACCCTGCAGCAATTATACAGCAATTTATATTTAAGCTGGCTGCCTGTACGGCAACAAGGTCTGTTTCCGTTTGTCTGAAGATGACGTCTGTGATTTGCGGTGCAGGTGGAGCCGGGCTGGGACGTACTTGTAATTCAGAGAGGAAGTGCGTTCCGAGCTGTGCTGGGTTTGCGCTATCTTGGTTGGATACGGGTAAGAATGACCTACAGTGACTTCAAGGGTAAGTATGACCTACAGTGACTTCATGGTTTCTGAATTTGCAAACATCGCATATAAGTATCGCAAGAAATTTCGGTTTCTTGGGAAATTACTTTACTTTGAAAGTTTATAAAAGCTTCTCCCATACTTGCCATTAATCAAGAACATGGAGGAACATCAATTTAATTTACTACAAAGGAGCACTGCACGAAAAACAGCAATTCGTCAGTGTCAATAAGTGGCAGAAACTATTTCATGCCACATAGCAACCGCTCATTTGCCTCCAATAATAACACTTTAGTGCATGCTAAAGTTGTTTCAACATATTTTTATGTGATTGTTCAATAAAACTTTCACTTTAGAATGATAGTTTCGTTCATTGAATAAATATAGTCCAAATTTTGCGAGACAAATTTCATGCAACGTATAAAAACAAGACCTGAATTATGCCAAACAACAATTCGAACCAATGCCCACACGACAAGACTAAAAAGAGAAGTTTTTCAAGAAAAGCCAAGGTAGAGCAACTCCGACAGTTCCATGGATAAAAAGTACTACTGACCCATCTTTACCAGCAATTCATCCTGACAGAAATACTGTAGTAGACGTAAACGCAAAATCTTTTGCTTTTTCGACCGAAATTATTGAGTGACGTCGTGTTAGCTCGTTCACGTGCACATGCTTTTAGATCCTTAACGTTACAGGAATACGATTTGCTATCATTTCCTGAGAGTTGGCTCAGATAAAGGTAGGTTTTCTTCTACATTTCTTTCAACATTTATTTTGTAAAGCCTTCAAAACATAGACCAGTGGTTCAAAACCTTTTTTGTCTCATTTACCCTTTAACAAAATAAAAAAATTTATTTTACCCCCAACAACGTTTGGTGTGTCAAGTCATACCCAACTTTAGGGTAAAGCTTGTACGAAATTTTGTCAGTATCTGAAATGAAACTTTAATAAAATGCTCTCACAAGCAAGCATGAATACTTTAAGAAGTGGTTTGCTGCGGTTCTTGAAATTCTAAAAACAGTTTCACACGAATCGGCATATCACTGAGTCAAGGGGCAAAACGTTAGGAATAAGGATATACAGCCAGCCATGTTTGATTTTTCTTCTGTTGAAAAATGACAATTTTAACCAGTCAGTCACTCAATGATATTTTTGTGCTGATTTTCTACGCACAATATCTGATATTTCGGGAACAGTGGTCGAAAGAGTTACTCTCATGTCATCTTCGGGAATCAATTGAGATCGATTTTTTATTTTATCGTCATCATTGAAGCGAGCCCTGCCTCACACAGATAAGTATTTAGAAAATGTATACAAACTTCAAATGCGCGCTTCGACAGCGCAGAAAACTCTTCGCCCAATCCACACCAAAATTTAGAAAAGTAACAGTTACAAGATATGAATTTGACACAAAGTATTGATTAACACTGAAGATCAATCAATTCATCTTTAAAAGACAAGTTGAAAAGACACGCCCGTGCCCTGGCAAAATTCACACGTTCAACTACGTGTTTCAAAACTATTTTCAAGTATTCTGGAAAGGCTTAACCTGCAAGTGCATATCGATGAAGAGCACAAGGAGTAGAAATGACGTGCAGTGCCCGTTTGTTCACTAGAGTTGTAAAACCTGACTTCACGGAGCACAGGAGCGCCGTCTGTGCATAGAGACCAATGTGATTGCACGAGTTTATTTTGTCGATAGAAGTTATTCATTTCTTCCTGATCATCAGCAGGGGGCGCAGGGGGCGAAGCCTCGCCTGCAAAATTGTTCGCCCCTCTGGAAAAATGTGTTGGACATTTTTTAAAACTATTGGACATAGTTTAAAAGATTTAGGCCCCTCTCAGAAAATTCTTCGCCCCTCCTGGTGTCCCAAGCTGGTTACGGGCCTGATCATCAGTCACTTCGCTAGTCATCTCTAGACTTACGCACATCAAGAACTCTTCTTTCAACTCAACTGCACGTACAGTATGTATCGATGGTAAACCAAGAAATACGTGCAGTTCGACACGTCATTTGACCCACCTAGCGAAAGGGGCCTCTTGCTTTATTACTTCAAATTTCATCTGCTACGTGATCTAAAATATCACAAGACATATCACTTGTACGACAACATACTGCTTGTCAAATAATCTTTCTAAAGTTTCTTTTTTGTTCTTTTCCACAAGCGAATTCCACCATATTAATAGCGCACGGTTTGATAAGTCATTCCCAAATTGGTTGCGGTTTCTTTTGTTTTTTTTTTATTGTAAAAGCAACGCATGAAGATGCTTCCAATCCTATCATGTCTTTAAAAACGAACCCTGATATAGGCAGAGTTCCTATAGCACGAAATCGAGAGCAGTTGTTCTGCAAAGACATGTGGTTTCATACGTACATGTGTGTGATGGCGTGGAGCAAAATGAGCTTACAAAATTGACTGCTTCGTGGAACCATCACCAAGCGCTTTGGAACAAAAGATATCTTGAGGTTTTTTAATATCATCTCTTATGATGAATTCCACCCGAAGTCCAC
>JGI24021J15306_10001569_pt1 | contig 22716 bp, 19 predicted proteins | sample Ectturendosymbi1_FD_15306 | JGI IMG/M metagenome (IMG submission 15306) | reverse complement strand
TGTGATTATAAAATTTTGTTTGGTGTTCCCCAAAATTTTTTTATTGCATAAAGTGGTCCGTGATGCAAAAAAGGTTGAAAAACACTGGTTTAGAACACAGATGATATTATTGGAGTTGTCGGCTCGTACCTTTGAAATACTCCTCATGTGGCAAGCATCTTACTTTTATTGAAGTGTTAATCACCACATTCCTGCATCTGCCATACGTTCTCCTTTATTTTGCTTTATATATTCTGTATTACAGCTAAGTTTGTTTCACATTTATTTCGCTAAATTAAAATCGATTATGACGTAATAATGATTTCATTAGTGCAAAGATGCAAAGACAAATTGTTGTTCAGTTCATTGGTGCGAAAGAAAATCGTGCAACGATGTACATGCAAAACTGATTTAAACAAATTTTGGCGTTTTGGAGTTTTTCCGCCTTTTTGTTATTGAACAACAGTTAAAAGTCTTGACTTACTTGCGCTTGATCTCTATGATTTACGTAACTATTTTATATGTCAAAAACAGGTTTGGGTCAAAAACAGGCTAAAGATTTTTGGCAACACTGCTTTCCTTGCACACGCAGACGTAGAGGTTTTGGTCCTCTGTCAAACCAGTAAATTTGAAGAATGCGCTTTAAATAAAAACATCCATGTGCAAAGACTAAATTGTTGCTCAGTGCACGTCTCCCTGTACAGAAAGATCCAAAGCGGTGTCATATTATTAATGTTTGCTTAAACTAGCACTGGTTTCTTTCCATTTTAGATGTTTTTTATTGAGGTGAAAACCATGGAATTTATTTTGTAACCAGAAAAATAATTTCGGGAGGCGAGAATTGTCTACTTGAATAAAAAATTGACTTTCCGCGTTTGTGACCACTTTTGTTTAATGCTTGAACATTTTCTGTCGAAACTTTGTGGGTGAAAACAGCACTTTTCGCTCTCTTGGCTACGTACCTGGTTGGGAATCCTAAAATAAAGCAAAAAGCGCAAATTTAAGCCTAGAAGCGTGTTTATAGCATAAGCTTACATACGCGCTGAGTGATACGTTGAGTCACCTGCAAACTCAGAATCCGTATATGACATAGGAAGGCCTACAAAATAAATCTCGCAGTAACTGGAAGCCGGTCTCACCATCTATTAACTCACTGCACTTAGCCACGCGAAGCCGAGCACCAAGCACGTGCCTGCGCAAAACACCAGAATTGCAAAATTTGTCGGCCAAAATTTCAATTCACACAGGGGAACAGCAACAATGCGTTATTTTGGATGATTTCATGATACTCGCTCAGATAAAACTTATTGTACGATAATTTGCCACCACGTTTGCGTGACCCGCTTGCACAATGAATTGAACCAAATCTTTTTGCCCAAACGATAATTTGTAACAATATTTGCATGCTTTTTATCAGCAATTTGCATCTTCAACTAACACGTTTATGCGCTTGCTTTAATTGTCTGACACTTTTTACAAATCTCGAATATTCTCCCATTGTGCAACACTCAGTGGCGTAATTGACGGAGGTCAAGGGGGCGATCCGCCCCCGCTGGCAAGGTAAATGTAAAAACTGGGCCCCCATAGTTGTCATTTAGTATTCTTTGTTTTTTTGCGTTTTTCGGGGTGTTTTCGTTTTTTTATCTAGTATGGACGTCCACGACATCCAGAGATCCACCATTATTTCATAACCTTTTTCTGAGTTTTGGCCAGTGGCCAGTGGGACCCCCTACGGTGACTAGCGGGCCCCCTTCAGCTAAGCTTTACCCCCTCTAGCTATAACATCTAGTTGGTAACACTTCCGTATGACAATGACCGAATGCAGTAGCTGCTTCTACGTTGTTTCACTTTAGTGTCTTTTCGTTTTGAATATTGCCTACTCGTACCAACTCACGCTTACCTCTTGATGTGCTACGTCTTAGGATTCTGCAATGCTGTATTCTTTGAATAACCCCTGTGATATGGACCATGCGTCTGAACCAACCACGTAAATCAACAGTTCAGTTTAGTTCTACTCGCTGTTTGTACTACTTTCCCGAGTCACAGTCGTCTGCCGCGCCTACCGCCGGGACAACGTGGCTACTTTCGCAGTGTTTGCTGCATTGATGACGAGTCAATGGCAGCTCCTTGAGTGAACCTTTTCCTTGCACCATCCCCTACAAGCCGAGCACGAGGCTGGACACTTGGACAAGCCGCAAGTGCCGCGTTTCAATCTTCGGTATGACCCCGTTGATAATCGAATCCAGTCTACCAGATTTGATGGTGCTTGCTCAACCAACTGTCCCAATTTAGCCAGAAAATACACAATAAGTGAAAACAAATAAACTAAATTGCTTGCATCGGTGCTAGGTCACACTGCTGTACACGAGTGGACCGGTGCATTTCGTGTGTCTTGAAAAACTTTAGCTTCGTCTTACCCCATTTTATTTACTAAATCGGTTTTTGTTTCACAGAGCCTTGTGGATTGACAGATGTTATCTTTTCAATACTGTGCTTGGCTGGCCTCGTTTTCATCGCTCAACCATCGTTCATATTTGGCTTCTCTCAGTATTCCTCGCAAGAGGCAAACCGGGTTCTTGGTGTCCGCCTGGCATGCTTTTCAGCCCTTTTCATGGCGCTCATGNCTGTAACTGTGCGTAAAATGGGCATGCGGGTACATTTTAGTATTTCTGTCTTCTATTTTGCTTGCGTTGGTATATTTGAATCCTTAATCACTATGCTTGTCAAGTCATCCTATACTCTACCTTGCCACCATGACTTGTTCATCATGGGTTTAATCGGCCTTGCCTCACTGATATACGTCACTCTAATGACGTTGGCCTTGCAGAAGGGGCCTGCGGGACCTGTGTGCATCGCTCAAACGTTTCAGGTAATTTTTGCGTTTTTCCTGGAGTATATCTTTCTAGGCGCTGTCCCGTCTTTGTACAGTGTGTTAGGTGCAGCCACTGTAGTCACTTCGTCCATGTGCCTCATCATAATGTATCGTAGACGTATGATGCAGTCGATGCGTAAAGGAAGCCAGGAATGATAAGTTGCGTCTTTGGTGTGTCTAACATTAAGTAGGTTTATGCAACTCTCCTTTCACAATTGTTTGCACGCCTACAAGAAGCAGGCCAACATCATGGCCTTCTGACGTTCCTAGCAAATTTTGATACAGAAGTAAGTCTTTTTTAAACTTTTTTGTGCATCTCATGATTTTCGAAAAATGTATTCTTCAAACTGTTTGTAATTAACTGTGAAAAATATATACGCTTGCATGCGGAGGTTATAGATTCGTTTGGCAGTCGTACAACCTGAGAGGTTCAAAATCAGAATACAAGTTTTGTAATATAGAGCAATTGAAATTTTGAACATGATTTCATGCTTGCGAAGGTTAATATTGCTTAAGTTTTTTTTCACACACTGCTACTGTATGATCTCTGTAGGTTATCCATAGAATTAATCTATGCCTTAAGCAAAGCTGTACAGGTATTCACTGAATGTTCATGCAATCAGTGACGTGCCCAGAGTTTACAGTGCTGAGGACAAAGTCAGTTTAGGCACCCCCACCCAGCCCTTTAGTGGCAACATAGAGGCGAAGAATGAGTTGGGAGTAAAGGGACGTCGAAAGATGACTCGGAACCCGCATATATTTCTTTATAGACCCGTCTCCAAACTTCACATGACTGTGACGTCACAGAATTGACGTCAGGACTTTGAAGCTTGGAAATCATTAACACTTCCGATACCAATTTAATTCAGAGTTCATTTTGTAACTATCGTAAGAGTTAAAGAATCTGATCGATTCGCGTGAAGCTATCCACACTTTGAAATTATGGTCACGACTGAATATTCAAACTGTTGTATTGGGCTGTGGAGCCGGAGCCGGATCCCAAGCAATTTTGGATACCTGGAGCCGGACGAGTTGAACAGATAATACAATGGCTTTTAGTTTCAGTGGACCAAATCGTTCTCAAGCCGGAGTCAAAAACTTCTAGATATTGAAGCCAGGAGCTAGAAACGATGCCTTGAGCGGGAGCCGGAGCCTGAAATTTGAGTTTCAGCTCCAAAGCCCTGATTGACAATTTCCAGATTGCGGTAATGCATTGGAATTTAGCAACTAGCGGAGGAACATGCAAAATCTAGGCAAAAAGTTCCCTGATCATCTGCATAAAGCTGCATGATAATCTACAAAAATCTGACAGAATTTTATGGGCACAAATTTTTTCAATAACAGAGCATAAAATTGGACATACCAGAGCATATCTTGTTTTCTAAAACGTTTTTTCAGAGACATTTGAATATCCCGAATTTGTACCCCTCTCTTCGGGTCTGGTCACAGTCACCACTGGTTGGTGCTGTAGAGGATCTGGAGGGTACACACAAAGTTTTGAGTTTTAGAAAGTCAGAAAACCGTAAAAGAGTGACTGATGGCAGTCTCATGAAAACATAGAAAAGAAGAACAGACAGGAATAATGCATATGAAAAACTGAATGCAAATGATTTTCTACAAATCTACTAGACAAATACACAATTAATTGCAAAACTCTAAAACATTTTTTGGATATACTACCCTGAAAAGTTAACAGAAAATAAAAGAAACACTGCGATGTAATGCTTTACTTGTAATTATCTAACTTCAAAGTAAAGTTTTTTTGCCTATGCTGCAAATTTATCGATTGTTTCGACAAAAAACTGACATATATTAAACCGTGCCGCATATATAAACCTAGGAAATATCTAAAGCTAGTGACGCTCCGTGGAAGTTCTAGGTTTTTCGACAACCATGTCCTTTTTATAGGTCGAATTAATGCAAAATACATGTAGCATTAAGTCATTTGTAAGCGACCACTTTGATGAGTATAGGAAGGGAATAAACAGAGAAAACTGACTGTATTGAAATCCTAAACGAATGTACTTCGATAAGCAGTTGCAATGTGTTGTCTGTTTTTTGTAAGATTCACAGTTTGTTCCGTCAACAATATGTATAAATTTTTATTTTAAATTAACGTTAGTATTTGAATGTATTGATATTCTTTATAATATGATAAAAATAAATTGAGTATCGAAGCATTTCATGGTCCTTATGTATGATTTATAATTTTATTTGCTGAAAACTTCAAAGAAAAAATATACAAATATCTTCTGTTTCAAATAATGCATTTTCTGCATGGTTATGCTTCATAAAATTGTGCCTATATCTGATATTTCAAATAATAGAAAAGGCGCACGTTTATTAACATTCGCCATACCGGGTGCCATTTTGCATAGATACATCCACTACCTGTGATTCATGCGATAAACACAGTTGACTGGTTACGCGAGGCAAAGAAGATTCGGTCTTTATTACAAAGTATGAAAATGAAGATTTAGTATTTGAAGTACATTGCGAAATAAACAATGGTGTCATATAATACAGCTGCAATTCTTTATCCATAGTCTTACATCTTATCATAGGTGCAAGAGTAGGAAATTGTTTGCAGGTGTAAAGGATGTTTTTCCCAAATTTGCCCAAAAAAATTGATGCAACAAATTTTCTCTCTACAAATTTTCTGTAGCTGTTGGTACATTATATTTTTCACTGCCATGTTGCCATATATATTTTACTGCTCAGTTGGCATTAATAGTTTTAATTAATTCAGCCATCACAAAAACACGTAATTAAATACCTGAAAAAATGCATAAACGTATAAAACAAAATGTATTTAGGATCCAATTAAATTCTAAGCTTGTTACATACAGTGTATAGTAAGCTGCATGCAATCATAACAGTCCATCAAAATTTCTAAACACCCAACATAGCAGGTGGTCTGAGGTAGACATTATAAAGTATTCAAGCACAAGCCAAGAATAGCAACATTCAAAAATATGACTTGATATAGGCTTACCTACAAGTACATACAGGCCCGTAGCTAGATTTTAAGATTTGCAGGAGCAAAATACATTTTAATGGGGACAAGATGTGTTTTTTTTGTATATTTAAAACACATTTTTCTGGGAACAAAAAAATTTTGGGGGACACAAAAAATTTACTGGGGCCCTGCCCTCAAATTCCCCGTGGCTACGGGCCTGACTACATGTCTGCCTTGTTAATAAGGACAAAGCAAAAGCTTCGATTGAACTTGAAGTTTCCACTAGTTATACAAACCTCAAAACTTTCAAAATAGCAATAAAACATTGATCTGAAAGTGTACAGTATAAGAAATAAATCAAAAGTAACAAAAGAGAGTTCATGAAAACACAACGCCATGATTTCAAAAAAACAAAGCTTGCCAAATACCAACTTAACAGCGACCACTAGACTGAAATGTGCAACATAAAAAATAAAGTACTTGAGATTGGGTCGCCCAACCGAAAAAGTGTAAGCTAAGCTGTGCACGAACATTGTCAGAAGCCAGCTGGCTCAGTGCTCTGAGCATCCGTTTCACAGTTCTAAGGTTTGTACTGTAGTTGCATTCACAATCCAGCTGCTGCTGACAGCAAGGACCTTACACCTAGCCGAGGCAGGCCTAAAGTTGCATCCTTCTTTCAAAACATACATATGATATATGTGGCATGTATCATACTATTTATATTTTGACTATGCCATGAGTCTCATAACATTGTCTGTTCAATTGCATATACATGCAATTTGCAACAATTTGTATGGCAAAATGTGTTCATCCAAACACTAGTCATAAATGGGACTCTACTAATATGAGGTAAGTTCCCTGCAGCATAGGCTACCACTCTATTCGCTGCAGTGCACAATTAATAAAGCGCATGAATTAAATGCCCTAATTACGTCAGTTTTGCCCAAACTTTCCAGTGAGTCCGTTACTCATTATTTCGCACAAAGTATGAAATTGCCAGAATGTTTGTTTATTTTATATACATTCAGTGTGTTTCCGTGTTTACTTCTTATGACATGATAAATTTTTGTTTATACATTCAGTAATAAAAAAGTATAATTTCATTAATATTTTTGAAAAACTTCGAAGTTTCTTTGCCCAAGTTTTTGGCAATTCAAAGCTTTTATGGGTGAACCTGCTCCCCAGGCTCCTACAGCACTGCTTCTCACTATTGTGTTGCGATAATTTATCAGCACAGTTGTTTCAGTTTTTGTGTTTGCCTTCAAAGTTTCCGCAATTTTTCTCTGCTGAATATGTTTCAGTCCTGATCGCCCTCTGCGTATGATGTACCTGCAGATAAGTTTGATGTTTGAATTAAAAGGGCTTACCAGCAGAGACTCATTTGGAACTGGTGGAACTGGATTCGAGTCTTTTATCATAGAATGTATATCTAAGCTCTTGGTATGGTGCCGAACGCTTCCTGCTGTTTTGATGCTGTTGATTAATGATTAACAACTGAAACAAAAAGCGCGAGATTGCTTAGCACGGCTTGTTCGTACATAAAGCTACGTTGCAGCGTTGGTCAACCTGCTACCAGAAACCATCATCGATGACCTTTAGAGGCTGCAATATGTTAAGTTACAGTCAATTAGTTATGGATAAATAAAATTGATTCGTACCACCGTCGCGGACTGAAGCAGAGAAATAGTTAAGTTTTGAAAATCTCAAGTTTCACAGCTACTTGAAGTCTGTGACAGTTTTAAGTACTAGCACTAGTTTTAGGCCAAGACATGCATATATTACAGATACCTGTAGGCCTATATATTTGCACGCTTTCACCTACAATGATAAGGCAGAGCAACTCGCAGCGAATTTTTTATAAGCCGACCTTATACCCAATGAATCTGTCATGCCCTGAGCCGATCTGTAGCTATACTGGGCTAAGTAGTTCTGCTGTCATGTAGGACCCTTAAGGGGATGTCTCAAGAGTTAGCTATAATAAAAACGAAATCTTTTAATAGCGTGTTACAAGATTTGCGGTGGTTAAGCTACAATTAGGCTGCATTAAACGCAACACCAGCGGGTAGACCCTGCTAAATTTTTATGCTATTTTCTGCTGTAAATATGCCTTACTATACACATGCTCACATTTCAGTTGACAGGTAGCAAAGAAATACATCAATTGGTATTATGAAAGATCTACTTGCAACACGGTTGAGAATAATTTTTAACACAAGGTTTTTCGTGACTTGCAATATGCGATAAGATTCGGGCATAAACTTCTTGCACTTGCTCAATGCAATTGATTGTAATTGGTGGATCATCAGCATTAGGCAAAAAATTAGCTAAGATATTGTAATATTGGCGGCCTGAACAATTTTGCACTCTACCACGATCTATTGTACAGACGAAGTGACGTACATTAATAAATCGGAAATCCAGTAGAGTTTGTCACGATTTCATTTCAATGAGTTTCAAAGCGTTCCATANAAGCAGCAAAATGCAAAAGGCAAAGTGAACGCACCAGTTTGATCAAGCAGACTGGAATAATTTGAATGAACTTACCCATTTGAACNAACTTAAAGGCAGCAGATGGGGTTACGCTGTTTCAAAATCCTAAAAATTTGGTGTTATTATTTTCAGAAATATTTTTTCAGTCACGGTTAGTAAACCATAATTGTTTTGGCATTTATCAAAATACAAACTTCACTGAAACAAAATAGACAAAATCATCGTGTCGATTACATGCATCAGAATGTATAAACGGTTGGGAACTGATGTTTCAGAGAAATAGATTGTTTTGCTACTCTTTGTTGCAGTTAAAATTTTAGGCCAGGTTTCAATTTTGACATGTTAGTCGATCATCATGCGAAGTAGAATGCACACGATGGAATAAAATTTTGTGTGAAAGATGTAATTATGATGAATATCAACTTCTTCTGAAAATGACGTTTTGGAACAATCTATCTTGAGTTAAAACGCTAGTATACAGAANAAATCAATCCCAAAGTGGAACAAAAACCATGGACAATCTAGAAGAGCCTAGCAATGCTGCTGAACCAACTATCTGTCAGCGTTTAGGTTTNTCTTCACTGATTGGCCTAGCCTGTTCTTTTCTGGCTACTTTATTTGGAGCAACTGGTAGTTTAATTGTGAAATTTCTTGAAGATTCGAGTCCTTATCAAATACACTTTGCACGTGTTTCCATTCAGTTCATTGTCCTCCTTCCTCTGATATCATACAGAAAAGAAAGCATCATTACCAATAATTGGTCCACAAATGTTTTTTTGTTGATCAGGGGAGCACTTGGTATACCAGCTTATATCTGCCTCCTTTATGGTATTCAGTTTCTACCATTGGGTGATGCTATTTCTATTTCATACTGCCACGTAACTTTGGTCGGAATCTTCGCATGTATCTGCCTTAAAGGTGACACATTGAACACATTTATAATTCAGGGTTACCAGGTTGACGTTTTCAATGCCAAAGACCAGAACTTTAATGTTTTTCGGTGTTGGCCTGAGAAAATTTGTTTGTCATGTACGTCATAGTTTGACATGTTTGTGGCCTTGTTTAGTGGTGTTGGCAGAAAAAAAAATATTTTGTGGAACTGTGACATATCTAATGTATGAAACGCTTTTATACCAGATTCAACGTCATTAAATACTATGGCATGGTGCATGTTTCCATTTTAATAACCTATATTTTGTTGTTTCCAACATTTATATGTATTTTTATTAGGCATTTTCTATTAGAAAAGGTGCTACGTTTTGAGATTAACCACAATTTCTTTATTTATATGCAATGATTCTAAGCTTGTTTCCAGAGCAACATTGCATTTTTGCCATTACTCATCCGTGTAATTCTGTAATTCAAAACTAACAGCCATTGGCCATTTACATATTTTGGTGAGCGATTTTGAATTTTTGGTACATCTGCACTTCGCAACCCTGGCATCATTCCTTGTTGTGATTTTTTGACTTACTATGCAACGGAAGGCTTTGAGATGGTTTTACTTCCGCTAATTCGGCTTGTTCAGACCCGGCGCGTGGTTGTGTCAATGCATTTTGCAAGTAACGTCACTCCACAGGTGAAAGAAGCAAGGAATCGATCCCAAATTTTTAATAGGAAATCGATTTCACGTAACACTACGCATCGTCTGTCGTATCATCCGCAAGCAATGCTAACAGGTGTAAAGCGTTGGAAGGCTAAACAAGGTCAAAGAAAGTAAACAACCTCAAGACTGCAATGAAAAAAACGCACAACCCAAACCGCGACAAATGAAACAAGAAAATACTTCCTGATCAACTACATGCATACACAGAAGCTTTAAAACTTACTGCAAAAATAACAAGAACTTAATAAATCCTAAAGCCAGCTAACTATTTAACACAATAGAAAAAGTCGGGGCGACGCTTCCGAAATAGCTTGAAACAAAATGCGGTATGATTCAAAATAACTGCGCAGTGCTTAAACTCAACGTTCATTTGGTCGCTATGGCAAACAAGTCTCTGCGGGCACCATTGAAATGCTGTGACTGACGAGAACGAAAATGTCCGCGCACTGGCCGCGAAAAATAAAACATATCAACGCTCAGCAGAAGGGAAAAAAAAATTATCTTACGCGTGGGGGATCATGTTTTGAATACTAATGTGTTCGTTAAGTTTGTGATACCACTTATCTTCACAGATGTCCAAAGAAAGGGAATTAGGCTGCTCAATAAAAGTAACGCTGTAATCTTCATGTATCCGTGTTTTGTTTACGTTACCACGGAACTTTGAAAAGTGTCGCGACAAGGCCACTTTATCTTTGTTATTTTCATAAATTTAACAATTGGGTCTGTTCCAATTACTGCGATGCGATGACCATCTCGTGGAGAATTTTTTCTTGGTTTGCCCGAAATATTGTTCGTGGCAAATCATACAAGCCGCGAGATAAATGCCATAATTTGCGCATGTCAACTTTTGGTTGAGTGGGAAGGTTATAGTTTTGCTCATTATTTGTGAAACACATGGCACCATTGATTTGTTGTGTTGCTCATTGTTACCACAAAGTGCACAACGGCCGCAAGAACCGGACAACCAATTGATATGCTCTCTCACCTTGCTTCTAGCAAGGTGCTTGTAGTTAGTGATTGTCCAGTTGCAGTTGGTCTTTTGTAGGTTATCATCGCCTTCGGCTTTAAGTTTTTTTCTCTCTCTTTTAGAATTATCAGGTGGGGGAAAGATGTAGCCCAAACCTGTGGATCATCTTTCTTGTCGTATTTTGGGGCCGGTAGCCTTTCGTCCCAATTTGATGCCAATCCTATCATGTCATTAATCATGGCCAAACAGAAGTTTGCGACGATCGCTTTTTCTCTGAGTCGGTTTGAGCTGCTGAAGTAGTCTTCTTTCCTTTGATTAAGATGTCTCAATCTTATTGCTTCTCCAAATACGATTGACTTGAATATTGACTTAGGATGGTGTGATTTTCCGTTTAGGAACTGCCTTCCCTCTGCTGTAGGTTTAACAAAGTCTACAATGAAAAAGCCAAAACCATCGTCAATAGTTATGCAGTGATTAACATCTAGGAATTCAACTCCATCCTTTTGATTGCCTGTGCAAGCTTGGCGAAACGTTAGTTCCAAACCACTGTTGGCAAATGCTGAAGTTAGTGCTTGTCGGATGTTTTCATTTGATGATTCTGATGTAGCTATCCAGATTATGTAATCGATAAATCTGCGGAAAAGTGCTGCTTCGCGTAGCACACGAACAATTGGCTGTAGGATTTAATGTATAGCAGTTTTTGCCAGTGAGACCAAGTGGTTGTCGTCGGTGATAATATCGTTTTATATGGTATAAAACTGGTCTCCAATAATGGGTGAAAACATCGTTCAGTCAAATTTTGTTCAGCGTGATGCTTGACAATGATTTTTCGCGCCTTGGTGTTGAATTTGGAATACTTGTCCAGTGCACATTTAAGGGCCTTTGTTACTGTGTCTCTGCACGAACTTAGGTAAAGTGCTTTTATATCCTCCGCCACAACGTAAAACACTGGTTTTTGCTTTCCAGTTTCTTGAGTTTTGGTTAGGCGGTCTTTCCAACTGAGCAGGTCTTCAAGGTATTGACGGCTGTCTTGACAAAAATCGTCTGGGCAGATTTGCAAAAGTCTGTACTAATTGGTTTCAGTATTAATTCTAGAAAAGCAGTAATGCGTGAGGTGCTGATGTTCACAGCAGATTGTAGCAAGCGCCCAGGTATTTCTTTGATATCAATGTTCAATAATTCTCCGGGGTGAACTTGTGTTTTGAAAAGGGTTAGGCGGGTGTATTGCAACAAAAACTTGGCCAATGCACCGTTGACTTTTGCGATACGAGTTGCTCTTGTATTTTATTCCAGTTGCGTGTAGCAGCGGTTCATCGTTTACAGCTCCCATATCATGGATTTTAACCATAAGGTCGTTGCAATTTTTTCTCAATCTTTCAAGGTAAGCGTCGTCTCCCTCTAGAGAAAGTTGAGCCTAGTCGACTGATTCCTCGAAAGCCTATAGGAAACCTAGAGCGTTCATTTGCTGTATTTTGCAAGTTGTTGTATTTTACATACTATACATCAGTGATTCATAATCGGGAGGCGCGCCACCCCAGGGGGACGTCAATAAACTTCATGGGGAGCTAGCCCTTGCACACTCTACAACATGGAAAGTTTTGATCAATAAATTTACCAATAAATACATCCGATTTCGCAGCTCATTTAAAGTCAGGGTGGCTTGAAACAAAGGACAATTACTTAAAAGAACCCCTGCTATTCACTAAACACAACCACAATGCACGACTAACTTTAGCACACAAATTGTATCGTTTTCGCGACATTTGTGTTGTAGACGTCTTGCATGCGTAGATAACCGCACCCATGCCAAAAGAACGATTACTAAGAAAAAGTTGCAAGAAAAATTCAAATACATTTGCATTGAACAAAAAGGAAAATATTTACATTCTGCAGTGACTAGTGACCACTAAACCTGCAGAAAGTCCAACTTGTAGAGACAACAATAGGTTTACACAATGCAAAATCGGAATATAGATTTGTATTATTCTATCGCTTCTGAATCACAATGTTTCAAACGAGCATTTTATTTAAAATAAATAGTTGTCATCACGAGAAACTCTCTTGGAGCGGGGGGCCCGGTGCAATTGCCTCCGTTGCTCCACCCTTAATCCGGCCCTGACTAAGTCGTTTGAAAACGGTGGTATCCGAGAATATTATTTTGGGCCACAGCCACTACAGACTTCGCTTCATTAAAAGTCAAGTTTAACTGCGACGTGGCNTCCAGAAACCTTTTGGGATTTTGATCGAGGTCAGCTTTGCTAATTCCCCGATGGTTTTATTATTGAGGTAAGCGTATGTAGGCTNTGTTGTACAGCAGGTTATTTGAGAAATGATGCCATCGATCATTGCTTGAAAGGCGAATACGCCGTAGGTAGCACCAAACGGAAGACGTCGTTATCGGTAAAGTTTTCCGTCAGCCCAAAACGTGGTGTATACAGAGTCTTGTGGATCTAGAGGTATTTGATAAAACGCAGATTTCAGAACAAGCGTGCTGAACAATTGCATTTAGCCAATTTGTGTTCGTGTTGATCAATTTTGGGAAATGAATACACGTCCAGCTCTGGAAAACGATTTATGGTTTGGGAGCAATCGATCACCATTCTGCGTGTGTGCCTTTCGTCCTTTGTTACTAAAATTTGAGTACGCCATGGGCTTTCAGAAGATTCTATGATTCCTTGATCAATCATTTTGTTTACTGGTTCTGTTATAAATCGCGAGTCTTCAGCATTGAATCGCCTGGAGGGAGCAGATGTTGCTCGAACCTTCAGATTTAAAAACTGAAAAATGCGCGGAGGTTTAACATCGATTGATGTTGACGTTGCATGCATTTGCAGCGGCAACGCCACACAGTTTTTGGTCGCACACTCGGATCAGCTTAAGAGGACCTCCGGGGGGCAAACGCACCGATGAGTGGTTCATCTTTTAATAAGCATATTGCAGTTTTGTCCTAATATCACATCAGCACCAAGGTTCTCCACGATGCCTAATGGAAGGTTGTTGTGGGATCCCGGAAAAAATAGGGGAAAATATTACTTGTTACAACTCCACGCACCTGTGCAGAAAACGCTGTTGACGCTAAGGCAATGTTAGGAAGTAGGCCTTTTCCATTTTAACCCAAATGTTTTTACAACATCTGAGTTAAAGTAGCGTAGCTGTCAGATCCACCATATCCTGAAAGGCACGAGCTGGCAGTCCTTGCATTTCAATGAAACAACAGCAGATTGCAAGCAAGAAGAGGCCCCGACCACGGAAGCGATGTAATGGTCAGGAAGAGGAGCAGCCAATGCATTCAGGGTCATCGGGCGATTAAGACTTCGTGAGGCATAGTTGGCGAAGTGTCCCGTTTTTCTGCATTCATTACACTCAGCATTCCGAACAGGGCAGCGGCGTCGGATGTGATACTGGCCTCCACATAAAAAGCATTTGCTTTTCTGAACGGCAGCAAAAGCGGACTCAGCTTTTGTCAAATCATCCTGAGTTGTAGTTACAGTCCATCAGGATTGTCAGGATTGTCAGGTTGGCCCTTCTGGGGCCAAATTTCAGAAATTTGGTCAAAATTTTCGTTTGGCCCTTTGGCTCTTTTTAGCCCCTTTTCCAGGTTAGATTTCGTATGTTGGTACTTTGCTTTTATTGTAAAGTTTTGCGAAGTGTGTGGTCAATCTGACTGCTGCCAGTGATGAAATACCATTCAGTCCTATCAAACGATTTATCTCAGTTTATGGCTACAAACAAATTAAGTTTTTCTCTTATTTTCTTTCATCATGTACTTGTTTTGCTGTTGAGTTCCAACTGTGATTGAGCAGCATTGCCATTTGTACACTACTAATATGAAGTTGTGTGACTTGGTAACTGCTGGTAAACTTGGAAAAAATAATTGGCCCTGTTTTCGATCCCTTGTCTCAGAGTTCAGTTTTCTTTTGGCTCTTTTCTAGACGAGATTTGGCCTCTTGACAAAAAGTAGATCTGGCAACTCTGCGGTCCGTTAATCAGATAAATCTTTGTATTGGTGAGGATCAGCAACATACGCATCGAGTGAAGAGATAGGGAATTGCTGCTGCGCTCTTTCCAGAGAATACGCATGTTCATTGGCTGCTTTGAGCAGGAAGTCTTTCTTTTCTAAAAGTCTTTGGCGAATGCCCTGCGAGTTGCAACTATTATGAATATGTCACGGATAAGTCTTTCACGGTACTGTTCAATATTCACCGCTTGGAACGAACAAACCTTCAAAAGTAATTTGAGGCTTGGAGCGATGTTGAAGACTTTCCATTATTTGTTTCTTTGGAGTCGCAAGAAGATGTCTCCCGAAAAGGCTATATTATTTTGCCTACAGAAGCTTTAGTGCAGCTATGACCAACCCGCGGCCCAGTCGAAGGTTTTGTGCGGCCCAGTTTATGTTTTCGCTGTAGTGATACTGACAACCTGTCCTTATTTCGATAGTCTTGAATTTTACGATTTTGATGCAGGCGGTCCTCAATGCCACTTTATGCGTCTGTTGCCATTACAGTTAGGATTCGAGAGCTTTCAGTACATCCAAAGATCAAATCAGCCATTATATGTTCGGCCCTCATTAATATGTCATTCATTGTGCGGCCCTGGTTAAGATAGTGACATAATTTTTGGCTCAGCAAGTCATTTGGGTTGGACAGAGCTGCTTTAGTGCAACTAAGGTCTCGTCGTACGTCTCGCAGTCTTCAACGTAAGAATAAACCGCAGGAGAAAAAATAACCAGTCCTTTTTCGTTCACTTCAGCACCAACGTTTGCCGCGGCTTGGTTTGTTTCAAAAGTGGCAAGCCAGTAGTTTAACGCTGCAACAGCCTCCGTATCATGGCGATCTTTCAAGGTCTTTCTGCTTTAGAAAACGATCCATATTTATAGTAAATGAATCCGATCTAGCCCGCAGCAGCAACACGTTTTATCTTAGAGCAACTCAATCAGGCTTTATTCACTATAACGTTACCTAAGCACAGTAACGCAGCAAGCTGAAAGAAAGAAAAACAAAACAATATGAACTAGACACGCTATTTAGTAAATTGGACGAGCAGCGCAGAATAGACCAACAGACGTCACTGCGACAAACAAGCAGAGAAGCAGACAGGGGAGCAGTGAACGTAGTTGTGCTAGGATCTAGGCTGAATTCCAGAAAAGCACGCTAAAAATGCCACTGCCAGTCATTTCACCATCATTACAGAAAATGGTACCACACGACACCTCTTCAGACTTCATATGAATTGGATAGAACGTCATAACCAGGAAGATGAGTATGTCAATATTGGGGGCTGCAGGAACAACGGCTTGCATTTTGCGGACGATTTGGTGCTGCTTGCATCTTCTGAACAGCGTCTCCAGCATGCACTTGATAGGTTTGCAATCTCTGTGCCGCCAATCCGGAAGAAAATTAGCACTAAAAAGACCGAGGTATCATGTCTCTCCAGAAAACTAAGCCAGTGAACGCTGCAAATGTGCGACATTGCAGAGCAGCAGATTGAAAAGTTCAAAAACCTCGGACTGGCATTCACAAGTGACCCAAAATGGAACAGGGAGATTGATATACCATTTAGTATAAAGCAAACGCAGTTCTGTGTGAGTTTTATCGCTCTTTGGTCACAAAATGGGCACTTTCGGCCACCGCACGGTTGTTAGCTTTGAAATCGGTCTTTTTTCCCATCCTCACCTATAATCATGAATGTTGGGTAATGACGGAAAGAGTTCTATTGGAAGTAGAGGCGGTAGAGATAGGATTTTTGTGAAGAGTTCACGATGTGACATTTCGCGAAAAACTGCGCAGCTCCGAAATTCGTAAAGTTCGGAATGTCGAGTCGCTTCGATCCCAGCTACGTTGGTTGGGACACGTGAACAGAATGCCCCATGAAAGATCAGCGAGGCAAGTCCTGCTGGCTACACCCAAGCTAAAGTGGCCCAGACGCCGCCCAAGGACAAGGTGGAGAGACTACACCCCCGACCTTGCTTACTCCCCTTTTGGTATGGATTCAGCAGAAATATCAAGGATTGCTGAAAACTGTGACCCCACGACCTTCCTGAGAGGAATATCGGGTATGAAAATTAATAAATGGATGATACCTAAAATACTCCGTTCTACCTTGCTACACCTCTTTTTTTCATGACTATCTCTGAAAATAAACTTGAAATTTGATTTAGCGTGACGAAAGTGGCGAAAATTAGCTAAACATGCGGTTGTGACCATTGTACATTTTTGCTAAGCATAAGTTGAATTAATTTTGAGCTCACTTTTGTTATTATCTAAAATGTTAAGTCCGTGGAAATTTTTGCCAATTGAAGACAAGCCATAGCCAATGATGCAAGCCATACAACAGTTCCATATTGCCTACAAAATGCGCCTCGTCCAACACTTAAAAGGCCTAAGAGATTTAGACTGCATTGGCCCAAAAGCCTAGAATCCTACCAAAGATAGAAACGACATTTGATCAAAATATGATATTGCTCTACGCAGGTACAGAACAATAACGTATAAGATAGTTTCATAGCTGGCAAATGTAACAATTTAGTAACCAACCCTTCAATGTAATCGATGCAACATCCGGGGCTTACCACCTTGGTACATTACCCTTCACCCAGGGACGTGGTCAATTGTTTGTTTAATATGAGACACAACAGTCAATTGCAAGTGCATGACATGAATAACGTTCCGATCGATACCTGTTTGCTAATAAAATATATGCAGTCTATCACTGTAGTGGGAAAAACACACGGCAGGTTATTGATTGTGCTATACGAGGTGTGGAAAAATTTTATTCTCAACCAATAAAACCTTAAGGACTATCACTTATGGCTTCGCTGGCTACACGTGGCCCGCGTACAAATTTTCTCATTAATAGCCTATGCGTAAATGATTACAGGAATTTACTGAAAAAATCGAAATTGAATGAAATGTTTACATAGACTTACCATTTAAGTTACGTTTACAAACCTGTGGTAAAAAAAAAATTTTGTCCTAAAATACTGGTCACAATGCCCTGTATAATCAAATGTCCGTCTTTTTGTAGAACCATGCGGCATTGTCAACATTGCGACGACTTTCATCACGCTGTGTGGTTTAGTATTCATTACTCAACCTTCCTTTCTGTTCGGAGAAAGTGAAGACAACGTCAGTGCAAAGAATCGCACCATCGGTGTTATCCTGGCTTGTTGTTCAGCTGTACTGGCAGCAAGCACGTTCACCCTCGTGAGAAAAATAGGAAAAAAAGCGCACTTCAGCGTATCTATACTTTATTATTCATGGGAAGGCATTATTTTGCTTACGGTCTGCATGTCGTTCACTGGTTCCCTTTCCATTCCTTGTCTCCATGATTTGTTGCTAATGCTGGGGTCTGCAGCTTTTGCATTTTCTAGTCAAATATTGACTACTTTGGCCTTACAAATGGAAAGAGCTGGACCAGTGACTTTGATTCAGACTTCGCAAATTATTATTGCTTTTGCATTTCAAGCATTGTTTTTTGATGCTGCTGTATCAACGTACAGTGTTGTTGGAGGTGGTCTTATTCTGCTGAGTTCTGTGATACTCGTGGCTCAAAAAATGCGCCTCGATGCCCTCGCGAGAAGAAAAGGTAGTTAGATGTTTTTACCTTTATGCGCAATCGAAATTCAACTGCTCGCTTTGATAACGCAGCATTACAATCTTTTAAACGTCAGAGATCAGTGCCTAACAATTAAGGTATACTGGAAACGCGTTCTAGCTGTTTGTCCCTAGGTCATTTATGTTTTGCTCGATAAGACCTGCACAACAAGACAGCAGGGTTTTCGTTTTCGGTATTGCCGTTCCATTCCGGAGCAAAGTGCTTGAAGGGCCAATGTAAATACAAAACAACTTTTAATGGCCAAATTTGGGTGCTTATATGCTGTATGCTTGACTGACAGAATCGACACTCCAACGCTCACTGATATGCAGGTTTGTTAGAAGTTAGGAAAGAGTTGGACTACTATTGTTTTGATATTTGTACTTCGACAGCTCCAGCACCGTGGTGCTACACCTTATTGTATGAATCATTATTTCAGAGTTTTTTACCTGATCGACAAATCATTGTATTCGTCTTGAAGCTGATTTGTCGCATAGCATTGTATGACTCTTGAATTCAACGTCGGTTTCTTGAATTCCTCCTTGCGTACACCTCGCTGCCTATGGACAAGACAAAAGATAATGTGATACGGTTTCTGGCGGTTTGCAAGAATCATGTTATAGACTGTCTTGTTGAAAAACCATCCAGAAAAGGTGGTGGTTCAATTTGTAGTGCCTTGTGTTTGACCTAAATAATGCTTCCTGAACGGCATGGAAGTCTTCTTGCTGTAGGTTGGGGAAGACAGACGTGTGCTGATGCCTTTGTCTCACTTTGATACCATTCCAAATACTGTCGCATTGATCGGCTATGTGTTGGCACATGTTTGAATAACTCAGAGAGGTGCTAAGTTTTAAGGTGACATTCATTACTTCTTGTTGGCGGATATTAGATGTAGATAGCTTTGGCCACAAGTCCGCGGTTCGTTGCCAGGTATATCACTGCGACCTCGAATCCACATTGAAACAAGTTTGCGTCCAGTCTTTGCGAAATTTGAGCAAAGGACCACGATCTTATTGATGAAGACGTGTTTTTCCGGCACACTTTAGCGAATGACCGTGAAACGCTATAAGACGGTCTGATTATCAAGGCCTTCAGTATCTTGTGGTTAAAGATACAATACAGAGAACGAAGAAACACAAATAGCTCTGCATTGGTGGACGTTGCGTACATGCTGATTATGATTGACCGTCGAATATATAATTGTTCAACGTATGTGCCACAAACTTAAAATTGTTTTGTGCGTACTATAGCAATCTCACAAAGAGAAACAGAACTACTGTCGTGGTGCCAGCCAGGGCCGGATTAACCATTAGGCAAACCGCGAAACCGCATGGAGCCTCACGCTTTTGGGCGCCTTGAGCTTTAATAAAAAAACTACTATACGGCATCAAAATTCTAGAGTTTTTGTCGACAGCGTTTAGTATGTAGATTATGGATACTTTGGCATTTATCGTTTTTTAATTACTTAAAAAAATTGAACCAAACAGCACCACGCTTTGTGGGCTCCTATGCAGTGTTTTTAAATAATCCCGAATTGTAAACCAAAAAAAAACATATTCGCACAATAATATAACAGAAAGCTTGCGTTACGAACAAAAACGTATTAGTGTGCTTATTTGAATTGAAACGATAATTAAATACTGATTTACATATAGTTTTTTCTTCCAAATTTTCTTCTGCAGCGCCCACATTAACAATTGGACGACGTTTTTGTTGCTCAAAACTTTTTCCATAACGCTGGTAATATACTCGGTTGATGATACCTCTCATTATAATTATAGGAATTCATTGGTCATTAAATGAGGAAATTTTGTGCAATTTTGAACTGCAATTTGGATCTAAAATCCCACAAAAAATATAATCCCAATGCCTTCTTCCTCTAATTGAAATCTTGTTTTCAATTTGTATGCATAGGGAAACACAGAAATTCAAACAATCAGTCTCTTGTTTCACCAGTTTCTTCAACTGGCGTTCGAGACAATAACATTAAAACCCCGACGTTTAAAGCAAGTACATTTCTTTTGATCGTTGATACGTTGAAAGAAGCCATCAGGAAAAAACTTGAAGCATACAAGACAGACTGCGCAAGGTTTTTTTTTGCGAAGCTTGACGGAATTACAGTATGTTCGGAAACCTTGAGGGAGGCAGCATCCCACTTAGTGGCGTGTTACCCCGACGATTTAGTAGCTGCTTTGGCAGAAGAACTTGTGGATTTACAGCCCTCTTCATCGTCATTTGGACAAGCAAAAAGCTAATCTTGATCACAGTTGCGGAAAAAAGTTTAGAATTGCGGATGTATTTGTTGTTTGTGGAAAACGAGCTGCACTCTGCTTTTCCAAAATACTAATATTGCCCTTCGCCAGGGGCGTAACGAGGGAGGCAAGGGGGCACAATTTCCGGGGCGCCGAATCACTGAGAGTGGGCGCCGAAAAGTCCCAGCAACGTCACAAGTACTTTCTTCAATACAGTACGTTTGCTTCGGAAAAGAACATAGGTTCGACCATGGGGTCACCAAACTTGTTTCTTGCCCCTGGCACCACCTTACTGTACCTCGTTACGCCCCTGCCCTTCGCATATAATTGTCAGTGGTGGTCATGGATCCGGAGTGCCGGCGTCAACTCCGGCAGGATTTAGCCTCTTTCTTTCGGATCCGGACCCGGAGTCAAAAATATTTGAAAAATTTTCGGACCCGGATCCGGATTAAAAATTTTTGGAACAGGAGTGGAGTCGGAATCTGAAAAAGTGACTCCAGGCACCTCTGATGCTTATGCCTCATGTTTTCCAACTGTACTGGAGGACGGTCTTTTTCTAAGTTGCGTAGAATTAAGAATTATATTCGAAGTTCAACTGGGTAGAAAATGGCTAAGCATGCTGTCTCTAATGAGCACGGAACATGGGCTTCTTTTGGATACGGACCTGGAGACAATCATTACCGAATATCCCGTGCGAAAAAATCTGGAGTCGTGAAACTTTTCCTACCTGGCATTTTTTTCAAATCACACATTGACAGAGTGACAGAGACCAGGGTCACTTCAATAAATTCGTTACTAAGTATTCTTCGCAATGTAACGCTTTTGCAATTACCGTTCAATGCGCTAACGTAGCAATTAGTTGCGAGGTGCTTGTGATCGTGAAGGTATCAGTCTTAGATCAAACAAAGCGCTGTTGTCCACCAGATCAGGGATTCTCAAAATGTGGGTCGCGATGCCAAAATGGGTCGCAAAATGCATTTTTGGGGTCGCGAAAAAAATTCGCTTGACAAACCAGATATAAATGTTTTTTCAAACTTTATATGAAAACTAAAAGTGGGCCTGCAGTGAATCTATTTCTACTGTATTTTTATGGTAATATCGTGTTTCATGCTGTCAGTTATTTGCTAGGATGTCTGCTTGAGCTATCAAATGATATCAACTAAACACAACAAGTTTTACGTTGTTAAAGTCTTTGTCAAAAAAATTGTTGTATAGTGTCACGGTAGCAAAAACATCGTTTTTTGTGATGCAGCTTTCGGTTTGAACAAATTAACCACATACGAACCGCCGAAAATGGTCACTCCCAATTGTCTCTGAAGTGTAGGCTGCCAAATCCTAACAGTATCGACGTTTCTGACCGGTGCTTTTCAAAGTTGAAAATAGGGCATGTGAAACACGACGCAGTTAGGCTAAGCCTTTGGGGGGCCTCGCGGTCAGGACTTTCATATAATGCAGCGCTGGTGCCAGTTCTTTGCATGAACTTAAGACAGACGTCTAGCAATCAAGATGGGGTATTAGAGAAGCGCAAGACATTAGTCGTCTTTATTAGGTGTTTGTTTAGCATACTGAAGGAGCAGAAATTCGGTGAGCCCGGAAAAGATTCCTGCCAATAATCGTCTATAATTGGCTTTGCTGGATGTTTAAAAAACGTCAGACGGACTTAATATTTGGAGCACAGCAGTGGCGTAAGCGGAAAATTTCCGAGGGGGTCCAAGTTTCGTCACAATCGTGTGACATCACAAATCAACTTTAGCTGAAGTGTTGAAGGCACGACCATTCTCGGGATTCCGGGGGCATGCCCCCGGGAAAATTTTGCAAATTTACACCGAAAAATACGCATTTTTGTGCATTCTGGATGCCAGTTTTAATATAATGCTTGTACGAGACTTATTAGCCGGTGGGACAGAAAACTGAACTTTTGTTGTCTGAGGCTCATGAAATAAACCTATATGCGTGCTTGGATGTTATAAGTTTTAGACATGTATCGCTTATCGAAGA
>JGI24021J15306_10001568_pt1 | contig 22725 bp, 10 predicted proteins | sample Ectturendosymbi1_FD_15306 | JGI IMG/M metagenome (IMG submission 15306) | reverse complement strand
AGCTCCTGAGGATATACAGCTGGAACTGCTGGACTTGCAAGCAAATAATGATTTGAAAGAGAAGTTCAAGTCAGATTCACTGCCTGACTTCTACAAGCCATTGTCTGACAATTTGTTTCCAAACTTGAAAAACTTTCTGCGAAGTTTTTGACACTGTTTGGATCCACGTACATTTGCGAACAAGCATTTTTTTGTTTAAAGATAAACACGTCGAAGAACAGGTCTTTGCTGACAGACACTAACCTGCATGCTCTTATGACACCAACCTGTATGCTCTTATGACACCAACCTGCATGATATCCACCAGCAAACTTGCTCGCAATTTCAAGATTGTGAAGAACTGTGAAAAGTTGCACAAGCTTCATTAACTTTTGTGATTGGTAATTTTTTTATAAGGTTTTATTATTACTGTAGAATTTTATGAAACATTTGCTATTTTCATAAAAACTTAGAATTTTACGAAAATAGTCAATGTTTCAGTACTAACCATAACTGAGTAAATAACATTAAACGTACCTGAGTGTGAAATACAAAAATTGTTTTTAATATGAATATGTTGTTATTTGCACACTGAATAAAATTTCCTACCTTGTAAATAGAGTGTGCGGCTCTAGGCTGCAACATTTTTTTCAAATGTGGCCCTCCGTACAAAACGTTTGCCCACCCCTGAGCTAAGCCATTGACAAACTACAATGATATATTTTTTCTGAATTTCAGCTGACTGAAAGCAAAAAAATATTGATGCAATTTAACTATATCTTTCATTGATGTTAAATCCATTTTTGTTGTAGAAACAAATTAATGCTGGCCAGTGAAAATAGGGGAAGTACCATCATCAATGAATCTCAAAAATGCTTCAAGAAGAGATTTGGAAAAGTTATGTAAAGAGTCAAAATGCTTGTATTTTCTCTGAAAAGTTACTATGTGTTTTGAAAAAAAAAGGAATTCTTGAAAGAGTTTTTTTTGCGCAAATAATAAAAGTTCCAAAAAGGCGAATGGCAGATTTTTGAACAATGGGGTAAAAAGCAAATTAAAATATGTTTAATCAACAATTTTGGGATTCGATGTAACCGACAGAGACTAAATAATGGCGAAGGATGTGGATAAGCAATTTGTTGCTTGAGTTTTTCCTCAGCCTTTTTCTGGTGTTTGCGATTGTGTTATCAGCATGGGTGATTGTGCTTGTGGCAATAGGCTCTTCCCAATAGCAGAACGTGCTTAGTCCATTTTTCAAATCTCTTTGCTGTCGAAAGTGCTTTGATCGCTTGGCGCAAACAGTGTGTGCGTTACTACATTATGCTTTTCTATTCAGGTGCATGCCAATATCTCATCAAAGTAGAGCTTACGTAAACAGATCTTGTTTCATCTCTTGCTATTACAGAGGTGTTCTTACATCGACTGCTATTAGAGAGGTGTTCATGCATCGACGTGTAAAAAATTCATATGTTGTTGTAGTGGTATCTAATTACAAATTAACTGCACCGTTGTTTTCTTAATGCTGTGCTCCATGTGAATAGGGTTATCTAGACCTGGAGTGGGCAAACTTTTGGTACGGAGGGCCACATTTCTAAAAAATGTTGTAGCCGAGGGCCGCACACTCTCATTACAAAGTAGGAAAATTTGTTCAGTGTGTAAACAACCACATATTCATATTACAAACAATTTTTGCATTTCACATTTGGTACGTTTAATGTTATTTATAAAGTTATAGTTAGAACTGAAATCTAACTATTTTCATAAAATTCTGAGTTTTTATGAAAATAGTAAATGTTTCAGAAATTCTACATACGTAGGAGTTTTTGCAAGTTCCGGCGGGCCGCATAAAATGATCTCGCAGGCCGCATGCGCCCCGTAGTTTGCCCACCCCTGATCTAGATAATTGTATGTGATTAGGCAATGTTGTACTCAAAATTACAGTGAAGCTGACTGGAAGTAAAAACTCACAGTAATACGTTATGGTCCATTTGCGTTGCTGCGCAGATGAAGTTTACACAACTGGAAATTTTGAAAATGAAGAGATAAAATGGACACTAATCCGTTGGTGCAAAACACAAAGAAAAACAGTGATAAAATTCTAACTTTTTGAATAGTTTTATTCACGTTTTCAAGAATTAGACAAGACAACAACAAATGAGATCAAACAAAATTTCTAACTCCATTTTTGCAAAATTCGTTTTTTCATAAAAGGTAAAATGTTTGTATTGTTTGACATACGTCTTCGTCTGGTAAATGTCAGGAAATTTACAACGGAATTACTCTTGAAAAAATATTGTACAACTGCAGCACACATGCTAACCTTTCAGGTATTTTTAGATTGTGCCGATTCTTCCAACACAATCTCTTTATTGATTGCCCTCTCCTTGTTCTTAACGACGATGCTTCTTTGTGCAGCCGTAATGTGGTAAATCTGCGTTTTGTTGTTTATGTCATATACACTATATCTGTTTGATAAAGGAATGTTTTTTAAGTTTTCGTAATGCAATTCACCATTACCTTGTAAAATGAAAGATTTTGTGAAAAGCTGCAAGACGTTTGAAAATCTCTTTTTGTTTGAAATATGTGAAACACTTTTCTTAGTAGTTGATGATTTGTCTTTGCCTTATGTACAAACGATAGTTTTATCGATTCGTGTACTTTGGATTGTGGTCCACAATTTTTGAGCAATGAAGAGTTTGAATCACAATGCATTGCAGGTTGAAAGGACGAAACATATGCAACATCTTGTCTCTTTCCAATGAAAATTCAAGTACAGGTAAGAGAGTTGGAAGCAAGCAATTTTAAAGTCAAGCTACAAAGCTGCTTAGGTGATGCCGTGGTATATATTCGGCGTTTCACATTTTCTCCAGCCTAGACAAAACTCTGTTTATGTAGCATTTTAAAGATCGGTGGCAAACCTTTAAGCTTGCAATGCTTAATCTTTAATTAATACGCCGTCGAATGGGACAGTTCGGCGCCGCCGTTTCGGCGATGGACGTTTCGGCGATGAAATGTGAAATGTGTTTTCCTTTGGAATGTCACCAAAGGGCAAAAGTTCGCACTACCGTCGTCTGGGAAGCGTGTAAGCGCAAGAGTCAGTCTAGCACTTGTTCCAGATCTTTCCAATTATGCTGTATTTATTGCAATTCATGATGCATATTTGGAAGTGCCATTACTGGATTTGGAAAGTGCCATTATTTGGATTTGGAAAGTGCCTGGATTTGGAAAGTGCCTGGATTTGGAAGTGCCATTACTGCGTATTCGTACACCGATTCTGGACACTGGCCATCAGCATGACAACAAAAACACTTATGAAGCAAACATCCTTTGTAGCGTAGCCTTCAAAATATTTCAAAAACACACATTTTTTCGCATAAAACATTTGCGACCACCATCGCCGAAACGTCCCGTCGCCGAAACGGCTCGTCGCCGAAATGGCAGCGCCGAACTGTCCTAGACTGAACCCGCCGTGGTATAACTATACGACTTTAGGCCAGATTTGTAATTTCCTGAAGGCTTAATGTTTAGGAGGTTGTTGGTCTGGCGTAGAATGAATTGTTTTGCAGTACGATATAACCATCATTTTGCTTAAAGTTCAAACACGAATCACACAAAACACCACTTTGGAAGAAAGTGCAGAAAGATAAAGGTCGCAATCGGATCATGCGTACAATTACGTATCGTTCTCTGCTGAAGACAATTCTTACGCCCCTCCACTGCCACTTCCATCTGAACTAGAATCAAACGGTTACGAGTACCTGCAAGCGATACGCACCAGGCACCCTACCTACATGGACCTCAACGTGGAAAGCGATGACAATGCTAGACATCAATGACTGACGCAGTCTAGTTATTGTAGTACATAAAGTTTGATGTCTTTCACATAAAAAACCGGCATAGTGCTTGAAGCCTCGACAGCGATTGTGAATATTTTCTTCAATTATCTTTGTACGAAAATGTTATTATTGAGATGATCAAACGCGTAGCCCTTTCACATGTGGACTATGTGTGTTGCAGAATGTTCTACTGCATGTGGAGGGCGTGAAGTTATTGCAACACGTGTAAACATTGCGACGTTTTTCAATTTGTGGGCTCGCGGCAGTTACACTGCGCCTGTGCTGGAAATTCAACCGAAAAATAAAATTTTCTGAAACTTTTCAATGTCAGAAGAACTCAGCTTTCAGGCATAGCAAAAAGTGCAGTTGGTTTGGAGAATGCCAGCATTTATTCTTATATATGCATCGCTACTGTTTTCCAATGACGAATACTTTCCAGTCCCGAATGCACCGCTGCATACCTACTCAAAACACTAAATAACCAAGGATGCAACACTACTTGCTAATTCCATGAACAGTTACTTACCCATCCCAAAGATTTTGGGTTCACGGCCCAAGAAATCGAAGAATGAATGAAACTTCTCAAAGGAGAAAATATGTCATTCTGAGATCGAGCACATCGCTAAAAGCATCATGTCAAAACAAATTAAATTTGTCATGCAGCATTTAACCATGGAATGACATTGATGTAGCTGTTCCATTTTTTTCTTCGCGTATTTAAAATTTAATCAAACTCCATGAAGAAAATCGAACTCTTTTCTTAAAACTCAGTGTTCTTAATTCGTTGTTGGAATTTTGTCAAAGTGTGATTTTTTGAAATAAAAATAAATATTGGTTCTAATGAAAGGGCATAAAACGTTCTGCTGATAAGCATCAAACACTCCACAGCAAAAGTTTGACCACACCACTTATTCTTAGGATACTTTGATGAAAAGTATTTTATGGCCACAAATTTTTGTCTCACTGTTTTGGTTCAAAAATGCAGCTACACACATACATACGGTTTTCACTTTTAGCATTAACACCACTACGGACTTTACTAAGATCATGTAATATTGTAAAAAATTAACCAAAAATTAATGAACATAAAAAATCTGATCAGAGGAAAACTTTTAACTTATGCAAATCCAAATAGGGGCAATTATCACTGGCAAAGCAAATGACAAAAAGAAACCTTGAATTTTCAAACATTGAGGATAGTCAGAAGGTAAGATGACGTTTTGACATAAAAGAACTGTGTGTTTATCTGAAACAAAATTCCTTTGGACTTTTCAGCTCATGTTTTTTGTAACCGCACCACGTGAAGGATTTCCAGACACCAAGATAGGTGTGGATCATCAAACACCGGAAAATAATTTGAAGCAGTTGTGCGGTATGCCACGGAATATATCCAACAGCAGTGATGATGTTAGTAACCTGTGAAATGCGCGCAGAAAGGACCATCTTTACTTCTTAAGTTATGATCGGCCACAACTGGCGAAAGGAATGCTCTAGGGAATCACTGAAGACATCCTCGGATTCGGAAGACAGCAAAGCAATCGCTCCGATAAGTACGAAAAAAGTTAGCCTGACATTTGAAACGTTTGAGAAAAATGCAAATTTTTTATTTTTCGGAAGCGATTTTTGGGCAATTTTCGGACAAATTAAAAAAATTCCTTTCCGGCTTCACTGCTAGCGTCTTCGAAACGATTTTTTGACTTGGACTGCGTCTGAAGACGCAACATACTTCAAAAATGCGTTTCTATCTTCCGAATCTGAGGATGTCTTCACTTATTCTCTACCGCAATCCGTTCGCGAGTTATGGCGATAATATAATTTTAAAGGTCACGATCGTCCGTTTTACGGACCTTAAAGAGTTCCTTTTATCCGATTTAGCTGCTGCATCTTTCATTAGAAAGACGAGCTTTCCTGCTGGCGACGAAAAAAGTTATAGTTCTTTTGGGAATAAAAGTTTTGAAAAAAAGTAGAAAAACAGACGAAGAATAATTTTAATTTTTCGGAGATGACTTTCTTGAAACGCAAAAGTTTTGTTTTAATTGAAATGCTTGCTTCTGTAATAGTTGAGCAACTTGTACAAAGGTGTGTTGATGAGTTTTCATCTGACGTCTGCAGGATTGTGTTAAATGATTTAAAAAGCTCTAGCACAAGAAAGGCTTGATATGGTGTCCCAGAGTGTTTAGGGATAGTTACTTCCCTGTTAAACGTTCGAGGAAATATTGTTTTGCAAGCTCCGAACTTTTACTGTAATCAGAATATGCCTGAACATATCAATACAGATTGCTCAATTCAACGTCAAAACCATGGCAGTCAGAAGAGGGGGGCAGGCGGGCTGCCAAGCTTCTACCTGGATTTTGAAATTTGACATTTTCCTATAAAATATTCAGCAAAAAAGGGATTCCTAGTTTCGAGTGGGATAATCGAAATTCCACCATTTTTGGCCTTCCGCTAGAAAAATCATTGAAAAAATCTTATATCGGCCCCCCCTTAGAAAATACCCTTCCGACGCCCGTGGTCAAGACTACAGTATATTTGCATGCAGTCAAAATATATAAAAGCCAAAATTTTCTATATTCACAACCAATTTGAGTGGCGAAATTGTAGCACTTTGCCTGAAGCGCAACTTTGGAAACCTAGCGAATTAACCATAGGAGGTTTTCAATAAAGTATAACTTGTTAACAATGTTTTGCAAAGTCAAAGGAAAGATCCCTGCATTAGAAAAACAATAATATCTTTTGGAGCCCACGAGAAATTTTGATTAGGAAAGTGGGTTTAGAAATAGGAATGTATGATTTGACAACAAAGGTATCTCACAAGAGAATTCCAAACCATAACAAATTGAAGAAGGTTGGTGCGTTTCTAAGTCTCACTTTCTTGCGCAATCTACAAAAAAGTAAAGCTAAGGAATGTTAACACATACCTAAAAAACTGTTACTGAAGAGGCCAGAGCATGCATTTTCCTCAAATTTAGGCAAACATATCTCACTTCGAGAGGATAGATCTCTACTTTCTATCTTGTGTCACTGCTTACTGACAGCAATGCATAAAAGCACTGGCATGCCTAATTGCCACTGCTTTCATGAAATGTTGAGATTTTACCGGAACAAGTTTTAAAAAATGTGATCAATTACGTTTTTCAAGGATTGAGACTTCTACGATGCTGCAATAAAGGTTGATTTTAGGTAAAACTCCCATGATCTTATTTGCGGATAACATATTTTTACTCACATTACAGTAGAAGTCCAGGAATCACGATGAGAATTTTTGAAAAGGGCTGGTAATGATATACCCATACGCAATGGCGCACTTCCTACAAGATTGCCTTTGCGTTTCATAAGAGGTTCTTCGTGTTGTTTCCAGATTATTTAAATCATTCGGTCATGCTTAATCGTGGTCACAGCATAAATCACGTGTTCCCAACGAAACTGCTAAATCAGACTTTGCTTTGCTCTGAGACATACCTTCAGGAAAGTAAGCGCTTTATTTGAAAACGGTGAGGAAAAAATGTAGAACGTGTAAAATGCAATACTTAGTTCTTTCGTGCTCCCAAAACAAAAGACGTCTTGCTCCTTTTGCAGGCATTCTGTCTCGGCTACTAATTTTTTCGGCTAACTTTTATGTTTCTCAGTTGCTTTACATGTTTACAAGTAAAGAAAAATTAGCAATTTAAAGTTTTTTTGTGTTTCAAAGATAGCTCTGACTGCAAGTTAAGGTTGTATAAATATGTGCACATTGGATTGTTTTTACAGCTCGATATAGTGTAGTTACATATGGGTATCTGAAATTGGTCCATGTCATTGGCCTACGTACATCAGTCGTTGCATGAAGAATGATAACATGGTTAGCAGTGAGCAAGACAAGTCAGTTACTAGCCAAAATTAACGTTATCAGCTGAGTTTTAGGAGGTAGATTCATGCAAGGCAAGACTCGAAGAGTACAGAATGTCTCAAAAGGATGTTACTTTTTATTCCCAGCTCTGCTTGCAGCGGCCAAGACGTAGCAAATATTTTGCTCTCTGAGGAGTATTTATCAAAAAATTGCAATTCAAAACTTCAGTTTTCATGTTTTAAAAGTGTCGCAACTAAGTATTCCTCACATGATTAACTAAGCCTCATTTTAGGCTATATTTTGAAATCGTTGTTTGGGTAATAAAGGTTTGTTTCTAACTTTGCATGAATCGAAGAGCTTTGACTTTGATTGTACATCAAAAATATGCTTTCGATTACAACTTTCATATTTTCTTGAATAGACAATTTTGATACCATTTTTTCGCCAAAAGTGACCTATGGCTACATCTCGTTTGGGCGGTTTGATGGCTTTTACGCCAACTGATAAAACAAAACAAATCAGTCATTTTCAACAATGAGAATCAATAAATCAATGAATTGTTTTGATTCAACAGGGCCTTTGACTGGGTTCTTGGTGGCTTAGACAAAAATTGGAGCATTAGAAACCATTGCTACAAGTCTAAAGCATCGGTTACAGCTCAGATTTTGACGTATTGCTTTCCTACTATTTTAAAAACAGAGTATGCTTTTGTGGATTTAAATAACTCTGTTAACTTTTACGCCAACCGAGGATGGTTGAAACATCAATTGTTTTAACTCAGTTCATATGACTTTGAGTTGATGAATCTGCATATTGCAAATGTTGCTTTATTTAACTTCTAGCATTGTTACGGCGATTGTGACATTTTCCTGTAGGAAGGGCTTCAATGTATTTTCAACATCGACATCTACAGATTCCTTCATTGTTCATCTGTAAAAATTAGCAGAAATATATCTCTCCACTTGCATTAGTTGCTGCATGAAAAACAAATTCATTTTCCTGAAGTGCAAATGTTGACTTCATACAGGAGCAACAACTTTTCTTTTAGTACACTTAACAAACCCGTTTTCTCTACCACTCATTCAAAAACTACCACTCTATACCAAGAACCATGGAGAAACTGAAAGTCTCAATATTGTTTCTTTGCAAAACAGTTTGTGTCTTGTACAGCAGCATCTGATCTTCACTTACATGCTGACGTCATCTGCCAACAAAGTTGCAGTAACAAACTATCGGCTCAGACCACCAGAGTATCAAGGACACCATCAATTCACTCTTTTAACAATTGCGTTTGTTAACTAAAGTCTTTATTCTCTTTTGTTTTTAAACCAGCTTCACATTTAAAGTGTTATAGCGGCAGCGGCTGATACGCTTCTGTTGTGGATCCAAACGTTTTTGTTCAAAAGGTATGTTGAACAAGCAAACCAGTTAAAACTAACTCCTGCTGATTCAAAGCGAGTTGATTCAACCGAGTTTTAGTTTCTTGTTGACATCAGCAGTTTCTTTCTGATGACCTTTGAATTGTTAAGCAGGAAGTCTACGTGTGGTTCGCATGGCAAAGGCATCAGTCTCAGCATTGTGCGACTACATACCATCGTATTCCTCTAGCAGCGCTATTTACAGCCTTAGGTACACTTTTGAAGATGTTAACTTTGAAGAGATGATGTCGTGAGAATCGAAAGAAAACGTTAACCATACATAAGGTTCTACTTGAAAGGATCAGCTTGTGCACCATTTGAATCTATAGATCTGTTGAGAGGATAGTTATTGCGTTTAGTGCCCCACTGGAAAAAACGGCGTAGATGCATCATTGATAAGGATGGAAATGTTTTGGGTTTTGCTCACCATCATCCAACGTCTAGGATATTCATGTGACTAACAGATGTAAATGTCGCAATGCTATATTCTCTGCTATAAGTACATGCAAATAACATTAAAGTATGCTGGATACTGGTATGCCCTTCATCAGCGCATCGGTGGAGTCTCTTGATGACGACAACGAATTAAAAACTGTGAAAAGCATGCTGCATGCAGTTTCCTGACAAACACAGTGATCTATGTGCAGACAACGTAGTTGGGCTAGCTAGATCAAAGGCTGGTGACGATATGTGTTGTTTGAGTAACAAGAACTACCTCATCGTACTCTTCGTTTTCTGCTTTTGTGGTAAGCTGGACCTGTGTTGGCAACATGTTTGAAACATCTATCACACGAATGAATCTTGAAAGTGAAATTAGACACCCTTCGAAAGGGAGGAAACAATAGTTTTAGTCTTGGCTATTTATATCACGAAGTCACTTATCCCCAAACTTCACTTTGCTAACTTACGATGGAATATCTAAACAAGACTGTTTTGCTATACGTGATAGTCAAGGTTTAGCTTTTTTTTCAACTAATCTACGTAAGTCAGGCGCAGTTGACGGTTCTATAAAATGGTGCTTAAGAGACAATATGGCGTATATGGGATATACGCATCACTTACATGCTCTAACCGTATGTTGCTAGTCTTTCACAAAACGTCTTAAAATTCAGACTGCTGTAGCTAAAAATAAAGTTTTGGAAGGTGGCTATGACATCAAGGTAAAATGATGGTTTGAAATAAAAGTGAATACTGTTTCACTAAAACTGTTGATTTGATCACTAGTATCGATTTTCAGCACTGGCGACATTCTCAGCAACAGCCGAATGTCCTAATCGTGCCATTCATTTCTATGGTGACAGCGCCGATGCAGTATATTATTCTTCCCTGGCCCGACCGGCACAATACAACTTGACAATCTGGCCACCGGAAAATATGACGTACTTTGCGTTAACATTAATTATCGATGCTACTCAGGGCAATGGCAGCAGTTTTGCAAAGTTAAGTTCCTTTAAAGGTAAGTTAGGATTGAAAACTATTTACCTAGAAGCTGCTTTCTCNGATATATAATTTGTTGTTGGTTTATTAACAGATAAGTTAATCTTTTTGCTGCAAGTGCTTTTTGATCATTTTGTGAAAAGAGATTACAATCTGTAATTAAGCAAAACCTTAAAATTTGCGTTTGACAACAGAGTTTTCTTTGGTTTGACGTTCGATTTGTTGCTCAGAACGATATCTTTTGAGCCACGCAGTTGCTTTATGCATTGCGTTCCAAAAGGAAACAGCAGATGGAGACAAATGCAGGGCTGCCAATGTTTACTCAAAGTCGTGCACAGTACACAAGTGGGCAGATGCACACTGGCCTTTCAACGTCACCCTGCATCTTAACCCTACTCAAGGAGATTCTGTACGAGTCCAGTACATCTTCACGGATTGCATGAATGAACCAATTATTAAAAAAAGTAGAATGTTTTCAGCAACAATTCCAGGTTTGAGGTTCACTTAGTTATTTATGTTTAAAGTCTCAAGGACTTGTAACACTCAACTGTCAAAACGGGCGTTTCCTGAAATAATTAGCAAATGTTTGTGGGGGCTGTTTGAGGTTATTTCTGAGAGCAAAGTGTACGGTTCTAACAAATGAAAGTAGGATGTGAACAAATTCGATAGTGTGGTTAAAAGTTACTTTCTTCTATCGAATGAAAAGAAATAATTAAAAGGTTTCGTAAAACACAAGTTGTGTCTTTTTCGTTGGCTTTGGAAAAAAGGAAAATGTTTGTGTTTTCCTCACAACACTGTTTTTCGGGTTAGGCAGAAAATTTTAATATAGACAAAATGAACACGTTTTATAATTATTCGTTAAAAGTATTTTTGGGAACCTTTCCTATAATGTTTATATGTTTTGATAATTCCATATGGCAGGGCTTAGAATTCTAATGCACATGGCCCAAAATCAATTCATTTGTATTGCTAACAAACGTTATATCATCAAATGAAATTGTGATGTATCTTGTATTTTTTCAATCCTTGTAGAACATCTCATAAAATCTGCGTTATACAATGTTCATGGAACCTTTTCAACATTGAAAGAAGAAAAAGTTTTACAAAAACAGAAAAGATTATTTTTGCTAGAAAACAAACTGATCGTAATCGAATTCACCAATTTAAACGGTAGGTTTCTTAATAAGGTAGCTGCGGAACAGCAAAGGGTTGTAGGTTCGGAAGCAGGGCCGGATTTAGGGGAGGACAAAGTGGGCACCTGCACAGGGGTCTCCACAAACCAGGGGCCTCCACAAGCAATTATTTAACTATGTTAACGTCCGACTTTACTTAAATTATTACATATTTACAGCTAGCTGATAGTAGTATTTCCTTGACCTTGAATAATATTTCCTTGAGGTACTGAGGGCCTCCACAAAATAGCTGCCCTGGGGCCTCCACATGTATAAATCCGGCCCTGTTAGGAAGCAAATAATTTTGAAGCATATGAGAACAGTCAATTTACTCACATCTGTCCGGGATATTTTGTGACAACAGTTTTCAACAGCATCACTCTCAAACTTCTATTTCTTGCAACAAGAAAACAAAAGATAATTTGTATTACGGAATACCGGTAGAAACAAGTCAACGTACACCATACACGCTTTATGTCATGCACTGTCATGCACTGATTTTCAGCAGGCAAGTTCTTACAAAACAGGAAATTTGATCTATTAGAGACGTAAAAAATCCAACGCGAAAATGCCTTAAAGCGAAAACTTGCAAAAAAGTCAACACGGATTGTTTTGAAGTTTCTCAAACCTTTGTTCTTCACACTTCATTTTTCTTGCATTTTAAAAATTCCCATGATGGACTTCATTTATTTATTTGTTTCTTGGGTAGGATAGTTGCTTTCACATTTTGCATTTGTGGCTAATTAAAAATGAAAATATAATTTTATGTAGCATTCAAACGTTTGTTTCAAGCGAAGTAAATTTCGCTCTAGCTATCCTGGTAAAAGTGTAAAATATGAAACAGCAAAAGTTTTAGTAATATATATTTTTTTCAGAATCTGTTTTGCCGACGACAATTTTCATACTCATTGGCGTCTCTGGATCATTGATGATTTTATGTCTGATTTTCGTCTTCTTATACTGGTAAAATTATTTTTACAATATTTTGAGACTATTTCACCTGTCAAGTGATGGTAGGCGTATATGCAGCCTTCCTTTATTAAAATGCCTCTTTTGCTGCAGTTCAGGATGTTGTTGTCGCTGCTCTGCCAGCACTGCAAACCATTAAATTTTCGCTTTGTGAAATTTTCACTTTTGTACAATCGCTGAATTGTCGGCCCCCAGATGTTTTAAAAGTAAATCATATCATGTAAAAGATTCTGCTTTTGAACTTGAAGTAACTTGATTGAACGTGTGGTTGTTTAGCATATATACTTCCGTATGTTTCAGGTCAACTAAACGAAAAACAGGAAAGTTTCGAATTCAAGACAGAGACCGACATTCAACCTATGTTTCAGGTGAGAAAAAAAAAAGAAACTTCTTGCGAAATTTGTTTGCAATCATCCTGCTTTGGCAAATAACTGAGTGCAAATGAGGTTGAATTTTAATACAAGAAAGAACTTTACCTTTTCAGTTACTCCTCAAAACGATGCACCCAGGGTAAGCTGGTTCGAAGAGCACGCCACAGAGCAGTCAAATCCTTCACCGCATCATTTCTACGACAATATTAAAAGCCAACAGGATGAAAGAAACGTAGAATTTTCCGAAGGCCAAGCACAGTCGCTGTCGGATGATGGATACTTGGAACCTTTGCGCGTCAGGCATCCAACCTACATTGATTTGAACGAGGATAACGTACAATTGTAGAAAGCTTTCCGAGACGCAATAAACAAAGCAGCGTTATTACTAGACCGTGTATGATTTTTATATAGCAGCGAACTCGATTCACGTTCTGTAGCTGCCATAAGCAAAAGCTCTTGATAAACTGGTTGCAACTTCACTGCAGTTTTGTTTATGTGAAACGGTTACACATATTTTGAAGCATAGGTCGTTGGAGTGGATTTAGAAAGTTTGTTTTTTCAGCAGACTTTAGAATGAAAACATTCAGCGTATGTACGAGACAGTAAGCATTTGAAGAAATTTTCTTATCACGTATAAATGATTCACGCTTGCTTCTTCACCGGAATTTACAAACTAGCAAGTATATACAAAATATCTGCAAGGTTTCATTCCACGTTCAGACAGTCACCAAAAATGGAAGGTTTCATTCCACGTTCAGACAGTCACCAAAAATGGAAGGTTTCATTCCACGTTTAGACAGTCACCAAAAATGGAATTCGCTAACCGTTCAAGAAAGAAAATAATCAAATTAATTATTATTTGTCTTGGCACAAGTGATTTCGATATTTCTATGATGTTTAGTTATGGAATCTAAGCTAAGATGAGCCTGCATGCTTTTATGTCAAGTTTGAATCTTGTCAAAAACTTTTTTAGGACAGAACACCAGTAACTTCTAAGCTGGAGCTGTTTTCGCAACAGTAATTCCGCATTTGTTCCTTGCAACCTTAAGATTGTATTTTGACGCGTCCCTGCAAATATTCGCTAAAGTTGGTGACCTCAACCCAAGTAAACATTTTTCATCTGTTCCGCTTATTGGAAACCAACAATTTATCACGAGCACCTGGATAATAGAAAATTCTGTGTAGATAACTTGCCAAACATTGTGTGAATCAGACATTTTTTTTCAGCGCAGGAATGGGGCAGTCACTTTTTCTTTAATTTTTCATGTTAATTACAGAAACATCATACTTTGATCCGCAAAGACCCAGACTAAACTGATCGAACCATGCCTGCATGATAATCCACACCCTCTGAGTGAATCGTCGCAGCGCTCCATTGGCGAGGGAGTTATCGAGAACTGCCACCGTAAATATTCGGACTTAGCTAGGCCCACTGCAAATTGCCTTGCGCACAATCATCACAAACAGACCTTGTCTGTTCATGCCATGCCAAGACACCGGCATGGTAATCAACGCAGAAATTCGGCTATAACTGTGGAGTCATTACTATTTAGCCAAATGTACTGATAAAGCATTGACAAACGAATTAAAGACTTTAACTACAGGTTTTCACAGGCTAACACTTGATTGATTTGTTACCTTATTTTCAGAAAAGCAGCTTCAGTTCCGTGCTTAATATTATCTAGCAGATTTTCTTTCAACAATCTGTGGTACAAAAGCAGCTACACACCTTTGTGAAAACGCCATTATCAGGTTTGAAGCTCATTCAAATTATTTACTAGTTTTATAGATATTTGTTTCAAATATAGGATGATTGTTTCTTCAACTTCATCCCTTCGTAATTTTTTCCACATTTTCAATTGAATCCCACTTGACCCGTACGAAACATTCTAACACACCTCATCCTCCTACAGCTTATCCGTCCATGGCTTAGGAGTGGTACCGATTTGTCTAGTGGACGTCTTCCGGATGTGATTACTCATCTTATCCTCATGTTCACTACTGTGTGCGAAACAAGTTGGAAGAAGCTGTGCGAAAATTGTCGGTGGCCACAGACAGGCCCGCGGCCAGGTTTTAAGATTTTGATGACAGGTACCTTCATGTGGCCCTACCTGTTACGGCGCTTGTTGAACATCTTACCAAACCTGTCGGTTCGAGAGCAACCACTGTTGCCCGTGCTGGATGTGTTCAGCGCGGGCTGGGTAGAAATACGCCCTTCTCAAGGCGCGGCAGCAGAAATGCTGCCGAAGATGACCCAAGACCCAGCATCATCCAGCTGAACACCGAGGGGCTCACCGAAAACAAGATCAGCGTTACCGAACAGCTAGCCTATAAGAAGGCATTCATCTTCATCCTACAGGAGACCCACTGCCCTGCTGCGGACAATCTAGTTATTCCCAACTTCTGACCGGCAGGACGACCAGCTGATGGACAGACGTGTTCTAGGAAAGTTACCGCGGTCGCAAAACCAACCCTCTCTCATAACGCCACCGAGGCTCAAGGTTCCTGTCCGCAGCGATCCGGTGTAGCGTTGGAACGCCGAGAATGTTCGGGGGCAAATTAATTTTTAGGGGGGGAAGAATTTTTCTTCTATTATNTGTTACTTATACATTTTCTGGACACAACAAANTTTTGGGGCATTAAAATTTTTTTTGAGGGAATGCCTCTGAACGACCCCGTGGTTAGGGGCCTGGCTAGAGGACTGTGCGCACGATCTGTACGCAGTTCTTCGAGAATGTGTTGTTCCCGTTTGAATTGTGGAAACAAGCCGCGTGGGGATGGGTTTCATGGCCAATTTGCTATTGCACTTAGGTCAATAATTTAAGGCCAGTAAACCAGACACACCGAAATTCCCAAGCGCTGATCAACGGGGCTGTTTTTTCTGCTTTGTCTGCAAAGTTCCCAGAAAAAATAGAGCTTTCCATGGGTCAAAAATTTGACCTGTTACTAAGTTTTAATAGTGAAAATCAAGACAAAAATTTAGGAAAATAACTATAATGAACAATTTCCTTTGCTAGACTGTACCAGTTGGCAACACAAAGATTGACCTTTGCACTTATACCGGGCCAACCAGCATTGTTTGCCTCTGGAGACTGTGATAATGAGAGAGCCTTTTGTTAGTGAGTATTAGTGAGTCCTGGAGAGAGAGAACCTGTTCTTAAATATGTGAATCCCGCCACAGCCTTTGAGACCTTTCAAGTAGGCTATCTCGTGTAGCCTAAATGCCAATAAGTGAAAAGGTTTTGTTAATTTGCCTAATAAAATTATAAAAATTTGCAGCTAATCTCTCGCTACTCGCTTCAGCCTTGTTTTTAATCTAATCGTGTCTTCTGAGGTATTTCCTGCACCCTAGGAAACTGCTACAGTAATGCCTCCTCACAAAACTCTTTCACAAACAGTTGTCCAGAGCTACGGACCTACTACCTTGTTGCTGTCTCTTTCTACAATTTTGAAAAACAATTGCACAAACATATTTACTAATGTAAGGTATTGATACTCAATAACTCTGGATTTTAGAAAAACACACTCCAACCTAAGATCTTTGCTAGGTGCCTATTACAGTTTGTGCCAAGTATACGATTCGAATCTTTCTTCAAGAATAATATTCCATGACGTATTTACTAAAGCTTTCGATAGTGATGATCATGCATGTTAACTAAATCTTTAAATTAGAACAGATCGGAATTGTTGGCTCTGCCTTCTAGCTTCATGCATCTTTTAAAGTGTTGGAGATCTATTCGAATCACCAAAAGATGCAGAAAGTCTTGGACTTTCGATTAAAAAATTTGTACTTTTGGTTTTGGGGTTTGGGGCAGCGTGTGATGTCATGAGGGCGTTATTGGGACCTGTGAAAAAATCAAGTGCCAATTTTCCTGTAATTTTTAAAAAGAAACCAGACGCCTACTTGAATTTCTAGCGGAATCGGTCGGCAGGTTATGGCCGATATTTGGTCTCTTTGAGTGCCTTGAGGGCCACTGTGGTGGTTCAAAGGGCCGGATTTTAGCCATAACTTCCCGACCGATCACGCTGGCTAATCTATCCAAGCCTCAAAAGTGGCAGATATTCGTCTAGTCGCTTTTAAAAAAAAAAGTGGTAAATTGGCACTTGACATTTTTCACAGGACACAACGAAGTCATTTTAGTGACGTCATGTTACTTCACAAATATGCAAAATCAAAGGTACGTTTTTTAATCGAAAGTGCAAGACGTTCTGTATCTTTTGATTCTTCGATTAGCTCTAAAGCACTATGGTCTGGGGAGTTATGGCAAAAAGTATGCAAGCTACTGTCGGGGATCGCGCGGGCGTTTAAGTGTATTTTCAAACTAGATTCGTTCCGACCCTAAAATATAAGTAGGGTATTGAGTGTCTTAGGCCCTCTGTTATTGTTTCTAATCTATGTAAATGATATTGCTACGAAAATTAAAGCATATATTGCCCTTTTTGCGGATGAAACTACCTTGTTTTATTCAGCTAAGTGTCCTGTTCATTTGCAAAGCATACTAGCTCAAGGTCTTTGCACGTTACACAACTGGTGTGAGGTTTGGAATAGTACTTTTAACCTCACAAAAAACACAAAAACTGCCGTTATGATGAACATATCTACTCACAGGAAAGATCGCTCATCTTTGCTATTTAACAATACCTGCCTCTCTGAAACAGATAGACATAAACACTTGGAGCTTACTGTTCCATCACAGTCTCCCTTGTCATACTCACATTGTACACGTACTGTACATAAAAAAGCGATAACCAAAATTTACCGTCTTCGTTCATTTGTCAATTCCATGCCTCACTACACTCTCCTTATCATTTACAAAACTAACGTATTGCCAGTGCTTGAACGTCTTAGCATTGTTTATGACAACTGCTCCGATGGTGACAAACGAATGCGTGATAAAGCTCAACTTTAATCCGCTGACATGATATTACGATATGTCTCAAACGTCCCTCCTATAACGATGCACTAACTGATCTAAACCTCACCAGCTTAAATGCACTCAGCTAAATATCTTTGCTCCATTATTTGTCCAAATTAATGTTTGATATGGTGCACCTTTCCTGTTAGTTTTTCCAGAACATTCAAAGAATTCGTTCGTTATGCTTTACACCACAACCAAAATGTTCAGATTCCACTTTAAAAAAAACCCTTGGCCTTTGACTTTTTCCGTGAGGTTTCTTGCTTGAGGAACTCTCTTCCTCTCGCAATTTAACTCTTCCGCCAGTAAGTCAATTTTCATGAATCGTCTAAATCGTCTAACAATTGTCGTGTTTGTGTTTAGGGCGATACACAGGCCTAACTACAACTTTTCTTTCCTTGCAACGTTCACTGTACAGCTCGTGCAACACTTTATGATAATGTTCGTGGAATTCTTGCCAAATGCGGACTTACTGAACGCTTTCAGCGTTTGGGCCACGATAGTCGGTTGCGTTTGTTTTTGTTTGGTGTGCCAAAGTACTCTAGAGTACTCAAATTTAAAAGCAGTTCAACTTTTAAATCAATAGTTATCTGCTGTAAAGCATCATAAGCAACCTTAAGCAGCAAATAAAATCTTACGGAATAACATCAGCCCATCTTTGCAAGCTCCACGTAAAATATAAAGAAAGACACCGACTATTTTGAGCACACAAGCAGTTCTCATATGTTCGGAAACAATTAACATTAGAATGACAGGAAGTCATCCATCCTAAAAAGACCAAGTGGCTTTATATCGCATGGTATTATTCTTCCGTTTTACTGTATAAAGCGAAACCGATAATTAAAATCAACATGAAGATCTGCAAATGATCTTGCTATTCATAGAACACCAGGTTGATTCAAAGTATATCTAAAAGCTCAACTAGTGTTTCAGATAAAACGTAAAAGGAATACTGCCAACGTTTCGTTGACTCTACAGCCAACTCCATCAAGGCGAAAAGCAAGAGTGGCAAAAATCAACTCTTGTCTTTTGCCCTGATGACGTTGGCTGTATAGTCAACGAAACGTTGGCATGTGTCCGTTTTACGTTTTATCTGATACACCAGTTGAGCTTTTCGATAAACTTCATTCTGCAAATAATGTCAGAAATGATTTTTATTTCTCTCACATTTATTTGACACAATTTAGACACACTTTTGTAGAACATTTTACGCAGATTGCTTCTTTTCTCTTGGAAAATATCAATTTCATTCTGTTGAGGCATGTGGAAATCAGCAACTCCTTATCTTTTGCGTGGGAGCCTCCGGTTCCCTTCGAGATAGTTCATCACTTTAATCGTTTGGTGATTGTCTAAAAAGCTCTTCAGCTACGCATTGCAGGTAATCACTGTGACCAATTCTATCTGCATATTGTACAGTACCCAGCTGTCTGTAATTGCAAAACCAATCACGTTGTGAAAGCATGTACAGACTACTGTAACTTTGACTTGCTGCCTTTACAGAATACGTTCTTTCCATCTGATCAACATCATCGACTCCTGTTTTGCTTTTGTTACAAAAAATAACAGTCTCTGGTTTCTTTTTGGTGTTATTTTCTGAAAAACCCCTACGTCTTGATGAAGTGTGCCCAGCATGATTACAAACTTTGCATTTTTGCATTGATAACAAGGCAAAGTTACGCTTGTCGACGAGGTGGTAGTTTTAAAAAGTGTAGGTTCATGCAGTGGTTGCTTTGCCTTGGCAATCTGTGGCAGTTCTCTATAATTCTGGCGAACAGTGCCAACTAGGCTGCTTTTTTCCTTCGCTAAACGCACAGCAACATCCAAAGGTGTGAAAAAGTTACCGCAGGTGACATTGTAGCCGTGCTTGGAGAGGTATTGCATGAGTTTCTTTACCACAGTAGTGGGCACACTCATAGAAAGGTCTCCGGGGTCATCTTTATCCAAATACAGAAAGTCTTTATACAAATACTTGCTATCAGCGTCAAGAACCATACAAAATTTTAGTCCAAATTTCCCTGGCGTATTAGCGACATGCTGAAAGAACTTAAAATTTGCTTTGCATGGAAGCAACTGTTGCATAAACGTTGGGCGCGTAAGATTTTTGGTTGTTCTCAATGAAGCAGAACCATAAACAGGAACCGAGAGGCAGAACTTTTCTTCAAACAATCGACGCCTTTGGTTCTTTGGCTGTAGAATCAGTGGCGTATGGTGGTCATTGTTACTGGGTGTGAGCTGTTTGTGACTGCGACGTCAAATTAACGATTCAAATCCAACGTTTTGGCGACGTTTGTTGACACAATGCATATCCAGAAATTTTATTAGGGCTGGGGAAAACAACCGAGTTTCAACATTTAAATATTTTTAATGCTCCTTGTTTTTAAAGCATCATCCATGCAACGCACATCTTTCTGGCGTTTTCTCCTGAACAATTGTGTTCAGATTTAATCCGACAAATAAAAAGTCTGCTTTCATTTAATTGACAATTTTAAAAGTTTGATAGTGAAGTTTCAAGCTTCTACTTTGGATCAATACCGTCATTTGCTCATAAACCTTTCTTGCATCAGCGCTAGTAAACTCCTCAATGCTCAATATTGCACTTGAGCAAGAAGTCGTCGCGGCCGCCATTACGACTGCCCTTGTTATACTGTATTTACACGCTTCTGATGCACACCAACACAGCACGTTCAACCGAACCCAAGCAGCGGCTTTACTCTGAGGGACTGAATTCCGAAGTAGGCCTTCTACAAAACTTTCGCGCTGTAAGAATTGGATCCCATTGTCTATGGAAAAGAAATCCTTTCTCAGCAAAAATGAGACACTAAGATCTTACGGAGTATATATTTCGCCTACGAAGGCGATAGGCAAAGTAGGCATCATCAGCTCTTATTCAAATAGAATCCATATATAGAAAGGATCCCGTCATAGAATGGATCCCGTAGTCATCTAATTTTTGAGAGATTAATTCACGTATGTAGTTGATAACCGTAAACGCCAGTCTTTCAACGCGTTTGAAAAATGTTTGGATTTTTGATAATCCGTAAGATCTTTTGGCTATGTTCAACCTATTCCGTAAAACCTTTGTAGTTATTTTAATTGAAATAGAAGATGGAATTAAACTGTAAACACAATCGTGACCCCAGTATTACAAAACTTATTGACCACGCGCAACTGCATGTAAAGATAGTTTAGCACTACACGTAATCAAATTTGTACAAATCACGGGCTTCTTGAAAATGCAATAACTTATCTGCGGAATTTGAAGCCCTATTGGGAAAAAATTCAAATTTAGTTTCGTTTTAGTCACATTCGCTTTGCCAACAAGAGAGATTGCAAGCTCAGGGATGGATAAGGAATGATAACGAGGCAGTCGCCACGGCCTCCTCTTTTGAAGAGATACCGTTCCCCCCTTGAGAGCTTTGCACCACTGTTTAGTTAAAAAAACTTTGTACCACTCAAAAGCCACATTTAAAGTTGTTCTGAAGCAAGTCACATGTTTTTCAAAATGAAGCAAAAATTATGGGAAAATGTGCCATAGCAGGCAGCTTTCAATTGTGTAACTGCAAAACTTTACAAAATTTTATTCCTTTCTTATGTATCTTATGCTCTTGAATTCAGTTCATAAATTGAAATATGAAATAAATTTTACTCTTTTATCCATGTAATCCCACATCTACCTTTCGCAATGGCGATGTTTTAGGGCCCTTTCTGAGAGCATGCCCCTAAATTTCAATATCCACCCCTATGCAAGTTATCTCAGTATCTGTAAGTAATGGCAATGTCAATTCCCTCAGCACTTTCAAAATAAAAAAGCATCTTGCTACTTTAGCCTATCTTAGATTTTGCTGCTGACTCTTGTCGTGCACACTTAAACGATTTAAAATTATTTACTGTAGGATAGGGTAGCAATTAACATTAGATGAAAGTTGAAACACCGAGCTGTTAAAATTCTTCTCCAATCAAAATGTGATAAAAAAATACCCTGCATTAAATAACAGTAAAAGTCGGTGTCTTTACTGTTTTTATCCTATCGTTCGATCCTTACTGCGTGGCCCATGCCGTCGCGTTCGCAACGATCAGAACGGCAAGACACGATAACATCTGCGGAAAGTTCTTACACAACGCGATTGCGAACACTGCACACACAGATACAGCAATTGTCCTTCGAGTGCCTTCGATGATCGCCGGGGAAGAGATTTGTTTTGGGCAGAGGTTCCCCACCTGGGGTACATGTATCCCCAGGGGTACATTCGCCTACCTGAAGGGGTACATTTAATGTTAGCAATAGAAGAAAAATATATTTACATAATATTTGTTTTGAAATATTTATATATATATCAGTGAGTATTATTTTCAAAAATCATTATATGCTTACTTTTAATTATATCTATGAATAATGATAATAAAACATTTTGTCATAAGAGATTTTAGGGGTACATATTCATCTGTCGAAATGCTGAAGGGGTACATGCTTATCTGTTGAAATGCTGAAGGGGTACATGCTCATTGGTCGGAATGCTGAAGGGGTACATGGTAAACAAAAGGTTGGGAACCCCTGGTTTAGGGTGTTGAAGAGATCGCCCATTTCTCGACCGCACGCACTTGGTCTTCGACGAAGTTGTTCCGATGGGAAGGCAAGAGGCAACACGATCAGACTACGACGAAGATTGCATCCGCATTGGAGAGTTTCCCTGCTGCAGTCATTATGCCGAGCGCTTGGCCAGAGTGAAGCAAGTTCCAATTTTTAAGGTCTTGGTGCGACCCTGCGGAGATTCAAACCACGTCGAACCACGACCTACCGGACACG
>JGI24021J15306_10001567_pt1 | contig 22726 bp, 11 predicted proteins | sample Ectturendosymbi1_FD_15306 | JGI IMG/M metagenome (IMG submission 15306) | reverse complement strand
CATGTGTGCTAAATATATCCATACAAAGAAGTAGTCAGAAGGTTTAGGGAGGTTAAGTGAACTGAGATTCATGAGTGCCCCACTTGGTTTAGCTGCTAGAAAGCGAACCCATGTACTAGCGTAAAGTTGAACCTAAAGCACAACGAAATGGCTAAGCCTCACTAGAGGCCACCCAATTCGTCGTGTACAGTTCTTCAAAGATTGAGTAGGTGTTCAGAAAGTCTGAAGCAATGCAAACATTTTCGTGAAATTCACAAGGGTCAAACCAGTGAGAGTATTTTTCTCTTTTCTATTAATCATAAAAGCCTTAGCTCTGCAATTAGACAAGTATGCAAGTCGATTTCCTCAAGTCAGGCAGCGTATACACTTTCTTCTCAACACATTTCTTTTTTGTCGGTAGACTACCTCTGTCAAAAGCTCCACGAAAAGTATTTCAGCGACATAAAGCTGTGAAATAGTTTTGAGAAATGCCCACATTTTATTTTGTGGAGCAAGTGTCTTGAAGGCTTACCTAGCATCCCACCATGTCTTTCGAAAATATAAATGACTAAAAAATGCCATGAGCACTTTCAATGCCCAGGTTCATTGTTTCGTCTAACTTTGCCAATCTTTTTTTCTTGCGTAAGATTAACGCAGCAGCGAGCAGGTTGAGTTACTGCAGCTTTATTTTTATCCAATTGATTTTACAAACAATTTTTTCAAGAGAAATTTGCAACGAAATGCTTTGTCTAGACTAGGGATAGAATATTATAATTCTCGAGAGCAGAAACTCAAAATGAGACCTACTTCGCTGGCGATCGAGACCGACACTGCGATCCGTGTCAACACAGGTCCCGAGATTATATCACTGCTTTGTGACGTGCTAACGTGCCGTTATTTTATTGCTTTCATTTTTCTTTATTTCAAGTTTTAACCGATTTAGACTAGTTTATATTTTCAGCCAAAAAGCAATAAAAACAAATTGCAAGTGAAACACTTGTATTGATGCTGACATTTAAAAAATGGCTTGCTGTGAGCTTCCTAATCTTTTTTTAGTTGGTATATGTTTTGTGCTGTTAAAACTATATGCTTCTTGCCAAACTTTTAAAACAAGCGGCAATGTAAACTAGCAAAACTGCAATTCTTTCAATACACTTTTGTTTGAATTGCCTTAATTAAGTGAAATATAAGACGTTGCCATCTCATTCAAACCGACCATCATTCCCCTTAGAATGGCGCCACAATTCAACAACTGCATCTATGGCTTGTCACTTTCTGGGTAATATTTCACTCAAAGGATTGTAATTTAATTTTACGGCGAAGTTGGCAAACTTTCCTCTGCTGGTTCTTAAAAATCAAGCCTGATTCCCTACTTGTTTGTTTAAGCTTGTCTACACAGGTTGGCAGTAGCAATGAGTTGTAAGTAACACTGCAAGGGCTCTTGAAATAGTCGAAAGTTTTACGAAATTTATTTCATTGTTTTGTTACAGTTACAGATAAAAACTTCGTTTCGGACAGTACAGGCATAGGAAATAAAGCAGAATTTAGATGTTCTGACTAACCATACAGTTTGTCATACGTGAAGAAAGACAACCAGAAGACCTCACAAAAACGTATCCACCCCAAGACGTTTAGGCACCAATTTATCTAGGAGATATGTAAACTGCATGAAGTTGCTAATGAGATATATCGTCATTCGTAGAAATACAGCTATGATATTAAAACAAATTTTGCTTTTTCAAACTGCATATTTATCGTGAAAGTAACAGGCAAACAGGAGAGAGATGAGTTTATTTAAGACATTCGGTGTACGTCCAGATTTAAGACATTAGACATTAGGTGTATGTCCAGAACAACAGCATATATACACATCACATACACACATGGCCGAAGACAGTTTCACAGAGAAAGCGACCTGTAGACAACAGCAACAGTATTGTCAAATTTACCTGTTTTGAAGGATATTTCGTAAAATACTAGCCTCCAGTAAATTTTTACGACGGACGCTAAGTGGCAAGCAACACATTAGGAATTTTGTTTGTGCGCCGCGATTTTCTTTCCTGCGCTAAACACGGGCTGATGAATCAGTCATGCAATATGTTTTGCCAAAACCAGCAATTTATAAATAGTTTTGCGAATGCTTGAAACCCAATGAAGGTTTCATAAATATGAGCAATTAACAATTTTGTTCATCTTGTCTTGTTGGCGTGACGCACAACCGTTCTGTTCATTACTGATCGCTCGGTGTTATAGTGACGAAGATATGATTGCCAGTTCACTAAATATTGTTGTTATTATTGCAGGTGGTGGTATTTATCTTGCGATTTTTGACCTTTCTCAAAATTTTCTTCAAAAATGCCTCTGGGTGATTTTGTCAGAGTAAAATAAATGCAAATACAGAGAGTGAAAAAGATAGCATGAAAGAAACGGAGGGGCAAGAAGTTGCTCCGGAGTTACAACCAGTGCCTTTTTTTAACCTGTAAAGCAAAAAGAAGTTTATCCATGATCTCGTCTTTCTTTTTTGTGAAGCATGCAAACAGCAAACAAACGTAAGGCTGTGGAAGAGATTTTCGATGGTCGATCAAAGTTGGGAGTGCACAGCAAACACAACACATCGATGAGACACAAGCTTCGTCAAACTATTAGAATGTTAACATCGCAAGAAGTTATATTTAATCCGCTAGAAAAGGCATATAACGACAATAGGTGTAGTGTAAATAGAAAATGTAATGCTTATTATTTGGATACCCTGCAGTGTGATCGAGTTCTTTCCACGGTTCCTTTTTTCTGCCTTGCTTTTCTATAAAAAGATGTAGCACTAACGCATTGCTTTGTTCTCTGTTGCATATATCTGCTACTGTGCGTGGTCCGTTTCTGCTTCAACTTTTGAAATTCGTTTATGCCTCTACACGAGGCATTACGCTCTCGCTGCTTTACAGTCTAAAGCAGGGGTGTCCAAAGTGCGAATCGCTGGCCAAATGCTGCCTGCGGACACATTTTATATGGCCCGTCGATTTGGTGTGAATTGTGTTGTAACCTATATATGGCCCGCCAAAGCTTGGATTACGCTTCTGCGTCGGAGCGACGGTGGTTTCTCGTTGAAACTTTCTTTCTCAGCGCATGAAAACACGCTTCCGCTGTGTTTTCATGTGCTGAGTGCGAATGTCAGCGAATATCGAAAGGCGTCACAAAGGATTGTTTGTTTCTGCTTCAAACCCTAAGCGAGGTGCCTTTATTCTGCTAACCTTAAAAATGTCTGAAAGGACTATTGGCCCGCGGGCACCTTCACATGATAAAATTTGATCTTATTTGAAAAATCTTTGGACACTCCTGGTCAAAAGTGCCGAGATCTATTGGGTGAACAATGCTTCAGGCTTTGGTGTGTTGGGTACAATATACGTACACACATAGGCACGCGGGAAGTCTTTTTTCTGGCTTGTCCAAAATCGTTTGCTCTGAAAAATTTGTCTCTGCCCTGATTTCTGACACATGGTGTGACTATGGTTCATCGTGGAAAGTGGATCTGCATCGTATTAAAATTTGCGAAATGTACGTGTTCCTGAAAGCGATATAAAGAGATCGTCGATTTGCTGCGAATGTGAAACACCAAAGAACGTCAGCATCACCAATTTTCATAAGCGTGCGGGAAGTTTCTTCAGAGGGTTCGGAAGCCGTTTCCTTTGAAAAATTTTGAGGCGCCTCAATTTCTAACGCCGGTTGTCACAAAAAATTTTGTGAAAGTGGAAGTGAATCGTGTGGTATGTGACGGCTTTCTTTTCCAAGTTCATCCACTTTTCTTACTACAGTATTACTCTAAAACGCCCAGCCCTGCACAGTTTTCAACGAATCATCTCCATTATATTCGAATATTTTCCTTCAATTGTGCAACTCCCGCTACAGTGTCTGTCCTGTTTTTTTTCTTTGCCATGAAAAACAAGTTTCTTTTCCCTGAAAATTCATAAGCACTGCTCTGAACGGCCTGAGTTTTTGCAAAATTTGCAGTTCTACGGGGGTTTCCGCCCTACCAACCTTACGTCTAGTGTGATCATGTCTCCATTACAACCAGAGTTACATGTTTCATAACGCAACTGCCTTTACACCCTGTTCGTCCTGAGCTTTTCGTTTTGCCTTCAAAAATTCTTGTTTGCCTCAGAAATTGACAAAAATCACCTTATATTCACAAACTTTGCCGTGTTAGAGGACGAACGCCCCGCCAAACCTCTTTCTTGTACGCCTGTGTGTAAACATGACATCGAAGAACTGACACAGAGCGCGTTTCCGTTCTATGGTTTGCTGAGCTTGTCTATCCAACATTACAGCTTGTTGTCTCCTGACACAATCGCAGGCAAGCCTATTTCTTCATTAAAAGAAAGACTATCTTTTTCGGGACATTACAGCACGTGATTAGATGCTTGCATGTCTAGATCTCGATTTCTTGTGGATTTAATTCTCCAATTTAAGTGAAGCGACTGGTTAAATGTTAGCAGGAAACTTCATGGTTTGGAAAAAGGAGTGAGAAACGTTCTGTTTTTCAATCAGTCGAAACCAAGTTGATAAGGCATTTGTTCTGTTATTGGAATTTCGCATTGCCAACCATCTTTCCATAGTTATCTTTTGTGTTTTATGTGTGTTATGTACATGGTGAATGTGCATGTATCCACATGAAGGGCTGTTCCTTATCTTTTCGTAACTCTGGAAATTGATGTCATATTTGTACGTTTGTCAAAGAATATTTGGTTAACGAAGTGATAAGGTTAAGATAAAACAAAGCAGCGATCTATGTCCAACAAGTAGATAAAGTCTATTTGGAAGTTAATTTCAAAATGCATAATTGCAATTTTTTATTTTTGCAAAAAATTTTCGAGCGTTTTTAAAAACTGAGAGTAACTTGCCCATCTCCAGTAAAACCATGGGGACACAGGCAATTCCCAATTGGATTTGCAACTGGCAAGTCAACACAGGTTGCTTCATCAACGCATTGAGAGTTGTGCATATCGCAGAAACTTTCCTTTCGAGAATTTTCTGAAAATCAGGAGTCATTACTGCTATGCATTACCTTTGAAGCTAATATTTTGTAATTTCTTTGTATACCAGTGGCGTATCTATGCAAAATGGCGCCCATGGCAAAGTTTAAATGTGCGCCCCTTTTAATAATTTAAATATTAGGTATAGGCACACATTTTCGAAAGATAAACTATGAAGTAAATGAATATTGCCAAACAGGAAATGTATGTTTATTTTTGCCTTAAACGTTTCAGTAAATATAATTGTAAAGTGTACATCATGACCATAACATACTTTTATACTCATTTATTTTTGTTATGAAGATTATAAAAACATTAAAATGATGATGATACATACTTTTATATTGTATCGGCTGACCAAATTGTAAGTCTTGCGAAAAAATCACTTGATATATTGCAACTACGAACGAAAAATTTTTTGAACTGGACCACATTTCTTTGGGATGGTAGAATAAGTTACGTGTGCAAAAGCAACACCACTTTTGAACGTGGAACAGCCAAACCACTTGACAGAAAAAGATATCTCATCTTTCTGTTCATAAGTTAACATTTATTGCTTAGCTGTTACAGTAAACGAATCTAACTGCTGATGTTTCAAGGAGAAACTATGGTTCTTTTCACCAGTCTATGGACTGGGGCATTGTGTTTAGCCTAGAGGCACTTAAACTTTTTCAGGTGCCCCCCTTTGGCGTTAGTCATTGATGTTTGCGCCTCACGTAACCTCAAAATCAAGCGCAAATAAACAGAACAACAATTCATTTGCTATTATCCTGCCTTTCAACAATATTTCGCTATCATACCCGCTACCCCCTTGCGAACCTTTCACGCCCCCAGTTTAACAAACAAGGATTTAACGTTAGCTTATTTATCCGACACTAGCGGTCATCGAATAAATTTTGTAGAGTCGGAGTGGGCCGCAGCAGTTTCAAGTAATTTGTAAATCTCTGTGAGCTTAAGAGCAGTTATTTGCGCAGCAGTCAGATTCTCACAGTCACTGACTTAAACCACGTTCTGACTAACATCCTCTTGCATAAAACGCATTGCAGCAGAACGAACTAACTTATCCTTTTCTACAGCGTGAGGATGAGGTCTTGTAGATAAGGCAAGCGAGCGTTACTGCATCATTGCATTGGCTAAGGGCGCTGTATCGGTGTAGCTGTGTAGTTAATCGTTGACGTATGGGGCGCAAAATAGAGGTTGAAGAAACTGCAAGACACAAATTTTGATTTTTGCCAAGAAATTTTTGCGCCCCCATCAAAGTGGCGCCCGTGGCACGAGCCATGCCTGCCATGCCCTAGATACGCCACTGTTGTATACAAATTGACTATGAAAGATCTATTAATATTACGATTGTATATCTATTTTATGTGAATTTTATATCGTTTGTGATATGATAATTTTGTGGTAAAAGCTATAATTACTCCACGCAGGATAAGAATAGTTGCTCAGTAAATTAACAGTGATATGATTAGCAGGAACAAGGGTTAATGTCACCATTACTTGGTTTGGAAACGACGATGCTAGTAGAACAACGGTTGTTGGGGCAGAACTTCTGCGATACTTTCTCATCGTATAGAAGTCTCACAGACAAAGTGTAATTACTGTGCATTGATAGATTTTTAAATGTTGCTCGATATCCAACCGAAGGATTATAGCAAGGATTTTTCAGATTTTCTGGAACTCCGCTTGGAATGTAAGGCTCAATCTCCTATATCAGAAGAAAAATTAATGACATTTTAAACCGAGGTTGAATAAACAAAGAATTGAATAATTACGGAAATAAATAAGTAGACAAGTGAAAGAATAATACAAACGTTTTGAGTTCATATAAATGGTATGTGTGTATAATACAACTATACTTCGGCTGAATCGACAATCTTGGCTGAATCATAAATGAACTTTGTTAATCAGAATGGATAAAACCAGCTAAAGTTCAGCGGAAGAGAAAACTCCAACTGTGGTAACTTCTGCGTTTTTAAAAGATTTTTTTACCTTTACAACAGGCTGGGTGAAATTGAAGAAAACTGAGAGGCATGAACCGTAACCAATCTCCTGGTACTTTAATGGCAATAAAAAAGGACTCAAAGATGATGCTAAAATTTGCAAGGTTAGCATCTCAGAAGATCGCATGTCACGTAAATGTATTTCCACAAGAAGAAGAAATGAGTGGTTAAAAAAAAGTTGGCGTTTGCTGCCTTTTTTATGAAAATAAACATGGTTTAAATTTTTTCAAAGCAAAATGCCTATTGCATAAATTGAACTTACTACAGACGACGTATTCACCAAATGAAAACTGCTAGAAAGCACATAGATTTTCCACAAAAAACTCTCTTCAGACATGGGTGGCAACCAGGTCAAAGTCACACTCATTTGTTTGGCGAGATGGTTTGCAGATGAGTTTGCTTGAAGAAGAATCGGGTAATGATGAGAGATGTTGAGGTCTTAAAAACAATTCAGAGAAATGAAAGATTAATACAAGAGAGTTGTTCAATGCGCGAGAACCGTCGCCAGAAAGTTTTCTACAGGGGGGTTTTACGTTTGTGCAGGGGTTTGACATTGTAAAAATCGACAAAACTCCACTGATTTGTAGTGCTTGATATTTCAGTTTGGGGGAGCTTGCTGGAGCATTGTTTGGGGGGTTTAGCCCACCAAAACCCTCCCGTGGCGACGGGACTGCAACGTGCGCTGTTGTTAATGAGCAGGCTACGTTTTCAAGAGATTTAGTTAATTTTCACAAGCTATGCATATGCTTCATCAAAACGCATGAAAAGGTCATATGTAATTACCGTGTATTGGTCAAGAGTTGCCTTTTATCTAAATTTTTTATGAATATCGTACAATGAACCGCATTCGCTTACCGCAACATACCGCCAGAGCTTGAAAGAAGTTGAGATTTAGACTTGCAGATACAATATGTGGACAATTGAAATTAACATGAGATAGAGCTGTTTGAATCGGTAAAAGAACCACCTTCCTAAAGACACAAAAGTGTGAGTTTGTAAACATAGTCTTAAAAATTGTAAAATGTTTTATTCTGTACAAGTTTGACAATAAAAAGTCTTTTGTGTCCAGAATGTATATGCGTAGTAGTCCAGATGAATAATATCGGCAAACACAGTTGCTTGTACTTGTAGTTTTCTATAAACTATGATCTGGAGCCGGTTAACTCACGGTTATAGCTTTTTTTCACGAATTGTTTGTTCAACCTTTGAGAAACGTATTGAAATGGTTTGAGTTACTTTTCAGTTTAAAACATTGGCATTATGCTATTTTTTCTTAAGTGTTACGAACACTGCAAGCTCATTTGACTTCTTTCCAATGGCAACAAAACAATTTTGTGCATTTTTCTTCTTGGTTTTCATTCCATTGAAAGCTTAAGTTATGAAACCTCTCAGTTTTATATTTCTGTGCATTCAAAATTTTGAGAACATTCTGTAGAATGCTACACATTTTTGAAACACGAATAGAATTTAACACTGGACGCAGAAAAATGAATAGATAGTAGGTTAAAGTTTTGAGGCTGTAATCGAAATGAAGTAATACAAAAATCAAATTTTGTCTTGTAAGGTTTTTTTCCCCAGGTAATTATCCTTGAGTTTGTAATGCTAAAGTTTGTATTAATTTCTTTGAATACCAAAGCATTTCCTTTGATTAACTTTAAGTGACGTATTAGCAGCGCTTTGATCTGTTTCTAGGGCGCTTAGTAGTTTGATGACAAGATACGCAAAAATCGGTTCAGGAAGGGCGACCAGCAACTCCCTTGGGTAAGTCAAACTGAACTTTGGTTTTAATACTTTGATTGTAGTGATACCCTGTCTTTGGGATAAAATTATTTTATGTTTGAAACCTTCGCTAAAAATCTTCTTTTGAAGCAATGTATGTACTTCTTTTTGTCTTTCTTGGTAGCATCTAGCATATTGATGAAAATAGGCTCGATCTTTGAATCCGAAAAACAGTATTAGACCTGAAAAACTTATTAGCAACTATCGAAAGGAACTCCTTTTTTAGGAAAGAATCAAACTACATTGTGGTTCTCAGTAGAGTACTCTTTCGGTTATAAAATCTCTGTGAAGCGTACGAAAGTTTAGAGATAATTGAAAACCACGAACGCTGAAGCTAACAAGCTTACTATGTCAATCTCGCATCCCTGAAAAATTTGTTTGTTTGAAGAACAAAGATTTCATAACAGATGTACGAAACACTCATGGCAGTCACTGCTGTCAGTTTATACTACTTGTTCGACTCTTAGAAAAATGTAAAGGCAAAAGTCACACAACGTCAAAAAAAATACAGATGACTTGAGTTATTGCAAGGTTTGTCTTTCTTCACTTTGTTAAAGATGTTTTGCAAAATATAATCTCCTTCCAAAAAGGTTTCAGAAAAGGCTTCTGTTTGCAAGTTGAAACCAGACAAGAATTTTGCATAATTCGACCTTACTTTGAAAACTTCAAAAGTGTCCGAAATGCAGTTTTTATGAAATTTATGGGTTTTTGGGCTAACAGCAGGCATTCAAAGTCGATTGAACACATGATGGTTCCAAACTTCTCTATTTTTGTGAAGGTTGGATTTCACGAGTTGAAAGGTTATACGTAGATATACCATAGCATCTTGTAAAACGTGGTTGGTTCATGAAGCGATACAAGCGATTGAGGTTAGAAAAACTTAATTCTTCTCGACAGTCGATTCAGCATCCTGATTAACACTTTTCATTGTTTTTGACAAGTAGCTTTTCGGTTCGCAGTGTTTACGAGATAAAATGAATGTAGTAGGCTACTCTTTTCTCATATGACCATTCGTTTTTAATGGAAAGTACTTTGGTTTCAAGAGAAGACTGCAGCGCAAATTTGCTTCGAGTCCTTATAGCCTCGCAATGCCTTACATTCAGTTTTGTCAGCAAAACTAGGTCGTGCCAGTACAATGTTCATTTCGCCCTTAGTTTCTAACCGCTATTGAAATGGTAACACCATTTAGCGCCACTTGCATTCACACCTTTACCTTTTGGTGGTGGATGTGGATCTTAGGGTATTAGCAAACCTTGAGCATTTCATCCTGTAGAGCAGGGGTTCTTAACCTTTATAAACTTGCCGAACACCTACGTTATTCTCAAAGTTTGTTTCGAACCTCAATTTGTTGCAAAGTTATAATCTATGAAACTGAAGAATGTTCTATTTGGAAATACACAGTAGTTATGAATAAACTGTAACCAAAAACATTTGCTGAATTTTGTAATTCAGAGGACATCTCTCGAACCCCTGAAACGGCTCCGTCGAACCCCACGTGCGCTGTTGTTAGTGAGCGCATTAAGAGATTTTCGATCGAACCCAGGTTAAGAACCACTGCTGTAGAGTGTAGCTATTTCATCTATCTACAATTATTCATGAATCACCTGAAATACGGAAGAACGTCAAATTGGATTTTTTCGTGGAACCTTGCAGCGAATGTGACAGATCGAACCGACTGTCAACACAGAAAAACAGTATTAATTTAGATGACAGTTTAATGATTCTGAGATAATGTATTCAAGTAACTAGTCTCCACATAGGTGAAGAGTTTGAACCGATCAGCAATTATTTTTAAAATTTACTGATGGATTCAAATTCTTCACTTGTGTGAAGGCTAGTTGCTTGAATACAGATATGTGCAAGTTTGAATCATCGCAAAAGATCAGAACAGAGTCAATTCGGCTGATTCCTCGAAAGCTTACCAAACAAACTTTGAGCTTTTAATGCTGAGATAGTATAGGTTTAAACAAGAGGCGAAAGCAAATGATGTTATATGTTTTACAATTTACATAATTTGAGCATTCATTATTGCAGCTGGGCAACATTTATTGCATACAGTATTCAACATACTCTGAAACTATGACTTTTTAAAATATTGATGTTCAAGTATCTTTTGAAAATTGAACTTCAGGGTATCTTCGCCATTTCTTTTATAAATCCTTCTAATAAATTACCACATAATAAAAACAAATTAGCCATCATTTTGCGATCCTCTTGCAACACAAAAACATTCAAGTTTTACTAAAAGATAAACACTTTTTCGCAACACCTATTCAAAGTTGAAGAGGCCATGGGAAATGGAATGTTAATGCTTTCTGCAGTGCCCTTGACTGGATTTTGCGGATGTGCAGCGAAAACATAAAAGTTTTCTGTCATTATTGGAACATAGAGATAGCGTAATTTTTCTGTGTCAGAACCCTTCCGCTCCTGTAATGTATAGAAAATTTTAACAGTGTCATTACGCTGCTGTCGCTCGTACTGAAGGTTAAAAATATTATTTAAGCAATCGATTGGGTTTAAGCGCACTTAGTTACAGCACTTTAAGAGCGACTCACAATGACCTCTGGATGATACAAACTGTGTTATATTCTTATTGCAACGTTCTTGTTTTGCTTCAGCCTTAGAAATTTTTTGTACTGATTTCATGATGATGCATGTTTGACCCGCAAAGTCCGAACAGCCTTTCTCAAAATTTCAACTCAGAGCGGTTTGGTTGAGAAAATGACAAAGAGATCACATAGGCCAGAAAAAGTACTAGTTTTTTGAAGGTTTGCTTTTTCAATGTTCATATAAAAGTGCTTGAGTTTTTGAGGTTTACTTTTCCAATTCTGGTGACGGAAATCAGTACGATTAAGAAATGATCGAAAATTCGAAACAATATAGATTTGAAATCGTTCTACGTAAAATTTGTTAATATGGCTGATTTCTCATGCGGAAAATGTGTTCGTTAGTTTTGTAGTAACGTATGCTACCATAGAGGTAATCAGGGGTGCAGTATGGCGGGAACGCTTGGGAACGGCGTTCCCACACCTTTTTCACATTTTGCTTTAAAATGAGTTGGAAGCTGTTTTAAAATGGCTATTGTTTGGTTGCGTTCCCACACCTTTTTTGTTAACACTAAATCCCTGCAGGTAATCGCTATTTTTCAGAATAAAAGTAATATAAGGCGTCGAGGTTTAAGAGAAAGAAATGGATTTTGGACGAAATTTGTATTGCAAATGGGTAGATTTCGAAAATTAGCTAATGCAGGCTTCTTGTTTTTAACTTTTGTGTCCGCAAAATATAAAGAATGAAAAGGTGTTGATTTGCGGATGACTTCTTGAACGTCAGTATGAAATATGCAAGAGGGAGTTGGATACACTGGGATATTTTTAAATGTCGTCAATTGAACTGTTTGTTCAAGCAAATCAAAGTTTGCCTCGAAACGAGTTTATTCTGCACATTATATGAACTGAGCAAAGGTGTGCCCGAACTCACACATTTATGGAGAATTTGGTACTTTGCTTTGGGCGCGGGTCGCTTTCTAGTTAATTATTGCGTACAGGTTTTTCTAACAGTAAAATGTTGTAAACAGTGCAGTCAGCTCCACAACGGATATGTTAATTCCGCCGCAAAGGCTTACCAAAAAATGAAACAGTACAAAAGATACCAAGTTCAAAAGGAAAGGACAACCGACTCCAGCCAACATTTTGTTTCTTATGTATCTGCAGTTAGCTTTTTGATCAGCCTGTCGTATGGGAACAATGTTAGTTTCAAACTTCATGGTGACTCGTTTGTGATTTTTATGCAGCATTTTTAACAAGTTCTTCTTTAGCATAATAAATAAAATTTCGCTTTAGAATTAGAACTGAAATGTATGTGATTTTTATGTCTCGGTAATCAAACTGTTTGCAGTCTTATACTGTTCTGCAAAGGTACCTATACTGGGAGCTTGATTCCTGTCTCGGCAATGAGGTTATGAGATGTTTGTTAATGAATTCAGGACTGTTGTTTTTGCACTGCGGAGTACATTAGCGTGAGCCCAAAATCACACAAATGAATTCATTCAGTTATCAAACGCATAGTATACAATATATTGTTGAACGATGGGAGATCTTTGTGCGTAGTTCCGTTGTATTCCTTAGCACAGTGCCGGATTAACAATAGTAGCAAATGTAGCAATTGCTACGGGCCCCGCGCTGTTGGGGGCCCCGTTGTTTTCTGTAATAAATCTTATTTATTGCATTATATATGAGATTTTTTTCAGTCTAAGAAGTCAGTACTTTGCTAAATTTGCCATAAGTAGTAAGCGTAGGTTTTCAATTGAACGTCGTCTGTGTCCAGAAATTCTTCTTCGATTCTTTTTGCACAGTTGTGTAACAAAAGATCTAAGATTGCGGTCAGCAGTGTTGTCATTTTAGCTGATTTGCTGCTAAATCTAGTAGGATTTTCTCCCTGTTAGCTGTAAAATTTTCAATCTTTCTAGCAGGATTTTACCAACCAATTCGTAGGTTTAGTAGGTAACAAATTCCTGACCAAAGACCTGTTCCAACACTTTTTCAAGATGAGAACTTTACACCTTCTTCATCAAAAATATACTTGTCTTCTTTATGACGTTTTTAATTGGGTAACGCCAGGACTAAGCACAACCAGCTGCCTGCAATTATTTGGAATTTTTATTATGATGCAAAAAACTGCTTCAAGCAGGTGATTGTATCATAATAACAAGTAATTAGATGGCTTGGTGAAACCTAAATGATTAGCTTGTGTGCTAAGTGAGCGCCTTAAGTTAAAAGATAGCATTGGCGGAATATGTTTTTATCCCACAACACGATATTTCCAAGTGATTCAGCTACACTAGTAAATAGTAATGTCTGGTAAAAAAACTTCCTGGTAAACCAAAGCTGCCAAAAGTTTTGACATATGTGGTTGCAAGATTCAAATCTTGAAAGTAGGCTCAGTGCCTACTGCCTCTATCCTGCTGATTCAACAAAAGCCTTTTGTAAAATTTGCAATAGTGCAATCATAGCGAAACATTGTGAGCTGAAAAGGCATAACTGGTAGCAAAAGCACTCAGATAAGACTAAAGAACTTTTTTGCATGCTCCCTAATGTAACACAAAGTTTTAAGTTACAAAGACCAGATTTAGAAAGTTGTAGGGGTGAAGCTATGCTCAGATTGTTTATCGCTGAGCATTGTTCTGCTGCATTTAAACATGTAACCATTTAAAAGAGATCGTCACGAACTGCGTGTGTCATACAAAACACGAGGTAAGCTGCAGTTAAGTTGCTCAAAAAGTCAAAATGTTGACTGATAGAAAATTGTGGGCCGAAAAGTGTGTTGGCCATGATCAGCAATTTCAGCCGATGCTTATTGAGAGCCAGTGCAAGACGAAAAGTTATTATTTTGTATAACTTTATAGCTTTCGTTTAATCATGTTAAAAATGGCAGACTTTTTGACAGAATTTCACTGCTTTCAGCAGATTTCAGCTGAAAATTTGTGGCAAGACCTTTAGCAGAATCTACTAGTTTTTTGTGACATCATTTAGCAGATTTAGGTCACAACCATCTGGCAACACTGGCGGTCAGCACGATACACTCAGACTGTCATGTCACGATGCGAGCTGGATNGAGCATGTAGAGTGTAAAGCTAGAAACACGGATGCCTTGTCCACACACTTTATGGTTTAGCAGGTGTTGAGATATTTTTTAACTTGGGGCCCCGCGCTCTTGAAATGCTACAGGCCCCGCGCTACCTTAATCCGGCACAGCCTTGGCACATTGGTCACCAAACCCGAGCCGCGGACCGGTACCGGGCCTCGGATCAGTTGGCACCGGGTTGCGAAATTACAAATTGTATATTGTTGTATACTGGTGGTGTCACCATACGCTTTCTGGCATGTCATGTCGATTCTTCCCATGGAAGCACTGTTGCGTGCATAGAGTGAGAGCGTTGGGGCATAAAGTGAGAGTGTTGGAGATGGAGCGAATATGTAGACTCTACTCCAGCAACCTTATCTGACGGTTCAAACTGGTGACTTCGTTTCAGCTGTTGAAAAATAACAACTATCAAAGAGTACTTCCACGGCGCAGTAAAATTGTAAAGCGTTGACCGGTCCCCGGTTACAAAAAGGTTGGGGTTTAGCACATCCCAGTCAACGCTGTCCCACATGCTGCTTTAAACGAGAAAGTCTTGTTAATTCAAAGCTTTGTTCTGTAATATGTAAACTCAAAGCGCTTTAGTCAAGCGCCTGAAGTGTGCCAGACATGCTTGAGTTGCGTGGCATACATGCCACACGAAAAAGCCTACGAACTTTCGTAGAAAGACGATTAACAAAACAGGTGTTTGACACGTACTCTTTGTGAAAGGAAAAATGTATTGTTGAAGTTTTAACACTTTCCATGCATAGGCTACACTACGTATTAATATTCCAATTCTTCATTTTCAATTTTTCTAATATTCCAGTATCAGCATTGCAATTCTTCATTATCTCTGATATTTCAATTCTGATCAGATTATGAAAACAAAATAACGACATACTTTGTCAACAGAAACGAAGTTTTCATTCACCAGCCAGTGTTCTACGCCACGACAGGGAGTAGTTTCTGGAAAAAGAGAGCAGCTCTGCATATTACACAAGCAGGAAGTATTCGAAGGTGAAGATGCAGTCATGTTGTGGCAAACTGGCTTTTGTGTGGTATGGTAACAGTTCGATGCATTGACCCAGATGTACGGGAACCTGTAAAATCGAGAATATAACATAAATGTCCTGCACCTCACACAATGTCCAAAACCAAAGTGTTGTGTTACGAAACTCACGAATTTATCAAAGCATATCTCAGCAGGTCGCGATTTCATTCTGCCGTTGAATGTGTGTAGCGCAAGCACTATCCTGTGTTATCCAGATTTGGAAGCAGCGCAGCAAATGGAATATTGGGTTTGACATAACCAAGTATGACTGGCACAGATCATGACTAAACATACAGTAATGTTTTAAACAATTTTTGATGAATTCTATGAAGTCACTTATAGAATGTAAACAAGCACATCTACTAAAGCAGGTACACGGGAACAATGATGGGGCACTGCCCGCCTGATCTTTTAAAAAGAGGGCAATCTCCTTTTTTCAAGCGAGATAACAGATAAGTTTATGCTGACTTCAGTCAAACCAACTGCATCTTTCACACAACTCCAGAAAATCAAAATGGTTTAGCTTTTAATTTTTCAGCTCGCAATAGTGCAAAACTTGCAAAAGTTTGACTGAAGTCAATGTAAAGTTATCTTTACAGCACTGTCTCGATTTGTAAAGTTAGGTAAAACGATTTGTAAAGTTAGGAAAAATGTAAGGTTATCTTTACACCACTGTCTCGATTCCTAATGTACTGTGTCTATGGTCGCTTTCCCTAAGTTACTTACGCTTGTTTTGAATTTTCCAAAATGAGATATTTTTCTGTGAGTTTCCCATCAAACTAATCCATGTTTACTTTATGTCTTACCTAGAGAAGCAAGGCTTCTTTAACGGTAATACTTCTCTAGGTGCTCGCATCGCTCGAACCAAAAACCCATCGATTTGGCTCCCTGCAAGAAAAGGAAAGTTTACTGAGCAATTCTCTTGTCTGGCATGACAAGTCAATCGGTCACTTCTGTAAAAGTATTTTAGACCTTTCATGCAATCTATGTCTTTGAAGGTGGACATCGTTTTTGTTTTTGCAACATGTCCCAGCGCGGTTTTGTTACAATATTCAACCACGGTGGGCTCGGTTTATTTACAACTGAATCCCTTTCATTGTGGACGTAACGATATTGAAAATGCTGCACATTTATAGGTGAAAAATATTTCTAAAGCCTTGAGATCCATGTCGATTTTATTGACAGCGTGATAAGCCGATGACACTACGATTTGCATTTAAGCCATTTCTTCAATGACTTATTCTGTTCGTAAGTTCTAATAAAAACGCTGGTAGTGACCGTGATTTGGATGAAACTAATGGTAGTTGTAACGTAGCGACAATATTTGTCTAAAGCATTCATGACTCAAAAGACTTATATCTGCTCGCAGGAAACCCAGTCAAATCCTCCCTGAAAACTTATGAAATTACTGAGCTTGGCGTTTTCAACTAACTCTGTCTCCATAATCCTGGAAGCATTAGCTGACACTTTTTGACCAGTGGAAGTCACCAGCAAAAAGCTTTGCAAAGAGGCAGCATTTCTACTTAGAGAACAGAGAAGGATGTTGTATGAGAAAGACAGTGAATCATCAGCCAGCCATTGACATTTACATGGATTATTTTTGTCCGGTTTTTCATACGGCATTTGCCTCGCACTTACCACGCATGGCTCTATGATTTCTGTCTGTTCTGACATGTCTATGATCTGGTGCAAAATAAAATCTTTAACAAGCTTTTAGATGACTTCATCCTTGTTTGAAACTGTAGGCTACTCTACTCAGCAGTGACTCAGAAAAAGGTATGAAGCAATAAAGGCATCACCGTATTTGGTCCTTTTCTAGAAAAAAATTAACGATGGATGTTTCACATATAACTCGCGATGGCTATTTGCCTTGAAACGCTAACGAGTGAAGCATTTGAACAAAAAGTGGGCTGACATTACCATGACAACGTCTTGTTTCTACTGGGTTTTTATTGAAAGTTTGTTGAAGTTTTACTCTACCAACCGTTGACATTCTGTATTTATTGTATGAGATGAATTGTAGATTAGGTGGTGTTATTAATAAGCTAGGAGACATGCTCTGAAATTCTTAAGGAATCAATGAAATCATGTAAACGAACAGGTTCATGAAAAAGGAATCGTTATCAAATTTTTTCTACTGTCAGATGAAGCACTTCCAAGTGTCAAGTTCATAAATTGTGTCTGTAGGTGTAAACTGTGTCAATGTGCTTAGGTCACCTTCACTATCACAGGTTACAATGCATCAAAACATGTTAAGAATTGGTGAAGCTTACCTCCTTTGCACAACATATTACCTGGAGATAAGTTTGAAATCCACGTAGCAATAAGATCTAGACTGTCATCTGTACTTCTGTGAACCATTAGGGAGGATGCGTTGTACTCTATTTTCACGTTGCTAATAGCAACAGAAAAGTTTGGTGGAGCTGAAAAGGATAAATATTTGTTTTATATGTCAAATACGTTTTGGCATAAGTATGCTAATGGTTCCAAGTCAAAAATAGCATTTTACGACTGACACAGTTTTTGTTCAACCAAAGCTTGTGTTTTTTTAAACAGAAACTTGTCTTTCAAGATTTTAGGTTGCTGTTTTTGTAACGTGAATGCGTTACTTTTGTTGTATCTCAAAAATCGCTTATGCTTTTAAATGAAAATTTTATTTTTGATTCATGTTATTATCTACGTTTGTAGTCAAACTACCGCAAATCAAGAGGTTTGTCTATTAGACGCCTCATTTACAGGGTTTGATGGTTTCAGAATAATTTGTAACTGACGCATTTGATAAAAATTGATATGGATCAATATACACAACAAAAATGTTCTATCACGCAGAACAGTTGAACCGGGACAAAGGAGCAGATCCGTAACCACCTTGGGACACTGGGGGGGCGAAACGTTGTCTGAGAGGGGCCCAAATTTTTAAACTAGGTCCAATAGTTTTAAACTATGTTCAACACATTTTCCAGGGGCCGAAACAATTTGCAGGGGGGACTACGTCTCCCTGCGCCTCGCCGGTTACGGGCCAGCAAAGGAGTGTTTGTTTTTTGCTTGTGACACATTTCAGCTTGTTTAAATTCTGATGTAGTCATCAACTTCTCTGTCGAACATAGAGCTTTATCGCAGTGTACATTGAAACGATGCCGCTACTCTATACCAGGGTTTCTCAACCGGGGCGCTCCTTTGGGGCTTTGGGGGCCACGGAGCGGTTCTCTGGGGGCCGCGAGCAAAGGCCTTAACTAAATAGCTCTGCCGTGACATTGCAAAACCCAAAACAAAGCTCGGTATTTTTATTGATGAGCAGAGGTCACGAGTGTTGAGAGTCTTTGGAAGGGGTCACGAACCATCAAAGGTTGAGAACCACTGCTCCATACTTTGGTGGAGTTTGCAAGCACCTTAAAAATACCTATGGCCTGGTTTAGGTTGAACTACAACACTGATCTTGTTTTGTTTGTTTGCTGGTTGTGTTACAATCAAAGTTCGGTTAATAGAACGCAAGTTTGGTTCACAGATCAACATCTGTAAATTTCACCAATTTGAAAATTTTCACTTTTCGCACTTCAGTAACAGATTTTAGTTTTTCCCTTAGACTGGTTAAGGATATCGAATGTCGGAATTATCATTTTTGACAGAAACAAAAGTATCTCAGAAAAGGGCAGTTCTTGGTTGTCCAGCATAAATTCAGAAAAAATAACAATACCTCTAATTTATTCAATAATTTTTTCCAGTAGACTGAAAAGATGGTGATTATGCAGATTAAAAATTTGGCGTAAGTTAAGAAAGTTAATAGAAAGTGATGGCTTGCAATTTCCGAATTGAGAAAAGAATTTTTACTGCCAGCAAAAGTTGGGTTTCTTTTGAATAAAGGTGTCTGAATACATAAAAGGAATTAAAATTTCTTAACATTTCACAGAAAATATGGAAGCAAAGATATTTCCAACAAACGTCTGTAGTCTCATGTCCTTTACCGCATTCGTCCATATCGTGCAAGACCGTGATATTAACCAAAAATGAGGCGTTTTGAGCCTGTTTTTGAGCGGATTTTTCTATCCATCTATTTCCGTAAGACAACACTGCCGCTTGTTTTCGCCTGAAACTATGCAAGAAATGTTCTTTCCTCCGTATACTTCGTAGGGAAGAATACCTCGCCCCACAACGTAATGCGCTCCAGTTTTCTGCAAGAAGTACTCTCAGGAATTCCACCCTTGCACAGTAATGTACAAGAGAAATCACGCAACTGTCCATGTGATTGAAGACGCTGCAGGGTTAATCTAGCATGCGTTAGTTCCACCTAGAGACACACGATAGTTATGTGGCTGAATTGCGTCCAGCTCGCCTCCCTCTTCCTTCAGAAACAAACAGTACATATTTAATCACTTTTGCTCTCTCTTCCGCTGCAGTTCGATCAGCTAATCTTGGATCCGAAATATTCGCTGGCAAAGCTTGCCTTTGATGTTACAGGAGCAATAACACCGTTTATGGCAATGTTTAAGACTATAAGGTTTTTAATTTCGTCTTCATTCCTCGAATTTTTCTTCCCAAGCAGATAGCTCCTATTCAGAAGCGTCGTGTTAATCTTGCATCTCGCTTCCTTCTGAATTCTATATTTCGCGAAAGCCAAGCTCTAACGCTTATTTCGTGCTAAAGCTGTTCGGCGGCTGAACAGACATTATTTTAAAACTTTCTACAAGCTGCTGTTAGTGCAGAAGCAAACCCAAAATAACCACATGATTAAAATCCCGTTTGTTTCTTTCCTACACTTTCACGCGTCTCTCCTGCCAGAAAGAGTATTTTTTCTGATGTTTTTCTACAGCCATCGCAATGACCTTTTTGGATTTTTGAGATAATCAAATGCCCAAAGATTAAATGGAAGGAGATTTGGATCTGTAATTTTTGTAGAATACGCAGATGCAATATTTACGAAAAGTTGAAACGTTTCACTGCGATCCGAAATGTATGAACGAAATTCTGATACTTTAAAACACAAAACTATCAAATTGACCGCTTGGGATGTTCTTGTGTCAAATCATATTCTTAGCAAAAAAAGAATAGCTGAGCTAACTTTATACTTCAAACAGTAAAAAGTGCAAACCTCTACAAAGACGTAGTGCACTTGCAGTTGCACTAACCGGCAACACAGAAAACAGAAAGAGCCAGTCTTGCCACCGCAACAACAGAGACTTCATTTCTACAAGATCTATATAAGGTTTGTCGATTTCTACCGCTATCGATATTCAAAACGTCACTAGCTAAACACAATAGCTTTTTAGTGGTTATGTCAGCAGAGACTGATGCACAAGTATCATTTTACTTTATTCTTTGGGGAACATCCGGGATTTACACTGCTTGATTCTGTAGATAAAATGCATAAAAGAACTTCGTGTTACGTTGAAGAACTGAAAACACCTACATAAACCTGGCTACAGTTTTGACCAGCTATGTCCAACCCACGGACCAGTCAAAGGTTTTGTGCGGCCCGGTTTAGATTTCTGCTGTAATAAAAGTATCCTGTATTCTGATAACCTGTCCTTATTTTGATAATCTTGAATTTCACATGTTTGATGCAGGTGGTCTTCTGTGCCACTTTATCACGTCTGTTGCCATTGCAGTTAGGATTCGAACGTTTTCACATTAGGTTAACCTAAGTTTAGTTTGTCAAGATCAAAGTAAACCATTCAGTGGGCAGCCTATGCCATTCAATGTGCGGCCCTGATTAAGATAGTGACATAATTTTTGACTCAGTAAGCTGTTTGGGTTGGACATAGCTGCTTTTGACAAACGTATAATTTCTGCAATCTTCTAGGCTTTTCTCGTTTACAATTCCTTGTTGATTCTGATTTCTGACTGATACAACCATATTTTCACCTGCATTTTTGACTATTGGATTTACGCTTTTATTTAGTGGCTGTATGACCCCTGACAAGCTCTGGAATCGGAATCATCAATTTAATATGAAAGGAACTTTGCAATTTATTCTATTTTTTCAATTGGGTAATAAAAGGATATTTAATCATCCCAAGAGGAGTTTATTTGATAGTTTGATTTTAGCTTTAGCTACTTTTTGTCTGACTGCTGTTTTCCGCATCAGAGACAATATCATAAAGTCATTACTACTTTGCACAGTTGCTGACAAAGTCGAGGTTGATAATCTGCATGCAAAAAGTCACGCACGTTTCTTATGTTTCGTACTTAACCTTTAACATCAGTAATGCGAGATGTCACGCTTAGTTGAGAAGAAATACGAAACTGTGGGACCAATACAGACTGGACACTACGGCGCCGACCTCATGACCACACGCATAAACGGCTAAACATGATAGCAGTATAAGTGCCAACGAGCACATCCGCATCACCTTGCTGCATGTTTAAAAATTGGTTGTAATTCATAGCTGTGAAAGGTTTCCTGAGCTATTTTCAAAATGTCCAAGAAGCAAATTTCACTTACACGATTATATTGGTTAAAATATCATGTTAGTTTTCTCCACGAAGGCTTCAATGAAAAACAAGCAAAGTCTTCCATTTAAAGCATTTCCAAGCAAAACTGATAAAACTGATATGACAGAGAGAAATCTTTTATCAATTTAAGTTTGTATTACAAACAAAGCAATTTAACTGTGTCAGTACACCTGCTCAAGTCCTATTGTGCTTTTCCAGGATTTCTTTCATGTACTTGAACTCGGACTAACTTGTAAAAACGAGAGACTAAGCGAAAACGAAGTTACACTTGCCCGTAGTGTATGGAAATGTGATCATTATACGGTCGCAATAAGGGCCGTTCGCTGAATCGTAACCAACCGTTACAGAGAGAGTTTTCTTCCTGAATGTTTGCTTTTAATAAATACTGAAGTCGAAGGATTGCGCAATCAATTCCCCAATGGTCATTTATATAGCAGGCCAATGAAATCCTTACATATAATTTATATTAGGATGGCAGCAAAGTGAGAATAACTTACCAATGTAGCAGACACATTCTGGTCTGTACATATTAAATGCTGCTTTCATCAAAAGAAAGTAAAGTCCAAGCGTCCAATGACAAGCTTAAACCTGTTGAACGGCAATGCAAAGACTGTGATCAGTCAAGCACGAAAAACGTGACAAGCAAAACACCACGTTTACACAAAGTTGCCAAGCAACATAAAGCTTCAAACAGATCAGTCGGGAATCCAAAGACAAACTGTGCACAAACTAAATCAAATAAAATTTGATTTAGAAAAACAAAGAGCGAAAAGCGAGGAAAAGAAGCAAACTGGGCTGAAGAAGACCCAAAAAGATGATGT
>JGI24021J15306_10001566_pt1 | contig 22728 bp, 12 predicted proteins | sample Ectturendosymbi1_FD_15306 | JGI IMG/M metagenome (IMG submission 15306) | reverse complement strand
CGTATAACGAACCAGCCCTAGTGAATGGATGATGGTACGTCACACTAGAGAATCACGATGAATGTTCAATAAAATCTGGTTTAAATTTCCAGAGCGTGTATAACTGAAGACTTTGGTGCTACGTACCCCCTGCTTTGGCTCCTCGTACCCCCAAGTGGTACGTGTACCCCCGGTTAAGAACCACTGCTTTAGAGCCAAAAGTACACTCAACACAGACGTCTTCACACTCAACTCGAAAAAAACACGTTCTCCGGGTTATCACAGAATCACTTTTGTGAGCTCTGGCCTGCTGTGAAGCTCTTCCTAGTACTATCAGATGGCCAGGCAACTGTTGAAAGAGGTTTTTCTGTGAACAAAAATGCGTATGATGTAAATTTATGTGATTCACATCTAATTGCAAGGCTGCTGATGAAGTACTACCCTGCAAATTTGATAGGATTACAAAATATCACGACTGGAAAGGAATTGTTAGTAGCTGCACGTGGAGAAAGAAGTTGATGCTTTGCATTGCTGCAAATAAAAAGTCCGAGGAAAATACTAGGAAATCTGAAGTGAGGAAGCGATTTCAAGAGGAAATTTCAGATATCAAAGGGGAAAAGGAACGAATGCAGGAGAACGTGAAAGCATTTCACAAAGCAGTCAATGAACTGGTAGAAAAAGCAAAACATTTAAGCCAATTGACACTATTTGCATAGTGAAACTGTCTCCAAAAAACAACAGGCATCAAAGAAAAAACTTTTGCTGATCTACAAACACAGGTTAAAAAAACGTAACGTGAAATATGTAGTGATGAGTAAATACTTTCAAATTCCGTGGTCGCTAGTACAAATTTGTAGATCTGTTTTGTTACATTATTCTGCAGCCTTTATGCTGATTTTCATTCAAGTTTTTTGTTATCTCGTGTTTGTGAGTTGGTAAGGCATATCAACTTGCATACTTTCATTGAGATTGATGCAGTGAGTATTCCGCCGTTGTTTGTCCAGATTTTGTTCTTTGCGGTTATCACAGTTTTACTGAAGGACAGCTGTTGTTTTTCCAGTGGTATACAATGCGTAAATTGAATTCCATGAATAAGAATTTCGAAAAATTAAGATATGTAATGGTAATGAACATTTGTCATTTAGTGTTGAAACATTATTGTAAAGATATGGGAAATTATTTTTTTAATGTGTGGGAACTTTGTATAAGTATAAGTTGTTATATATTGAACTTGCTATTGTTAAAAGTGCCTACTATTTCAGTTGAAGTTTTCAGTCGTTTCTCTATGAACACAATCCAGTTGAAAATAATTACAGAATGACGGTTTCTTTCCTAAAAATATTGACAAATGTTAGTTGCAAACCGTCTTGTGGTGGTTAGGTCTGAGTAACGTCACTGAAAGATTGCTCTTAATGTCATTTGCCGACTTGCCATTCTAAGAAAGGAAAGTTTGCAGTTTGCGGGGAGTCTCTTGATCGATAGCAGCAGTTTGAGCAGTGGTCGTCCTCAATAATTTCGAGCTCGTATATTCTGAGGTGTCCGTGTGTATTAGCGGAAATTTAATTCTCCCAGAATGGTTGACTAAGGTAGCACATTCTGCCTAGTTGTTGTAGAACCGCGGGTCGATATCCCAACCAAGCGACCTGGCGTCGTGAAATTGCCAAGTCAAACCAAGGTGAGATGAAGGCTCTCGACACTTTGTACGTTTAAAGTCCTCAAGTAGCACTCTAAGTTTGATTGCCTCCTTCGACTATATTCAGATATACAACAAATGTGTCAATGCACTTGAAGGTGAAGTCAGACTGACGCAAAGTTAGCCGGTTCTCTACAGAATAGTGGCAAACTACAGCGCAAGGCGTTCACAGGAGCGACTGCGTAAACAGCGACCAATCGCCGTGATGTATGTTAGCAGGCTATCGTGTCAACTGTTAGAGTTAGACTGTTCGCAAACAAGTACACTGCATTGAATCACGAACAGAAATTGCCTGAAATCACGCATTAAAGCATGCGCAAGGCACGGAAGCAGAAACGTATCCACTATGCCAGAGATAGCCAAAAAAGTGAAACAAGAACGTATAGCATGTTTTTGGGTATACAGTATCTTTTAAACACTTATTGTAGACGCAAGAGAGTTCTGTGGACAACGGTAATGTTCGTGTGACTGTTCAGTGTGCAAAAAATGAGGGCCAGCCTTTCCAAACTCACTTCAAACGTTTTGTGAATAATTTTATGATGTAACACCAGCGTTATTTTTAAGGAAAATGTAAGGTACCCGGTATGGACCTATAGGGACCCGATTTCTCTGATTCTAGGGACCCGACTTTCATTCTAGGGACCCGATTTATGTCCGCAAAACACCTTAAGAAGAAACCTGATAACACGCTTGTAAAGGTGTTTCCCTGTAAAATCACATAGTTTGATCTACAAAAAAGTCACCTTCTTGGTCTACCAATGGCGTAATAACCACGTTTGCGTGATACCAAACAATTGTCACCTCTGGAAAACCTACGACATTTTAAGCAAGTAAAAACCTTTTAAATGCCTCCCTATTTGACTGACTCCTCCAAACGCCTGGCCTGGATCAACCATCGTGTTGCTAACACCGACCCAAATTACCTGAGCCGGCAGTTGTTGAGCCGACAGTAAATAAAGCGGATGCTGCTGAAGTGCTCTTTGACATATCCCAGAGGGAAGGCAGCCGGCAGTTGAATAAAGTGATAAAAAGACGTTGCGCACACTTTAGGCTGACATATCAAAGAGGAAAGTAATCCGCTAAAAGTTATGGTTGACGTAACCTTGAGGAAAGGCGGCAGGCAGTTACAGGAAGTGCAAAATCACCCGAACCACAAACTGTCGGCTGACGTTCAGTTTCGAAGTTTTGGAAAGAGAGAGATTTATTGTTTCAGATGACTCAGCTAATAACCAGAAACAATGCAAAAAGCCACTACGTTATAAAGTAAGCAATTGTCAGTGGAAATTAGAATAAATGAAAACGCAATGGCAAAAGAACTGACCGATGTAGACAAAGATTGTCACGGTGTCACGATTGGCGAAAGTCCATAGAGGTCATCTAGGCTAGAGATGGCACGGGCGAGCGCTTTTGCAGCCCGGCCCACCCGGAGCTAACAAGATACCTCCCGGCCTGGCCTCTTTATCCTGAACAACAAATTATTTTTTGGCCCGACCCGCCCCATGGCCCGTAATTTAATTTAACCTCAAAAGCAAAGTAACAACACTAAAGTTTTCAGTTCATTGTCCTTTGGACACTAAAACCATGTAGTCTTAAGGCAGTGACAATAGGTCCGCCAGTGGATCTGTGCTTTGGAGAACTTATTCGTTTGCCGCCTGCAACGTGACACTTACGCACGACGAGTTTGCATTAGACTGCAATATACTTTGATTTGCTAGTAACATACCAAACCTTAAACCCTAACCTGAGGCTGAATCTAACCCCTAATCCTGAACCTAAGCCCCTGCGACAACGACATACTATAAATGAAAGTGTTTGTTGCTTTGGCAGGGTTGCCAACTTGTCTTCCCCAAAAACACAGACCTTGTGCCACAAAAAAGTCAAAAAATGCCCGATAGTGGTCTTAAGACATATACACATAAAACATGCATTTGCATATAAACAAACAAAACACACAAGCCACTTTTTTGCAGAGATTTGCAATCCTACAACTCGCCAGGCGATTGAGCTAGAGAGCTGTTGAAACCCTCTACGGATTCAGCAAGTCTTGTAGTCAAAATCGAAAAACAAATTTTTTGTTTTCGATGGGGGGTTTTCGGGGGGGAACGCCACAAGTGAATATGCAGCTCAGACAATGTTTTCCCAGAGCCAAGCCCTTTCCGACTGAAAAAAGCCAGATAAAATCTGGCCTTTTTCATTTCAAAACAAGCCAAGTACTTTGAAAAAAGCCAGAACTTCAGTCAAAATCTGGCTTCAAAAAAGCCAAATTGGCAATCCTGTACTTTGATTGATTCATAACATGGTTCACTCATTTGCGTGGAAACAAGTGAAACGGAATATGAGCAGAACGGTAAAATGGAGCAAACAGCATCAAAAAAATTGGTTGTTGGATTTTGAAACTTTGCAAAAATACAAATTTTCATCTAATTAGCGAGAAGACCTCAGCGGCCCGTAGCGGCACGGAATGAGGTCACAGCTAAAGAAAATTTTTGGCGGACTGTTTCAAAACCTTAGCGAACGGCCCGAAGACTGAACTGTTAGCGGCCCGTGCCATCTCTATAGGCATCCAACCCCGTTTGAAACGTATTGACAAGTGATAGAAAAAACAGTTGAAAATACAATACGCACAGTTAGGAAACAAACAAACGAACAAAAACTGAACAAGGTGAGGAAAAAATACAAATGTGAAGAACATGCCCATATACATAAGGGAGTGGATCTAGTTTTATAGAGGAAATTCGATGAGGTCAAAAATATTTTAAACACAGTAAAACTTAAAAATTTGCTGAAGTAAAGAAAAGTTACGGAGTGTAGTTCTACACGTAAAAATGGGATGTGCACAAGTAAGAATAACCAACAAAAAATGTATAGAAAAACAAAAACTTAGATTTATCAAATTACTAAATCCAGGAGAGGCAGCATTATGTTCCTCATGGAGTGGGCATTTACGTGAACACATAATTATTTATCTTGTTAATGTAATAGGTGTTTCTTAAATTGCCTTTTACAGGTAAAGGTAGAAGAATACGTTTGGAGTCTGTCTGGTATTAAAGAACACACTTTTGGATCAACAAACTTAAGACAACATTTCCCTGAAGATGAGTTAACTCTAGGTAAAAATAGATTGTTAGAAATGAGTAGTCTTGCCGAGTATGAGAATCAATGGAGCTCATTAGAACAAAATAGTCATCAAAATGTTTTGGAAGCAGTTTGTTGTAAGAGGAGTGCGTGAATTTATCTACGGAGAATGTATCAAGTTTAGGAAGGTATAAGATTTTGTAGTGCTGTAAACATTCTTTCAAGGAAGTATGGTTAATTGGTCTTATTAGTTTTACAGCTATAGTTTAGTCAGAGGCTGAAGTGCATTTGTTGCATTTGAAGCACGTCCCCAATTGAGGATTGAGTAAGATAGGGATGAACTAATGAGTTGTAGACAGCTTTCAGTACAGATTGTGTTGTGTAATGTTCAAGTTGGTATAAACCTCCACAAGCTCTTGATAGTTGAGTCTTCACCTTTTTACATGAGGTTTCCAGCTCAATTTTTTGTCAAGAACACTCGATTGTTTTAGGTTATCTTTGAACCTTATTTTAATTTTTCCACATGCTCTACTGTCAAATTATGGCTCGAATGAAGGGTCATTGTTCTAAAAACGCATTTTTGTCAAAAGGTTTTACACTTTCTTGTAGCAGACTGTTAAATTTTGGTGAAGTTCATTCAAATGCGCGATAATCATTTTATAATCTAGAAATTCCAGTGGAACGGATTTTTTATGAAACGGAACTTTTAGGTGTTATAGTAAAAATTGTATAGGAACGGTAATTTCTACAGGAACAAATTTTTACGTTTCAGTTTAAATTTCCATAGGAACGGAACTAAAAAATATCTTTGGAAATCGGGGCGTTTTGAAGCTAATATCAATCCAGTACCTGTTTCATGTTAGTAGTGAAAATGGCAGGTCTCCTTGCTGATCCTGTGTGAATTGTGCTTTTATTGCGCTTATTGCAACAGCTTCTCTGCCACTCTGAACTACTTTTTAAACTGCCTGTTTCTCTGAGCGTTATGCTGCACGCTCTTCAGCTGCTGGCCGTTTTTTCCTCTGGTTTGCGTTAATCGACACTGTTGACAGGTCCATTTCATTGCGCAGCGGAGCGCTGGTCTTGCGTCTGTTGCAGAAGATTTTTTACGTAAATGATTTAACTCTAGCTTCAAGCATACCCATACCGATGATTTTTTAATGATTACGCCAAGTTCAGGCAACATGTTAAAAAAGGCGTTCGTCTGTTGAGGTTGCAGATCCTCAGCATGGTGATCATGAAAAAAAGATACTAATTGTTCAAGACTTGACCTCGAACCATAATATCTTTGTCCCAAAGTTTCATTGCATGATTTTGTTCTGAACATGTTCAGCTTACTTCTGAAAGACAAAACATTACCTTCGAGTATGAAATAGGTCTTTTAAAACTTTCAGAGCAACCTGGACACATCTGATTTGCGAGGTTGTGGTTAACTTCAATCAATCATCATCTCGGTCCTTCTTTATTGTAATATTGTACCTTCTGACTGAACTAAAAGAGGCATACTCAATATTTCAACAGGGAGGCCGTTCACATATGACGTCACGCTTGGAGGGGGTGACTTTTGTGACTCTTTGGTACGAAAGCGGCTGAGGATGAGTGAATTGTGACGAAGCAAACTGCTGTCTCAGGCAAATGAAAGTTTTGCACCTGTTGAGAAAAACAGGTCGAATGGCGGTTCATCAGCAATCAGCGATATCTATAACTGCAGAAACCCCCACTGGTTCAACCATAGGCGTAGCCGGGGGGGGGCAAAGGGGCAATGGCCATCTCAAATTTTCAGAAAATATAGTCATTTTGTGCTTTGCGAAGCATTTTTCCGAGCAAAATAGTGTTATTCGCCTAAATTCAAACATTTTGGCCCCCCGAAATTTTTGGGCTGGCTACGCCACTGCGTTCAACCCAACGGTGACCTTCGGCGTGTTCCACGTCAGAACGACTTCGCACGGCGGCGCACACTTTCGTGGCTGTTCCATCTCAGCTCTACACTGACCCGCAGAACGGCGCGAGCCAGGCATGCGCTGCACTCGTGCGGCAGGATCGGCGAGAAGTGTGGAACTACGACAGATTAAGTGGCGTAGGTCATTCGAGGAATCTGCCAGCATTTATAACTCTGCGAGGATTCAGACTGCGCTTATCAAAATCCAAGTTTCGAAGTACCACAGAGGCAAAGCGAGAACAGTCGATTCTGCTCGCAAAGCATTTCATTACAGGAAATCGATTTCGCGAATATGCGTGCTTGACGCGAAATCGATTTTCTGTAGTAAAATGTTTTGCGAGCAGATCTGACTGTTCTGCCTCCGAGGTGCTTCGAAACTTGGATACAACAGAGTAGTAGACAAAGAAAGGCGAGACCGTGGCGAGCTGCTCTGCGATGGAAACCAGCCTTCATTTACTTGCAAAGCAAAAAGGATGTAAAAGATAGGCAGCAAGCGTTACTGTTGCAGACTGTAGTGCTGGTACGTAAGGCGACGATTAAAGAGCAGGTTTTTTTTGTTTAGCAATTTTTAATTATATGGAAAACAAAAACAGTCGTTCCAGTCACTCTTCAAGTTATATGTTATGGCATATCCTTCGAAAACTAAGCAAGTCTGTCAGATTGAGTTTACACAAATAAGAAATGACACCAAAAAAGCTGACAATTTTCAAAACATCGTTGCATGTTTCAAGAGCCAACTTAAAATTACTGCTATGAAAAATAAGGGCAGATTATTCGAGGTTTGGTCAAAATAAACATATCCTGCACCAAAAGAAACGACCAAATCATCTCAACTCGGTTCACTGAAAGATAAACCTTTAAACAGGCGAAAATTTTGGACCAAGTAACTTCAACATTTTTTAACAACATTTAATGAAATTGTACTTCCTTGTGATTGAGTGTACAAATAAAAGTTTTTAGTGTCGTAAAGAACACATAGCAGCTTCGTGTTTCAGTTTGCCGGAGTTGATGAGTAACTGACTCACTTCAAAATTTTGCAAAAGAAGGCATTTCGTTTATGTGGTTTATTAGCTGCACATTGAGGGAAACGAGCATACTGCAGGGCACGTCCGTCATGTTAGTAGCCTACAGTCCGTGCCAGGCAAGTACCAAAAAAGCTTTTGTTTTTAATTTAGACTACAGTGTTCAGATGAAAATATTTGGCCATACCGTTTGTTGCATATATGTTAACTTCAACAGATAATGTTGTGAGACTCACGGCACAGTCATAAAGTATAAATAATACAATACATGCGAAATCAGTGGTTTTCAACCTGGGGGTCGCGACCCCGTGGGGCCGTTTGCCTTTTTTCTGGGGGTCGCGAGTGCTTCTCATAAAAATATTCATAGTTTCTTCTATATTTTACATTTCGTATTTGGAACCACTTTTTGTTGCAGCCAAACTAATAGGATCAGCTACCTGGCAAAAATGATAGCCAACTTTTTCATTCAAAATTTTACGTGTGTTTTAAGTGTGAATATGACCATTTTGTGACCATTACAATACTGTAACGCTTGGCAACGCACGAATAAATTTGTGATGTAAGAGTGTGCTGTGTTTATGTATTTGATATCTGAATGCGGTAGCTAACTTGGGAGTTCTAGTTTTTAATGAGTTGCCCTGTGGAGTGATTTGCAGGCACAGGTCTCTCTCGCTGATACTGCCATGCGCATGAATCTAATAAATCAGTCTTTGTTCAGCATAGTGATATTGTAAGTCACTTTATGGTCATTGTGATTTTCTTTTGTGCAAACACAACTGTATTACATATGCCTAACTGGAAATTTTCGGTAGGAGGTCGTTAGGTTAAATTGGGTTGCAAAATGGGTCGCTGCCTAAACAAGGTTGAAAATCACTGTGCTATATATATTAAAATCTGTATTCAGAGAAGGAAGCAGCTTTAGGCCTACACCTCGACTAGGTGTGAGGTTTATTGCTGACAGCAACAGCTGGAATGTGAATGGAAGACGTCAGAACTGTCAGGCAGATGCTCAAAGCACTGAGGCAGCGGGCGTCTGACAATGTTCTTGCACAACCAAGCGCACCTTTTTCGGTTGGGTTATTCAGAACCAAATTTCAGGCATTGGCATCGGAAGGGGGGGCCGCTTCGCCCTCCCTGGAATTTGAATTCTTCAGCAAAAAAGGGTGGTTTTCTTAGTTTCGAGAGGTAAAAAACTAATTTCACTAATTTTGACCCCCGTAAAAAAATTTTGGAAAAAGCCCCAAGTGGCACTCCCCTGGAAAAAATTCTTCCGCCACCCAGTATTTCAAGTAGGCCACCAAATGCTCTATTTTGACGTCTATGGCAACATGGTAGAGGAAAGTAGAATGTGTCAACAGCAACAGAAAATTTTTAAGGGGAAAGTGTGTCGCATGAAAGTCTTTCGCCTTCGCGCAAATCTGGGAAACCTCGGGAAAAATATACTTTGCACCCTCCAAAAATTGCCTGCTCCTGCACTTATGGCCTTCAATTAACTTTTTAGGCAAGGACTACTTACAAACATGCAGAGGAGAGCGCAATTTATAATCAGAATTTTACTAAAATGAAAGTATTATAGTCTCCGGCTGCGCATTTTCTTTGACCTTGCTCTAGATTTTTTTATCATTTCTCCTGTAAGCTTTTGCATGCAAGTTGCTGGACTGCAGATGCGCGTCACTGCCGCGAAATCGATGTCCTTTAAGCCGATTGAAGCAACTGCTTCCAATCGGGCTCCGTGCTGTGCCTACTAACCGACGCAAACTTACGCTTTCTATCGAAGCTGCTTGCGTTGAACGGCGCTGGGTTCCACAGTATTTTTAAGCGTGCCAACGAAAATCAAAGTGAACTGCGCGAATTTCTAACGCTCTCAATCTACATGATTTGTTTTTTCGTAACAATGATCATTGCTTACAGTAATGTGTAGCCTAGTTTGTTCAACAGCACCTAGTTAAGGCTGAAAGAGCTTAAGTTTAGAAGCTGTTTTCTGTTTCATGAAGGAAAGCGTTTCGTATTTGGCAGGTGAAGTTTCAACAGTTGCTGCAAAATACGCTTCGATAGTTGTTGCTGTTTCAATACTTACTGCTACTTGTCTTCTTAAAGTTAGGTTTGAGTTCGTAAATGCAAATGCGTGCTGCTTAGTCAGTTTTTAATAGCTTTATTAAACTTCCCTCTCGTACAGATATGATGAGTTATCGTGAGACTGGCGAAAACGTTTGAAATAAACCTAATTTCAATTATGAATGACTTCCGGTGTGCAAAAATCAACGGTTCCTTAAAAAAAAGAAAATTTATTCAACGAATACTAACAGTTAAGCAATTTGCAAAGTAACAGAAGTGACAGCTTGGTTCAAGTGAAGTAAGCCTCGTGATGTTCTTGTGGTGAAAGTTGGATCATGTAGTACTACCGAAACAAAGATCAATCTCACACAGATTGGCGTCGTAATTTTCTGAGATACAGCCTAACAATTTGAAAGTTGCAAAAAGTCTGAAACTGTGCAAATGTGGAATGGAAGTTTTGGAGACTACTCCAATACTTGCCGGTTTTGAAAAATTAAAAAGTAGGTTTAAAGTTATTAGGAGAACTACCATCAGTTTATATTATTTCAGTTTATATATAGCACAGCACTCAGTACCTCTTATTTGTGCAAGGAGGTAAACCTGTATTGTGTACCTATACTGTAGAGGTACTGAGTGCTGTGCTAGTGCGTATCCAGAGCTGAAAAGTTTGCAGTAGTGGAGCAAAACATTTCATTTGTCCAGAGCAGGAATATTTGTCATGGACGACCTAGCGCTTCACCATTTGGCAGTAGGCCTACTCTTTTGGAGTTAAACTTAGATAACCGTGTTCCATCACTCCCGTTTCTGGGGAAAACTTCTATTGTGATTGCAAGTGGCCCTAATTTGGCTAACTAACCCCTGACATTCCGATACATGACACCTGGCCGAGCAGCAGGATCGTTTGTCGAGCTTCCTTCCTTGTCACACGCAACACTTTGGAAATGATTCATATCACTCCTCGTACGACGTACAAAACTTCCACTTTGAATATCTGGCGTAACATCACCAGGCTGGTTGGCTGCATTGTTGCCATTTTAACGGTGGTGTGGCTTTTTTAGAGCTTTTTCTTCATTTTCTGAGGTGGTTCTATTAAAATGCTTATCCAACGCACCTCTTTCTGCTTCGATATTTTGCCTTAGTTTTAGGCCTCTTTTGACAGCTACTCAATATTTTCGGCCTGTTGGTCTTGGTCTTTGACTCATGATATTTTGCTCAGTGGATAAACCTTTATGCGGCCGTTCAGTTTCAACAACTTCCGCAGTACAAAACTTCCAAGTTCGTGACCTATTGAAGCACTGCTTCATCAATGAGTTAACATTTTTGATCAACTGGTACGGTAACAACACTAATTGCTGATTTTTCGGCGACTAATTAATGTTCTCAACCTTAGTCTCTGGACTGGGGCATTGTATTCAGCCTATTTATCTGACACTAGTGGCCATCGAAGAAGTTTCGTAAAGTCGGAGTGGGCCACAGTCCGCAGCAGTTTAAGTAATTTGTAAATCTGTACATGACCTTAAAACCAGTTATTTGCATCACAGTCAGATTCTCACAGCCGCGGTCTTAAACTCGTTTAAACCAGATGCTGACTAACATTGTTGCAACCTCTCCGGTGGTGTTGCGTTAAATATGTGATTCATCACGCAACAGTACTGTAATGGTCATAATCACACTAAAAACTTTGTAATGGTCATAATCACACTTAAAACAATTATGAATAAAAAAGTAGGCTATCATTTTTGCCAGGTGATCTTAATAATTTGATTACGTCAAATAGTGCTTCCATATAAAAAACAGAAAATATAGAATTATGAAGATTTTCATGAGAAGCTATAGCGACCCCAGAAAAAAGGCAAACGCCCCCTACGGGGTCGTGACCCCAGGTCGAAAACCACTGCGCTAGAATGTAGCGGTATTAGGCGGGTAGACTAATTGGAACTAGACAGGATTACATAGGCGTAGCCAGGGGGGGCAAAGGGGCCATGCTCCCCCCCAAATTTTTAGCATATCTTGTCATTTTGTGCTTTGAAAAGCGGTGTCCCAAACAATGATACTGTTGCTTTTCGTTTCTTGCTGTTCAAATTGCTTAAATCTGTAATATGTTCCTAACTAATTACAATCTGTTCTTTCATTTGTAACTTGTGCAACTATTCCAATTGTTCATGTGGCCTGCATGAAGAAAAAATGCACTGTGATGTCTTTCAACTGCGGTTTGAGTTAATGCAAAAATGTTGGTATCGGCATCGGTTACCGTCAGTGAAACAAGAAAAGCATCAGTATCGGCCCAGAATTTTGCTATTGCCCCTGAAGGTGTACCAATAAAAGATATTCTTGCCTCGGTTGAGGACGGATTACAAGGCATTTTCCCAGCGAGACTCACCTAAATAGTGGCAAAGTGGTTACAACCGTATGAAACAAAAAGCGAAATAGATCAGTTTTGACGAAAAAAGAAGGCATGACGTTGCAACAGTTGAAGTAAGATCCAAGTATTATAATCACCTAATCACCAAGGCTGACAAAGGTAACATCACAACAGTCTTAGACAAAGAGTGGTATAACCACAAGATTGACAAAATGGTAGATAATCAAGAAACTTACAAACATCTTAATACCAACGCAATCGCATTTTACTTTTCGTGGACAACACTACAAACAAGTTTTTGGAACAGTGATTGGTTCTCCCGTTTCATCAGTAGTTGCAGACCTAGTCATGGAAGACCTGGAAAAAAACGCTTTTGAAACTTTTGCAGACCCTCCACGTTTCTGGAAAAGATATGTAGATGATACATTTTTGATCATTAAAAAAATCAAACTTGTCCGAGTTTTTCACCCATGTGAACACAATACAGAGGTTCGTGCAACTCACTATGGAACAAGAAAAATAAGAATGTCTTCCGTTTTTGGGCTTACTGATCAAATTCTCATCAAATCGCCAGTTGTTGTCAGCAGTCTGTCATAAGCCAACCCATTTAGATAGAGACCTCAACTTCAGATCAGAGCATCCTATACAGCAAAAACAATCAGTGGCTAACATTCCTTTCGAACGGGCTAAAAAACTATCCTCCACGGCCCAGGACCTGAACGGCGAAATGAAGTATGTTAAACGGACTCTCATGTTGAATTGTTACCACAAATGGATGATTCAAAATATAAAGAAGAAAAACACAACGAATTTTCTGGGTTTATATCTAAATTTATTTCACCGTACACAACTGGCTTGGGAAAGCCTTTGAAACGGTTTATGAAGAAACACAGTAAACGAACTATCTTCAAACATACAGTGCATTTAAACCAAGCACAATCCTATCTTCAGGAAAAGATTTCGTACCCGTCTGCAAATGTCGAGGTGTAGTCTATGAATTTCCATGTAGGGAAAGTGAATAACAAATACGTTGGACAAACGAAGCGAAGTTTGAGCACTTGATTGAAAGAATGCCACAGGGACACTTTGCCTAAAAATATTCTTAAAAATCCAGAAAAAACAGCTTTAACAAAACAAGCAGCCCAAAGTTGTCATGTTTTCGACTGGGATTGCGCACAAGTTTTACATCACGTAAATAGCTAACACAAGCTCATTGTTTTAGAATCCTTGTACATCAATTTAAAAATTGACACTATGAATGATAATAGCGCCAACATCCCATCTATTTATCATAATATTTGAAAACATGGGTGAAATTTATCCTTTACTGGACTTCCTTGAGGTTGTCATCTTATTGGTCGCTTTAATGCTTGTTGATTTGCTGGCTTACCAGTTACCACTCCTTTGTCCTATTATTGATCGCTATTTACCTCATACATTCCCATTACTGTATTTGCTGCTTTACTTCCATAGTACCATTTTGTACATTTTATGTGCAGGTTTTATGCTCTTTTCTTACGTTGTTATATACTGTCACCTCCAGGCCTTTCCGTTTTACACTTCTAATCTTTTTCATTTTACACTTCTTTTCTTCACTGTCGCATGCTGTCATTAATTTCCTATAGCGTGATGGTCGGTTTTGCGCTTTTTGTCCTTGTACGTCACAGTGCTCATTGTTTTTTGTTATTGGTAAATTGCATGTTATGTGGTTAAAAACATTGCCCTGAGGAAGCCTATTCGAATAGGTGGGCGAAACGTCCGCTAAACAGTAAAAATAATCGCCAGAGAAGAACGAACTTACCTGCTTGCAAACTACTGTTGCTCGCTTAAAGGCAAAAATTTTGGCCCCCCCAAAATTTTGGGCTGGCTACGCCACTGCAGGATTACAATCCGCTAGATCTATTGGCAACCCTGAGGACGACATCTTGCAGATTTCGCAATGCCAGCGCTTTTGTTCAGTCACAATGTCTGACGCCGTGGCTTGTCACAACTCCGCAGTTTTGTCACATTGCTTGGTGGTGCTGACGCAGCATGTCCGATTTATTACATTAGATACCGTATTTACTCGATTGTTAGCCGCGACTTATAAAGTTTTTTTTTTTTCATCATTTCGTGCGGCTTTCAATCGAGGGCGGCTTACATTTTTTTCTTTAGCTTATTAAAATGTCTAGATGACGCCCAGTCTTTCCTTGGCTACGTTTTGTTGACCAAACCCTCTTTTCGCATTATCTTTCCTCTCTCCAGCATCGTGTGCACGTCTGTCACAGGAGGAATTATGACCAACAGAAGGCAGTTGTAGTGGTGAAGCATCATTACCAGGCTTGCTAATCAAACACGAAGCATGCTATACACGAAAGTATCTCAGAGGCTTAGGTAACCTATGTTAAAGTGCGACTTACAATCAAGGGCAACCTATATTAATTTTTGAACACATTTTCGTACGGCTTACAATTAAGGGCGGCTTACAATCGAGTAAATACGGTATGGGCGCCCCGTGTTGATGCAGCTTTGCAGTTTATGGTTGCAGTGGCGCCACTCTTAGTGTTTTCCACTAGATCTAGTGTTTTTGCATTTCATCTAGTGTTCTAGTGCTTTTTCGTAGCTATATAGCAGGGGTGACCAAACTGCGGCTCGCGAGCGGCATGCGGCTCTTTGAGCTTTCCGAAAAATTGTTTATTTGTTTTTTATTTTTTGTTTCTGTTGCAAAGTGTAGAAATATTGCAAAGTGGTGCTGTGGTAGCTAGCGTGCCGTACAGTATTACTTTCACAAGTTGTTCCAAAAAGAATTATGATGTCACAGAAGTGTAGATAGCAAATAAATTCGTATTTTTAGATTTTTACGTTGCGGCTCTTTGTGGATTGGATTTTACGATATGCGGCTCATACATAGAGCAGGTTTGGCCACCCCTGCTATATAGTGTTTTTTGTGAGTGAGCTGAATGTAATTAATTACACAATTTTGTGTAAATGCAACCGCCATTAAGACTTTTTGATTTTGCGCAATTGGAATTTGCTAAAAAGTCTACTTAATTACAACTCAAATTACACACCAGCATATAATCTGTTTTGAGTTAAGCCGCCACGAAGTCACTGCGGTAATCTGTTCAGTGGCCTGTGCAAGCAAATACAAGCGTTGCTGCTATCTCCCCTTTTCTTTGTCTCTGTTTTACAATGAGTTGCACAGTGTGTTTGTTTGCATTGCAACGCATTTTATGGCCATTTTCATTGTGTGTAAGTTTGCCTTTTGCTTTTACAGCTAACTTGCATTGAATTACTTTAGAAGACTGCTGACTATTTTGTAATCTAGTGCTTTTTTGTGAATCTAGTGTCTTTTATCATGAAATCTAGTACTTTTCCGTAACAACAGAGTGGCAACGCTCTATGGTTGTTTGGGGCGCAAAATAGAGCTTCAAGAAATTGTAAACAAAAATTTTAATTTTTCCAAGCAATTTGTGCCCCCTTCAAAACTGTGACAATGGCACGTGCCATGCCTGCCATACCCTAGATGCGCCACTGTTTAAAATACAAATCAAAACGAGAGAGGTTTCAAGCGATGTGGAACATAACACCAGGCTGTGGTCTCATCATACGCTGTGCGATTGACAAGATAGTTAACCACTGCACAATTAAGGGAACAATGAAACTTACAGAAATAACGAGGATTCGGAAGGCAATAGCTATACATTGACACAGGGGCAAGTGGCAGGGAGAGTTGCTGGTCAGAATATTTAAAACTAACTAAAAAAAGAGCGGACATTATCAGATCAAACTTGCACACAGGCCAACATGTTGACAGCGTCCCCTCTGACCACAGCGAGGGACAGGCGCTGGTGGAGCCACTGGCGCTCCCTGGGGTCACCAGACATATCAAAAATTTTCTTTGTCAGGCCATTCAAAAAAGGGCGGTGGACTTGCCATACACACCAGTGGTCTCAATTTTAACTGGTTGAAAGTGGTAATTGCTTCGGAAGTCGTGGTATTTTTGACATTTGCAGCCTCAGCCTTTGTAGCCGCAAAATCTGCCTGTCTGGCAGTGTCTTTGTAGTGGCTCCAAACAAAAGTGTCCACGACTGTTTCATCCCACACTAGGCTTAGGCCTCTGTACCAGGGACCCAAAGTTAATCCATCCGGTCTCCTGTCATTTGTCTGGCCGACAGGCTCCAAGGTAGAGGGAAGATTAATTCGGGTCAATGACCTTTTGAGGACGGGAGTGGATGGCTGATTGTATAGGGAAGCGGCCTGCATTTTTAGTACAGGAGAGTCCATGTAGCCCCAGCTCACCAACAATTCTTCCGCAGCCACATTCTGTGCTTTCAAAATTTTTGGCACCGGTTCGGAGGGCGATTGCAATACGGAGCTCATCAGGGTTGAGCAGGTTTCCAACGCTTGCGATTAGGAACGTTTTTGGCCAGGCAGCACTGTGGCGCACTTGTGCAGCGATTTGCCGACAGTGGTTCCAAGGGTTTTTGATATTCAGCAGGGTGTTGAGTGAATCTCTGCAGGCGAGATCATCCCGGGATGCTTGCATTCCCTTTTTGTAGTGGTGATGAATAATGGTGTTCGGACCAAGCATCAATTGCGTCGTTTCCGTCCACATAAGCGAGTTCCGGGTTAAGAGAAGGAAGTAAATGGTTGACGCCCTCACAAGCATGAGACGATGACAGGAAACATGGCAGTGATAGGTCTGCAGCAGACCGAATGCCCAGGCCTGCATGTCTGATTGGTAGGGATGCTTGTGACCAATTTTCTTTTCGGAAAGACACGTTGCATATTTTTTCAATGTTGGTTTTTATGACAGTGCCACACATCAGCAGTTCAGCTTTGCACTTGAAGAATGGTACACGACGCAGTAAATATATGAGTTTGGGGATTGAGAGACGTGGCTCTATTTGCTCGAAGTTGATTTGGCTCTATTTGCTCGAAGTTTTCGATGATGCTGTCAGACACATTTTATGTGGGCCATTCATAATCAAACTCTTTCTTTACTGTATGCGCCAGACGGATACGTCGTAGAAAGACGGCCAAACAGGCTAGGGTCAGTGTGATGAAGCAAAAGAGAAGCAATGGAAAAAGCAGACGACATGAAACGTAGCAATGTCGTAGCAATGTATTCCGAAACGTAACTCATGAAGATAAGTTGAAATCACTGGTGGCTGTAATTCATAACAATGAACGTATTGCGACCTGCAATGGTGAAAATGTTGTGCACCGCTGATTTGGACGTAGAAGGCGTTAAGAGACATCATTTTGCGGATCTAGTGTCTTAGAGAACTGATACGTATGTGAGTTGTGCGTGTTTTAGCGTACAAATCTTCAAGTGAATTGGATGTGAATTTGAACGACTGCGGCTGCATCGTACTTGAAAATTTTTGAAATAAGTTCTCGAGATCCGTGGCTTGTGTGTCGCCACTTGCCAGGATATTCCAGAGTAGCAGTTTTCTTATTACAGTTAGTTATACCGTGGCTAGGATAAGGCCAGGCGCGGATTTACCATTAGGCTAAAATGGCTTGAGCCTAGTGCCACCGATCTCGGGGGGCCCCAAACTTTAGGGAGTAAGGGCAATTTCCAACATTTCTGCAAGTAATATATTTGTATTATTGTTTTGGTTCAACGCACATTTTTTACTATGCCACTGACAAAAAATCTCTGTAGAACAGGGGTCGGGAACCTTTTTTGAAAAGGGAGACATGAAACCTACATAATTTTAATTGGTATTTCCATGAGAGCCATATAATATTTTTCAACACTTAATGCAACTAACTTACTTAACTAACCTGTGCATTTTTAAGCAAAATCAACCATTTTAAACAATGGAAAATATCTGAATGTTCTCTTTAATAACCTGCTTCTGGCTGTTATGCGACTTCTGGTGCTGCATGATGTTTCTGATGGCTTTGTAGAAAAATTACAGAAAAACTTTCATCCGTAACAATCGCGTAAAGAAAATATCAAGCGAGCCACATGCCGTGATCAAAAGAGCCACAACTGGCTCGCGAGCCATAGGTTCCCGACCGCTGCTATAGAAGAATGAGCGCGAAGGAGTGAAGTTAAAGACGATGAGCATTCTCTTTTTATGGAGTTGAAAATTGGTTATTGTTGCGTATAATGCGTGGAACAAAACACCTGAATCCATTTTTCAGACTACACGAGGCCAGTGAGGTACTCAATAAATAAGTGATGGCAGTGTGGTCAGGTGACGTCACCGCTGCCTTTTTCGTTACTTTCATTACGACTGTTTTTGTTCCTGACAGTGCCGCAGCATCCCAACTCTGCCCTCCCTACAGAGGCCCCTCAATGTTGATCTCTAAAAAAATATTTCGACATTACGGCACATCCCGAGCCCAAATGGCCTTCACAACAAAATATCCTAATTCTTTGTTTTTTGTATTTCACCATTTTTAATTCCTTTTGCGGACACAATTTTGGCAGAACCGATGCCAGAAAGTCTTCATTGCCATCTAGAATCTGTTTGGTAGAAAAGGTGATGCATCCTAAAATTAAAATTCCTTGGTCAAACAGTATATTAACGCCAATAATGCTGGCATTTCGAGAGTGTTCCCAACCTAATGCAGTGGATGGCCCAAACATGATTTAGTGAAGTCTTCGACATGAAGGTACTCTGGTAAAGCGGCAGGGCCAGGAGAATCAAGAAATGAAAATAACAGAAATGGTAACCTTAAAATTATTGAAGTGGCGTTGATAAAATAAGCCGGGCATGCCTTGCTGGCTCTGGCAACAGCACGTTGCTGAGACTTGTAAGCACCCTAGGCCAGGGCTGCCAATTAAGCGGATTTTCCGCTAGATCTAGCAGATTTTAATCCTGTAGTAAGCCTATAGCTGCTGAACAACTGGTATGGCGGCCTAAATCCTTTAGATTCTAGCGGATAATTGGTCTAGCGGCCTATGCAATTGGTCTCATTCAAGCGGATTCTAGGGGTATTTTAAATTTTTTTTAGCTTGAAAGGTCTTTTTAGACTTGGCAGCCCTGCCCTAGGCAAAATCCATTCAAGCGCCCACCCATCCTAAACAAAGATCCTTACTCCACATATCATAACATTGTGCGTACATTGATGAAGTAAGAGGGAAGTTTTTGTACATTAGAAAAGTTTTTAGGAAATTGAAATTAATACCAAAAGTATTGACGTTATGCAGCAAACCTAAAAAACTGCATGAATATGTGTTCCATTCACTTTCATCATCGTCGTTCGCTTTTGCCTGGTGGACGTTCGTCACTTTCAGAATCGCATAGTTGTGTTTCTTGGCTATTTTTGGCGCTCCCTTCGGCCTAGCACCCTAGGTAGCCGTCTAGTTTGACTGAAGGGAGCGCCGGCACTGATCGGGCGATGTTATTCCAAGTAACAGCGGCAGGTACTGCCCCGTCTATAAATTACAGTACAGAAAAGGATACGAATTGACAAAAACTTCACTGATTTCTAGCGTTTTATATTTCAATTTGGGGGGTTGAACTTTTGTTCAGGGGGGTTAAGCTCTGAATTTTGAGTCCGCTGTGACAGAATAGCGCCCCAATTGGGGGGTATGGAGAGCGGTTGACACTGCTTTCTTGCCTGATATCGAGGGAATTCAGAACAAACGAATGTATTTATGAATTGCAACAACCTGTTCAATGAATGTAGCGAGCACGTGTGGTGCTGATTTGTATGACATCAGTCGTCACAAACCTTCAAGAGGGGCCCCCAATTTAAAATAGCTTAGTGCCCCGAAAATGAAAATATTCGCCTCTGGTTAAGGCAGTTCATGAAAAGTAAATCCACCGCGGAAGGTGACGAAATCTGGTGTAGAAAACAACAAAGAAACTAAATGCCGTTAACGTCTGCAATGAGTTGCCACGACATCGCGCCCTCTGCAGGGGATTTCGGAAGAGCAGATGTTAACATCAGATATTTCCTCTCTTGAAACTGACTTACCGAGACAACCTAAACTGACTCCTAACCCAGGGGTTGTGTTGGTGACGATAACTCGAGAGCAGGATGTTGTCAGTTTGCAATGTACCTGTTGCCGCTGCGCAGGTAGACCGGAGCTTCTCCAAGTTGTGTGTCGTGAAGCCATGTCTTCGCAAAGTCTCAGCAATCTCACGATTCTGTCTACTGAACAGCATAGGGCTACTTGCCAGTGGCGATTCTAAAGAAGGGGGCTGGGTGGGCCATGGCCCCCCAGATTGTTGCTTGGCCCCCGGCTGGTCCCCCCCAGTTTTCTTCCTAATTTCCCGTTTAAGTTCGTTTGGTTGACATATGTAGGGTTGCCAAATGCGTTTTGTAAAAATACCGGCCATTTTGTCAACAGAGCCAGATCTCAGCCGTGTCGTAATTCGTAAGCGGCAGAGGGAAAACAGAGAAACAATCAGTATTGTTAAGCCACAATTAATAAATTTGCCCGTATTTTGGCTGATTCGTTACATTTCGGTATGTGAGTGGCGTGACAATCGCACCAAGGTTGCGTCAACAGCAGCAAATAAACTTCGGTGAAGAAACTGTCCTGACAAGATTCACTACAAGAGCCATCATAATTTGAGTAATGCTGCGTTAGTTCTTTTTGAAGTTACAGCAAATTATTTATTTTCACAATACCGGCTTCAGACACTGATTTTCAAAATACGGGCCCTTTACCGGCCTCTGCTAAATTAGCAGTAAAATACCGGCATGGCCGGTGGACTACCGGCCATCTGACAACCCTAGACATATGCAGTAGATAACTTTCGGCCAGCAATATTTTAAACGATAATTAAGAAACCCTCTAGCCTGCATTCAATATTTTCCAAATGCATGATAAGCTGTGCTGTTGTTTTTGACGGTCGGGTAACTAGAGTTGTTTATGACGACACACACCAGGGGTTGCTAGGATCCTGCGTGAAAATGAGTCAGACCGCGGTCGTAGTGTTGAAAAACTCATTTCGAAACTAAGAAACAGTCACAGAAGTGGAAGATTGATCTTTCGTGCATTGAAATGTGAGATGGAGCTGGATTGTTTGTCTGTCAACAGATTGTTGCTTGTCCCACTAGCTAGAGGTTTGTGAAACCATTAGAAATTGGTTTCAGTTAATTTATCTCAATTTATTCTGGCTGTGGTATTGCATTCGGCTGCCTTGTGTATACGACTTCGAAACATCCTACCATCTTACGTAAGCGGTTCGTGACTACAGTTTTAATGCTACCCACGTGTCCTGCAACCTCATATAATTTTGTACGGATTTTCTGTAATGATTCAGATGCAATTCTTTCGCGTATTTCAGCTCGTTGCCCCGGAGGTCAAACACTTCCATCAGAAACACACTTGAAAGAATTCACAAATCATATTCATTTAGTGAAAATGGTTTAAAACGTGAAATAACTTTGACAAATAATTTGCTTCGGAAAGAGTCGAAGCTGCCTATATCGCTCGAACAATTCTTGTCATTTATAGCTATTTGAAAAGCTGCGTTTGATTGTTACTGGAAGCTGTAACTCTTGTCACCAGCGCTTCATGCGAGAGAAATTTTTCAAAAAATATATTTAGTGAAAATATTTCCCAGGAATTCCATTACCAGTAAAAGATTGGGTAATATTGATATACTTGAAAGGTACGAGCTGAAAAACAGATTTAGATGATTTCGTTGATGAATTTGACAGCCGACATGATAAACGAAGGATGAAGTTACGTTGAGGTGATGATAATATAAAATTTGAACGTAGGCTGTGCAGGGATCTGTGTGAGAATTATATTGTTCATTGTCTATTTGTCTGAATCTTTTTTGGGTTAGAATTAATCCGTGTTTCGCTTATGACAAGACAGTCATAAATGAACGCAGGGTTGAAAAGTCAGCTTTTGAGGATCAGTCAGAGGAAAATTCAGTGTGAATAATAAAATGAACAACTTTGTTGGGAATATTCTGCAAAATACGTTTTACGTCTGCTGTTACATCTTGCTATCAGGTACACGCCGATGCACACCTATCTGTGGCGCTGCTATGCTACTTAGGTGCAACTGGTGTCGAAACTTTACTGCTGTTAACTGCATACTGCATCAAATCGTCTTTACCCTATCCACGCTGCACAATCTTAATAGTAGTTGTATAACATTGTTATGGTTACATCACAATCACAAAATGTCCATAAGCTTCCACAAAAACGGATGAGTCAGTAGTGACCAAACCGTTGGAAGATGGTTTATTTTTATGTGCTTTGTAGTAAGAATATTTTGAGGAAACTGGTTGACTATCAACAGCCTACTTGTCTCTGTGTCAAGATGGAATTTGTGGTTGGAACCATTTCGCTTTCTTGTGAATTATTTTCACTTTTTAAAGCTGTTTTCTTTCATGTGAGGCCGGCACAAGTGTATACGGAAAATAGTGTTTGCATGACTAGCACAGAATTTTCAACATAGCAGTACACGTGTGTGATTGAATCTACAGTGGCGTTTAGGTGTCTCCAGTGAATATTAACGCTAGTCCATATTAAATGATATTCACAAGCCTATGTTGGGTTTGATAGGGTTAATCATAGCAACTTAATATTCAAAACAATGAAAAATCACCATGCAAGATAGACATTTATGTTGGTCCCCCTACATTCTCCTTGGACCCGCAGTGCCCCCCCCCCACTTCATTCATGC
>JGI24021J15306_10001564_pt1 | contig 22739 bp, 19 predicted proteins | sample Ectturendosymbi1_FD_15306 | JGI IMG/M metagenome (IMG submission 15306) | reverse complement strand
GAAAAGGACGGGCCGGAGGGCTGCCCTTTTTTGCAGCTCGCCCCGCCTTTTTCCGCATCCCGACGGACCGCCTTTTTTGTGCAGCCCGCCGGCCCACCCTTCTGGCTTGTGTGCACTGTGCAGCAGCCCGCCAGCCCGCCGAAAATTCACCTTTTCCATTTGGAAACACGGCCCTCCAGCCCGCCCGGCTCGCCGGCCCTCCAATTGGTGTTATCCGTTTTCTGCTTGTTGAACTAGTTCCCAAAACCGGTCTTGGTTATTATAACTTAAACTTTTATTGGTATAAATCTAAAAGGCACCATGTCTGGAAAACTAAAAACATCTGTAAAGCTGTTTTTAGAGAAATTGAATGAAATTGGATTTAAGGACAGTCTTGAGTTAAGAAGGGATTTAGATCGTAATGTGAAGGTATGTATATTGTTTTGCGTAATTGTTTTCAAAGTCTGAATAATTAGTTGTTAATACTGTAAGATAGAACTCTTTTGAAAAGCAGCTATTTTTTGTTTTGTGTTTTGCTTGTTCTTTGGATTTGCTTTATTTAAAAAATGGATCATAGCAAGTACTACTCAAGATCATCAACAGGCAACCTTACCATAATTACAGGACATTTTCACTTTATGTCATACAGAGTAAAAAATACTTTGCCTTGCTAATTCTTTTATCATCATCATGTTGGGAAGAAACAACTAAACCAGTGGTTTTCAACCTGGGAGTCGTGACCCCCAGACGGATCACGAACCATTTTTGGAAGGGTCACAAGTACATATTTTATGTAAATAGCTTTATTACATTTGTATTATTTGAGTTTTAAATGGAGGTTGTTGGGTTATAGTGGGTTGCTAATTGCTATAATGCAACGGTGCACAACCTGTAGCCGTACGGCCTTTAATAATGAAATTTGCAACCGTCCACATGTAATTTAAAATATATAAGATCTGGTGGTCGAGCTGGCATATATTGAAGCAAAACAAATGCAAGGCAAGAAAATAGTCGAAACGATGCGTAACAATATGGATGGTGATGTCACAAAGAGTTATAGAATGAGTATGCAATTTGACATCTACCAGATAAAACCTATTCTTTAATTAAATGTATCTCATAAATATAACTCGAACTCATTGGTAGCCGTACTTCATATAAATAAAAATAACTGTCACTGTTATTTTTATTTAAAAATAAAATCCACCATCTGCCAAGTACACCCACCAGCTGCCAAGAATGTCCTCATCATTGCATAAGACACCATCTTGTTCTTTGATGATCTAACAACATTATTATAGAGCAGGGGTGGCCAAACATGTTCTATGTATGAGCCACATATCATAAAAGCCAAGTTACAAAGAGCTGCAACATAAAAATCTAAAAACACTAATTCATTTGCAATCTATGCTCTTATGAAATCATAATTCTTTTTGGAATGACTTGCAATAGTTATACTGCATGGCACACTAGCTATGACAGTGCCATTTTACAAAATTTCTACACTTTGCAAAAGAAATAAAAAATAAAAAACGGACAATTTTTTGGAAAGCTTAAAGAACTGCATGCGGCTCGCGAGCCACAGTTTGGCCACCCCTGTTATACAGCTCCAAAGACCCAGGTTACAAAGAGCCACAACGTTAAAATCTAAAAACACCTTTATTTGCGATCTATACATCTGTGACATAATTCTTTTTGGAACAACTTGCAATTGCAATACTATAGGCTATTGCACACTAGCTACCACAGTACTATTATACAATATTTCCGGCTATGGCACGCCAGCTGCCACTGTACCATTTTACAATATTAAACTTTGCAATAAAAATAAAAAACAAATATATAATTTTTGGTAAGCTCAAAGAGCCACATGCAAAGGTTCGAAGCGCTGCATGCCGCTCATTGCAAGTTTGGCCACCCCTGATAGATCTTTTGTTGCAATCGGAAAGCCTGAGAGTCAAGTGTGCAAAGCTTCACACTGTGGCAGCATCAACAATAGAGATCACATGCCACGATCACTCTATTATTGGTTGTTTGCGCCATGGGTGTTATTCTTCACGCACATGCCGGTCGTTGTAAATCGCACATTCAATGCAACCCAGCAGAGAGGTTGCAACACCGATACTGGATATTTTGCCATGTCCCATGTAATTTTTTCCTTGCCAGTAATTCGAATCTAGTTTTATGTCCAAAATTCTCCTAAGATTTCATTTTCTTTTACAACTTAAAGTCTGCAGACTTCCACACCTCAGCATCCTGTGTCTTCAAAGAAGATTTGGGTTTGTTCTGAAGCAATTATTTGTAGATAATTTTGTTTACTTGCATAGCACCTTTCACCTGTTGGTTCCACCACAGGGCTACTTTTTTGCCACTATTCCCACACCGAGTAATTTTTGTGTGCATACTGAAGTAGTAGATGAAGCTACAGCTGCTTTGAACAGTTGCCACTCCATTTCTGCATCCACTGTGCATTCTGCAAGCTCTTGGAACAAGGACGATACACTTGTTTTCAATGGTTTTTCTTACACCTTTCCTTGCAAAGGCCTTCAACTTCATTTATTTTTATCGTTTGTTGATTGCATGAAATGCGATGAGTTTATTTAATGACAATTGCCTTGGCGGCAGACCAAAGCCTGAATAATGCTTTTTGTTGGGGCGGTTGTGGTGAACGCTCTTGCTCAAAGAAAGCTGCGACAAGTCACTCAGTGGCTGTAGATCAAACACCCAACCTTCTTCTTGGGAGGTGGACACTCTACCACTGAGCTAGTTGCCATGCAGCTTTATTCAATAGGATATCCTAGTCCTGCACGTTTATGTAGGCCCTTTTGATATTTTAATACAGAAGCTGGAGATCATCAGGTGGGGTCAACAGTTTTGCACCCCTTATGACATGAACGTCTAAGAAATCAGTGAGTGATGGTTGACTAAAAGAATATCTTCACCAGGTATACTTGTACGAACCACAGTGTGCTGTTGTAGCAGCACCCTTCTGTTACTTGTGTTAGCATCACCACATTGGTGAATCACACCCTTACGTATCCCACCATCATTCACAACATGTACATTGAAGTCTCCCAAAGCGATTGTAGGCTCGTTAGTTTTAGCCCTTCGCAAGGCAACTAATTTATTCCACAAATTCCAGGTTTAGTTCACTTGAGTTTGTCATGTGAAACTGAATCAAACACAAGGAACAGTCTCACAATATGCATGCCCTTTCTGTCTGTGGTTCCATTGCTAGCTGAGGGCTTACAAGCAAACCCACCCCAGCCTGGGCAAATTTTGTTGGGTCAGTGCCTGAGTACAAGTTCCCACCCATTGTCTAGTTCTACAGTGTTAGATTCATGACCTTTTTTCGAAGAGATGTCAACAACATGCAAGGCATATTGTTTGGCTTCCTCAACCAGTTTGTGCTTTTTCTTGGTGAGTGACGTGATGTTCTGTTTTCTAATTATTATCTTAGGTGAAGATTGCCATTTACCTGTGGCTTTCAAGTCTTCCAGAGTATTCTACGCTGTCGACATTTGCTCCCCAAATGTATAGTGGGTGCAATGTGGGGCCTCCACTTCTGGATAGCTGATACGCGAGAGCATATTATGAATTTTTGGAACAGGAAATTATATTTGGAAATTATACGGAATTGGAAATTATACCGTTGGACAAACTAGTACCATTTGCACAGCAACTTTTGCAATATCAAGGAGCATCAGTGGCGCATCTAGCCTGGAAGAAAGAGGTCTGCTGCGGCAGCTTTTGATATTACTTTTCAACATAATCCACATTTTTTCTTAGACCATAAATCGACCGATGAATTTGAGATGTTGCCAAAGTATCATATTGGCAAAATTCTGTCTATATATACTATATTGGCAATATTTGCTCATAAAAGCCACAATATTTGCTCATAAATGCACGGAGTGTTCAGAAACCCAAGTTGCTACTTCATCTCTGATTAATTAACACAAATTCTCTGTACTGTTCATCATGATGTGCAGCCTTCCAACTGCATCGTATGGCGCAATATTTAGACCACTTCACAATCGTCCCAATAAACCACTCTATGTTGTAACATTTGTTTGCAGGTTTTCGTGGTACAAGCAGATGGCTGCCTGTTAACAAATCAGGGCAGTCTACCTGCTGTGGTGATTGACTATCTTAGTGACTCAGGTTTGTGCAGAATTCCATGTTATATGCTTCTTCATCGCACTGAAGCAATGCCTTTCAACTATGGTTTGTGTTGCGAAATATCAGCATTGGTTATCGGCAGCGAAAAATAAAAGCATCAGTATCGGCCCAAAAAAAACCTTACTGATTGAGCTCTACATAAAACCCAATCAAACTTGGCTGGTAGTGTGGCGCAACTTTAATATTTAGAATAGATAGTGGTGTTGATCTCATCGTCAAAACACACAAGGAAAGATTTCCAAGTTATCATTGCTTTCGGTGGAAGTGCATTTATTACATCACAATCGCTGTTTGTTCCTACGAACATGGTGTTGAAAATATATTTAGCTTGTCGAACACTCAGCAAATGTCAGCCATACAGCAGTGAGAGCTTATCTATACATAATACACTCATAAAATCAATCACTGACAATCAGCTACACCATTGCATCTGTGGAGCGCTGTCTATCAAGATGGCGGTATTATAAATATACTTGCGAAATCACTGCGTAAAAGAATGATAGAGTTGCAAATTGCAATTGTTCTAATGATTTTACATTGTGTAAAAGTGAATTACTCGAAATCAATATAGGACTTCTTGCGCAGCAAACAACATTGTCATTTGCTCATTTTTAAAAAGGCTATTTTCGAAATACAAACGCTTGACGAATATTTTGTTCAGATAATGTGACCACAATTTCTGAGTCTAGAGCTGTCATGCCTTTCAATATGAGAAATTCCTCGTAAAATATAGCTTCACTTGAAATGAACCTGCGTTACTTGGCATGACACTAAGGAAGGCCTGAACTTATTAAATTTTGTGATAACTTAGTAGGTGTAAACGGCAGATAAAATTTAGGCCGAAATTGCAAAACAAAATGATCGTGATTGGAGACTGTGTCCTTTCGCCATGAAGTGAAATATTACAATACAGCTCTGCATGTGCATGGCAGTGTACAAGCTTCTCACAGGTTTCCTTGCTTTGGAGCTGGGGCACTGCCAAAAGAGGAAATTCTGAAACACGAGCGTTCGACGCAATATCAATTTAGAGTGTTCAAAAAAGTGGAATGTTTCATTCCATTGCGCAGGTGATATCTAGACAAGGCAATGACGTTGTTTTTCATTATAGTACTATACAACGTTAGAAGGGAAATGCTGTTGCCTATTTCAAACCAGTCGCATTAGAGACCTGCAGTGACAGTGCTTGATATTTTATCGGCTTTAATACTGAGTACCTGCGATACAAAGGGGCCTGTCATGACAGCCAAACAGATCCCCTGGATACGCCCCTGGGGGAGTACCACAGGAAGGAGTTGCTGTGGGTATATTTGTGTAGATCTTGTATTGAATCTACTGCAAGTGCAGTCATGCGACAATCGCTACACCCGAAAAGGAGTTGGTATGTATTGCCCTATCACTTTTCCTTCTGTGATAGGCAGATGATATTTTTATCCAGATTTTTGTTAAAACCCTTCTTGTTCAGAAGAAGCAAACAGCACCAAAATTGTCTGAAAAAGCAAACAGTATACATGGTTAGTTTTGTTAATTATTCTTTATAGTGTCATCACCATGAAGTGTTTCTGCAAGAATTTTCGACTAAAATTTCTGCAAAAAATATGATGAGCAGAGGTCAACTTTCTGAGTTTGAAAGGTTCTCTCAGGAAAATGATGTTTTGTCACAAGACAAGGTCTCATTGACTTCCTCAAGTCTTAAAACCCGTATATCAGGTACGTGTAAACACTTTGGATTTTTGTATGCCTTTTTATACATTCCAAGCCTGCGTGCTCATGTAGAAGTGAAATGTAATATTTTGTTAAATTTTTAACACAAGTACAGAAGACTATGAATTTTTAACATGATATTGTGAGGAACTGCGGTCTAATTTTGTTTAATCAGCTTGTGTGTATGTTTATTGTTCACTGTCAAGTTGCAGTTTTATCTCAGTTGTGATACAAAGAAGTGTTTTGTGTTCCTAGTGAAATTGGTTTGGCCAGACTATTGCATTGTTACATGAGTTTGTTGAAGCAAAATTAAACAGGCTTGAAATATTCTTCACATGGCTAATGGTGCTATGTCATAAAAGTGTTAATTCAATTCAAGTTTTCTAAGTTCCAGATTTCCAACCCAAATTATTTTATTTGAAAAAAGCACATCCTAACCCTTTAACGACCGCAAAAGCCAATAAATGGGTGTGTACATTTTTGGTTATAACTCGCCAGCTGCTGCAGCTAGAGAGGTGTTCAAACCCTCTACAGATTCAGCAAGTCTAGTAGTACTGAATCAAAAAAAATTTTTCAGTTTTGGGTTCTCTTAGGGGGGCATCACAAGTGGGGATATTTTCGCATTATTATGGCCTACTTTACCCAGCCCTGGACGCCCATCAAATGGGCCCACATTTTGGTCAAAGTATTTTTACGAAACTAGGCTATCTTACAAGTTTTTAGAGCCCTTGATTGGCTTTCTAGCATATCTGGATCAAAAATTATGCCACGAAAACGAGAAAGTAGTCAAAAATCCTGCCCCCTAATAAAGGTAACCAGGGTGGAATAACACCCCTTTTGGATATGGCCATAACTCGCTGTTAGAACACGCTAGAGAGCTGTTCAAACCCTCTAAAGATTCGTGAAGACTAGTAGTTTAGACTGGAAAAAGAAATTTTCAGCTTGAGATCATGGGTTTTTTGTTGTTTACATATTGAGAGGATGTTTATGCAAATTTGTTTAAATTTGGATAATGACGTCACTTCCGGGGAGTTGAACCATCCATCAGATTTGGTTACTCGAAGTTTTTTGGATTCTAGGCTTCAATACCAGTCTTTAGAGGGTTTGATGGACTTTCTAGCATTTCTGGTTCAAACGTTATGGCCAAACTTTCGGATTTTACTTAGGGGGATCCCCTGAAATTACTCAGCCATATCCTCAACAATTTGGGGTCTTTTGGCCCTAACTTCGTCACCAGAAACGCTAGGAAGTCGATCTAGGCCTCTAAAGCTTCATATTCCAGCCTAGAATACAACCAAACTTTGAGCCAAAATTTTTGTCCTTTGTGGAGGTGATGGTCATAATGAAACAACCAAAAAGAAGCCAAACCTACCCTTTTTCTAACCCCACCCACTGAAAACCGCGTCCCCAAATCTAAAATGTTTTTTTTTTCAGTGCAACTAGAAGACTTCAAGAGTCTTTCGAGGGCTCGTATAGCTCGCTAGCATATTCTAGCGACGAGTTATCGCGAGCTACAGTAGCCGCTAGTGGGAGACTCATGCATTTTCTGATTTTGGGGCCAAAATCTTTTTTTTGGGCCATAACTTTGGTTCCAGACATGCTAGAAGGTCAAGCAAGGGCTTTATCGACGCGGGAGATCATCTAGTTTACAAAAAAAGCTTGATCCAAAATTTTGGCCCATTGGATTGGCGTCCAGGGCCCGTCAAAGTTGGTCAAAAAAACAAAAACACCCCAACTTTGCGAGCCCCTCCCAGGCGAACCCCTCACCCAAATTACAAAAATTTTTTTTAATCACACCAAGAAGACTTGCCATATCCGTAGAGGGTTTGAACAACTCTCTAGCTATAGCGGTTGGCGAGTTATAACCAAAAAAGTACGCGCCCATTTATTGGCTCGCACCGTCGTTAAAGGGCTATAGAAACCTACACACAAATTAACAAGGATTATAAAAACATTTCTGTGCATTTCTTTACTTACGAACATTTTCTTGTGATTCAGATTGATATGCATTATAGTGTCTTTAAAAGTATTTTGAGTAGTGCAAAAATGTTGATATTAGCATTCAGTTATTGGCAGTGAAAAAGTAAAAATATTTTCTTGGCCTGAAAAAGTCAAATCTGTTGAGCTTTATTCACACACAGATATATAGTATTGCTACATCATGCACAAGCACATGTGCTTCAATTGTGGTCATGGCATTATATTGGATTTTGCCATCTATGACATTTATAAGGTTTGGGAAAAGTGCCATTATTGTTTTTTAGCAATGTTCTAAGGTTATGCCCTAAATCAAGGATGGCCAACCTGTGGCACATGCGCCATAAGTGGCACATTGAATGCTTGGAAGTGGCACATTCCATCATTTTGATGACAACAAAGTAAGCCATTCCTACTCATTAATTTTAGTGATTCCATTTTTCTTGGATGCTCTTTCTAACAATGCTATGTTTCTTTCAGATCAGTCTGGCTTTACAGTAGTTAAAAATATAAATATGGTTTTCCTCGCTGTGGGAATGTAGTCCATTAACTAGCGTTGTGACATTTTAACAACCCCGACGTAACATGATGATTTTAACGTCTTTGAAGAAATTATTGGCTTTGAGCAGGCCTGCAGAACATACGGCCCGCAAAAGCTTTTCTTGCGGCCTGTGAGAGCCTTTTCAATTGTTGAAAATGTTACAAAAGCGTGACCTCGAATAAGTGATTGTCGTTTCCGAACTTCCTCCATACTGCAACAAAATCTCTACATCGAACTGAATAGACTTTTGCGTCCCACGGCACGTTTATGTTGGTAATTTGGCCCTTTGAGCTTATTTGAGTTGTGCAGGCCTGCCTTTGAGTCCTTCCATTGAAAAACAAGAGTATCATACACATTGGAGAACGTAAAGTCATGTCTAGGAAATCAACAATTAGATTTAAGTAAACGTTTCAGTGTATGCACTGATGGAGCACCGTCAATGATTGGTAAAGCTGCTGGAGCTGGAGCCTTGCTGCAAAGGTTGTTTGGTCATCCTCTCCTAAAATCATTGCATTATTTACCAAAATTATCTGTGTGGAAAAGCTTTGAATTTGCAGCATGTTACGGTACCAGTTGTAAAGTGGGTGAACAAAATTAGAGCAAAAGGATTAAACAGAAAACAATTCAGAGAATATTGTGAACTGCTAGTTGAGGAATGTGGTGATCTCATCCTTTACTGTGAGGTGCGTTGGCTTTCTAGAGGACAAGTTCTAAAACGATTTAGGAAACTGAAACAGATTGTGCATGATTTTGTAGAAGAGAAAGATGAGCTGCCCAAGAAAAGGGCCCTTTTGTGCAATGAGAACTGGTTGTTAGATTTAGGATTTTTAACTAATGTTACCAGGTATGTCAGTTACCTCAATTTGAAACTGCAGGGTAAAGACGAACTTTCCTAGCTTCGTAAATGATATCAGTGCATCAACAATACATTCAAGATAAAGTTAAAACTGTTTATCTCTCAGTTAAAAAAGGGAATTTAAAAGAACAAGGTGAATGTGGTGAGAATGTTGTCAACTTTGCAAAATACATTGAAAAAATCAAATTACTACAAGAGATCTGTGATAGTCATTTTAGTGATTTTTCCGAAGAAGACCGCATGCTCGCATTTATAAACCCATTTGCACTTAACATAACATTCTAAGATGCCTAGTAATATGCAAATGGCACTTATTTTAACTAATAGCAAATTCAGTATTGAAAATGAAATTTGATGAACTTTCCTCATTACCAAGTGCGTCGGAAATAATTGGTTTTTGGCGATCATTACATGTGAACATTTTCCATAAATGTGAAACTTTGCCCAGAGTCATGCTTGTTTCTTCAGAACTAAGTTCAAATGCGAGTATGGTAGTTATTTCTTTCAGGCAAATAATCAAAAACAAAGTGAGGTTGCGACCGTCCGATTCCAACTTGAACTGTCTATTGCATTCAGTCATGAATTTAACTCCTAATATTACTGGCTTGGTGAAAGCAGAGTCAAAAGTCACATTAAAGTCATTTATGTTTATTTTGCCTGTGTATAAAATAATTTTATTTAAACTACTAACCGTGTTCATATATTACAATTGCGACACATGTGGTATTCCAGAAACGGTTGAGCATTTTGTCATGCATTGTAGCAAAAACACAGAAGCATGACACACACCATGATGATCCATCCAACGCCTCGATATCAACTCAGACTGGATAACGTTACTGAAAAATACAATAACAATTCCATTTATTATAGCATTTCTCCAACAAACAGGACGAACACTGTAATAAGGATTCACAAATATGTGCTGTGGCACTACAAAACCAAGCAGTTGAAAGTGCCAATAACCCTAATAATAGTAATAATATTAGTACTTTCTGAAGTAAAATTATCAACTAAAACCAAAGTGCTGTGTGAGATCTTTTCCTCTGCAACTGCTACATCTGTCATCATTATTAAACAAATTTGATAATGGTTGTTTATATGTTTTTTATATAAAATAAAGCATATATCTTTCAAATAAAAATACGTTATTATAACTTCAAAATATGTCCATATAACCACATGTTTTAAAGGACTGAAAAGAAGTGAATGTTTGTGTGGCGCATCTGAATTAAATGTGAACAAGATTGGTGCATGGAATTAAAAGGTTGGCCACCCCTGCCCTAAATTTTATGCAGGTTGTCTTGCATCTTGAATTGAGCATTGCTTGTGATGCCTAGATACACTTCATTGTTGCTTGTATTTTTTTATATTAGTTATTTCCTTCCAAAATAATGGCATATGATAGGTCTAGATAAAGCGGTGGTTCTCAAACTGGAGTCCATGGTCCCTTAAGGATCTACAAAGCAAATTAAAGGGACTGCATCATGATTACTGATATGTTACGAATTATGTTTCATATCCAGCATTGATTGTTCCCTTGGATCACTGCTGTGCAATGCTGCTTTGTGATATTGCAAGTAACAAAGCATTGCTTGCTGCTTTGTTATATCACACACAAAGCATTGCTGAATTTTAATCAAGAAAAATTTTTATTTTATGCAAGCACCATGAGGGAAGCACATGCACAGGCTATGTATATGATATGCGCAACCGAAATGATGTTGAGCAGTGCTAAGCCTGAAAAGTTTGTATCATATATGGATTGTTGATGTTTGTGGTCTTCATATTAGAGATAGACCGATATATCAGGCCGATGTTTGGGTTTCACCGATATACAGTATCAGTATTGGCTAAAACGGCTGATTTTATGAGCCTGGGTATGTGTTGACAAAAGACTGTTATATTCCTCACGCATCCAGACAACTTCTACTAGAAAGCACAACAAACCAAGTCAAGACAATTATCTTGCAGTAACACCAGCAGATGTGTTTTCATAAACAAGCAGACAAGATGAACCCATGGAGCATGCATCAGTTGTCACAGCCGAAACAAAAGCATCATCATTAATCAGATTATCCAAAAATCATAGCAAAATATTGAAATTGCTTCAATTTGAAAAACTTTACCTCATAAAACTTGATTTATAAAGTTTTTGAAAAAAAGGTAAGGCATGGAATGCATTATATTTCTGATAATGAATCAAAAAACAAAGTTTTGGAAATATGGATATCAGCTATTGGTCCGTGAATGGCCGATATATCGGTATCGATATCGGCCCAAAAAATCCATATTGATCGATCTCTTCTTCATATAGAGATCAGGCAATATAATGTGCAGTTCACTGCAATTCCACATTCAGTCAAATGAAGGCCTATGCCATTATTTTCATAGCATAGTCAGTTTATGATGTCACAACCAGTTCGAGACCATTGGCAGATTTTGCCATGTAATCTGTGAAAATATTTTTGGCAAAGATCAGGCTGAGTGTTTTAGTTCATGAATTATATTTTGGCTATGACATTTAGCCTTTGTTTTACAGAATTTGGGGTAACGTTTTCAGTTAAAGGTAATTTAAGGATGTCTCTGCCTCCAAAAAAGAAATTAAGATGTAACAATTATATGCGCAATTTGAGTTTCCTGTGGTAAGTTCTGTTCTGTGCTCCAAATTCTTGGCAAATCTTGCACTAAAGCCCAGCAAGTAACATAAAGACACTTAGAAACAAACTATCCTAATTCAAGAAATGAAGGTGCAGACATCTTAAAATGTGCTAAAAATTTAATGAAATCCAAGCTTCATAGTCAAGAGATTTTTGGAAGATAAATGCAACTGGGTTAAAAACCTAGATTTCAAGAAAATAGCTGCTGCCAAAAAGCCACATAATATTGCAGAACAATTGATCCTTGGCTCAACTGCTAAGTTATCAAGCATGCTGAGAAATTCTATACTTCAGATGCTTAAATATGTCTACATGTTGCAAGACAGCTAGTAGATGAATAATTGAAATGTGTGCAAAGAATTTTTGTACTATGAATAGAAACACCATTTTTTGAAGAACCAAAACCAGGAATGCACAAACAATTGTGTGATGGTGGATATCTCATGTGCCTGTTGTGTTGGGTGACATTCAAATCTGTGAATTCTGTCACTCTTGTGCTGCAAGGAAAATATATCAATGTGATTGGCTGTCATAAAAAAATTAACTGCTTTCAAAATGTGCCTCACACTTGGCATTCCAAGTTAGACAACAAAATCTTTTCTCTATTTCCATATTATATAAACACATATCTTGGCAAAAATAAACTTTGCATGAACGATGATATTCTATCCTTGAAGTCATGGAACAATACATTTCCATTCTTGGTCCTAAAGGGTTTTGATAAGCACTGTCATTTCATCAACAACCTATTTACATCACTATTAGTGATTTAATGAATGGGGTGGAAAATGTATTTTCTGTGAAATATGTTGCAGTGATTTTTGGATTGAAATGGCTTAGTCCTATCCTGATGTCCTAAAGGTGGCACTGAAAGTGATCATTACATTTCCAATAACCTATGAGAGTAAGACAAATTATTCTACACTAATCGCTATCACAAAAAAATTCTAAAATAGGTTGGGGGTGGCAAACGATATGAGAATAGCACTGTCGAAAACAGAACCCAAGATAGAAGATTTGGTGGAAACCAAACAGGTGCTACACCTGTCCTATTGAAATGTACTATAATTACATGCATTAAATATATGGTCAAACAACTTTTTTGATATTGTTTGCTGTCTGTTTAGTAGTGTATCATGAGTCATCAAAATTTTTTCAAGGGAGGCCAATACACAAAATTTTTTAAAAATCTTAAAAACCACTGATTTAAAATTTCTTTAGAGCATTAAGATCATAATAAATGAATAGATCTATGTTTTCAGATGCTGAGGAAGAGCTTGTCTCTCTAACAGAGCAGCTTAATGCTGCCCGACTTTACAAATCATCACTAAAGCAAAAACTTGGGCTATTAGAAGAAGTACATAAAGAAACTTGTCATCATCAAAATTTTTTGCAAGCTGTTCTGGTCTCCTCACGAAGAGATCTTGAGAAACATAAGTCACATGATCAAATGATGGTTGACAAGGTACGTAAGTAAAATATAAGAAATAATTATTAAATGTTTCAAAGATTATATTTCTGTCAATATGGGATATTGTCCACATGCTTAAAATAATAAAGGGTATCAGGAATAGGCATGGTTGTAATATAAAGTTTAAAATACATCATAAATATTAATGCATGAAATATTGCAGCATTAAGTTTAAAATGAATTTGATTTCTAAATATCAGTTCAATTTTTTTCACACTTTAAGAGCCGGGCTACGATATATTCGTACTTTGAAATCGGTCTAAAACCAGCAGTTGTCAGTTGCCTTACCAACGCCATGCCTCCTCCGCCGATTGTGCTAGAGAGCTGTTCAAACCCTCAAACAGATCGGCCAGTCTTCTGGTCTGCACTCGAAAAAAATTTTTTTGGTCAGCGTTGCAGATTTTTTGTGAGTGACGTCATAAGTGAAGTAGTTTTGGGGCCATTTTGGCTCATGTTGCCTGGCCTCGGGCCCAACTGCTAGGCCAAAGTATTTCAAGGAAGATGTTATTGGAAACTAGGCTCGAGTCCGAGTCTTTTGAGCCTTTGATCGACTTTCTAGTGTTTCTGGTTCGAAAGTTATGATCTTAAATAAACAAATTAATTAATTGTGTAATTAACTAATTAGTCAAATATTTTTATGAACTTAGATGATAACTTTTGAACACGAAACCCCAGAAGGTCATCCAAAGTATCAAAAGACTCAGATTGTAGCCTAGTTTCCAATAAAAACTTCAGCGAAATACTACCATTTAACAGTTGGCGCCCAGGGCCTGGTGAAGGTGGCCTAAAAGTCCTCCACTTATGATGTCACTCACAAAAAAATCGCACGCCCCAACCAACTCTAAATTTTGTGTGACTGCCCTATTTTTGATCACTTCTTGCAGGCAACTTGGCATGCTATCAGTGAGTCTGTAGCAATAATCTGGTGAGATCTCCCTTTGAGCCCAACATCTTTGATAGTAGTATGAACAGCTCCAAACCTCAAGCAGTGCTGTTCAGAAACTTTGTATTCGTTATATACCACAAATTTTCTGTGGGATTCTGTTTGGAACAAATGTTGTTTCGATGAAATGAAGCAGCATCATGAATAACGACTTGGCTATTATGAACTCATATGTGGAGTTCAAGCTTATGCATTAGTAGTTTAGCATATTTTTCAACATTTTAGGTAGTTCCTGTTGGCAAAAAGTAAAGTCCAGCTGTTCCCCTGGAGGACATTGCTCCCAAACCATTTGGCTGGGGAGGTGTTTTACAGTTGATGTGGTGTACTTTTTTTTTTATTGTACCTTTTTCAAACTGGCTTCCAAACACAATATTTTTGAACAGAAAGCTGTTTTACTGAAGACTGATGCTAAAAAGTGCATTTTTCCACATCTCTGTGCCCCTGTCAACGTGCATAGTGGTGAAGGCCAAACGTTTCTTTTTAATTGCTTCAGTGAAACACAGTTTGTGCCAGCTTGTGTGATTTGACTCCAAAATGCAGAAACAACCTGTGAAATACTGCATCTGTTTCTGTTAACTTTGCTCAGAGTTTTTCCCTTTTTCCTGAAACTCATTGGAGAGAGACTAACCAACCTACACATCAGGCAATCTTCCCTCCTACTGTAAATCCTCAACCAGACCATTTTCTTATCTTAAAGACCTTTGTTTTGGTATTTCACGAGTGCATTGTGTACAGCTATTTTGCTAACCTAGATTTTCTGTGCCATCTCACATCCTGGCAATTCTAAATTACTTAACACTTTGAGAGCTGTCCTATGATATATTCGTACCTAGATTTCGGCCTAAAACCAGCAGTTTTCAGTTGCCTTACCAACGCCATAGCTCCTCCGCTGATTGCGCTGGAGAGCTGTTCAAGGGCTCAAATGGATCAGCCAGTCTTCTAGTCTACACTCAAAAAATTTTTTTTTGGTTGGGGGTTGCAGATTTTTTGTGAGTGAACACTGGCACTGTATTACAAGACTTGCCGTGTCTTTTGAGCTTTTGACCAGGTCGATAGTGCTTACCGGACCGGAGAAATTCCCACGCAGAGCCAAGTGTGTTTTGATGTTTTTTCTCAAATCCCCAATTTTGGCCGGACGCCAAAGTGTTAAGCTTATAATGTGAGCCTGTTTTTCTGCACTGAGATATTTAAAAAATCAAGGCATCCAGTTGTGAAAGCACCTCTCAATTTTTAAGGGCTATTTGTTGTCTCATAACTAGGGCAACCAAAAGTCAATAAAGTCAAAATTTTTTCGCCTCTTTCAAAACGTATAAAACGTCCACAAACCCAATTTCAAGCTGTACCATGAGCGATTCCAAAGTTATTAGGTCAAACAAAAGTCAAAATTTATCATCAGGTCAAATTACCGTTAGGTCAAAATTTCTTGCAGCACAGACTTTTTTCTCTTTATCGAAATTTTATTAAAGCTACAACAACAGATAATAATACGCTTTTGCAAGTTTAGTTGAAATTTTGGCATAATACTGGATTTTTTGCGACTTCTGACATAATAATGTTGTTTTGCCTGCTATTGGACCAATTAAAGTATGCTAGGCATGGTAGTACGTGATGCTGAAGTTATAACAATCTAAAACCTTCTCAGTGACTTCAGGAGATTTATTGACACTCGATATTTCTCTTGTGCGTTTGGATTGATTTTTGTCTATGGTTTGTTAACTCTAGTTTCGTTGGGTCTTTGACATTTTTGATATTTGTTTCATTTCAACAGAAAAAAGATATTTAACCTATCACTTTGATGCTTTGTATTCGGCGTTTCAATTGCAATGGCAGGAAATTGATAGGTCAAAATAAAGTCAAAATTTTTCATTTTCAATTGTAAAGTCAAAATTTTAAGTTTTTAGGTCAAAAAATTGGTTGCCCTACTCATAAGACTTAATTATGTTACTGGGTTGCAGAAGAATTGCTTTTTGCCAGTGCTCTTTCATTACCTTTTCTGTAAATTGATGACAACCAGACAATTTTAGGCAAAATCAGATATATAAAATCAATGGTGCCAAAATAGATTTCAAGGTCTCCTTAAACTTTTATCTCAGGCTATGGATTTATAATTGCTTTTAATTTGTGCAACAGCTAGTTTGCTGTTTGTTGTGATGATTGACATGTGTCCACTATAGATCCTCTTATAATGAGACAATTTGTTTAATTCCTTTCTCTGATTGCTTTTGCAGTTTGTTGAGGAAGTGACCAACACCACTCAGAACCTATCTAGTCTTTTAGCGGGATATGAGGTCAGTATGAGTTTTTTTGTTGCAAGCCCTTTTGCTTGTAACTCTTTAAGTTGTTGACCTAAACACCACTTAAATCTTCAGGAGAGTGAATCGCGACCAGACCTATTGTTAAGACTGGACTTGGATTCATATTTTTTGGCTGAAAACGACTTTTTCACACAACTGAAGAGATATACAAAATCCCAGTTCATTGAGGTATGAATCCAGCTTACTTGATTTTCCCAACACTTGCATGCTGGTAACTTCTGAGGTTTACTTTAATATCCACCAGGCTTCTATTTGGATGGATGAAACACTGGACCAGTCACTCCAGCTTCTCAACCTTACAGACACACAGCTTTTTGAAGATGAACCTGAAGAAGTGAAAAATAAGATCACTTTTGACCTCAAGTGTGCTGCATATAGGTGGCTAATGAGTTTGAAACTGTACAAGAATTAATAAGTATCAATATTTAACAATATTCTCTGTATTTTGTGCATGCTTTACAAAAGCATTTTTAGTAAGTTCGGATTTCTGTGCGTGCTATCAGGTGTACATTTATTTGCTGCTTTATGACGCTCAGTCATAAATGATGATGTTCTTATGATTTATGATGGTGTTCTTATGATATATTATCGAAAGTCAATTTCTTCAACGAGTATATTACACCAGCTACTGACCTCCCGAGGGCAAACCTTACAGTATAAAGGAAACAGTTACTAAAAGTCTGTTGTTCTGATCATAAGGTTAAATACAGTTAATGCATTTGCATGATTAATAGAAACAAAGCGCGTTGTAAGCAAGTTCAAGCCTGCCCCGGTAGTTAGTACGTTCTCTTCTGTCTCCCTTGTGTTTGGGGATGGTCACCTCAGTTTGTCATTCGTTCGATGCCCTTCCAGAACACCAGGCCACTTGAGCCACGCAAGTAAGCCCAAGAACTCCTTGATTCGAGGATTTGAGCATTTCAGATCGGATTTCATCGCAACCTGCAGCCTTCGGTGTAATGATATCTAGGGAGACTTCGGCTGCAGTGGTGGCATTTTACTCCCTCCAAGGATGTCATTATCATTGCTAAATAAGACATCATTTTGATATTTGATGGATCTTGCAGTATGAGATCTTTTGTCGCGGAGACGCCGGTCTGTTCTTCGTTTGAAACATCGCAGCCTTGTGTTGTGGAAATTAACTCATGGTGAAGCCCCGGCTTTCCGTCAATGGCATTTTCAAATGAAGAAACTACGAAGTGTGAAATATTATTGCATTACTTGCTTTGCAGCTACTCTCGCCGGAAGCAGATGCTGCTGAAAGCCAAAGTCTCCCTCGCCAGCGCTACTGCCAGAGTCAAGCTTCTGGACAACCGGCTAAAATTTTACGGATCATCCAGTGGTTTATATTCTCCACAGCAATGGTATTCTTCAGTTGGTTAGCTTTCTTAGTTTCTTCAACAGCTAAGTAACATTTTCCTGCAAGTCCTCCGCTGACCACACTTCAGTTTGGCCTTTGTTGAGTATTCGTTTGAGCGTAGCTTGAATTTTCATCATCTGGAGGCGGATCTTTGTAGAAGACTTTCACTCGAAACGCTCTGATTGCCAGGTTTATTGGTTGACTGTTGTTTTCGGGTCTTGTTTACTTGAAACCCAGCCCAACGGCGCCATTCACGTATTTGACAACCTTGGCAGGTTGTCTTCTTCCAAGGCATGTTTTTGTATCGAAAAGGGTATTATACTTATTATTTAATCCAGTTAGTTTGGAGCTTGTGGACGATTTGGTGCTGCCAGCATCTTTTCAACAGGGCCTCCCACATGTAGTTCATCGGTTTTCTGCTCCGTGCGACCAAGCGGGTATGAAAATCAGCACTGGACAGATTGCTGTTTTTTTAGCTGAGGCATATCGGTCATTTGTCCCACGATACTATTAAAACCCGCCATGATAGCATTCACTAGTATGTCGAGTCCTAGGGCTGCTGCCCCTGCAACCCTCCCCAGAGGAAAAGTGGGCACGAAAATGAATGAATGTATAGTTGAACTCTGGTATTATCAACACTTAACGGACATATTGAGGTATATTGGTTATTATTATTCATATTTTATTTGATTTTCGGGGAAATAACGTAATTTTTGTGATGCCATACACACGTATATATGTACAGTACATACTTTTTTTTGTCATCGCTTACTCTACTTTTTGTTTCGAGTGTTTTCTCGTTGGTGGTAAATAAGACCTCTGCTTGGGAGTCTCGGAAATACATCTGTCTTGCGTGTTAGACGGAAATCTAAGATTCATGATTCTTTCCTATACAGGAGCTTAGAAAACTTGCGTCGTGGCATCGAGGCCGTGCAAAAGCAAACGAATCAATTAAGGAGCGAACATCTTCCGCACCTTATTTCAAGGAGTTTGCCGCTGCAACAAACGCACATGCTCACTGGAGACTGCTACAAAAAGCTTGCCAAGCGAAAGTATTACTCGAAGATGCAAAAAAAGGTGTCGTTTTCGCAAGCCTCTTCGTGCTTGGCACCTCGTAGCCATTTACAGCAAATAGCTTATTTTTATTTCTTTTCCTACGCAGCTGATATCGTTCCTCACGAAGCAGTGCTCACGTCTTAGCTTGCTGTGGATGCTTTTGGAGATCGAGCACACGAAAAGCCAAGTTACTGCTCGAATGGCTGACAAAGTTTGTGCACATGTTTCGCTCTTCAGTGACTCTGCGCGCGCCCAGGCTCGAGTTCTGCAAGCGCACGCGACGATTGGAGACAAAGACCCGAAAGCAGTGATCGCCAATCGCGATTATGTTTTGCTGGCAATCCATGAGATACTAGGTTAGTAAGATGATACTGAGTGGAGTTTTTCTTCACGATCGCAGCATTTTTTAAGTATTTTGCGTCAAAAGCCCGTTGCTGGCAAAAGTTTTTAAACTGCTTTGCACTTGGTTTTCTTTTTGAATGAAAAAGCTTGTTTACTTTTGTATCTGACGTCCACGTTGGCGTAGGTTAACAACTCTGTATAGACGGGAATGATTGAACTCTACGTAACAGAAGTGCACCTGAAGCCATTCCCGTATTTGATAACTGGGCGGTATATTGAACATGAAGTTGGTCGACGTAGTTCAAGACAGCTTTGCTCCGAAGCAGATCAGGGACACTCAGGGTTGCCAGATGAAAATTTCAATAAAAAGCCAAATGGTGCTAAAAAGAGGTCAGAAAAAGGCTCGACTGATTGTTTAACGCAATGTTTTCCAAAGTGGGGTAAAGTACACCCTGGGGCTAATATGCGATTCTTCGAGGGTAACGCGTAACCAAAACCACAATGTTGTTCTGGATTGTTCTTTTTACGACGACACCTTAATTTGCGTAACGGTTCGAACAAGTTTGGGAACCCCTGAGGTATAAAAAGCGAGAAAAAAGACAAACTATAATTGAGGTATTGTCATTCCTTTGTCACAAAGAAACACTTAAATTACAAGAATGTCATAAGAAATTTTCTTCGAAATTCAGATTAAGTCTTGCTTGGCATCGTACTGGAGCTCATTACTGATGCTTCTCTGACTTTTGTGAGATTGCACAGTTTGGGTGCAGTGTGCCGCAGTTTCCATACTGGTCCATCGGCAGCTTTCTGCACCCATGCGAAAGTCATCTCCCATCCACTCATGCACTCACGATCAGAATCATAAGAGCACTTCCTCGACGCCATTGTCGCATTTCTATCGCCGAGCCTACTTTGAGCTTACAACACAATACACGCTACGCAGTGCAGTAGTGCACACAATTCCTGTGGTTACGCAAAAACTTTATTTCGAAACTCGCATCTCTCAAATATTACTAACATCAGAACGCGAGCGTCGGTCTAATTTAGAATTTATCACAAAAATTTTGCATATATGCTGTCAAAACAGATGGAATAGTAGGCCTACTATTTTCCTTCAGAGGAACCTATTTCAGCCTAAAAAAGCCAAACGAATTTTTTATGCCAACCAACTTGAAACGAGGCCAGATTTATGAAATTTGGCCTCAAAAGGCCAATCTGGCAATCCTGGGGACACTTGGACATACTGTCCGGACGAAAACCACAACGACGCCTTGTTTTTTCGGTAAATGTTGCAGTATAAACCAGAAATAGGTTGTCACTTACCGGCAAAACCACAAAACCGAACAAAGTTTCTTCGAATTTTTACTGAGTTCTTCAGGCGCTTTATGCGGTGCAGGGTCCGTTAAACTCAATGCGCTCCGTTCAGGCGGCAGCTCGTGCTGCTGTGGATCAAACTACTGCGATTAATGAACAGTGATTGCGTGTCCAAGAACGAAACCTGTGAGGTGCGAGTTGTCAGCATGCAAGACGTAATTTGAAGAACGTTTGTGGAACAGGACAGTAGCCACAACTTCTCATGATGCAGGTCTGATTGCTATCCCGTAACACACCACGTTTCACGATCGTTGTATTTTTTCGTGACATCATGCACTTGCAAGGTATTCTAGCGCTCTGTAGACTAAGGTTTTGCAGCAACCGTAGTTTAATCTGATGAAGCACTGCGAAACTTTGCGACATCTCATGAAGCTAAATGCTGCACTTTAGCTCATCGCAGTTAGTGTTAAGTGTTAGAAAAGTTGTTGCAGGAAAAGCTTGGTTGGACAGGCGCCAGTGGTTAAGTCTGCAGGACAAGACCGACTCATTTCTGCGTTTGTGCAGTTTGAGCGCAATTATTTTTCCGAAGTTTCGCTGGTGTGCGGTTGGACGCTTTCGACTTACGCGATGCAGGAGCAGATAAAGCTTTTGTCTCTCGCGTTTTTCCAATGTGGTCTCACAGTACAAAGGAGAATTGGAAAGTGTGCAGTCGTTGTTTTGATATTTTTTATTGAAAGTTTAACTGGTTTTGCTTGTGTAAATTCAACCTTCAGCAAAACCAAAATTTTGCTCATAGGCCCTGTTTTTGGATTCCGAAAGACATGTTGAGCATTCCCCTGAAAACTTCATGTGAAAGATTTTAGATGGTGGGTTGCATCCTCGTGTGAAGCAATCCTTCTTTCCATCGAAATTTTGTACAACATGTAGTCGTCCATACGCTCCTCACAAAAATTCGGCTTAAAAGTTTCATATCACCAAACGAAACCCAGAAGTGTGAGTCGAACGATACATTTATGGTTCTTTCTGCGGTCACAGCTGTTGTGGGTGTGTTTGTCGATGTTCAGTTGACAATAATTGTAAGTTTTCTTGCAGTGCCAAGTTCACCACGGCGTTCCATTCTCCACACGTTCGAATCGGTGGAAAAGGCATCTAATAAATTGAACGAAAACGTCAAAGTTTGGGAAAATGAAAATGGCCAAGATCGTCGTGAGAAGTATCCTGAGTTGTATGCCTTGTAAGCATGTGTTTGCACCCATACTTCTAGTTAATATCGCAGGCCTTGAAAAATGACTGCTGCACAAGACAACCACGATTATAGTCAGAAATAAATGTGTTGGCGCAACAACCAGCCGCTCAAAAGAACGTGATAAGCCACAAGATTATCCAAAATGCCGTCTTTTGTTTTAAAAAATATTTAATGTTGTTTATAAAAAAAACAAAAACGATGTGGATTAACTTTGCTCCTGGGCGTTTTTTTAAACAAAAGGATATGTACAACATGCGTCTAATGGTGAGTAAAACCAACTTTTTGTGCGCATGAAGACCATGTCTGTTATTTACCATGTTTCTTTACATTGTTTAACCCGTATTAGCTATTGACGAAGCAATTTTAGTGACTCAAGTAAACAACTTGAACCAAGTAAGGCAGCATTCTCGAAACGGAGAGACGTGATCCCGTGCACGCGATTTCCTCGTCGAGAGAGATGACTTTGGTCATTATAAAACAAACCCACTACTATTTTTAAAAATCGTTTCCCGGAAAGGTTTTCTATCCGTTCCAAAGTCAGTAAATGTCGGGAAACGGCTGCATACTTACCATCAATGTTCAGTTATCAAACGCGTGTCAGCAGTGCCGTGTGAAAGGCTGTTGGCCCCCCAAAAAATCCAGATGGGGCCCTTTAATATCAGCAAGCATTTAGGCAGATGCGTACTTTTTCCAGCCTGTTGCAAATTAGCCCCCTGATAGCCAGTCTCAATGTAATCAACTTGGTGCTTTCACCAAAAGCTGATAGGTGGAAGCAGTGCGTAGAACTAACTGCTTCCCA
>JGI24021J15306_10001563_pt1 | contig 22742 bp, 16 predicted proteins | sample Ectturendosymbi1_FD_15306 | JGI IMG/M metagenome (IMG submission 15306) | reverse complement strand
CAATTTTGCAGCAGCTAAAACCGTCAACTCTCTACATGATGTTCCAACTCACACTAATTTTTTATCCACATCACACTGGCATGCGTTCAGAAATGCTTTACTCTAACAGGTCATTTGAAATCTGCCAAGAACGAATGCTTGTGAAGCAACGTCAAAAACATGGCTGAAGCAGTTACTTGCTGCCGAAAAAAATATTTCTGCTCAAGCAAAAATCATCAAATCTCTCCAAGATATGTTCTAACTCTGTAAAAAAAGTTGTGAAGTAATTATTTATGTACTCTGCATTGGCATGCATTCACAAATGCTTTACACTAACGGGTCATTTGAAATCTCCCAAGAGTGAATGTTTGTGAAGCAGTGTCGAAAAGACAGCTGAACCAGTTACTTGCTGCCGAAAAAATATTTATGCTCAAGCAAAAATCGTCAATTCTCTACAAGATATGTTCTAACTCTGTAAAAAAGTTGTGGAGTAATTTATGCACTCTGCATTGGCATGCGTTCACAAAAGCTTTACACTAACGGGTCATTTGAAATCTGCCAAGAGCAAATGTTTGTGAAGCAGCGCGCATTGCCAAGTGCGAATGTTTGCGAAGCAGGGCTAATTTCCAAGTGCGAATGTTTGTGAAGCAGCCGAACAGGCAGCTCCAGCAGTTACTTGATGTTGAAAATAAAACAATTTTGCAGCAGCTAAAACCGTCAACTCTCTACATGATGTTCCAACTCACACTAATTTTTCATCCACATCACACTGGCATGCGCTCACAAATGCTTTACACTAACCGGTCATTTGAAATCTCCCAAGAATGAATGTTTGTGAAGCAGCATCGAAAACATGGCTGAAGCAGTTACTTGCTGCCAAAAAAATATTTATGCTCAAGCAAAAATCATCAAATCTCTACATGATAGGTTTTACAGTAAGAAAATTTCTGAGTTATTGTTTATCCACGTTACATTAGAAACCGCTCCCAATGAAATGCAATGTGACGAGACAATCAGCCACATGGTTACAGCAGGCTGATCTTATTTCTGCACTCTGCAAAACGCGTGCGTGACTTCAGGCAAAACCACTATGACTGCAGGCAAAATATACCATGGTTGCTTTGGAATGCTCTCCTGACCACACCATACGTCAGCGAACATTATAAATATATGTTTCAGGTTGCTAGAGACTTGTACCAAATGTTCATATTTTATATAGGAAACCATACGGCCTGGCGCTCAATGGTTGGCATTTGAAGTGAAGTACGAGTATATCATACGCCGGCCACAAATATACCGTGGGGCGGCGGTCTGCAGTTGGTCAAGTTTCCAGACAACCGGCGCTTGATATATTAAAAGTAAAATTTATGAACATGCGTCTCTGAGATTCAGATAATTATCAGCAACATAATGCAATTCCCATCAACAAACATGTATCTCTGAGGTTCTATTGACTGGCACAATGACCCAAAAGTACGCCTAAATCATACCGTTGTTGGTCATGTACATCGGGTAGTATATAAATTTTGCCAAACACACAACAACTTGCCTCAATGGACCTAACAATTTCCTTGGTGATATCTTGGGAGTGAACTTTATCCAACTATATTAATATCACAAAATTTTGGGGGGACAAACGTTCTTGCATCCCTCTATGTCCAAAATTTGGGGAGGACATGAGATGATCGACTGACATGGCTTTTTTAAGGCCGATACCGATATATCGGCCATTCATGGGCTGATAGCCGATACTGACAACCAATTTTTTCAAATCTTGTTTTCTGCTTCATTATCAAAACAATGTATTCTATGCCTTACCTTTTTTCCGAATCTTAAATCAAGCTAAAAATTTTTAAATTGTAGTAATTTCAATATTTTGCTATGATTTTTAATTGATATGATTAACTAGTTAGAATAGTAGGCCTATACACTGTCTGCAATGAATGAACACAGTGCCATGAATGAAAAAAGAATGTTAAAAATAACAAATGAATAAGAACAGAACACTGAATGGAAGAGAACTGCTTACAGTGCTTACAACAAAAAAAGCAAAAACAGTGCTTGAAAGTTGAAAGATAGAAATACGAAATGGAGTAAAGTTCAGGAGGATAAATTAGTACAATACTGTATTCAATGAAACCATTGCCAAAATGAAAATTTTCCAAAACAGCAGTAACTTTTTGGTCTATGATTGTATGTTTGTTAATAGTTACTCCTTACTGTACGACATAACTTTTGTAAAATTTTGTTTTTGCATATATTTCACAAACCAGAGTCTTCTGCAACTCAGTGGTTTTTCAATTTGTAAAGTCATTCCAAATCTTAAAGAATCAAGTTGGGAATTTTGATGTAATGTACCATTAAATAACTGCATGTCCTTAAAAAAAGCGAACTAGTTGTATTAGTTACTGCAACTGAAGTACTGGCATTGGTATATGAAATGAAACACCTCAACTGATTTGTCAATGCTTAGTAATGCCATCTTAGCAGTTCAAGATTGTCATGCAGAAAGCAAAGTTTTTCCACATTTTCACCAAGTAACCTGCAGAAAGTTAGCTGGTCATCTACAACCTAGCCTAAACAAAAGCAGCACTAGGCTATAACCGATTACCACCTGTCTGACAGAAGTAAATGTGTTCCCAAACATCCACATGTGCGAATTACACATCCCATGAATGTGCAATAATGTCACGGCAGTCCTGATTCAATCATAAACGCTGTGCTTTTAGCTGTTAAACCAAGAACAGGATATTTTAGCTTGCGTACAGTGTAAACCAGTGCTCTTATAGCCTGATACATCAAATTAAGAGAAGTAGAATCCTGTTAAGATGTTACATGCAATTGCTTCACAGTTTGGAAAACCAGAATTAACACAAATGCAACACGAAGAAAGTGGCTGTGAGAAAGTATTATTGCCGCTTTTATAAACCAACAAGGGAAGTAGGCTACACAGCATTTCAGGAATTTACTAACAGAACCAGACAGGTAAAAATTGTGACTGTTTTTTTGTGAAGAAAAAACAAAGTAGGTCTATGTGTGTACCACCCTGAAGGCCTTCCCGTACCACTACTGGCACGCGTACCACAGTTTGGGAACCACTGATAAACTTTGACAGTAGAGATGGCATGGTGCCAATTGGTTACGTGTGGATACAGCTGATGAAATTCATGCATGCTCTACTTAGACAGCATCCCGAAAATGGCCACTTGCTGTACTGTTCAAGTAGTTGGGGGGCACTGGATGCATACACCATTTGCAAGTAACAACTAAAAAGGGATTTTATCATCAAACTGGCAGAAAAGCTGTTCTCAGCAGACGTAAACTGTAAGGCACGTAAAGTCCCCCATGCATTGCATCTAAAATGCATTCAGGATGGAGCTGTTCAGGACCTGTCACTCCATAAAAGAATCAAATTCTGAATTTTCCAGTCAAACAAATCCAGAATGAAATGTTGCCACTGTTCAAATTTGTGTGTGGAACTTGTTCTGGCAATGTGTGCAAAAGTTGTTTCGAAATGTAATTGAATAGCTCAACATCTCAGTTTAGGGGGATTGACCTATATGGTAGTTCAATGTTATTCCATTGTTAAACACTGTTTATGAATAAATTTGTTGTTAACTTGGTGGTTTGCTCAAGACACAAAAATAATAGAAGTCAAAGCGTTTGAGGTTCCAAGCTACAAACCTTTTTCTTAAATTTTGAAAAGAAAATTGCAAAAGGATCAATTGACCCGTTTAGTAGTCAAAGGGTTAAATTTCATATCGTTATATCGTGTAGGTAACATCCATTGAACTGGGTACATAACCTTTTAGCATTGTCATTTCACCATGGGAATACACTTCTGCCATGTTTTAATGTGACCTTCTGCTATGTTCTAAACACTAACTATAACTTGGCCTTGACAGCATTGAAGTTGTGCATGGTGAAATGACAGTGCTAAGTAGACTTGCTTTGAATTTGATTGGTACTGTTCACATACACTAACTTCAATTTGTTATTACTCGAGACAAAAACTAATTACATATTTCATATTTTGATATGTTGTAGGTAACATAAAGGGCTGCAATATCCAATGCTCATCAGTATTTTATAATTTGATCCATGGGGTCAATTTCAAGGTCAGAATATAGGTCAAAAGGGCATCACCCCAAAATTTTTTGAATTCCTGGGTTTCTCCTCTTTTCAAAGATACCTGTTTTTTTCAGATTGGACCACTAGTTCAAGAGATATGGTTTTGACTTTGGGCGCCCCCCTTATTTTCTCAAAATTTCTCGGAAACTGATCATCCAACCAATGAAAAATTTCAGATTTGAGGGTTTAGAGTTGGGGGTCAGAACTAACATGTATGCCAAAATTCATTAAATTATGAAAGGGTAGGATCACCCATTGGGTGACGTGATATGGAATGACCTGACCAGCAATCAATGGAAATCATGGTACACAGCAAGAATTCTGTTCAAACAAAAGTTTTAAAAAGATACCATTTCAACAGGAATTCCCAACTTAGGAGTGTGATGTAATAAATAATCCAATTGAACTTCAGGAGTCTGAGACAGACAAAAAATATCTGACATCAATTCTGACTCCTAGTGTTGTTAGGAATCTGACTCCACCCAAAAACCTTCGGACTCTGACACTGACTCCACAACCCTGGTTGTCAATTGGAACACATTTTGACTTAAGTGATCAGCCAAAGAAAGATGGTACTAATTATATTCAGTGAAACTGCTGTTAAAGCTTGGGTGCGATCCTACAAATCAGTGCACTTTTGTGCACAGTGATGAATCTCGCATGCAAAAGGGGTCTGTCATGGAAGGACAGCTTTTGATAATGATTTTTCAGAATAAAACCTGAATTTCTACAAATATTCTAAGGCCAATCAAATTTGGGAAGTAGCCCAGTACAACTGGCTGTTGAGCTAGTGGTACACATTGTAAAATGAAAAAAAACACTTGTAGTGCGTTTATTGCTGCCTGTGGGCAAAATGAGACACACTTGATGAATATGGCATAAAAGATTTGTGCATGGTTCTGTCTGAAGTTGAGTGATGAAACGGCATGTTTCTGCTAATAACATGTTTTCAGGATTTTGGATATTGATAAGCATAGTCTGCGAAGCTGACAGAAAAAAAGCTTCATAAAGCAAGAAATGCTTCAGGACCCCAAGCAAAGGTAAATTGTCTCTTTTCTATCCATGTACCATAGGGTAGTGTTTCTCACCAGATGAATGGTTCACTGCACGCTGAATGAACTTTTTGCAATGCTGAATGAAAGAAAAGGGGTGGATGAGGGGTTAAATGAAATTTCTGTTCCTACCATATTTTTCAGACCATAAAGTGCAGCTAAAATACCTAAATTTTCTCAAATTGAAAGTGTGCCTTGTAATGAGCTGCGCCTGATGTATTAATCTGGTTGTGCTTTCTCATCTGGAGCCAATTGAATGTGTTAAAGGGTGGTATTTATTTCATTGCTAGTTAGAATTTTTTTTGTACACAGACCATCTTGTTACATAATAAACCAATAGCAATGAGCAGCGTTTGTGGTTCCGAGAACAGCTAGCACATACCACAGATTGTAATACTGACTACATTGACCACACTGAATCAAACACATGCACAATCTTTTATTTTATTCCATTCGTGTCTAGCAGATTAGGCATGTGGGACACATTAAACTCCCCTGTATGTTATATCTGAGTTTTGCTTCATTTATTGCGCTTTATAATCCAGTGTGCCTTACGTATGAAAAAACAACAGCTACCATTCAATTCTTGATAATGCGCCTTATGGTCCGAAAAATACAGTAATTTTTTGTATCCTTGAACATGCATTTGTCTTGTTTTTTTCTAACTTCAAATCTACAGCAATCATCATGTTCTGCAATTAACTGCGTCTATGATGAAATAGGGACAGTTTTGACAGGGAGATGCCATGTTTTACTGACTTTGAGTGATAGAACATCTGCTGTGCTCTGCATGAGTGGGAGCAATGAACAATTGATGTGCTATAATTATTGTCACATCAGCTAAACATCCACAATAATGTGCATGAGAATATAGCAATCGATCGAAGGGTGAGCAAAACCTAAAAAGATTAAGATGCACTGCAATAGGGGCATTTTGACATACACAAAATGCTATTTTAAGGATATGTGTTGTTCCACCAGTTTTATTTGTTTGTGGTGTTTAGCATTGACAAAATAAAAATGATGTTGCTTTACTTTGGTTTAGCATATTGGTTTTCTGTTTGGTGTCAAATATCTTGTTTGTATTGCTATTAGCAGTTTTTATAGTTTGGGAATACACCCCTATTGACGTTTTACACTGTTGTAGACTTGTCTCTTGGTTGATTTGTTTGGATAGGTTTTTCAAATTTCTTTTTCATATTAACGTTCCTTGTTAACACATTNGGAGCTGGTGTATGATATACTCGTACTTTGAAATCATGCATTTGCCATTATTTTTATGCCACTTTGNTACTCTGTAATGTGCCAGGTGGATGCTCTAGAGAGCAGTACAAATCCCCAAAAGATGCGAATCTTATAGTTCATTAAAAGAAATTGGAAAGTTTTGTTTTTTGTGGGTGACATTATAAGTGGGATACTTTTAGGCATTTTTGGCCCAGGTTATGGAGCCTTGGCCACCAACAGCACAAGCCAATTTTTTGCTTAAGCTTTTATTGGAAACTAAGCTATAATTACTACGTTTATGTGGTTGGTTGTGTGTTGTTTCGTTAACATAATGGATAAAGAGTGGTCTGGTTCTGAACATGATTTGCTGAGTCAGCGCCCTGAACGAGCCAATGCATTCACCACCTTGACAGGAAGACGTCTCATGATGTGCAAATGGTCTTGTTCGTGTGGTGCTAGGCTAGCATTCAATGCCAGTCTCCAGATAAGATATGCCTGCACCAATCCAACTGTTAGTGTGTTGAGTTCAGTTTTACAAATAGGCCTACCAACATAATTACTATGCTGTCAACAAGGCATGTCAGCAAGGATAGGCTGTTTTGCAATAGATAGCAGTTTGGACTTTGGTTTGGCAGTGTTATGATTTCTTATTTGAAGACAAGAATCTTAACCCAATGTTCAGAAATCACCCCTGCTAAAAACTGTTTGCTTCGATCCACATTTTACATGTAATTGAAGAAAATTGAGTGCAATAATTCTCTGCCATCAGTGGTGATAGAAGTAGAAGATACTATGGTTACTGAAGTATACTTTTTGAAGTAGGCTATCTTCCAGTTTTAGATATCCCTAATGTCTAGAAATCACACATTACTGTGTAGATGCTCATCCATAACAAAGCTGAAAGCTGTGCACAACATGTGATAAGAGACTCTGTTTAAATACAAATATAAATGTATGTTTTAAATAGGGTACTGATCAGCTGGGAGTGGATTAGCAGTGTTAGGAATAAGTAAGAACACTTGTGTGTTGCACTAATCTCCATAAAGCAGGCTTGCAAAAATTCTGGCATCAGTGGTGCGTAGTAGTGAAAGCTACGTAATTATTTCACTAGCTCCTTGAAAAAAATGTCACAGGATATATTAATTGAATAAATGCTGAATGTTTTGTATTCATCATGTGACATTAGGCTATTTCTTTAATTATCAGTGTTAACACTTTGTGGTCTGGGTTAATTCAAGCGGTTCGCAAAAAAAAACAGCTGTATCGCTTGTGGCTTTGCACGTGAATGTCTCAGCTCCTGTACGGGTTGCAGACCTGGTCGAAGTGTCAAAAGACGTGGCAAGTCTTATAGTTTGCACTCAAAAAAATTTTTGGTTGGGGTGTGGGTTTTTTGTGAGTGACGTCATAAGTGGAGGACTTTTTGGCCACCCTGGCCAACTTCACCTGGCCTTGGGGCGCCAACCATTAGATGGTAGTATTTTGCTGAAGTTATTATTGGAAACGAGGCTACAATCCGAATCTTTTGATACTTTGGATGACCTGCTGGGGTTTCGGGTTCAAAAGTTATGATTTAAGTTAGTAAAAATTGACTAATTAGATAATTAATTAATTTGTTTATTTAAGATCATAACTTTTGAACCAGAAACGCTAGAAAGTCGATGAAAGACTCAAAAGACTCAGACTCGAGCCTAGTTTCCAATTAATACTTCATCGAAATACTTTGGCCTAGCGGTTGGGCCTTAGGCCAGGCAACATGAGCCAAAATGGCCCAAAAACTACTTCACTTATGAAGTCAGTCACAAAACATCCGCAACCCCCAACCAAAATTTGTTTTCTGAGTGCAATCTACAAGTCTGTCCGATCTGTTTGAGCCCTTGAACAGCTCTCTAGCGCAATCAGCGGAGGAGCTATGGCGTTGGTAAGGCGACTGAGAACTGCTGATTTTAGGCCGATTTCAAAATACGAATATATCGTACCCTGGCTCTCAAAGTGTTAACACCTTGACGGCCGGTCTACAAATATATCATACCACTCTACCAACCTGGTCAAAAACGTCTCAGCAGGAATGCGATGACTTGACAGGCAGTTAACAGTGCTGCTGCAACACTCCCCACAGATTTTCTTGCAGTTAACAGAGCAAGTATAGACATCCTTAGCCTGCTCAAGTTTGGTCTGTAGTACTTTTACAGTCATGATGAAAAATCTGTGTATCCTCCAGCTTCAGTTGAATTATTTTGTGGCATCTGTTTTCAAGGCACTTGGCATCCTGAGGAGAGAGATGTATTGGTAGTTAGTGCATTCTTTCCTGTCTCTCAATATTGTTTGTGCGGATGATCACACAGTTTACCAATGCTTCCTTGCCTTTCCAGACTGCAAAGCCACTTGACACACATTAGTTGACCAAAACTCCTTTGTGCTAGACATTGAGCATTTATGGTCGGATTTCATTGCAAGCTGTAGCCTTCAGTGTTTTGACATCTGGGAAGACTTTGGTCACAGTGATGGTTATTAATTTGCTTGTTCAGGTGTATTCTTTAAAGTGCACTGCTCTCATATTTGCCTGTAGTTTGCAAGAACAGATTCACAACTTTTTGTGTGAAAGGATGGGTTTTTGCTATTACTATTTGATTAAAATTGCTGTTGAAACTGGCAATGTAGTGTTTTCTAAACATTTTTCTAGGTAAGCCCACAAACCACCATTTGCTTGTAACCTTGCTCTTTGAAGTTGGTTGCAGCCTGTTTTTTTCTGTCATTTTTTGGTCACAGATAAATGTTTTTGAAATGACTTAAAAAATTAAGTCATTTCAGTCAGAGCGTCTGATTATATAGGCTAATGAACACTGCTACGGTGAGTTTTGATACAACTGCAACAAATGACTGAAATGTCTCAGCAAAAAGATGATCAAAGTGTCAGTGAAAAAAAACTGGTTGCAGCCTACCTACATCTCCACCAGCTTGAACAAAATACAAAGTTTAACAATGAATCGGTTAACTTTTCATGAAGAAATGTTGATTAGATGTGATCTGGTTAATTGTTCAGTTTCCATTTTTTGACTTCTGCATCAGCGATTAATCATATTTTTTTTTCTAACTGCTTATGTGCATTGTTTTAGTGTGGTTGAGGAAGATGAGCTCCAACCCCTTAATGAACAGCACAAAAGCATTAGGCGTTCTTCATCCAGCAGCAAGAGCAAAGAAGATGATAAAAAAGAGAAAGTACCTTCGGTGCCATATCGTAAATTGGTGAGTAATATCTCATCATGGTTTTTCCAAATGCCAGTGGATGCCGTATTAGGAACTGCAACATTTAAAAGAAAAGTGTGTGGTAATCAAAGCAAAAGGATTGTTTGTTGATTGGAGCTGAGCTGCATTGTTTCATATTAAACAGTGTTTGACAGCTGTATTGTATTTCACTTAGAAACAGCAGTTCATTTTTGAACTGGGACTGTACAAAATGGTTCTAGTCCTTGCATAGGTAGTTTATATTTTGATTTAAGTGAATTCAGGTGAATATGCAACTGAACAGGAACTGAATCAGTGTTGATTGACTGTGCAAAACTTTAGAATGAAGCAAAAATTATTTCTTTTCAGTAAATCCAGCTTGTATTAAACCCTGTTCTTATCCCCTCTTACCATAGCTGTATCGATTTTGTAAAAATGTAAAAACAGTCAGGTACATTTAGGGTTGATTGATTTAAATAGAGTTTAGATATAACTTAAATCATTTCAATCAAACAAAAATTAAAAGATCAACTAAAAAGTCATATCCAATTTTTAACACTTTGACATCTGGCCTCTTGAGGATTCTCGTGCCAAAACAACTGGATCGCATGTGGCTTTGTGTGCGGGAAACTCGGGCACTAAAAGAGGTAGAGAGATGATCAAAGGCTCAAAAGACGTGGCAAGAGTTCTAGTCGGCACTGAAAAAAAAATTTTAGTTTCGGGGGTTCGGATTTTTTGTGAGTGACATAATAAGTGGAGGACTTTCAGTCTACCTTGGCCCACTTCACCTGTCCTGGGCTCAAGCTGTTAGATGGTAGTATTTCGCAGAAGCTTTTATTGGAAACTAGGCTACAATCTGAGTCTTTGGATACTTTGGATGACCTGCTGGGGTTTCAGATTCAAAAGTTATGATCTAAAGTAATAAAAATATTTGACTAATCAGCTAATTAGATAATTAATTTGTTTATTTTGATTCATAATTTTTGAACCAGAAACACTAGAAAGCTGATCAAAGCCTTAAAAGATTCGGACTCGAGCCTAGTTTCCAATAAAAACTTCAGTGAAATACTTTTGGTCTAGCGGTTGGGCCCTAGGCCACGTAACATGAGCCAAAATGAACCAAAAACTACTTCGCTTATGACGTTACTCACAAAAAATCCACACCCCCAGCCAAAAAATTTTTTTTGAGTGCAAACTACAAGACTTAACAAGTCTTGAGTTTTTGACTGGGTCTGCAGCGCTTACCGGACTGAAGAAATTCCAGCGCAAAGCCATGTACAATCTGGCTGTTTTCGTGCGAAGCGCTTGAATTAACCCAAGTGCGAAAGTGTTAAAAAGCCCATCCGGCAAATGTTCTTCAAGGAAATAATTTGTTTTTTATTTTCTTTGAGAACGTTTGCCAGTTGAGCCTTTTTAAATATATGCTGGTAAGCTTGTGTTTATGTACAGGCTTTTAACATGCTATGAAAGTCAATAAATTTGCTAAACTGATGGTTCGAGTATTGTGATGTCAGTAGATATTTTGTTTTGTGTTAGGGCAGTGCCGAATTAACAGTAGTAGCAAATGTAGCAATTGCTAGGGCCCCGCACTTTTGGGGGCCCCGTGGTCTTCTGCAACAAATCTATCTATTACATTATATATATAGATAAGATTTTTTTCAGTCTTAAGGAGTCAGTACTTTGCTAAATTTGCCGTAAGTAGTAAGCGAAGGTTTCCAATTGAACGCACGCTGTCTGTGTCCAGAAATTCTTCTTTGATTCTTTTTGTACAGTTATGTAACAAAAGGCCTACGATTGCGGTCAGCACTGTTGCCATTTTAGCTGATTTCATGCTAAATCTAGCACGATCTTTTCACTGTTAGCTGTAAAATTTTAAATCTTTCTAGCAGGATTTTACCAACCGTTTGGTAGGTTTAGTAGATAACAAATTCCCGACCACAAACCTGTTCCAACGCTTTGTCAAGATGAGAACTTTACACCTTCTTCATCAAAAAGTATACTTGCCTTCTTCATGACGTTTTTAATTGGGTAACACAAGGACAACCAGCTGTCTGCAATTATTTCGAATTTTTATTATGATGCAAAAAGCTGCTTCAAGCAGGTGATTGTATCATGGCAACAAGTGATTAGATGGCTTGGTGAAGCCTAAATGAGTTGCTTGTGTGCTTATTCAGTGCATTGGGTTAAAAGACAACATTGGTAGAATATGTTTTTATCCCACAGCATATTTCCATTTGATTCAGTTACACTAGTAAGTAGTAATATCAAGTAGTAATATACTTCCTGCCAATGCTGCTAAAAGTTTTGACATATGTGGTTGCAAGATTCAGAACTTAAAAGTTGGCTCAGTGCCTACTGCCTCTATCCTTCTGATTTAACAAAAGCCTTTAGTGAAGTTTGCAATACTGCCATTATAGCAAAATATTGTGAGCCACTTTGAGAACATAACTAGTAGCAAAAGCACTCAGATAAGACTGAAGAACTTTTCAGATTCCAGATTTTCTCTTGTGAAACAATATAAAAGCATAAAATGTCAAGTGGACAAAGCCTGTAGCATAGCAATGTACATCACTTCATTTTCAGTAAGCCGAAGGATGCAGTAGTGCGTGTGACTGCACTCACAAAAATTGTATGATAGAGTGTTATGCCACTCATTTAAAACTTGTTATTTTTTATGCAGATACATCTTAATCACTTTCAAGATTTGACATTTATTTCACAAAAATAAGCAGAAAACAGTGACAAATTTTGGTAATTGCAAGGGTAACTGCATCACCCTAGTGCTATCGTTTCATTGCACAAGTATTTGCCATGCTGCACTGGTCCTACGTGCCTGAGGAAAGCCCGTACAAGCCTCAGGAAAAATTCCCTCGCAGCTTACAATCTTCCAAAACCGTGTCGCAAAGCTTTCTCTCATTGACGAAAGAAAATCGTCTCACTGCAAGTCGCATGCGTTTCGCTGAACGTAAGATTGAAAACTCCAATACATTGAGGGAATTTGTTGAAACTCATCGCTGCTATTGGCCAAATCACGTTTTGTTCCTTCAAGTAACTCAGTACATGAATGAACAAAGAGTACGAAAACAAGAAGCTTTATATTGCACAGATTTTCTTGCAAAAACCTCCAATGTGTCGAAGCAACCTGTGATGTATTATGTTTCCCTTGCACTTTCATGGTTAAGATGTTCAAGTGATTAGTAGTATCCATCAAGATTGCCAGCTCATAATATTCAGAATTCCTACCTAGACAACATAACGTAACGTAAGGACCTTCTAAACTGTAAGCGAACTTCGAACGAAATTATTTAATACTATATATGTCTTTTTCACTTTCCAGTACAGATACGCGACTGGACTAGACTGGCTGTTGATCATCATAGGAGCACTAGCCGCCTGCGCCCATGGCGCCGCTTTGCCTGCAATGTATCTTTTCTTCGGCGAGATAACTACGCAGTTCACTGTGTATGGAAAATACCAGCTGTGCAAGTTGAACTATAACACCTGCTTTTCCATGAATCGTACGAACATCAGTGAAAGGTTAGTTCCGTGCGCTGTGTGTATAATGTGAATTTTGTTTGTTTGGCGCGTAGAACTGTGTGTGAATAACGCTCAATGAAAGATAACGTGTAGGTGGGTAGGATTGACATATTCCGTGGCTTTGACAATTTACTGAGGATAGCACCAAATGAAGAATGCGCATGTCAAGGGATTTCTCCAAGAAAGAAGTTTCCTGCAAGATGATGACAAGAATACGAGCTTGTCGCACGAGTGTTCGAAGGCTGCGCCACAAGTGATTGTTTCACCTGTGTCTGAAGTCCTAGATCAGAGATTCTTAAACCTTCTAACACGCCTCCTTTAAGTGATTGTCCTTTGTTTCAAGGCCCCTAAAACAAATGTATTTATTAGTAAATTTAGTGATAAAACCTTCCATATTGCAGGGGGCGCGTAAGGGGTGGCGCCATCTGGAAATTTATTGATCCCCTAGAGGGCGAGCCCCCTATTTACGAACCATTGCCCTAAATTATCTGGCACCTTTTGCTTTTTAACATCTGCCAATTTAGGAGACTTGTTGGTAGCACATGCAATCAACACAATCTTGAAACTCCCCTTCGCAACGTGGTCGCTACTTGCTTCATACTTTACGTGGTTGTCAGAAATACTGTTGAACTATTTTCATTGCTGACATTTCAGCGCGTGGAACGCCACCGTTTTACCTCAGATCGAAGGTTTTGGACAAAGCACCCTGAGAGTTGTTCACTCCTTCGTGTTCCTCGCGTGCGGTGTGCTTGTCGTAGGCTCCATTCAAGTTGCTGCCTTTTCCTTGGCTGCCGTTCGGTAAGTGTCGAACATTTTGCTTGCGTTTGCTGCTTCGTGATTGGCTTGATCATTGTGGAATGTTCTTCAAACGCAGGCAGACGAAAAAAATTCAAACAGAGTATTTTCGAGCCATTTTACGTCAAGACATGGGTTTCCACGACGTGACGTCTTCGGGAGAGCTGAGCGCTCGTTTGTCAGCGTAAGTCATTACTTGTTAGTAGTTTATCTTTGCTATGTGCCTCTGTAATTTCACGTAATTTAAAGTTACAAAACAAAACTTAAGCAATCACGAAAGTGTTACTTAATCCACCCAAGTAGTTCTAATAGCTGGTGATTCGGCTTCAGGTATCTCGTTGCCGATGCATTACTAGTGATGGGTTAATAGCAACTTGCATTTTGTCGCTGTAGGATATAGGAAGGTTGTCTCACTTTTGCCAGTGCTTTTCAGTCCGCGAGTCTAACTGTCCTTTCTGCTTTCGCTACATTGCCTGGCATTGCACTCATTAGTTTGATGTGAAAAAATGTTGTTTCTTCACATTTGCCCATCAGTAATGTGCGAAAGCTGCCAGGTACAAACTCCTCTCCCCGTTGCACTACATTCGTTCTTTCCTCTTCATGCTTGAGCTACTTCGTTTGCTGCGGACGTGAACCGTCGAAACAAAAGGAAGAGCCGCTCGGCAGTTTAGCAACGGAGAATCAACTCAACTATTTTGGAAAGGAAACCAGTTCAGCAGGTCAAGAAAGAAGATACCACTCGGCACCTCAGGAAAAGAAAGAAAAACCCACTCAGCAATTTCTTAAAGGAGAATATATTCCAACTAGCTTAACGTCAGGTTGATCTACCGGACTCACTTTCTTTGAAGCCAAACATCAATCACTGGTAAAAAAAATTTGCATTGATGCCAACACTTGTTCCAAATCTTACTTCAGGTGCTGAATTTAATCTGACCTTAGTTTTTTCTGCAAGCTAAAAATTTTATGCAATTCTCTGTTTTTCATTTTTTGTGTAATGCGAAATTTCGCTAAGCGACAGTTAAAAGTGGATTTATGACCAGCACATAAAAAAGGCCAAAATATCAATATGTGGCAGTACATTGTGTAATGTGTATTACCATTAGAGAAAGAACTTGCAGGTAAATGTCACACAAAATATAGAAAACTAATGAAAATTGTAACAAATAAAATGGGATAATACCAATTAACAATACTTTCACATGAATGCTAAAAAGTGTAGGCAATCATCTTAGCCTTGTAGAAACAGTTTATTATGATGCAAAATCTACTTGCAAGCACAGGTATTAAGGCAAAAATTGACGCCACACCATAAGTACACCGAAAGGTATGCCCTTCCGCTTTCCTTTTGTCCAGTCGTGAAGCATTTCTTACCAGTTGTGACTAGGACAACCAAAATTCAATAAAGTCTTGTCTGCCTTTTCTAAAACGTATGAAACGTCTACAAATAAATTCACGCTCGTACCATGAGCGAATACCAAGTTACTAGGTCAAAAACATCAAAATTTATCATTAGGTCACAGTTCATCGTTGGGTCAAACTTTTCTTGCAGTACAGTTTTTTTCTCTTTATCGAAATTTTATTGAAACTACAACAACGGATATTGATATGCTTTTGCGAGTTTTGTTGCAATTCTGTAATAATAATGGGTTTGCTGCGATTTCTGACGTAATAATGTTATTTTGCCCTACACTGGACAGTTAAATATTATGTAGGTTAGGCGTGGTAAGGCAAGAAACGTGGTCTTGCAGTACTTGGTTTGGTAAATGCTCAATCCATCATGCCCACAGTGTTTCAACCTTATGTCCTCAGCTTTGACTCTACTGTAGTTATTAATGTACTATATCATCCCTCAAACTTAAACAACCAATTTCTTTTAATATTTCGAAGCAGAGTGCATGAATATGCTTCCGGGTTAACCTCAACACATAAGGTGTAACTATTTTGAAGCTGCAAACGCAGAAAATTATAGGTAAAAATGAAGTCAAAATTTGTAAATTATGAAGTCAATTTTATGTTTTTAAGGCAAAAATTGGTTGCCCTAGTTATCACACAATGCGGGAAGCCCATTTTTTAATCTTGATAAGGGAAAATATAAAATATGCTTTGTAGCACACTTTACAAACCATTATATTGCACCTTTGACGAGTAAGTGTATACATGCCACAGATGTAACAAAATGAATCAACTTTATTTTTGAATTTTCTACTAGAAGCCATGTTTAAATCTTAAACTGATCAAGATGGTATATTTGAAAGAGATAATACCTTGGCATTAAACAAAGTTCAACGAGCCTACAGTTTATAAACAAGTGACACAATAGCAGAGTAGTAGTCAGGCTGAACACCATAGGGCCCATTTACACGAAATAGGCAGCCTTAGACAGAACCAGAAGGATTAATTTTCACCTGCTCTGCCATGTTAAGGCAGACTACACAGATAGACGAGACTAACAATGGTGATATGTGCTGTACTACAGGAAACCTGAGTGCATACTGCATACAGACAGGTCTTGCTTTCATCGTTTCAGGGAACAGGTAGCCTAGCCTTCACATTGTTTGATACCTCAACTGGCTTATCGACAACTTGCCCAATTTTATCGTTATGTTTGATCTTTAACAGCACCAGAAATATTTATTTTCTCTCCTTGTGCAATGTTTTGGATAAACACTCATGGCCCATGTCCTGAAAGTTACTGCAGCAAAGTCGCAAAAAGTGCTCGACCAAGTGAAAATCAGTCAGCTATGACAAGCTAATGTTGACAACGATTCGAAAAAATGTATAGGAATGTGAAAAAGAATGCAGAGTTACCAGTTATTGGGTGACAGGTGAAACCGCACAAAAAATATGTACAAAATACCAGTAATATGAGATTATTAAAAATGCCGATTGCATGAAACATAAAGCATGCAGGTTAAAAGTGATGACAGATGTGAAATCAGCGACCAAAAGTTGTACAGAATCCGTTAAACAAACTCTTGCAACACAAGATGAAAAAAATTGTTGGCCAGTGAATTGCTCTCAAGTGTTTGTTCTTCGCAAGGGTTTAAAATCTTCGTTGAATTGTGCCATCTTGCTTCGGGATGGCACGGGACGAACAGAGCGAAACTGTACAACTGCAAATGGTGCGCAAGTCGTTGAACGCATGTAAAACGTCTCCCGAAGTTCTGCACCTTGCTTCATAAGGTTTTCGTATGGGTCCGTATCAGTGAAAGGTTTGGAACAGATGTATTGAGGATCATGTTGCCAAATGCAATGTTGTGTTATGTCTACTCAAGCTTTGGATGATTGTTACTTTATTAATCTTCCGTAATTATTGCGCCGATCTGCTGTACATCGAAATGTATAACGAAACATATCGAAGTGTTTCTAAATCTAAATAAACTTTATGAATTTACTTAACGAAATTCTTTGTACTTTTTTTTAAAAAAGCAGTCACTTTAAGTACTTTTACTTCGCGTCTGCTTTTTGTTGTGCATTGTTTTCCAGCATAGGCCATGCTAAGTAAGGGCACCTTACACATACGCTTACTTTGTGTTTTCCTTCCTGTCCATGAGACTTGGTTCTAGATATATGTTGCTTGTAAGATTCACCTGACAAATTATATGACATAACCTTCATCGTTTAAAAAACAAAAAATGTTAATGGTTCGATGTTGGAAAAGGCATGGACAAACCGGAACGTTGCACATAATGTGTCTATTTACGTGAACAATATTGAGTGATTAGTCAAGTGCTTCAGCTCGTTCATTGCTGGCCAATACATTTTAGCGATGTGAAGACGATACGTGATGGTCTGGCGGATAAAGTTTCGTTGGTGATCCAAAACCTTGGCATGACAGCTACTGGTGTTATCCTTGCATTGATCTACTCGTGGAAGCTTGCCCTGGTTACATTGACTGTGGCTCCTCTGATCGTTATATCGTCCGGAATGATGATTAAGGTAAGTGAATAGTTATTATTGAAGCTGCTTTTATGAGAAGCGTTTATTTGCCGCTGCCGAGATGCAAAATCGGTGTAATGTTTATTCCTTTTCCATCAACAGTTGACAAACGCTTACTACAAGAAAGAAACCGCCGCTTACGCTAATGCGGGTTCCATAGCGGAGGAGACAATATCTGCGATCAGGACGGTTGTTGCTTTTGGTTGTCAGCACCGGGAAATCGACAGGTAAATTGCTTGCCAAGTTTCGTTTACTGAATGACATTTAATACCCTTACCTGAGCGTAGTAACCAATTTTCGAAAACATTTCTAGTCGAGCGCATTCAGGCATGTTGCGTTTTCACTACGTTTTAAACTTGGGATACACCTATGAAGTGCATGGCGTAGGTCACCACGAAAGCAACATCGTCCGCATAAAACAGTTTGAGCAGTCTTACTTCCAATTTTTCCGCAGAAACGATAGCGTTAAGCAGTTCCTGGTGATGCAGCAAGGCAAATAATACGCCAGACGGTTTCGGAAACCCGTGCATAGGCATCTCAGCGACGCAAAATATTAAAAATGGGAACAAGGGCGCACCCCTGCTTGACCATGGGGTTTCCGGACAACTGCCACCCGAGGGGTGTAGTTGGGCGGGAACACATTCCCACACTTCATGTTTTCGTTTTGAGTGCAGTGAAAGTGAATGCATTATTAAAAAATGAGTTTGAAGTGCCGTTGAAAATGGCTAGTTTTTTTGTGCGTTCCCACACTTCCTTTTTAGCACTACACATGTTATCATATTTCATCGCTTGCTTGCAACCTACTTGCAAAGGTGCAGAGCCGTAAACACTATACGCAAGTTTTTACCTAAGCAAAGCCTCGTGTTATGGGTTGGTTCAGTTAAGGCGGCGCTGGTAATTGCAAACACGGAAAGCCTTCGTTACTTGGAAGTTCATGTAAAGGTGTTTATATGCTGTTTTCAAAAATTTCAGATGCACTGTATTTCAGCCCTGTTTGCTTTGCTAACAGCGTGATAATATCCACCAGCGCATAGTTGCGCAATCGTGCTCACCAATCGCGCACCTCGGCCAGAAAGTGAAGTTCCTTCATGTGTTGAAAGATACTCCAACAACCTGGGTCATGCGAAGACTGTCGGAATTAAGAAAAGCCTGGTGGGAGGCTTCAACTCCGGCTTCTTATTTTTCGCGATGTTCTCCATGTACGGCTTGGCATTCTGGTATGGCACGACCGAAGTTCTTAAAGGAAACATCAAGATCGGAGCCATGATCACCACATATTCCAACATCCTAATTGCAGCTGTCGGTGTTGGAACGGTTGGTTAATGTATATTTGCTGTCTGTTAATAAATTTAGCGTAATCAACCAGTAAAATGTCAAACCTTCAATTCCAAACGCATTTGAGTGAATTGAAGGCACATTCTGCAACTGGTGCTGCTTCACGTGAATAAACGTGTGAGAAGCTTACGATACAATGTCCATAAGCAGGTTTAAGTTCCAGTACATTTTTATATTTAGGTATATCTCGCTCTGTATACAGTGGAGGCGTATTCCCAGCTGGTTTTTGTTACGCTGCTGTACTCCGGCCTGTCAGACTTCCGAATAAAGCGGTGTAGACTTATTTCATGCCATGCAGAAAAATTGTCCTTTAAAATAATCGAACGAAATTTAATGGGAAATAATATGTTCACCAAGTCATATAATGGAAAATAATGTTTAATGTTTCATTACACCAAGGAAATTTAATGTTTCCATATGTATTCATCTGCAGTGGAACTCAGTTATTCACTCCGAAAACCGTAGCACCAGTCAAGTGCAATTTCTAGCTGATGCTTAAACCTGAGAACTTCGAAAGCCGTTCAGGAGAGTTGTTTAGCATACCGAGGTCATGGACTAACTCGATATGAAAAAAATCTAGACTTACGTTACTACGTTCACACAACCTGCAGTTGGATTTCCCAGGTCGTGCCGGATTTGCGAATGCTTACCGCACGGCTCGCTGGAATCACCAAGGAGCAAAGGGGTGGGTGCTGCAAATCAGTAGCAAAGGCTTGACGAACAGAAATAGTTGCAGATTGGTATTAGCGCCACTTACCAGTGATGTTCACGCGTAAGCCGTGAACGTAATCGTTTCTGCGGTTTTCCCCATCACAGCCTTAATGTGTTGGTGGTTGCACAGATGATCACTTCAATATTTTGCATTTTCGTTGCAGCATGCACCGGTCCTTGAACTTCAGGACTGGTCCGATTAACTTTTGCGGGGAGCAGTGTGATATTCCATCCCCGCTGCGACATGTCAGTGGTGCCCCTGGGGTCAATCTCGTCAACATTCGGATTGAGATGAGAATCAACATTCAGATGATTCAACGCCAGACAGCGCCAGATTTTTACGTTGCAGCTTCAAATAAGCTCAATGCTTTCTATTACCAATACCTGGAATAACGAAATGAAAAATGATGATTTGTCATGCACGAAATTGCAACATTTACATTAGCAAAGTAACACGAACCGAAAACGTCTCAAAAGTGAAAATAAATCATTAATCTGCACAATGTTCCGAGAACAAGCATTCAAGTTAAAGAACACTTGCCCAGTACCTGGGGCTGGATTAAGGGTACTGTAGGCCTAAGGCTATTTACTAGAAAAAGGCTTATACTTTTACAAACTAAGCTACAAAAAGAATTAGAAATACATACAAACTATGATAAAAACAAATCAAAAAACTGAGTGTCGAATTTTTCCAGGGCCCAAAGCTATAGATTCAGCAGCCTAATGGTTAATCCGACATTGCCAGTACCTAGAACAGCAAACAAAAAAAGCATATTAGTGAATAGAATGAACTGGGAACACTCAAGAAATATAAATAAAGCATTAGGTTAGATTAGGTTGCTGCTGACAAAGCACGGTGAACATGGTTAAATTCGAAATGGAGCGAAGTGTCGACATTAAATGGAGAAATCGGTCATGCGTAACGCAAAATGTCAATCCCACCTAGGCCAATGGAGCTTCTTCGGTTTGTCACGATAACCAAACATACATGAGTGAGAGACTGATGAAAGAAACTTTAACTTAAAAAGAGAGGAAATGTGGAAAACAAACAGCCCAGTCAACACCGGATTTGTCCGCAAAGATTCGGAATTCAGAAATTTCACTCAAAATATCAGAAGTGATAACACTAGTGGTTTGACTAAAAACTGCCGTTCCAGAACGTGTTACAGGTAGTTATTAGCCATGCGTTGAAAATAGTGATGTAGTAATAAATTCTTCCCCTTACATCTGCTGTTAAGTGCTTTATGACACAATTATCCCAGAGCATTACAATAGCTCAAAACTTTTCTTTAGCTCAGCGGATCAAAATGAGCTCCAATGCCTATGAGAATACCATTTGAAGACGAAACTTGCTTCGCATGACGTAATTGTAACCATTTTGGTCCTGCTGGAGCTCAAGCTTATTCCCTCAAGATCTGTGGATATTTGAACTATTTGAATCGCGCGCTTCCAGTGATACTGTAACATGCGGTAACCGTCCACTTGTCTGTTTCAGGCTGGGAGTTACATGGGATTTTTCGCCGCTGCCACAGCTGCCGCCGCCAAGATCTTTGATGTCATTGATCGGATTCCGACCATTGATATTTTTTCGACCGGCGGAGACGAACCGAACGCCAAAAGCGGAGAAATCAAGTTCGAAGATGTTCACTTTTCTTACCCGTCACGACCCGATGAGAAAGTAAGTATAAAAATATTTGTCTTCTGATTTGATGAAAGTGTTGAGGACCACCAAAATGTAAAACAACTACTTTCCAACCTGAAACTTCGCTGGTGTTACGATTTTCGGTTGAACGTTTAACCACCGTGAAAGAATATTAATAAATTTATATCTGAGCGTCGTTAAGCAGTAAGCGTTCCGACGAGCAGTTGTTTTTCTGAACACTTCCTAAAATTTGAAAAAAATTCATCGGTATTTCGACAGTTGTTTTTCGCTTCTGGTGAATGACCGTTTTCACCGAAGATTGATTGTGGGGTGACGTAGCATGTTAACGAAAATGCTGCTAACAGTGGTGATTCTTGAGGGGTGCGGGAATGCAGTTTTGTTGAATTTCTTCGCTTCTCATCCCAATTGACAGCTCCATGTGAAACTAATTCAATGTTAAGTTATGCCTTACTTCCTACAGCGTTTTTCTGCGTCGAATTTTCGCAATTTGAATAAAAAATCACTTGTGCACCGTCCAGAATTTCTTGTTCTGTACACAATTGCACGTGGATGGTTTGTGGCATGTTGTTATACAACTATGATCCATATTCAGATTCTTGATGGATTGAGCTTGGACATTGAACATGGAAAAACTGTGGCATTTGTTGGTCAAAGCGGTTGCGGAAAGAGCACCACTATTCAACTCATTCAACGTTTCTACGACGTCAATGTAAGCTTCCGGTGTCAGCGTGCTTAGCGTTTGGTTGTCAGGCAGTAACTGTCACTGTGCGCATGACGTGAATTGTGGCGTTGCCTCACACGACCGGTGACATCAGCTCTGGTGAACACAATAGAACGATCGTATTCTTTGTTCCACGTTAATTCTGATGAAACTTAATACGTTGCTATGGCTGACTGGATATATTTACTGCTTTTTCCCTGCAGAAACTCTTCGAATCGTCAATATTAAAAGCAAATTTGATTGTTATATCTGAATGCAAACGGGTCTGGTCCAGCAATCAAATGCGACATCGTGGGATGTTTTTCATCTGTATTCCTTGTTTCGCTGCTTTCCTTACGCGATTAAAAAACGCCAATCAAAATGTTATATATCCGTATTATATGCTCTGACTACGGTAGCCACTGCTGTCGCATCGTTTTAAAAAGCCGTGAGC
>JGI24021J15306_10001561_pt1 | contig 22746 bp, 16 predicted proteins | sample Ectturendosymbi1_FD_15306 | JGI IMG/M metagenome (IMG submission 15306) | reverse complement strand
TGTTGAACAACGTATAGCCAAGACCTGCATGTAAAAACATTAATGCTGAAAAAGTTTGTTCAATTCTATGCTCAGGTTTCTGTAGTTGATACAGAATAATTTCATCCGGTGAAAGAAAGTTATTGTTTGTATGAAGACTTAAAATCATATTGTTTCTAGATTGTGGAGCAGGTTCAAACTTCAACTGATCAGGAGGATTCTGTTAAGCACGCTACCTCATCAAGGTTGGTTGCATGCATTTTAAGTAATACTGTAAGTCACATCGATGTGCCACTGGCTCAATTTGCTTCGTTTTGCAGTTCAGTTCTAAATTCTCTGCAGTCAAGCCAGAGCAAGTCAGCATTGAAATCAGCTAGTCAGTCTTCATTGCACAACTTCCTTCAGTAAGCTTATGTAAATTTGTTTGATGTAAGAAGGTTGTATATGGTATAAATAACTCTTTGCTAGCAACATATGGGTGCCCATTGCTTGACATTCAACTGAATGAGGTGGATTGCACATACGTTCTAAAATCTTGCTGGCTTTACCCAAAGGATTGGAAAAGCCCACCATTACTCCAATGTTTTTTGGAAAAATCAATCCTGAACCAAGATCACATAAATTCCAAGTGCAGATTTGTAATCTGCGTTTACAAAATTTGTCTGCTGGTTTGCCCGTTTTGCTATGTTGAAAAACACAGAGAACCAACAGTAGATTCTGGTTGTGACACCTTACGGCTCCACGACAAATTAACCGGGATTGCACTATGAATAATTTGGTGTACTGTTTGGGACAATTTATTTTGTGCACAGTTTTTTGTAGGATCACACGTTTTGTCTGAGGTTTTAAATCCTTTGGCTTGCCTATACCAGTTTGTATACTCTGTGGTGTTGTATTTTCAGGATGAAACGTACTTCGCGACAAGCATTGTCAGATGTGTATGAGGATACAATTGGCTCTCAGGAAGAAATTTTAGAACGTGCTAAGCAGGAAGCTGTGGTTCAGAGGAGAGTTGCTGAACTGCGCAAACAAGGTTTATGGTCGCAACGTAGACTGCCAAAGGTGATAAACTTTTGGTTATTGGCTAACTTGCAAAAAAGGATACAAATTCGTTTGTGCTGCTTAGTCTGATAAAACCTTAATGATTTTTAAGGTAATCTGGTTCAGTTATATTGTGGGCCACTTGGTTATATGTGTTGCTTGTTATGCGTTTGAGATTTGTGTGTTGCAGATTCAAGAACCGCCAAGAAATAAAACGCACTGGGACTATTTGCTGGAGGAGATGAGGTGGTTGGCAGCTGATTTTGCTCAGGAAAGGAAATGGAAAAGAGCTGCAGCCAGAAAAGTGCATTGACTGAAATTTTTGAGTGCTTGTAGAAATCTTCAATGCTAATGCAATCTCTTCTCATTACAGATAGTTCGTACTGTTGCAAACTACCATAAAGACATGCGAGAAAGAGAAAGAAGAGCTGAAAAAGAAGGTCAACAAAAGCTTCGTCGAACAGCCTCAAACATAGCCCGGCAGATCCGTGTGTTTTGGTCAAACATCGGAAAGGTATGTAATGATCTGCTAATTGATGGAGTGGACTTTCACCGAATGACTGCAACTACTTATTGTGTGTTGTAGCCAGGATTGCAAAGTTCCATAGCACATAAAGGTTCTGCTTCTGTTCGTAAATGCGTATTTTATGGACAGCAATATTACCTTGAACATTTAACCATGCACTTGATTGCAAGCACTGAAAATATGGCTTCGTTGTCCATGCGTCTTACTTTGTTTCGCGTAATGTGATAAACTGCTGGTCTTAAAACAGGTCATCCGTAATTGAACAGTGCATTATTTCTAACATTCGATTTTCTAGGTGATAGAATACAAGCAGCAATGTTTATTGGATGAGAAGCGTCAGAAAGCTCTAGATCTTCATCTTAATTACATTGTGGACCAAACAGCGAAGTACTCAGATTGGCTGACTCAAGGTCTAAATCAGGCGCCAACCAGTCCTATGTCCAAGTCCAGCTCAAAGCTCGGAAGTGATGGTAATATGACGCGTACATTAAAGCTGTTATTTCGTGCAAATGGTAGTGTTAAAAATTTGATTTTTTGTTAAAACACCGTGTAATATGAAGCAAATCAGACTCGTTTCTGTAAACGTTCGGGAACGTAGACAGTTATTTGCTTCGAAGGCTTATGAAAAAAACATTTGAGTTAGCAAACGCTACTGTCAATTTTATGTTATTGAACTAGCACTTGCTCTGGTGAAAATGCACTGAAGGGAAGCGCTACTGAGCTCGCCTGAAACAGGAATCAGTAATCAGAAGTTTAAATAACCAGGGCGGTGATGACTGAAATATGCGCATCAGGCTAGATTCTTTCTGACATACTGACATATTCTTAAACGTATCTGACAGCAGAAGAACCCACTCGGTGGGGCACTGCCTGCCGTGCTGGGCAGAAAACCATAAAACAAGGGAAACTCACCTGTGTAGTGCACGTTTTTTGGAATCGAGGCACCTTTTCGAAACAACCGTGTTACTCGGTGATGGGTGGCAAGCTCGCAAGCCTTTATTTTTTTTGTGCCTCTGTAGTTGTTTGTGTATTGCAGATGAGTTTTTGCCACAGGGAGCGTCTAGCGATGATGAAGAGACTATTGCCGTGGAGGAATCCAACGAGAATGAAAGTGGTGAGCAGTGGCGGCCGTACAGGCATTGAACCTGACCTTGCATGATGTTTTATATACTGATGAAGAGCGTACGAACACCCTGACAAAATTACCAGTCTGGAAAATAAAACTCAATACCATTGCTCTCTAACTAGCATAATAAGGCGGTATTGTGTGGCATGGTAGTGCTTAGTTAATGATTTGGTTGCATGTATCTGAAAATTGTAGCTGGTATTTTTGCGGCTCAAGTTTGCATTGCTGTGACATCGGGCAAAAGCTAAGATCTTAATGCATAAACAGTCAACTGCAGTGGTTCTTAGGCTTTTTTTTTATATATCTTACACTTCTATACAAAAAAATTGATTTGCTCCAATAGATTAGATTTATTGAAAATAGGAAAGTAAGAAACTCTTACAGTTAGGAATGATTATTAAAATTTCACATTCGCTGCAATATATGTTTCAGTAAATTTACCCCAGATTAAGAACCACTGGTCTACTTCCATCGTATGGATTTGATCAGAACAGGCTTTTTGTATATAGTTGTTGACGAATTGGCATTGCTAAAACAAGACAGCGAACTTCCTTTTGATGACCTCTTGTCGCAACTTCCTACCGATCTAATTGAAAACATTGGAAAACCCCTACCTTTTGAAGAAGACGGGAATACCTTGAATCAAGATGAGGTAGGTGGTTATGAACATTTGTTGCGTTACGTGTGCGTTTTTGTCTCAAACGAAATTTAAACCAAGCGCGAGCGTGTTTCTAACTCGCACTGTAGTGCTTTTGCGGTTAAGCTGTGACATGGCCATGTGCGCTGAATCGCAAAGCGGTGCTCAAGCTGCGATAGTAAAGGAAAAATTCTTCGTTTTTCCGGTCATGCACACATCCGCAGGGATCCAGCGTGAATTACTTATGGATGCGTGTAATTGTTTTGCAACCAAGAGAATCGTGTGTAGGAGTTGTTGCAACGTTTATGCGATGCGCAGGTTGTTTTTGCCTTGGAAGATACGTCAAATAGGTTTGGTTATAATTTTTGGTTGAATTCCTTTACTTTGCCAGTCAAGAGATAACAACCTTTTGTTTGGTCATTCAAAGGAAGAAATTAATTGTGGCACGAAAAGCTGCTTTTGCTGTTCCATAGCAGAAAGTTGCTTTTCTGATGCACACACTTGTGCAAACTTGTTTTTATTTTGGCATAGTCGAATTGAAACTCACCGTTAACATTATTCATTAGTTTATATTTCTGACCGAAACTAATTTTTTTCGAATCCTGACCAAGAAAAAAAACTAGGTGTAAACACGCAAGTCTCAGAATATCAACATGAACAGACATTTTGCAATAAGTTGCATTCCTGGCAGGATTCAGATGAAGTTGTGTAGGTTCGTAGCGGGTTCTCTTCCATGTGTCGAAGCACGAGGTCGTTGACAATCGCTTTAGGCCAACCTTTAGTTGTAATTTTGTAGTCGTACGTAGATTCCAACGCAAATTGCCGCCATTTGTGACAATTTCACTCTCATGCTGTGTAAGTAACTAGTCTCCATCTCCATAAAGGCGACTGACTCGAACTCGTCGCCTTGGTGGATACGATTACGTGCACGCAGATATATTTGCAAGTTGGAAAGCGAAGAAAGCAGAGCCCAGTCGGGTGATTCCCTTGAAAGCTTGCAACAAACCTAGAGCATTTAAATGTCGTGCTGTGCAAATATAAAATTATTTTTCCCGAATTAACATTGATCGGTTAAACGAATATTTTTATTCGAAAAACATTCGAAAGGAAACATGAAGAATCTACCTGCTACGTGTTTTTGTGAGGTTGCCAAATAGAACATTTTTTATAAAAGAAACAGCAACACCGTGTAATTGCCATGTTGGGATCACTACCTGCTTCATGTCCTGTGAATGGCACTTGCAAACAACATGGCGGTTTTGGAACGTACTATATCATTCTACAGTATTAAGGTGTATCGCAAAAGCAGAGACCAGCGTCAGCACTTGATGTTGCTATGTTATGACCTCAAAATAGGCCAGCAGTGCATTTGCCTAAAACATTATTTTATTCAGACCTATTCTGAACGCACCGAAGAAGTGCCAACTACATCAGAAAAAGAAAAGGAAGGAAGTTATGCTCAGGTATTGCTATCTTCCACGTGGTTTTAGTTCCTGTGTAATCATCGCAACCCATCGAAACTGGTTTGGTAACCTAAGTAGCGAAGATAAAAACTTTGAAACACACGAACTACCTCGTATTCTGTTCGAAAAGAGAGCTGAAGATGCCAGCTCAGGCAAAACGATACTCTGTTAACATCAACGTACATTACTCTCTGATTCTTGACTGTGAAAGGTTTCGGTAGATCTTGTTCACATGGTAGCACAACATTCACAGGCTCACCCTAGTTGCAGAATCATTGTTGGACTTTTCTAACGTCTATCAAAAAAAGTGATGAGTTTGTCATCAATCAGACACAAAAGGAAGATGTCTCAGACGGAAGCGAAGAGTCCGGTGAACAACCTGCGCCAATCTCGTTGAGGCGATCAGCAAGAAAACGCACGGGCGAGATGGACAACGATGGGGCCGAACCTTCTGCACACAAGAAGCGTAAAGTGGAGCAGGCCGAAAAAGTGGGACATGGCTGCATTCCATTTTTTTATTGAACCTATGTTGCGTGTAAACAACCTTGTATGTGAAAAACTGCCTGAACGGGCTTTTTTAAAGAGTTGGAGACAAACGATGTTTAGCAAGACATGGGACGTAATGCTTAATTGTCTGTGTTGACGTTGTCTTTCTGATGTCTCCGATATTTTTTTTTGCAACTGCACGTTTTGCTGACAGTATAAAAGCAGGTCACACTAAACGGGCTTTTGCAGGAAACTGAAGACGACGAAGAGTTCGATGGAGCAACAGAGATGAGTGACGACGAAACCACAGTGAAGGAGCAGGAAGAGCAAGAAAAAGATGTGGATCACGAGAAGGAAATACAGGAATTGCAGGTGATACTTGGGAAATGACTTCATGACTTACAATTCCCATCTCTTTACCACTTGGAAAGATGTGTTTCTTTGTTGGTCAGTAATGGGAAAACAGGAATCGTTTGCACATACTGCCTTTCGCTTCATCAGTGAGGCAAGGGAATTCAAGCAAACTGACAATAAAATGTCATCTTGCTCATTGCACCTTGCATAATAGAAAATGGCGTACTGCACCACGCGAGCCACCGCTGCTTTTGGAAGTGATTAGGGCGAATCCGTTCGAATATATGAGTTTGTGCGTACGTTCGCGTGGGTTATGAAGGTGTTCCTTCACATATGAAAGTATTTTAAAAATTGTTGAAAAACGTCATCACTGCAAGGTGCGCTTCAGATAAAAAGATTCGGTCGGTTTTGTCAGCTGTGCTCCTGAATTTCAGGCGGAAAGCGACATGCCAATCGAAGAATTACTTAAACTGTACGGCGGAGCTTTCGAGGATGATGATGGTGCAGAGTCGCCGAACATAACGAGTGACGTCGACCACAGACCGCATGACGAAGGTCAGTGTGATGGAGGCTTTCTTCATGCAAGTAAAGCCAACCATGGCATCAATGGCCGCTGATTTCTGTCAAAACTAAAATACCATTTCTTGTCGATCACGACTTTCCCGCACTGATAATGCGAGGGTGCATGAACGCACAACTTCGATGTTCGCTGCAGACGAGAAGGGCAAAGCGTCAAAGAAAATACTCACCAGTAGGTGCAGTTGGTTAGTCATGACGACTTTATGTGCAAGCCCGTCTCGATCGTCAGATTCTTAAAACTAGGAATGCTCATGACGAAATATTAGCTTGAGTAAAACACACTGGTTGTGTTTGAAACTTGCACACTGGTTGTGTTTGAAAACTTGGCCTGGTTGTGTTTGAAACTTGGCCCTTTGGTTTGCCGCAACACACTGGTTGTGTTTGAAACTTTTTTTGAAAACACACTAGTTTGAAAAAAAAACACTGGTTGTGTTTGAAACTGGTTTGTTTGAAAATTTAAAAAAACACACTGGTTGTGTTTGAAACTTGGCCCTTTGGTTTGCCGCAACTTCCAGCGGTTGAAAACATCGTTTGTTTCAAAGGCTGTAAGACGCGGCTAAAGCAACACTCTTTTCCATCCATGTCGTTCTGGTTATGAATGGCAGTGGTTCCATGCTGAGTAACAGAACAAATCTCATTCATGTATCCTATTTAGTACGTAAGTAAGCAAGCAGGCTGTTAATAGCGATTGCGTTGGTCAGGGTCTGCCATTAGTGAGCAAGAGGGAAGTGCAAGTGGAACAGACAGCGAAGAACAAGAAGTTGGAATGGATTATTTATTCCAACAAGACTACGAAGAAAAAAAAGCGGTAAATGTGACACGGCCGTCAAATATAGTTACGAACGAAGAGGCCACCGCTGAGGGTATTAACCTTAATTTTGATGTTAAAAACTTCGCAACGATATCAATGATGTAATGTCAATACTTCGAAGTCAGCTTTCCTATTAGGATATATTTGGCATTCACTTACTGCCAAATAAATTAACGGCGTAATGCATGTTTTTGTGTGAACTTGCCAGGAAGAAAGCGATAAAAATGTGGAATCAAGTCCAAACAAAGAAATAACTGATGTAGCGGCTGAGGCTATGAATCTCCAACCAACCGGACATACACTGGCGACGACACAGGTGGTGTTATGTTTGTTGTACATCCCATTTGTCTTTGAAAGTGAAGCAAACTGGTAGCTGAATACTGCTTGAAACTCATTCGCAGTGGTGAAAAATGTTCGGTCAAGTCACTTAATCATTCACGTGTGCACGTTTACATTTTTAGGTTGTCACCCCTATACCGCATTTGCTCCGCCACACGCTGCGAGAATATCAGCACATCGGTCTTGACTGGCTGGTCACAATGTACTCGAAGCGTTTAAACGGTATTCTTGCTGATGAGATGGGATTGGGAAAAACCATACAAACCATTTCCTTACTGGCGCACTTGGCTTGCGAAAAAGGTTTTTTTGTGCTTGACCTACTTCAAAGAAACGTTTTTATGACCTACTTTATACGAATTTAAGTGATGTCTGTTGTCTGTTAGGTTCTAGCAGGGCTGTGTCACAAACTCACTCCGTCAACCTGAGTTCCATAAGTTCACGATATATTAAAGCTTAAGTATGCATATCGAGATTCTCTTAGTCGTCATGCCTACCAATGAATGACGACTAGTGCTTTTTTCTCGTAGAGCATGACTGCCCTCTTTACTCCCACGTTGTATGCACGATCTCTTCGTGGGATAAAAGGCGTAGGACACACTGTTCTTATAGAGTTTATATAAAAATTTCGCGTACCTTGTATTCAGCACCTCAACTTCAGCTTTTGCGGCAGGTGTTTGGGGTCCACACCTCATCGTTGTGCCGACCAGTGTGATGTTGAACTGGGAGATGGAGTTCAAAAAATGGTGCCCCGGTTTCAAAATTCTTACCTACTATGGTTCTCAAAAAGAACGCAAGGTGAGTCTGACACTCACGAAGCAGGCGTGTAGTTGTAGCCGATAAGTTCTTATTGTTCTGCATCGAACTTCTTGTAACCTTGGCGCATTTTTGGTCGTGGCACTCAACTCTCGAATGTGTTGCAGTTTAAACGAACCGGTTGGACGAAAAGCAACGCCTTCCACGTGTGCATAACGTCGTACAAGCTTGTCGTGCAAGACCACGCCAGCTTTCGACGGAAAAAGTGGAGGTACCTCATTCTGGACGAGGTACGTGCTGCGTTCTGTGCTGGGCACGGTGTCAGTTTTATCCGGTTAGTTGTGCTCGCCTCCTTTGCAGCCAATGATGAGATACTGTTGCTGAATCACGAACTACTGCTGTGTGCCAGCGTCAACTAGGTCTCTGATGTCCTGTCGAGGCTTGCCACGCCGCTTGCCAGGAACAGATCGATGCAAACAAAGTGCAACTTTGATAGTGTGTTTTTGTACTCACGCTCTCTTTGCTGCACTTCACATTTGCATTGTACCTCTATCCACGGGCCTCGGCGTTACAAGCAAGCTGTCTTGCCGCTAGAAACATAATCAGCAAATACAATTCATCGGCTGCCTGTGTGAAAAAGTTATTGAGCGCCATTGATGCAGGCTCAGAACATCAAGAACTTCAAGTCGCAGCGGTGGCAAGCACTTCTCAATTTCAACTCTCAACGTCGTCTTCTTTTAACCGGTACTCCACTTCAGAACAACTTGATGGAACTATGGTCGCTGATGCACTTCCTCATGCCGCAGGTCTTTCAGTCACATAAAGAATTCAAGGTTGGTTTTCAGTTCGGCCACTTTCGTTGCATTTTTTAAAATAACGACTTTAACACGCTGGTCGCATTTTAAGGAGTGGTTTTCTAACCCGATGACGGGAATGATCGAAGGATCCCAGGACTTCAATGAAAAGATTATTCGTCGTCTGCACAAGGTAAGCGATCTTCACCTGTTTATTTCTCATCAGCTTTTGAAAACTAGTTTATTGTGTTTTACATCGAAGGTACTCAGGCCGTTTTTGCTTCGTCGTGTGAAGAAAGATGTTGAAAAACAAATGCCGAACAAATACGAGCATGTTGTCAAGTGCCATTTGTCGAAGCGGCAAAGGTTTCTTTATGAAGATTTCATGTCGAGAGCATCGTAAGTTCTGCGGTGGAGCAGTTGTTGCTTGTTGAGAAAGCAATGTCAATATGCTGTAAACAACACTGACGCCTGTATGGCGAAGCAACTTTTTCTTTTTGCTTGTTTCTTTTTTAGTTGTGAATTCCCCTGCTGTTCCCACTTAATGCACAACCTAGTTTGAACTCAGTTGTAATAAGCAATGACAACCATGCGAGATCACGTGTTGGGTTACCGATTGTATTATAGGACGCTAACAAGCCTTAGTTGTTTGTGTCCGTCGGAGCAATCGAAAATCAACGAACTTTCCGAGAAATGTGTGACCAGTCTTGCTGCTGCTCTTCACTATTTCGTTGGAAAGAACATTGATAGGTATGCGACGTCTATAGTTAATCACGTAGATAATTTTGCCAGGACCAAAGAAACCTTGGCCGGTGGGCAATTCATGAGCGTCATCAATGTCCTCATGCAGTTGCGGAAAGTTTGCAATCACCCCAACCTCTTCGAACCTCGTCCAACTGTATCTCCGTTTGTGACTGCCCCTCTCGTCTTGCGCATACCCTCGATCGTCCATGAAGTGTTGGAACGTCACCCTTTCGAGGTAATTGCTTCTATCGCTCTTTTCAAAGAGCGTTTGTACATAACTTTGTAGCTTGCGCAATGTTTTAGAAATCAATAGATAATATTGCAAGGCGGAACTGAATCACTCGATCCGCTGCTTCTAATTTAATGTGGAGCATTCCTTGAAACGAACTGTGGTGTACGTCACAGCCGCTTTGAACGTCTTGGATGCGAAACACAAATCAACGTTACATTTAAATAATGTTCTTGTGTCTATGCTGGAAGCTTGGTTTGTGTGAGCTCCAACCTTTGTCAAAGACACACCTGCTCATTCGTCCATGAGCTTGTGCGTAACGTATTGAAGGAAGATTAACACAGGGGTGGCTCCACTCAGAGCGCGTGGTTTTGTAGCGTCTCTGAACTATCAATACCCCTACATTCTCCATGTTTATATTGTGTAGTTCGTGAGTATGATTTTTTAGGCAACCAGTCAAGATGTCAACCTCATGTTTTGCTTGCAAAGAAAGCAATCGGTAAATTATTTCGTTAGGACGTCGATTTGAATTTCCTCAACCTGCATCTTCCTACACTCAGCGAATTGAGCTCACATGACGCTGGGTTTGTGAAACGGATGCAGACGCCTCGAAAGCTGATTGAAGAGATCCACTCCTCGGATTTACAAGAGACATCGTGGTTAGTCGTGACGCTCTTTTCTGAGATAGCGTTATCAAAGTAGCAAGCTGTTTTATTTTCGCTGAGACATTTCGGTCATATTTTTGCTGAGACATTTCGGTCATATGTCTCAGTTGTACTAAAACTTGCCATAGCAGTGTTCATTAGTCTATATTTTCAGACATTCTGACCGAAATGACTTTTTTAAAAAATACATTTCGGTCTATTACCGAAAAAACCAAAACAGGTAGCAAGTAGTATATTTTGTGATCATGTAAACTGCGTGCCCCCCAAAACCATCACATGGAATGTTGGTTTCCATGCATGACTTGCCATGGGGGGATAGCAAACATGGTGACCATAAAAACCTTGGTGTATTTTTATCCTTATTACACTGAATGAGGTGCATGTGTACTCGGTCGCCACATTTGTTTTTCGACTTATTCGCATATGGATAATGCATAGTAATGAGCTCTAAGCAATGGTAGTCATTGTGTTCATCAACAAGGAACGTGAGTTTTTAGAAGCTGATTCAATCTACTTACATTATTCGAAACTAACGGGCGAGTTATCGGAAGGTGTGGGTGGTGTTAATGACTTTCGTACGTGCGTTATTTTGGTTTAACCATGGCCTTCTCTGTTGCAGTTCTCCAACCCCTACACCAATCAGTGACCGCTTAAAGGCGATAGTCACAGAAAAGCTGTTCCTGGCGTCGTTAAAGCAGCAGGTATCAAATTATGTTATTCTGTTTCTTATTTGTGTGTTGTTGGGGGTTAAATCAATGCTTCGAAAGTCTGAAACGAGGAAAAATCGTCAGATTTTGTTCAACGCAAATATGACGTACGAGTAAGTACTGACTGCGGGTTCATCAGCAAACATTTTTCCGGCCGAGGTAAGATATTTCGTTAATTTTTAATCGAACTTGATTTTTAAATTGTTTCATTTACATTCATACTGTTTGTGATGTTTAAATGGTGTTTGCCAATAAGTTTCTTGGCTCGGAGATTTCATCAATAGTGACTTAATCGTGTGCCGGGAGTCAGTTCCGGCCGCAATCAGGATGTGTTTGTTTCCGGCCAGAAGTGAACGAATTCTGAGACAAAGTCTCGACAATGCTTCATACTTCATTGGCAGTTACATATGCTGTTTGACATGTACAAGCTGTATGTATGTTTGCTGTGATGGATGCCTGGCTTCAGCGTGGAGAGTGCTAGACTAGTAGTACAATTTGCATATTTCATTGCCAATGTGTGATTACCTGCTTCCTCCCAGTTGCTTAACACGTGCACGTCTACAAAGTGGATTAATGCTGACACAGCACATTTCCTCCAAGTATTTCACAAATATCAAAGATAAGCTCGTGAGAAAATAGTAGCATGGCTCACCAGCTGCGCTCTGCTGTAGGAGCCCAACGCATTGAATACGGTTAAGAAGTTAAAAACAGTACGAGCGTACGTCACAGTAGCCAAGCGACTAGCACAAATACACCAGTAGTCCTCCACACTGGTGTCTAAAAGTTGGCATCTATGCCAGTGTCAAACAAGATAGTAAACCAACTTCCGAAGTATAAAACACCGTGTTGAAAATGAAGAACCTAGATCCCATGACTAAAATTCGATTTCGCAGCTTTGCAGACTATGTCCTAACTCATTATGTGTGAACAACTTGGTAAACAACAGGGTGTTTACCAAGCCCCGTTGGCAAACAACGGAGCGGCGATTTCTCAGTGGCAAAGTGTCCGCCTCTTAATTGGAAGGTTGGGTCGGGTGTTCGATCTACAGCCACTGAGTGACTCGCCGTAGCGCTCCTTGGGCAAGGGCGTTCACCTCAACCGCCCCCGACAAAAAGCATTATTGAGGCTTCGGCCTGCCGCCAATTTGCCGTCATCAAATAAAAAAAAACAAGCTAAAATATGTAAATGGAACCTCTTTATGAAGTTGATAAGAGACGCTGCCTATTTAACGTTATTGATTGATAAGATTTTCTTGATTTTCAGGATAGTTATGCAAAGTTAGCTAAAGCACGGTATGCCGTGAATGTGGGAAAGATGAACTTTAACGTTAGACAGACGCTGTTGCGTCGCATTAAGTTGAAATTACTATTTGACTTCCCAACCGATTGGCAAAGAGGAGGTCATGTTCTTGCGATGAAGTGATTTCTGTCATTCCAGTCGAACAGCATACAGTGCACTGAGTTTTCGTGTTACCTGAGCAGTTTTCTGCTCAAGTTAGAAAATCAGTGTTACACCGTCCTAGTTCCTAATATGAGTAACTTAGGTCATTGGTTCTACGCAACGCTTTTCGATTTGCGTATGTTGCTTAAATAGTATTGGTGGAAATCAGTGTCACGCTGTGCTTGTTACGGATATAAAAAACTTAATGGTGGGTACTGCACCGAACTTGTTTATGTGCATTCAAGAATAAAAAAAAAACGTTTTTTCAGGAACTCCCGAGCAGCTCAGCAATCTCATCCTCAAGCTTGCCCTCGCAGAGCGTGAGTTTCGTTGAAATTAATCAGTAACTAACTCTGATATTCCGCACCTCAATAACAAATTCCTCTATTCAGACATCTACGGCTGTGAGCGGCAGCGCCAGTGATGTGCCGATGGCTGCGACGTTGACGCAAACGAGATCTGACGCAGGTAAAACTGCTGCTTAGTCCTGTACCGATGTCATTGAGAATGCATTTCATGTGCAGCGTTTTGATGCGAATTACTTGTTGTGTATGGTGGCGTAGTGCACGCACGTAGGTCGAAGGTATCATTTTTCAAGACTAAAATGCAATGAAGTGCCTTTTTTTAAACACTTCGTCCAACATCGTTTTGCAGAGTCTTCTGCGGCTCAGGTGCGAAGCACCTCGGTCACGCAGTCGATCACGCTTCAGTATCAAACAGCGCAAGGCACAAGAATCGCCACCATTCCCAACGGTCAAATCAGGCATTTACCAGGTACGTTAAACGAAAGAGTTGACAAATTCTGGACAAACAGTTGGGAAATGCACTGTGATGATTGATTTAAATTGGCATAGTTCATCTGAACTCGTTGATGCAAGTATATCATTTTCTGAGTAAACGCATTGGATACGTCGCTGATTTTCACGTAACAACGTGACCATAATGTCGTCTGATCGTGTCTGGTTTGATTAGGAGGTGTCGTCCAGATCGTGACGGCCGGCGTTCCGTCACGAAGTTCAACACCGGTTCCTCCCAGTGCGCCAGTTGCCAACAACCCAACTTCTGTCGCTGGTAGGTTTGTTCTTACACTGTGCTTCGTCTTGCATTGGCGTGGCAGCTTTTAGTAAGCATTGTGCTGCCTGTTAATTTCATTATAATTGGATATATGCCGCGAAACTCATATTGGCGCACAACTCAATACTTTTGTTAAACGGCTTCAAGACTCTTGTTAAACATCAGGGAGGGCTCTCCCGCCATTTACGCACGTTCTGGTATCTACATGGCGGCGTGACAATTGTGCCGCTTTGTTCGAATAACGGTGCGAAATAAAGTCAGTTCCTGGCATCGTTGGAAAGCAGCTGACAGTGCTGTGTTTCTTAGTGGAATCTGATACACCTCATTTTTCTAGTAACTATGTTGATTTGACTGTCCACTGGTTTTAAATCCATGTAATAACCCTGTTCTTGGTCGCAGGCTCATCCGTCTCTGAAAGATCGGTTCCAAAAGGTATGCCTGTGTGTCGTTTTTTTTCAAACGCATATGTTGTACTTCCAAGAACCTAGTGCAGTCGCTTTGAGCTCATTGTAGAGTCGCACAACATTCTAATAGCTTTACATCACACGTAATAATGCGTTTTGTTGACTTTCGATCCGTTTTGCTTTTTTATTCAGATACGAAAACTGAGAAACGCAAACGTCTTCCTGAAGAGTCTTATTCGGTAAGCATCAACGCTACAATGTTTACCCTGTCTTGCAATACATAACCGCTATCGATTGATACCGAACTTTGTCCAGTTGTAATTGTGCGTCCTGTTCACACTTGCATGAGGTGTCACAGTCAATGTCATCTTGTGTTGATCAGAACAGGAAAAGTAAACTTGTGTCAACCGTATCTGCCTGAAATCAACGTTCAACGCAGACCTCGTAATGCAAGAACATCCTGCTGCTTTTTTTCGTTCATAGAATCGACCGAAGTGAATGAGATCGATTGAATCCGGTGTATTTGCCTGAGATACTGCTTGTGTTTTTTTCGCTGAGATATTTCGGTCATTTGTGCTATAGCACAGTATAAGATTGCCGTGACAGTACTCAGTAGTCTATCGGACAATATTACCGAATTTACTGAATTTTTTTCCGGTTATTTCAAAAAAAATTTGTCTATGACCGAAAAAAAATAAACCCAGAGATAGTGACCCTCGATGACATCAGCTAATGTTTTCGCAGAAAATGCTGGCTCGTCTTCGAAACAGCAGACATCAGGAAACGCTGCAACGGATCTGCAGAATCAATGAACGTCGGTGCGATGCGGACCCGTCGTACTTGCCCGCCAACGTTATCGACTTCCTCCGGTCAGCGACGCCGCGGTCGTGGTGAGCTCAGTGCTTGCTTGTTAAGTGTATTAGGATCTGAACTTCAGGTGTCGCTTCATGTTTGTAAACAACAGCTTGTCGTGGCCAGATCGATAAAGAGTGTGAAGCTTACAGTGTTCTATTGCCAATGTTCTTGGTCGATTGTGGTCTACTCCTCCCTAATACTGATACGGGAAAAAGATCGTTTATTTGAAAATGCTCGGTTCCTGTTCACACTTGCATGGGGTGTCACAGTCAATGTCATCTTGTGTTGATCAGAACAGAAAAAGTATATTTGTGCAAACCGTATCTGCCTGAAATCAACATTCAACGCAGACCTCGTAGTGCAAGAACAAATACTTATGTTTTGATTTCGGTGCATTTTAAACTGTCGAATATCTAGTGGGTGAATCTATAGCTCCGCAGGTTGCCGACCGCGTCTCCTCCCGTCACCCGTCGTCAGAACAGCAAAGGCCTCGGCGATGCTCTTCTGAAGACGTTGACGAAATCCGAACGAGCCAGATTCGAAGAACTGCGGGAGTCTCTTTTAAGGTGTGATTATTTCCTTGCAATTTTCACAACCGTTTGCCGCTTTCATCATTTACAGAAGCGAACCGAGCACGGTTAGTGCATTTTGTGGGTGACGCAACAGCGTTAAAGCAGCCGAATAACTTGTGTGAACGACCAGGCTGCCCATGTCTTTAGCTCACTGAGAAACTCGCATCAGACAGTATCGTTGGCGCCCGAAGTTCATCACTTTACTGCGGCTCGCGATGACCTTGCATCGACATTTCAGATTTGTGTTCGTCGTCCCGAAAGTGGAATCGTGCACACCTCAGCTATCCGTCGCCCACCCAACTCCATGGAAGCAACATGCTGTTGAACGTTCGATGAAACGGCTGTGCGACCACCTATCTCACCAACTCCTTCCTTATCACAGTGTAATGCAACTGACCCAAGTGCAGTTTCCTGAAGCCCGTCTTATTGAATACGACTGTGGTATGTTGCAAATTGCTGTCTCACAAATTCAGTCACTAAGAAAAATGAATATCGGTTTGTGATGACGAAAATCAGCCCTAGTCAATCTGATTCATAGTGACAGACGTTTTTTTCTGAAACCAACGACCATTAGCATCAGTGCAAAATCGCAAAGCTTCTTGTCTGATCGTTTAATTTTAACATTTTGAAATCTATAGGCAAGCTTCAAGTGCTGAACGTTCTACTGCGGAGGTTCTGGTCGGAAAAGCACCGGATCCTGATCTTCACACAAATGACTCGGGTCCTTGACATCTTGGAAGCCTTTCTCAGTTACCACGGTTATCGATACCTGAGACTGGATGGTTCAACGCAGATCGAGCAGAGAATGGTGAGGAAATGCATTTCGTGGCCTGTCCATTGCCATTTATTACTGTATTTGGTCGATGAGGATATTTTGTCCCAGTCAATATGATTGTTAAACTGATAACAATTTTCCCGAATCTGAGACGACTTAAACAAGACGGTGCGGTGCTCCTTTCTGTTGGCGAACTGTGTTTGGTAATGTTGGTAGTTTTGTGCAGGCTCGCATGGAACGGTTCAACAACGATCCTAGGATCTTCTGCTTCATCTTGTCAACTCGCAGTGGCGGCATCGGCGTCAATTTGACCGGTGCTGATACTGTCGTATTTTACGATAGCGACTGGAATCCCACCATGGACGCTCAAGCACAAGACAGGTTTGTTTAAACGATTGCTTTCAGCAAAAGGCCGAAAGTCATCGGAAATCTGTTGCTGCGTGCTATAGAGAGCAATTTTAATTTGCGTCGACCGATCTTAACAAGGGACATGTGCAAGTTTCAGAACATGTTCGTGTCTCTGGCTTAGTCTAAAAATTCCTTTCGCATCATTCAGATATGAATTGTGAAATGCTTGTTTAGGTGTTTTTTTTTTTAACCTGCAGTCCTCACTCAAATGATGATGACGAAAAGAGCCGAGTTGGATTTGTTCCACTGCGATTGTTTCATGTTGTTGGTTTACCTCTGAAACTGGCAGTAAAGGCTCCTTAATTAGTACAATGATTAAATGGAAACACACGGGTTTACAATTCTAAAATCTTAAAATTGATGGGTTTAGTCTGTTAATTACATCGCTTAACCGTTGCGCGCAGTTTACTTCGTTGGTATTGCAGTTCACAATTTGTATAACTTCCAAATTCATTTTCTTGTGGCACAGTGATATTATCAAACGAAAGTGTCTGATTTGTGGTGAATCCTCAAGAGTCAAAATGATCCATGAAAATGATGACTTATTCGGAGTATTTTACGTGTCTCATTACGCTTTCCGCTTCTCTTTAGCCTGTCTATTCTCCGTCTCAGCCTTTGCACCGCAACCAGTCGCAGTGGCACAATGAAGAAACCCTCTTAGCGATAACTGCTGAATTTGAGTGACGGTAGCGATTTAGGGTGCATCACTTGGCAGCGTCACCGTTAACGATGATTGCGTTTTCATTACACGAAGATGTCACCGGATTGGCCAGACGCGAGACGTGCACATCTATCGACTGATTAGCGAGCGCACTGTCGAAGAAAACATCTTGAAAAAAGCCAATCAGAAACGATTGCTAGGAGACATCGCAATCGAAGGCGGAAGCTTCACTACCGCGTTTTTCAAGCATGTAAGTCAATAGCTGACCGTAGATTGTGCTGGTGTATTAATCAAAAAGCTAGGAATGTTGTCAGAGGTCCCATCTCGTCCCAATGCAAGTGTTTTCTCTTACGCTCAACCAATGTTCATGTGCAGCAAGCCATCAAAGATCTCTTTGACGATCCTTCCGGCCTGGAAGAGCTTGCGGAGACGCAGCAGCGACCGCTGACAGCGCGGCAGAGAGCCATCGAAGCTGCCAAGGCTGAACCTGAGGTTCGTGGTTGTTTCTTTTTCCCCAAAATTCCAAAAATGCGGGACGGCCGAAGGCTACATTAGCTATGATCTTCGAGTTAATTGGAACAGTACTAACCACTGATGATGACAAAGTTTGTCTTAATGAATTCATGTGGATTATAAAGACACTTGAATCCTGAAGTGGGATCGGGCAGGTGGCAAGGACGTGTAATGTCTACTCTTCCCAAAGGTTTTAATTCCCGTCTGGTTGCGTAATGGTTTCATGAGTATGGCAAATAAAGTTCTGTACCTTGACGATGTCATCACCAGACTACAACACGTGCTCCCAATGAAGAAGGCAACTTGGAAGAAGCTTTGCTGGAAAGCGAGGACAAAGAAGATGCTGCGGCTGCCAAGCTGCTTCGTCGGGAACAGGTCTGTGTTGCGGTTTTTGGCAGTTGAGCCAGTGAAACAAATGGATTTCTAATTTGTATTGCTGTGGTTATTGCAAAAGCCCATGATGATTTTTGACAAGCATATGTCTGAAATAAAAGTGTGGCAAGTTTAATATCTGAGGCTATTTTGTGTTCGAGCTATTCAACGGCAAGGTGGTTATCCAAGTCCATGTTATGCTGCTGATTTTTTTCCAGGAAGCTGTTCTTGAAGAGTTCACCGAAAGCGAGGAAAGAACTGCAAACGATGAAGATGAACTTCCTATGGGTGTGTGTAGGGACTTTTGAACTATATGTTGTGGCAAAGACTTAAATAATCTGCATCAAAAAGGCAAAGACGTTCAAATAGATTATGATTAATACGGTTTCAAGCGCGCTGCTAGACCTCCTGTCATGGACAAGGCCGTACATTGGGCTCCGTTGTGCTTGATGCGCTAATAGTTCGTTACAAACTAGAGGTTTGCTTTTCTGTTGCATCAGTGCTATAAAAGATGTCATGAGAATGACGTTTTACGAAAACGTCTTGAGCACCGCTTAGTTTACTGTTTCCACTAATGTACAAAACAGAAAGTGAGATCGTAAGTTCTGTATATTTCAGAAACCAAGTTCAATCTGCCCAAAGGTTCGAAATACGAAGAAGAACTGAAAACTATTTATGACGAATTAAATCCAGTTGAGCGATACGCACTGCGTTTCCTCGAACTCACCGCCGAAGAAATGAATGTTCTTGAATTGAAGGAAGCAGAGGTGACGTTGCTTTGCACTTGGGTGTTTTTTTAAAATGAAGCACCATATCGCGACCAGACGGTTGCTATGGGTTATTTTAGCTTTTTTGTGTGTCTGGGTACACATTATTATGTTTTATTTAAATTCCCAGTTCAGGCGTATGCGGCTTAGTCATGAAATACTCAAGTAAATTTGTAGCTGTGCCTTGTGTGACTGGAAACGTCGCTTATTGATTTTTTTCTCGTAGTTGAGGTTCTGCGCGCAGATCAGTTATGAATTGCCGTCCAACTTCAGCCAATCAAACGACGCAACAACCATCTGAACCGAGGAGGTTATCATGTAGATTGTTCGGCCACACGAACAATCAACCTGGTGATCTCCTAAAGTTCGAAAAGCGAATTTTAAACCACCACGTCTCGTGCACTCGGAAATATAATCGAAAGTTTAAAATTAATCGTCAGTGTGTGCAACTCGTTACCTTTCGTGTACTTTTAGGCGGGTGTGGAGCAGTCGAAGAAGGATTGGGAACTCCAGCATCTCATTTCCTTGAAAGAGGAAGAGGAAAGAAGAATGGAGGATGAAGAGGACGAGATCTTTTACACTCGCTACGATGCTGAGAACCAGGTGAGCCGGAAAGGGAAGAAGCGAAAGAAGGAACGCGACATTTGTTTCCTCGACATGGCCACCTCCTCGTCGGAGGGTGAGGAAGAGCCGGAGCAAGAGGAGCAGGTGGAAGCGGGAGAGGAGTCGGTCTTGGACGAGGAGGACACCGTCGTGGCTAAATCCGAAAAGAAAAGGCCTGTGAAGCAGGCCAGAAATAAACTCCCGCGTGAAACCAACAGGGGGCGTGGTCGTGGACGTGGGAGGGGCCGAGGACGCGGGGCTAAGGCCAATGTCACGAGGGCGGACAATGAGCAGAAACGCGCGCGGCTGGACGATTTTGGCTTCGCTGACACGGTGCAAAGGGATGACCCGCTGTGGACCGAGTATGGCGAAGAGACAGCCGGATACTTGTCGAGCGGCAACAGCAGCGACAGCGATCAATGGTACGTGTACAGCGACTACGACGATCGCGACGGCTCCGACAGCGATCTGCTACCTCAACCCGCTGATGCCGCTTCTAGAAACACGCCGTCAGGTTATCGCCAGTCTCCGCTGTGGAAAGTGGCGGAAAAAAGCGAGCGGCTTGTTAACAGCATCGCGCCCGAAAGTCCGTTTCAACGGGATCAACGTTTTTTGAATCCCACCGATTACGGGCCGTGCGAGATCTTATCGTTCAGCAAGTCGGGTCGGCCGCGCAAGCGAAACACGAGGTTGTGCCAGGACGAGTACGAAATATTTTCGCCGGGATCCGGCTTTTCCGATTCGACCACGACGTTTGCCGCCAAACCGGCCAAGCAGCCGATTTACAACATTGTGGTCGAAACACCCGCGTCACCCGTGAAGCACAGACAACCTGCCAGGACGAAGGTTACTGTCCCAGCACCGAGCATGCAGCCGGTCACTCAGCCTGTGCTCAGTGTGCCCCTGACTGCCATGCCGGCCAACCCACCGAAACTGCAGACGTTCAACATGTTCAGTGTCGCTAACCAAGCCCCGAGACAGCAGAGGTACGTCAACGTCATGCCGCAGCGCAACAGAAGCACCGTTCTCCTCCCGTTCTCCTTCGTCCAGGCGAACTCGGCGTCGCGCTTTACGCGACCGCCGGTTCTGAGCAGGATTCAACCCGCTCCGGTGACGCAGTCTGTGAACGTCATCAGGCTGGGCAGCCACCACACCGTGCGGCCGCAGATACCGGTGCAGCAGACCTTGTTTTTTCAACCTGGCGCGGTCACTCAGCCAATGGCGTTCCTTCCTGCGGTGTCGACCCCGGCGACGCATCACAACGGTCAGGCCGTGGCGCAGAAGCAGTCCAAGAAACCTTCGCCCAAGTCCAGAAAGCCCGCGCCGGTCAAGATGAACGCAACCCATAGGGACAATATTTTTGATCTTGATTTCACTGTCGCAGGGGACTCTACTCCTGTCCTTGATTTCACCAACGATAGTAAACCAGCCAGTAGTCTGTTTGATAGTTTGCAAGAGGAGTTAAAATGCGATTTAAACGTTGGCAGTGATGATGACGATCTGATCACGCTTAATCTGGAGCCGGTGCCTCTAAACGATCAGGAAGAATTAGCTCCGGAGAACGAGGAAGAAAGAAACGTTTTTGAGTCGTTTGAGTCGCTTCTAAATTCCTAAAGTATTTTCAATGTGATTCTCGAATAATTCTATTCTGTGTACTGTATGCTGCGCTTATAGCACTGCTTACTTGGCAGCAGTGGCGGCGAGTGCACACCACTGCGGTGATACAAAAGTGTTTGTAGCCATGACCGATTGCTCGCAAATTTTCACCTGCCTCGTGCTTATTTAAGATGCCTATTTTACTATACAATAGGAATTTAACCGTCAACACTGCTCGGGTAATGTTTTGACGTCACACGCGTGCGTTGCTTTCGTTGTCGCTGCGATTTTTCCGCCAGGTGACGGTCAATCGTGCCTGATTTTCTGTTTATTGGTTCCGATATTTTGCAATATAGTTCTGTTTGCCTTTTACTGTGTGGCGCTGGTCACGTCGGCAAGCTGTGCTGTGGCGAGGATTGCATTTTGGATGGCAGATAGAACCGCTCGAAGGATGAGCCAGCCTTTGGCTTGGCCGAGGCAGTAGTAACCAGAATGCATTTGGTATGGCTGTTCGGCTAAAATTACGTGACCAAATCTTTCTGTCATTCGTTTAGCTTCGGCCCCAACCTACATGCCATCCCAAATGCATTCTTGTTGCCAACGCAGTTGCGGAGATGTGGTCAGCGGGGTCCGCAACCACGAGGTCGCGCTAATTCGCCAACGGAGACTCGGATTGCGCAATCAGTTGTTAATTGCAGCAGAAGTACCGTCGTGTCTGTTAGCCAGCAACAACGTACCTGTCAAACAGTTCGATGGCAGCATCATAATGCGGGATGGGCGTAAGGCCGTTTAAACGGTGGTGCCTGGCTTGGCTTGGTCACCCACAGATCCACACAGTTGACCCAGTGCTCTGCTTCTTTTAGTTATTTTCACTTTGTACGCCTTGCATTCACAGATGTACGTTGACGAAGTGACTGGAGAAACGATGCCGGTAAGTGAATCATTGCAACCACGTTGCTAGAGTAGTACGTTAAGTAACCCCAGGAGTTCGAATGATCGACCTCACAGTTACTGCCAAAATGAGTGCGAGTGCATCAACTTCTGCGCGCGTTAAACAATCGTTAACTGTCGCGTATTCCAAGGAACGTGACAGGAAATGCGGGACACAACCATAGCGTGAAAAGCAAGAAATTTTATAAACCCAAGGAGACCCCTACAGTTGTACGTATTGCTAAGTCGACTTGTTCAGACGAAATTTCAAGCCACACATAAGCTCATCACCTATAAATGTGAAGCTCAGTCGGTCTGCAATTGACGGAAGAAACACCACGCGGACCTGTGGTCCATTTAACACCTGATGTTATGATGCTATTTCGCTATAGATCAGTTGAACGTTCTTGGTTATATGCTTAGCATGACAACCGTGCGGATTTTAGTTGTGAGGTATGTTGGCGGATGTTAGACATGTTATTTAACAATGCTTTCGCACATATCTGAATTTCGTACCAAATTGTGTACTGTCTCTAGGAGTCG
>JGI24021J15306_10001560_pt1 | contig 22750 bp, 12 predicted proteins | sample Ectturendosymbi1_FD_15306 | JGI IMG/M metagenome (IMG submission 15306) | reverse complement strand
TTTTTTTTTTTTTTTTTGAAAAGAGCTTGTGCACATTACGCTAACGACAAAGAGTTTGCGATTCTTGGAGTGGTGGATGGATTAAATTTTGTTCACTGTTTTTATTTGCGGATGTCGGTTTCTGATACATGTTTGAAGTTGGGAAAAAGTTATCCGTGCAAGGGATTTTTTGGACAGCTGTATTCAAAACCTAATTGTTATGAGTGTTTGTGGCTTACCATCAGCTTCAACCGTGTCATGTAAGTAAAATCGTATGTCCTGCTTTGTGGTTTGTAAAATGACGGCCTTGTTCGGTTTTAGAAATTTTCTTACTGATCTTTAGAACTCGGGAAACCTAGTCCAACACAGGGATATCTAGAAACTCCTTGATATCCCTGGTCCAACATCTGTTCGAGAGCAAATATTACAGTGTGTCATTACTCATTGAGTGATAATGTCGACTGTGTAATATATTGACCGCAACGTGTTGTGTAGTGCCATAGACAAATGGCCACATTGCAAGAAAAGCTCGGTCCCGAAACTTTATTTTAACTGTTTAAACAGCACTGGAGTGGTGAAGAGTTTGCCGAATTGTAATGTATGAAGTTAATAAGTACTTGCAACTGGTGTACTGCGGTGGCGTAACTGACGGTGGGCAGAGGGACGAATCGCACCCCTGGCAATCTAAATGTAAAAACCGGGCCTCCACTTGACCTATTTATCGGGTTTAGTATTCTTCTGGTTTTCAGTAAGTTGTTTTTTTAACGTTTTACAGATATTATTTTCCGGTGATTTAAAGTTCTAGTATAGCCATCCACATCCGGATTCACCATCAATTTCTCAAGTTTTTCATGAGTGTTGGCTGGTGGCCCCATGCAGTGGCCAGTGGGTCCCTTTCAGCTGTTTTCCCTCCTGGCTCAAACCTCTAGTTACGCCACTGGTGTTCTGTGGAAGTGCTTAAACGATTGGGAATAAATCGTGGTTGCCATGCATAAGTGCTTGGATGATGTTCACGTAGGCTGATTAAAAGGCACACTGTCTTAATGTATTTAGTTCAAACAGGATGTGGTCAGATTCCTTGGTGGTACAGACAGAGCAGTGGTCTTTCTTCAACCTTCTTTGTACAATCGTTCCGCTGCAGGATTTGCTTGAAAATCGCCCCTTAGCTATGATTTTAGCATTGCGTTGTCTGGAAATTTTATTTTAAAAATAATTCAGTGTTTATGAAATAGGAATGGACAATCTAGTAAGCATAAAACAAATAAACGAAACGAATTCCAAGTGCATTTGTAGAATAAATGTTAGTTCCAGAAAGCTGGTTCTGACTAATGCGAGGCTTGAGCCTGGTGTTTTGCTGCAAGTTTTTTCAAAGCTGTTCATCAGATGGCGTTTCCACAGGGCTTGTTCATGTCAAGACGACTGTGGTATTTATTACGCCAGTATTCAGTATTTTTCAACCGGGGTTCCGCGAGTGGTGGCTGCCAGGGGTTCCGCGGAAACAGACCGAAATTGCCTGAGACGAAATTCGCAACCACAGTTCTATGTGGTTGTTGCAATATAGACACTTGGATCATTGCACAGACTTCCATGAGCAACACAGACATTTGCGGAACGTCCCGCTGCAGCAAAAAAGGTTGAAAAACACTATTACGCATGTGCATTACTCGGATGAAACGAAACCCGACTCAGCAATCTACGTGGTAGAAAAAGCCAGTAATAATTGCTTCACTCTTCCCCAAATTTCCGGAAAACCCTTACTGAACTTGAGGCAAAACTGTGACCATCTATGCTAATAAAATACGGTGTTGGGTTCCAGGGCTGATGTAATTGGATCTAACCCAAAGAAACCCACCCGGGTTTTTTTAAAGGCTATTTGAAGAAACCCACTCTTTTCCTTTGAAAATTTACTATAAAGTACAAGCAGCACGCTTTTACAGTTTACGGTAATTTTTTCAAATCAAACAAAACGAACAACACCGAAATTTGAAGGACTTAAAAAAAGTGGAGAATAATTTGAACAGTTTGTGTTAATTCTTCTGGTTATCTTCTTTAGCTCTGTAAAATCGGTATATTTTAACCAATTTTTATGCTTACTTCGCATCCAAACCATATGTTGAAAAAAATGCTGAACTAGTAGGGCATGCACACGCTTGACGTGAAACTGCTGAGGTTGTGTAGAGTAGCTTTTCTCTGTTTGCTGTGCCCATGCTTGTCAAGCCTTAGCACTTTGGAATGAATTGACCAACAACACTGAAATCAAAGATGGCGCACTTTACCCTCGAATTTTGAATGCCATAATAGGTATAACAAGTTATGTATAGGCTAATTGTGAAAATGGTGATATTGCATGATGCAATAAACATATCGGAGTGAAGTTTTTGTGTCCTTTCTTTGAAAACCCTGTTGGATTCAATTTTGCTTTGAATGTCGATTAGGCGTTGGTGAAATCGCATTCGCTTATTAGCTGGCAAAAACGCATTTCCCCCAGTCACTTTCTGCGTAATCAAGCTTCCGCCGGGGTTTCCACCAGGGTTGAGGAGTTGGAGGTAAAATATCCTCTTTTCACACGACTAATTATACTGCAGTGGTATAGAAGGCGGGGGTGCAAGCCCACCCCCAAAAGTTGTGATTTGGCAAAAATCTGTGAAAATCTTCGCAAAATCCCTGAAAATACGGGCAAAAATGGCGCATAACTGGTGCAGAATCACACAAAGAGGTTTTTTTTGGAGGTCATCCCAGAAACGGTCGTCATGAGAAAATATTCGCACAAAAAGTGGCCCAAATTTTTTTTTGGCAAGTTTGGGACAATTCTGGCAAAAATCCTTCGCACCCCCAAAAATTTGCCTGCTCCTACACCTCCGAATGATAGTACTGGAAGTTATATTGCAGGGTTGGAATAGATAATCTGAATGTCTTACACCAGTCCTTAGCAACAAGTAAATGTTTGTTGATTGTGTAGAAATTTGCTCGTGAATTACCCTATAGGCTAGCTTCTGCATTAGCCTATATTCTACCAATTTCTACGCAATGCAGTAGCCAAACAATCCATTGACTGTGTGAAACATCATTTCGTCGCAATAGAACCAATAGCCTACTCTACCAACCCCGAGCTTCCAAAATTTTCCGACTTCTCATAACGTGTATTGAGTTTGGCTGTCTGCAGTATGAAAGAAACAGGCTAAAATTATTTATAAGCATTTTGTTATTGTCGCTAGATGCATGAGTTAAAGCTCTTTATACAGTATAATTAATATGATACATGCCCCACATTTGTTTTCGAAGCAGCTTTAGGCCTACCTCGGCTAGACCTGAGTGACAACAGATGGAATAGGAATGGAAAACCTCAACTGTCAAGCAGACGCTCGAGAGTACCGAGTCAGCTGGCTTCCTGACCGTATTCTTGCGTCCTAGCCTACTTTTTTCAGTTGGGTGATTTAGAACCAAATTTCTAGTATATCTACTGAAACTGAAAGCAACCTTAAACGTGGACTGTTTCTATAATTTCGTTCAACATGAAATTGACCAAATTGGGGAGCGTCACCTCACGCATAGCTTTTGTCGTCAACTGTTGACCATGGGCCAAATCCAGTGGAGTAGGAGGCGGGGGTGCAAGCGCACCCGCAATAGTTTTGATTTGTCGAAAATCTGGGCAAATTCCGAAAATCAAGGCAAAATGGCGCCCAATCTTTAAAAAAGCGTGAAGACACGACAGACTTCTTTTGGTCACACCAAAAAAGGTCGTCATGATCTTTGTGAGAAAATTTGTAGGGAAAAAGTCGCACAAATCTTTTCCGGAAAGTTTGGGGAATTTCGGGAAAAATTCCTTAGACCCCGCAAAAATTTGCCTGCTCCTACACCTACGGTCAAATCTACCTTACTCGTAAAACGCAAAACTTGTGCATTTCAACAGGAGTGCTCAGCTGGAGCGAATAAAAGATAGCTACTGAAAGAACCAGCTTTAAACTTCTACAATTAAGTTGAAACATGATTTGCCCAAACTGGGCAGGGTAACCTCAGAAGGGTTAGCTTGCGAAGTCAAATTCGCTTACTTGCGTTTCTAATAATTGCCACAAACAATGGTTGCAAGAAATGACCAATCCAATACGGCAACTTTCAGTTTATAGTTCGTTGTTCACCAACATTACTAGCATATGCGAAGGAACAAGTGAAACCCCGAAAGTCATGCAAAACTTGGTAAGAGCGAAAATTGACGATTGCATTACGTGCGCACACCAATAATTTGCACAAGCCCATTTGATTAAATTTCTGATAAGTTGTACACGCGTGGATGACCTTTTGTTAATCGTTCGGCTTTTGCCCGTAAGCAACGGAGAACAGTAGAAACATATGGGCAAAAATTTTCATGAACGCGTAGATTTTTTAGAAGACTGCAAGAAGTTGTGCAAAAATTTTTTCCTGCCTGAATAATTTGGTGTCTTTCGGCTATAACTACGGGTCAAAACCTTAAAATCTCTTATGGACGTTTCTTTCAGCGCAATAAGCTTTGAGGTTTCTGGTTTTAATTTGGTGCGGATAGATCCAAACATGTTTTCTTTCTCCGACGTCTGGACAACGTGTCCAGGTAGCTGCTTCTTCAATCGCTGGGGCGGCAATAGTTCAGTGGTAAAAGTGTCCGCCTCTCAATTGGAAGGTTGGGTGTTCGATCCACAGCCACGGAGTGAATTGCCGTAGCGCTCCTCGGGCAGGAGTGTTCACCTCAACCGCCCCGGCAAGAAGCACAAATCAGGCCTCGGTCCTCGGCCTGCCGCCTATTGCCGTCACCAATTGCCGTCACCAAAAAATTGCCGTCACCAAAAATAAACAAAACAAAAACAACTGCTTCTTAAAAGTTGTGTAATCAAAGCGGTATCCGACTTTATTGGCCAGAGATTTGGTGGGCGATATTTGTCTCAAAGCGTTGTCAACATAAACGAAGATATCGTGGCAAAATCGACCCCAGGCAAGTTTGGCGCAAAAACAGTAATCAGTTTACAAAATAGACGTTGCGAGGTCACACAGGACGAGAATCTGAAGTGAAATAAGTTGTATTACACCCTGGCAATGGTATAAAACTTGTGTTTGTTACAACTCGTTAGCAGGTGTTGTACGACAGAGAAAAAATCATCATGAAAATTACTGCATTGTACGGCGGAGGATAAAACAACATGGATCATATTTGAGGGAACCACGGTTGTTTCGGAGGGGTGAAATTGCAGTTCAGTGCAAACTTCTGAAACAATAAAGTGAAAAACTCCGACCAGGCTCCCCCGACTGTTTGCAATAACTTCGCTGGAACTTTTCGGGAGCAGAAAATCACCTTGCGTGAAACGAAGCAGGTTTCTTTTTGATATGCTGTTGAATCACCCAGTCAGCGTAAAGTGCTCTTTACTTGTGAGGTCCAACTGGTTGTTTCTTGTCTTGCTTGCATTGCTTCATTTCCCAGCATGAAAGTGGATTATTCTCACGACGTTACAAGGACAGAAATACCGAAGGCAGTGTAATAATAAAGGAATTATATATTTCCCACTGCAGCAGCACTGTATTTTCGCAAAATACATGACCGCCGGTTGTTGAGATAAACACAGACACGTAAGAGGACCAAGTTTGCCTCAGCCGCCGTTACCAGCCAAAATAGCGAGCTTTCTGTACAGTACGTTCGGCAAAATGTCTTTTTTTGTAATCCACTTGTCGTGGTTGGCAGCCAGTACTTCCAAGCAAGACCTGGAAAAGACGTCGGCACAGTTTCACAAGCGTGCAAACAAGTAAAATTAACCCGTTGCAATGGTCAAGGGCCACATACATGACCAAGGCCGCACGCACGAGACTTGTCCGACTGCTTTAGAAGCTGGTTATTATTGCCGAAGCAGTTTTTCACTAAAAATAGCACAGGGCAGTACAGCAAACAACAATAAAAATTCACCATTTACTGGTACAGAAGTATTAGGTTAACAAAAAACGTATCTTACTGCACAAGTGTCTTTGGATTCACTTCAAATACCGTGATTTTGCTTGAGTGTTTCTGGCAAAAAAACAAGGTTTGACTTAAGATTTCGCATGAAGAAACACAAAAACGGCACAAACAGTTACACACCGGATTCGCGAGGTAAACGTTGCTTTCGCAACCGCCGTATATCACGACTTGTCCGAAGTAACTTCCTATGCATGCACTATGCCAGAGTCGATGATGCTGTCCGTCTCGGACTTCAATCCATGTGTTGTTTTTTACGTCGTAAACCCACCCATCAGCTGCAGAGATGTGAGAAAAGTTATGAAGTACAGTACACATTTTCCGTAATTACGAAGTCCACTGAAAAAGACATATGAACATTAACAACCGAATAACGGGTTTTAGATGAAAGCAGAAAACGTAAACAATGTAACTGCACAGCAGCGCATGGTATTTTTTAACTCAATAGCAGTCACCATATCAGGGAGCAGCGCCACATTCAGGATGGGAAACCATGCAAGGAAAACCCAAAGTAACGTCGCTTCAATTCGTTAAGTGCCCCTCAACTACGACCGCAACAGTGTTGCGCATATAAACAGCGCTGTCTCCAAAACGAGGGTGCACATTTTTAACTGAGTGATTTCAGCACAGTGGAGATCGGAAGCAAAGTTACAACCACTTTCAAAAAACTTTCGAAAATATGTAACGAGCTTGTGTGCCAAAAATTCATCTTCCACCGAGTTTAAACTCACGCGGGATTAGGAAAAAAATGGCGCCTGCAACTGCGAGTAATAGTCGAAGCTACCGAAGATGTCAGCTTTAAAAAAGCCAGATTGTCTTTGTGTCGTATCTTATTGATCAGAAGAGTTATTGCTAAGTGTGTGGACTACATCAAACGCAGGTGATAACAGAAATGGAAAGTGTCAACAAGGTTCGCAAAACTGTGATTTGCATTTTAGGTTAATCCGCTAATCATTTCAGGAGCGCACGTACCTAGCACGTTCTGACTGGTGTCGAGACCACCGAAGAGAAACAAAGTATCGTCGCCTACTGGTGTCAGTGAGTGCCATGACCTTCCGACGGGCCCACTTTCCATTCTTCAACAACAAACATTGTTGAGACGAAGAACAACAAACCTGCAGCAAACCACACACCGTGCCTTACTTCAGAGTCGTCCAGCAGTACGTTTCCAAGCACAGTGAGTGCATATCATCTAGCCTGCGTTCCTGCACAAAAATGTTCGGCATGTTTGTTGAATTCCGGTTTCGCGCGTGATTTCGCTCGTTTGAAATTGAGCTGAAAGCACCAGCAGGTCCCAGCTGTTCTGAAGCGCTGACCGACTAATTCACGTTTGTAGCTACTTGACACAGCAGTTCAGTAACTCTTCTTGACATTTTTGAAGAGTTTGCGCTATCGTGGTTTGCTTTGAAATCAAGTGGTGATAGAATCCAGTGTTTTTTTGGCGTATTCAAAGTAGGGAAGAAAACACCCGCACCACTCATTGCTTGCGTGCCTAATCGTTTATATTATGGGGTATGCCTAGTACCCTCAGATTTCATTTCGAAGGATTTTGTCTAAGGGCCAAGTGACGAAGAATCTATTCTTCAACTTCCATGAAGACTCTACGTTGAAGAAAACCCATCGGAAGTCTGGCTAGAAGTAAAAGCCAAGGAAACCTAATCACTAAACCACCAAAAATCGAAAATTCAGATGAATTTCGTGCAGTCTGCAACTGCTAGTGACATAGCTCCGCTTGGACTAGCAACCGTTCCCACCAAAGCATTGGAGCACATTCGCCAGACATTGAATTTACACATTTCTGAATGCCACCCACCGTGCTTCTTGTCATTTCTAGAGCGACTGAGTCTCTTCAATTGCTGTTAGAATAATCATCTTGTTCTACACAGCGCGCAAAATGCTATCTAGAGGATCTGTCTCGGATCAACTTGCCTGGAAGAAGCTGTACACACACTGTACCGTACCATTAACAAGAAAAGTACTTCAATAAAACAAATGTCATTATAAAAGTATGCAAACCAACGACGTACAAGGTGTCGTCCGCCAAAGATGAATGCTTTGTTATCCAGCGATGCACAAGAATGAGCAGCTCTTGTTGAAGGTGTATGCCCCTAAAAAAATCAAGACATTTGTGGAGCTGGAAATTCGGCACTGTGCAATGAAAAGCAAGTTTTTAATTAAACCTCAGCACCAATTTGCCGCCCACGTAGTTAGTTCGATTGCAATTGGCAACTCATGCATGAACGGCAATCAAAAGCTACAGCTTGTATAGCGAGAGCAATACAGCCACAGTGTTTGAACGGCAACTTTCCGCTTTCTGAGTTCAAGCTTGTCATTTGCAAACGAATTCTTCAGCGTAGCAGTCCGTGAACCGTCTTCCACCAGACAGCGAAGAAAATAAACAAACCACGCATTTCAATCAGCTAAAAATTGAAGTTTTCAAGCTGTATCAGCTTCGTGATATTCAACTGTTTTAACCTCTCGACGTCGCAACGCAACAGCTAAAGCTGACTTGCATCAAACGATCCGCAGTGGAAAATAGGTTGCCTGCCGCATTCACAATGCGGTTCTAGCGCCACCAAGTGGGTTTCCTCTTAGCTCAGTTGACAAAAGTATGAATCGAAAGTATAGATCTCATCGCCCACCTGACACGACTTTGTTGCGACCTCTCCGTCGTTGAAAAAAAACGGAAGTACTCATTGGGATGGCGTAGCTCTGTTTTAGGGGGCTCAGCTCTTACTGTAGATGTGCCTTTTGGCTGTGGTGCTTAGTTTCTACTATGCCTGCGGGTGAGGTTGATTGGAAGAAATTGCGATGGTGAGGACTCAGGCAGAAAACAAACAATATCGCGAGACATTTGCGTAGCTTACCAGTTTGAGTTAAAAAATCTTTATCAGTAGAAATCGATGAAACTGCAGTCTTGCAAAAATTTTAGGCAATCTTTGTTTTGGGGAAACGCGAAGAGACACCACATGTAGTTAGAACACCAAGTATGCTACACAAAAAATGCACCTTCGAGCAATTGCACAAAACTGTAACCTTAAGTAATTTGTAATCGTTTACTGCAAATAAATGAAATGCGATTGAAATGTGCTTTTAAAACGCCTTGCGTATTCCACTGATAAAATTCGTTCCATTAATAAAAATTGTTCCATTTGTGTATTTAATTGTATGTGTGTATTTAAAACGCCCATGCTGGGTTTGATAAATTGTCGCGTCATGGAATGCACGTGCAATCAAGTGTCAAAACTTGCGGAATCGCACAGCATTCGATAAACAAGGTGCACCAGTAACCAAATTTTTGGCGAAAAAAATAAAAACACAGGAAAAGGTGGTAATTCTATGAGTCCTAGGAGGCAGAACCTAAAACTTATACGTTATGTCAGTCTTAACTGTTGCTGGTACTGTATTCAAAACTTACAACAATCGGTAAAGCAATCCAGGAGTTTTCTTTCATATCATACGCAAAAAGGTGGTTGTTCCAACCTCGTTTCTCGTACATCTGAAAAGAGGTAACGCACAATTTAATCTTACGTGAACCAAACAGAAAAATGACTACACACATATACCCACCGAGACGTGGTCAAGGTCAAACTGACCGTTATTGATGTGATGATGTTCTGGCTCTGGGCCGTAACCACCAAAGTATATAATCCTACAAAAATGCACAAAATGTATTTCGATGTTTCTGCACAGACGATAGGAAAAGTGATCACGCAACTACATTCTCCAAATTCAATTCCATCCTTAAAAATTTAACAACGAACACCAATGGAGGGTTACTCATGACAAGTTCACGCATTTCACGCTCAGCTGTTGCACATTCACAGTGCCAAATTCGCGCTTGGTAATCTCTAAGTTTCAAAGCATGTATCATATATGCTTTCCTAATGATAGAAGTCTCAGGTGAGGTATGCGGCGCATATGCATACTATGCGCTGGGCAAGTGGCAAAGTAGTACTGCGACTGCATCGCATTGCTCAAGTGCGTCGATTCTATAGTGCTTATCTTACACCGACTTCAGTCATGAAGCTTAGATTACATGGTTTGACGGTGGATAACTGTCGTGTTTCCACTGTTCTTTACCATATATATATATATATATATATATATCGCATAAGGTTGACGAGAGTGTATGTAATTGATTCATAGCAAAACAATTCAGGCAACCCATTCCATCAAATGTTTATCAGTTTTATGTAATGCAAAGTCTGTAACGGAGTGGTTGCCACTATTTTTTTGACGAAAAACAGCGCGGCAGAAAAGCGTCTAATTTCGTGACTGCATCGGATATCCTACGTCTATGTCGCAGTTGGGGTAGCTACGGGATGCAGCGTTAGTTGCCATTGTAGAGAACAACCGATTCGCAGAGAACACAGTTTCTGCAATATAATTTGCACCTTCCTCTGTAGGCACAGCAAGCCAGCTTGTTTCTGGGACTCGGTGGTTTGCCCTTGGGATGAATCAATCGCCATGACAGTGCATCAAGAGACAAAGCATAGAGCTAAAAACAAAAAGTACATTTTGTTATAAAAGCCAATTCCAATAGTGGAGGACTTCAAAACACTTTAAGTGCCGTTGGCCAGCTATCTGCACATACAAAGCCATATTTCTAACTACTGCCCGTTAATTTTCTTTGCGTAGCAACACAGAGATGCATCACGAAATGGTGAGCTTTTGTTTACCAACTGCCAAATCCTACAACTACATATTGCAAAAATTACAATTTCTCTTTTCAGAATTACGCTCTATTATTTCAAATACATTCTTGCAGTGAAACACACATTACGAGGAGCGTATCATCCGTCAATAACATTGTCCATATTTCGTCAGTGCAAGCCCTACTGACTCTGAATATCATTTACAAACGAAGGAACCACGTTTAATGATTCTTTACACCATTTTGAATTGGTGATTAACCAATAACCATTTCCAAAGTTTACTAGTGACTGCAAAAGTTGGTAAGTGACATGCGTTTTTGCCAGAACCATCCATTCAAATGAAACATAACGGAATGAAAAAACGTTTTGACTGCTTACAATTTCTTAGTGACATCTTCAATGAAACTTAGGTGAACAACCTACCTGACCACAACAGGTTAGAATAATAATAATGCAATAACGCACGTGGTTATCATCACCAAGTAAGCCATGTCCTCCAAATACTATTAACTCTCCATTTACGGAAATGTAGCATGACCCCAATAAAGACGGTGGAACATAACCACGAACCATAACTTTGGTCCTGGAAAACAGTAAGAAGCATATTGAGCATCCAAAACACTCACATAAAATTTGAGAACTCTATAAGGAAACTTTCAAAAAGTTTCCTTGCAGTCGTCAGGAAGAGATTTTAATGCTGTTTGCAAAGAAAAAATGTTTTGTAATAAAAGCAAGCGCACAGGCTTAAATCAACTGCCGAGTATTCAAGTAGTTTGAATAACTTAAAAGTATGTACTCAAAAATACGTGTGTCAACACTAATTCCAATAGTGCAGGATTTCAAAATACTTAAAGTGTCGTTGCATTTCAAATGGCGTAGTTGTTCATCTCTGTTAAAGTATATATCTAAACGAGTATGGAAACAAGGTATAAGATATTCACAAAACCACGTAATAAAGCAGACAGGGGCGTAACGAGGGGTGGGCACATCTCCCCGGGCGCCGAATAGTCCTAATAATGTTGCAAATACTTTCTTCAATACAGTACATTTGCTTCCGAAAGGCCTTAGTTTCAAACATTAGGGCATCAAACTTATTCCTTTCCCTGGGCGCCATCTAACCTTGGTACGCCTCTGAAAACAGGTGGACATGATAAACGACAACAAAATGAAACCAAAGGAATTAACCGCTACAGAAAGAACTGCAGGGTGTAACAAAGTCAACTATTTTGAACCAGGGATGTGGAGCCGGAGTCCAAGCAGATTTAGATGATTGGACCTGGAGCAAAAAACTTTTACATTCCTAGAGCCGGGGTCATTTGTACTTTTTCCTTGCTGTTTAACTGAATGTAGCGCGTAATGTTTTAACACATTCAGTGGGTTTGTACATTTTAAATACGCTACTCCATGCATTTGTAGTACACAGCGTAGAATACGACGTATAAAAACGAATTTACAGCTAGTCTTTGAAAGCAGATTTCTGGACCTGACGTCCGGAGCCCATACGATTTTGATTGATTGGAGCTGGAACCAAAAACTTGTGGTTGTATGGAGGCGGAACCTGTAATTTGGGTCCGTTTCCACAACCCTGATTTGAATTGACACTAAACACGGAAATAGCATGTAACGTTAAATGCAAACATTTTTCGTACACTCGGTGCAAACAGAATAACACACCAAAGCTGTTTTAGTAATCGCATACAATGAGCAAGGAGTTGACCACCATGAAAACAGCAGGCTACACGCAGTCGACAATACACTTGGCCGAAAACGAATACAACAGAGATTTAATAACGCAAATACCAGATTTACAATGAAACCAAAATTGAATATTTTTACTCATAAAAAACCTTAACGATTAAGACAAAAACTGTCCATTGGAACCAACTTTAAAACATTTTACGTCTTCAAAAATGCTCAACGCATTCAATCAAGCGTCTTTAAAACTGCTTGTTCTTACGTGCAAGTTAAGGGCAACAGATTTTCAGGACAGGAAACCTTGTAACAACGTCTAAACCAGGGTTTCATAAAGTTTGCCTCAGTACCCCCAGGGGGTACTGAGATAAATGTTGGGGGTATTCAACAGTGTTGGGATGTAAAGTCAAAATCCCGACCCAAGTCCTCATTCTAAGAACTTGGACTTGCTTCCATCCAGATTGACTTTTCTAGCATTCGCTCTAGCAATCTAAAACCATTGTACCCAGATGAAAATTGCTGCTGAAGAATGTGATCCAGTCTTTGCATTGTCCTTTTTGCTCACTACTCTAGTGAATATTTTTTTACCAGTTCTGTTTCATTTCTTACAATCTTTTCGTTATCAAACTTGGTTGAAAAGGGGTATCCAGATTGACGAAAATTTGACTTTAGAACGTTAAATCGCAGATATTCATTTTCAAACCTGCATTTCCCACACCAAGATAATATTAGCAGAGTCGCGAAAATAGCAGCCACCATTTTTATATCCCTTAAAGATATTCTAAACAATTTTCGCTGGGCAAGTACCATTGGGGTTAGCAAAGAAAGTAGTTTGTAACAACCTTTTTTTAATTTCTGCGACAGAAATTCATAACATAAGGACCATTGTCAGCAAGAATATCCGCACACTGCGGCGTAGAAAATTAATAGACAGTAATTTCACATCGAAACATTTAGAACAGCGTGGTCCACCTCCTTCCCCAACAGCGTGGTCCACCTCCTTCCATCTACGGGCCACTTTACAAAAACGTGACAACTCGCGGGCCACTTCCAATACAATGATGTATAAAACAACAGATTCACAACATTCAAAACTAAGAAAGGGGAGATAAATGACTACGCCATTGAAATTATTACACAATCGCAAATAGCAATATATTTCAAATCTCTATCAGGGGGATGCCTGTGGTCGAGGCTTCTCTGACACTACCGTTTCTTTATCAATACCAGTGTTAGTGATGGAAAGTCGGAGACGATCGTCCAGTGTTCCATTCGATTTCTGTTTGTAGATTTGATTTGCTTCATCGTAAAGAATGTACTTTCATCCACGTATGTGCTTGTGCTTTCAGAAGTTCAGTGGATATTAGTGCGAAATCTTTCAGTTCGGAAAATCTATCTATGCTGACTAATTTCCAGAAGCTCTCTGCAGTCTTAAACACCGTTAGTATGGTGCATTTTCATTAAAAGATATTGTGCTTGCTCTAATTAAAATGACCTATTGCAGGGATAGGCAATTAATTTGGCTCTATGGCCACTTAGACAAGACCGTGTTCAGCGGATACAGATAGACAGATTTATTTAGCGGTACTGAGTTCATTGTGACAGGTGCACCCTTCAAAACAACGAACGGCGGGGCACCGAAAAAACACAGAGGTTATCCAGACAGGTGCTCCAGCGGAGGGCCGTACCTTCTACTTTGATCGTAAAATAGATAAGTATAACAAAACACAGAAAAGGTACTATTCATTGTCTTTCTGCAAATGCACTTAGTTATCAAGTTAAGAAATCACCAGAAAAATGTGTTTCCATACAGCTGCCAGCTAAAACATAACAAAAAATAACAATTGCCAGTCGACATAGCGCTAGAGTAAAAGAACATTCCACTTCTAAATTCGCTGGAGCTTTGGTGTGAAACCTGCGTCCCGCACAAAAAAATTAATACTTTCACACAATTTATTCCATGTTGAAGCCTACTATCACAAACGTCATATATTTGACGAATTGCTTTCACAGATTCACGATTACCACGATACTAACCCGCGGTAACATTTTGATTAATGACACGATTAACGTAGGTAGGGGAAGTGTGACGCAAGCAGCTATATGCCACAAAAGCGTGTTAATAAAACCTGGACTTCCTTGAAAGAAACGATCGAAACAAAAATAAAACGTTATTCATCAGATGTCGGGATCTACACCAGCAGCGTTTAGCCTTTCGTAGTCATGCAAACGCATATATCAACTTCGAATCCTCTCAGCACTGTTTTGCGTTAAAAAAGTGCATGGAGGAACCTTACCTAAACAGATGTATCTTGAGTCTAGAGACACACACCCAAACCAGTGGTGGATCTAGCCTTAGTGTTTGAGGGGAAAATCGAAGCAGGACGCCAAAATACAAACATACACTGCCATAGCTTTACAACCACTGTACTTAACCAATTATATTAAATACAACACAATACACTCGCTGTTGTTTTCATTAGAAAGATAAGCAAAAAATACGCCAGCATTACAGTGCATGCTTTGTTTTTCTCCTTTTGCACAGAAAATTTGCACACACTGAAAACGGACGCTACTTCAACGGGACGAGGTCGTTTTTTCTTGGACGCTAGCTCAAGAACATACGAGTTACCATTGACGCATATACAAATATTTTGTCTAGTTTATAGATAGAAAAGGTTTGTACCAAGAATGATTTCGAAGGTGGTATTTCCATATAGTTCGAGGGTTGTGTCTCTGTTCGCCGACATCCTGCACAAGAATTGCTAACTATTTCAGAAAACGACAACAAAAAATCTTTTTTCAGTGTCACGCTAAAGCTCACCTCTCCAGCATCGGCAGTTACAGAACAATATCCTCCCCAAACATACAAAACATGATGCCAAGCAACCGCTGCATGGCCACTGCGCACTTCTGGCGATTCTTGGTCAATGAAATTTCTATATAAGGTCTCGATGTATGCATACATCTTCAGTCAACATCTTACAGATTACAACAAACACCCCTATCTCTCTGAAAAATAGCGATTACACCTGTATTTCTATTACTGGCAGCTTGTGTAGACAGAATCTAAATGCATTCACACGACAGACATTTTCATCAACGATAAAACAGGTGGAAAAATGTTAATAGCGTATTTTTGTGCGTCACACGCAATAGCAAGTCGGTCAGGCTGAAAAAATGCTGACTCTCGTGCACATCCATCGCAATTAATCGATTTCTTTGAGTTTCATGGAATACCTCTGCCATCTTAACTGATATGATCCAATTCACCCGATTTACCATCACAACAAAAACGCTTATTTTTCTGATAACCCTGCAAAAAGTTAGCTATGTAAGTAATACTGATGTTTCCTTACATATCTACAGACAAAAAATAGATGCATCACTTATGCAGTTGTTACAATCCTAACAGCTGACACAAACCACTCGAAAAAAACATCAATAGAATAACACAAATAATGCAATAAAAACAGTAAAGTGCTAACTATACAGGCTTTTCATCATGCAAAGGAAAAAAATTAGGTTTCAAAAATGCTTCAAGACAGGCCATGAATTGCAATGGTTTTTCGCTGTGCACCCAATGGCCGGCTTCAGGTATATGAGATATCACAGCAGCAGGAAAGAGACGCTTGATGTGAGCATAATCTTCAAACCTGCAAATCACAATGTAATGTATCATTTCTTTTCCAATAGCACAGATGGCTAAAAATAAAAAACGTAAAATGATTGAGAATTACAGTAATGCCAAAGAAGACTTCTTGTGCAAGTTCAACTTATTGTTCAATCAAAAATTGGTCAATGATATATTTCTTGCTCTTCCACGCAGAAATGAAATATATATCAATTGTTTCAGCAGCCATCAGGAACTTTTGGGTACCACTTAGTGAGTAGTTAGTAAAAAAGCAAACATTTTGAATAGAAATTTTACCAAGTGAACATTGCACAAAATCTATTTGTTGTTGTGAAACCACCAAATACCTTCTAGCTGTACAATTCAATTATTATCATAGTAAGTGATGTAACCAAGGGGTTGGTACTAAATTGGTGGGCAAGCAGTTTATTCAAAAGAAGACGTGGTACTGCAGTCAAGATATTAAAGGTAGGTTTGTTGTAAGTTTTACAATATTGACATTTATTTGATATACAACAAAATTGGAACAAATCGCCTTGTAAAATCAAGGCTTTATAAACTAGAACAAAACTACAGAAGTGCAGCAGTGTAGCTAATTAGCTACAATAATGTAACTGCAAAGCCTATTAACAACATTCGCTGTGCACAACTAAGGAAGCTGGCAATGCCACAGCAGGGATATAGCATGAGTCCAACATAATGGCCACTGGCTTTACAATGGTAGCATTGATTGTATGGTGAAGGCATTGATTATGCAACATCACTTTACCACAACCACATACAAGATTTAATAATTTCTAACTTCATTTTTTGTGAATCATCAATAAGATCAGACCAATTGAAAGTGAGATTGTCACTGGTAAGAACAGTAAAATGGAGGACAACCTTAACGATCAAAGACACCTTTTCCAAGCAACAAAAAGTAGGCCTTTGACGCCAAAAACAATTGATACAAATGAAGTACAGTGCTAATGCTAAACATTGCTCAGGTAATACAAGTCAAAAACATACCCAACAAATGTAGATGCTCCCCCAGCTATGAATAAAGTTTCATTTGTATAAGGCCCACATCCATTAGCAAGAGTAATAGATTGAAAAGTCTGTAAATGTTCATTCAATGCATCCAAATTAACCCTCCATCCAAATTTGCCAGTTGACAACTGTTCAACATTTGTAAGAATAAAACTTCGGACAGAAGGATCCTACAAAAAATATGACTGTTTTTTGCAAGCATCATACTGCTGCACAGTAGGTAAGGAATCATACCACAACAGCATCTTTTAATTGATTATCAGCATTTGCTCTTGCAACAGACAAGGTTTCACCACCTTTCCACTGAACAGCTTTCATGGCATTTATATACTTCAGCAAAGCACCTGCAAGGCAGAAATACAAAAGTGTTAAATGAAACTAGATAATCATTGAAACTTTATGAACAAACTTTTTTCCTACCTCTGCTGTTATTGGACTTGTTANCAAAAGTTGAACAAGGAGAGGCATCAACAACTACAAGTTTTTCAAAACGCTGGGGCTATATAAAAGAATAAAATCTGTCAAACTTGCTTCAGAACAACATAACCAGTTCAACTTTTACATTTCACCTGATTCAATGCTGCAAGCATTGCCATTCTTCCGCCCATACTATGTCCAACTAAGACACACTTATCTATTTCCAGGCTATCAAGCAGCTCAACCAAATCTTGTGTCATGCTGTCCAGACTCATGTGATCATAGTGCATACTCTTTCCATGGTTCCGGGCATCATATGTGACAACCTGTAAAAAGACAAGCAAAGGGAAATATTCTAAATCAACGGTGCACAACCTGCGGCTGTATGCAGCCTTCGATAATGAAATATGTGGTCGTCCACACCTNGTTTAAAATACAAGATTTAGTGGCCGTACTGGCATATATTGAAGCAAAACAAACGTAAGGCAAGAAAATTAGTTGACACGATGCGTAACAATCTGGATTGTGATGTTTCTTTTAATAAATTCGTTAAAATGCTTGACAATTTATTATACTTTTAGGCGCATGTTAATGACATATACCAGATAAAACCTATTCTTTAATTAAACGAATCTCATAAATATAACTCAAACTCATTGGCGACCGTACTTCATATAAACAAAAGTAATGCGGCCGGCAATAGCAAAAGGTTGTACACCCCTGTTCTAAATGATCTTGAATGACTGGATGAAGTACCTTTGCTAATCTTACAAATAAAATTTATGACTTTGTGAGGCAATGAAGTTGAAGCAGGTTTGCTGGAAACTTTGCACAATTAAAATTCCCTTTGGACATTTCCATGCAGAGGCCCAAAAAAGAAGAACATCAACTATATATAATTCAAAACACTTGTAAGTGCATTACAGCTCAGTACAAAACTTAAAAATAGTGTCTACAGAGCTGACTATAGATACTGAAGTCCATCTTAGCTGACTGCTGCAACCAAGCAGAGACCATAAAAGTAGCTGATTATGTCTTTGCCATATTTTGTAAAAGGTAGATTTGTATTCTGATACTACCACTGTTATTGGGCCAGTAAAACAGATGCCAATGACAGATAATCTGGATTTAATGCCTGTATGATAGAATTTAATAACTGCTGTTTTTCATGCTTGTCAAAGTTTGTGCTAAATCATTGGATTTTTGTGTTAGCTACTGTATAGTCAGTTGCTTTTCCGGTGAGATACATAAAGCCTGTACGTTAAAAATTAACTTAACATTGGTAGACACTGGTTTGCAAAAATTGCATGTCACGAGTTTGCCAGCTTCAGTATTGATTTTTAAAAAATAAAAAAAAACAGTATTGATTTTTAAAAAAACAGTACAGAGTGATCCAAAAATAAGTATCCACTTTTGATAACATAGCATTTTGTATTCAAAGCAAAATGTTGCAATATTTTTCGTAGGCCTGTCTTACAGATATGCAATTTTGTGTGTTGGAGTTTTTCTCATACACCACTATTTTGTTAGCACAGTTCAATAGTCTATGTCAAGGATGGGCAATTAATTTGTCTCAGGGGCCACTTTGAGAAGGCCATACTTAGCGGAGGGCTGTACCTTCTATTGCAGTGTTTCTCAACCTTTTTAGCTTCATGACCTCTTTGTTATTTTTACACACCCTGTGACCCCTTCCAACTCTTTTTTCATTACATGTGATATTATAACCATTATGATTACATCAAAATGCTGTTCTAGAAAAATGCAACAAACTACCACAACATTTTTACCACAAAAATGCCTTCCATAACATTAACACTTTTAGAGCCGCCTGGTTTCGGCAATTTTCGCAAAAAAAAACAGCAGTGTTCAGTTTCCTTACCAACGCCCTAGCTCCCCCGCCCATTTGGCCAGAGAACTGTTCAGCGGCTCAAATGGATCGGCCAGTCTAGTAGATTGCACTCGAAAAAAAATTTTTTGCTTGGGGGGTGCGGTTTTTATGTGAGTGACGTCTATAGCCAAATGTTGGCTATAGCCAAAGAGGTAGAGAACAGATTTCGTAAAAATGCATCATCTTCTTCTTTGACCTCAGAGAAATATCATTGGAACTCAATTTCAAGAGACTGAAGGTGGTCCATTATAGATGTCTTCAAATCTTTGCAAGTTCTTCAGTTTTTTCAACAACACTTGACAATTTCTTAAGCAAAGCAACGTTCCTTGCATTACTTTATGGAGTCAGTTTTGCAACTTCAAATAAAATGCTTGCAGATTCGTTGCACAGCTGGATGATGTTTGTAACTTTTCCTTTTAGCTTTAAAACTTTCAAAAATTTCAGCCAAAGAAACAAGACCTTTTCAGCCAAATCTTGTCACTAATGTAAGACAACTCGTTCACTTACAGTTCTGGGAATAACTTTATTTCATCCTTCATCACAAAAATGCAGTTTAGTATGTTTCCTTTCGATAGCCAGCATACAGACGTGTGGAATAGAACTCATATGTCAAAATCATGTCTTTGCAAAATTCTTTTAAACAGGCAAGTGCTAAGGCTTCAAGATTTGATGTAATTGATCAATTTTATCGTGGAATTTTACAGAGGAGTAACAATCACATTTCCACTGCAACTCGGCATAGTCAAAAGATTTTTACATCTCTCAAACATCTACACTTGTTGTAGTTTGCAATTCCGCACAATACAGGAACTCCTCTTTCAATGTCTCCTGAATGAATATGTCTCACAAAAACAAGCAACTAAGCACATGAACTAAGATCTATTGACTTATCCACTTGAAAAAAAAAGGAGTTGGAGATGCTTTCATTTCATTTATCACTTGGTCATTCACATCTTCCGACATCCTGAAATCCACCTCTGAATAGTATCGCTGAAAGAGGTATGTTTTATGTTTGCCTTACTAGCTTGTCCAAGACGTTGCTTTGCTGTTTTCAACAAACGGTTTCACAAGCATTTTTCCACTCGTGTTAAGTTTTTTGCTTGGTTATTTCAAGTGCGACTTCATATGATGCTTGTCTTCTTGGTGGAAACTTCCAGCAAGATAAGTCTTTTGCGTTTCAAACTCACTTCATGGCATCGGAAAAATTCTGTAACTTTTTGTGGCGTGATTAGGTTACTTTATCTCTAAATGCTATATCAATTTGGAAGGTTTCATATGGCTAGCAATGAGAGCATCTATACCACTGCAGTACGCTGCTTCCTGAATGTTGGTCAACAACTTGTTTAAAACTAGAATACATTTTTGGGACGTGTTGGAAGGCTTTGGCTCTAAATGCTGTATGAACTTTGAAGGTTTTACAAATCCAGCATCAGCACAAAGAACGTTGTCCAAAACACTATGGCTTCACTGTGTTTTTTCTAACTAACGAGGTAAAACCAAATTTCAAATAATCTTTAAAATACTTGCGTTTCTTATCCATGGTAACAATAGAAATGAAAACAATACTATTGGAGGTAGAATATATTTCTACCTGACTGCTGGCTGCAATTTCACAATAATAAGTTGCTGGTATCATAGAGTACAACTGTTTCAGAACAAGAACAACCAAATACATCACTTGACACAAGTAATATACCACTTGTGGTTTACTTCACCTTGGATTTCGACAATAGAGACATAAGATTGTGGATGATAAAGGCTAATCTACACTGAGGAATTGCCAAGAGTAGCTNCGCGCGATTTTTTGTTNGTTTTATTGTGCCTAGGAGTTNCTGTGCCGAGCCGTGCACGAGCGCAGAATTACCCGACACAACAAAACAAACGAAGAATCGTGCGCGGTTACTCCTAGCAACTCCTCAGTGTAGATTGGCTTTACAGCTAACAGGTTAGATTGTACAACAGTGGTCTGACGGCAGAAAGATGTATAAATATATGCTCTTCAGTTGTGACTTCGGATGCATACATTGCCAATCATATGTGCAACATATTGTATTCTTTGAAGTGGTAACTCCGATGCTACAAATTGCACATACATAGTCAATTACAATATACGCAACAAGCAGCAAGCTGCTCCAAGAAGCAAATTCATTGCAATGATCAGATTTTGCAATTTTAACTTAAGTGTTATGACAAACACGACAAGTTAAACATTATTACACTGAAAGCTTTGCATACCCTAAAAGAACTTTGTGACTTCAGGTTGAGAAATGCTGCTCTAGGCAGTAGAAATAGAAGCAAGTCTCGGTTAAGTTACCCTGAACACTAACATTTACTGAGAAACATCAAGGAAATTCCAGACTTGATGATTTTTCCTGAATGCTTCCACGGCCACTGAAAACACTGTGGTAGGCCACATGTGACCTGGGGGCCACTAATTGCCCACCCCTGGTCTATGTGCTTGATCCAAACTCCTTGGCAGTTGAATCACTAGCTACTTGCGCATTCATTAAGTTTGTAATGACCCCTTCCAACATCTCATGGGGAATTCTCCTTATCTCAGTTCAAATGTTGTCTTGAGTGCATCAATAGTTTAGGGACTGTTAGCATAGCCTAGACCAGTGTTTTGCAAAGTGTGGGCTATAGCTCGGTTATGCATTTCATAACACACCATAAATTCAGTTTTTAAGTATAAAAGGTGATTTCTAAATTTTATCTTATAACAAACAACTCTTTTGTCATCCACAGCAATGAATCTCAGGCCAGCAACAACAAATACTATTTTTACTAATGTTGTGGTGCCATTACTTACCAAAAAATATCGATTTTCATAACTCTGGTTGCATCATTTTATATCCTCTACTGATGGATATCCATCTTTTACAGGCCACAGGGCACCCTTGCATAATGCATTGGCAATATTTTACACACACATAATATAAACAATGGCAAAATACATACTGAACAACCAATACTCTTGTTCAAACGTTTGGCGATTGTATTGAAGTTGTTCTTGTTTCCCAATGCCCCATGAGACAGAACAATCGGCTTGTGCCCACTTGATGAACCTTTCACCAAACTATATGAAATTTTTGTTGATAGAGATCTATAATAAAGCAGGCAAAAATGAATAGGCAAAATTGACCACGTCACACGACACTTTTTTATAACTAATTTTACTAGAAGTTCTCGTACAACTGTCGCTATGTTAACCTTTCAAAATAATGGTCACGTTTTCAACTAGGCTACAGTACCAAAGACAGCAGTACTGCACATACCTGCAAAATGTGATTAGATCATTCCGCATCAACAAAAAACAAGTTCGCCTACGAAATTGAACATACTGCATGCCCATCTTTTGATCTTAACTTTTTACTAAAAGGCTACTTGACATACCACGCTATCGCTACCGACACTGTAAATCACACATGACCACTTCTAGCAAGGTAAAAAGTTACCACAAAAAAGAGTTTGAGACTGCTACG
>JGI24021J15306_10001558_pt1 | contig 22754 bp, 17 predicted proteins | sample Ectturendosymbi1_FD_15306 | JGI IMG/M metagenome (IMG submission 15306) | reverse complement strand
CTCTGCCGAGCTGGGTTCGACCCAAGCGGATTACAAAGAGATGCATTCGACATGCCAAGCAGGAACGGGTGCACACTAAAGTGTACACGCGTATAAGAATGAAGTAAATGATCTCACCCAAGTGTGGCTCGCCCACGGCGTCATACAAAGGAGCATTGCTCACTTTCTATAAGGCATCCCGAGGTAGAAGCAGAAGAAGGTAAATCCTTCAACGGCGAAGAGAGTGAACCTCTTGACTGAAATCGAACTTCAACAGTAATTTAACAAAACTCAATTTCAGCCTAAATTAATAGTTTCATCCTGAACATCTGCATCAACTCGCCTGTCAAAATTACATGGTTACAATACAGCCTTAATAACTTAAACTGACAGAACTTCACTTTCACAATCTGACCTTCACAAAGTAATCTTACTGAGCTTCATTCGGACAAGCCAGTTTTTCCTGACCATTGCTGGCGCTTAGGCTTCTGCAACGGCTTAAGCGTAACCCCTGGGCAACGGCGGAGTGAGTCAACAAAAGACTGACTTTTTGTCCAAATGTGGCTGTATTTGTACTTGAAGCTTGTTTCAGAGTTTGTCAACACCTCTTTATTTTAGGTGTTCGAATTGGCTGCTTCTTGTTAAATCTTCTGGTGATTGGTCCATTTCATGAGCTTGTGGAACTTTCGTTGCTCTGTTTATGTCAGAGCTTCCTCCTTCTGAACTTCAGTTCGTGTTCCTTTTGCGCATTTCCTGTTATGTGCATTTCCTGGTCGTGTTTGACCATTAAGTAATTGTCTTGTGACTTCTGCTGAGGTTTAGTGCATTTTCACTGAGGTGACTTGAGGTTAGTGTCCTGAAATGGCAGTTTTTAGTCAAGTCAGCTGATTAATAATCAATTTTGATTGGTTACAGCCTTTCATCGTTGTTCTAGCTTCATCAGATTTGAGGGTCTTTCAGCAAGATTATTTTCTGTACAAAGACGAGTTGTTTCAAGCAAAATTTGCCTGTAACAATTGGATTGTGGCTTCGGTTCTACACCTCTGATTTCCGAAGCAGAGCTTCTTAGTTTGAGGTTTTATAAACTCATTTGCATTTACAAGTTCTCATCAATGAAAATAGTCTCCCTCAAAAAAGCGAGGTTTTTGGGGGAATCACTTTTTTCTGGGAAGCACTAGAATTTGTTGATAGCTACCTAAAGTGTCTTGAATACTTACTTGAGTACAGTGTGCTCATGTTTCATAAAATCAGTAACTGATTAATAAGACACTCCATTAAATCTAAAACGAGGCTTATTTGTCAGTTACCCATTAATATCGTGAAACCTTCATGATCGTTGAAAACAATTGGTCAAAACTAAAACCTGTTTCCACGCCTAAAATGTTGCTCTCTACAATGAATTCCTTCGGTGCAAACATCCCTCTGTTGCTAACTGTTACTTCATCAGGTCAGAGGTTGACCGAATTGTTGTTGAGTGCCATCGAAGCAAGACTGTGGTGAAAAGCCGTGTCAGTGCGCTTGTGCTCTTGAAAAGTCAATCCACAACTTTCGTAAGCCAGGTCACTTAACAACAGATAAGGCAAGAACCAGGACTGTACTGCTTGGGCAGAGGTGGGCAACTTTATTCAGCGAGGGCCACGCTGTTCTGCCAGTACCCCAAAAAGCGCCGGTTTCTGCAAATTAAACTTTTTCGAAATTTTTATTACATTTATGTTTCTAATATTAAAAATTAGTTTATTTTATCAGGAGGGTGGTATTTCATTAAATGTTGTTTGTGCTTTATACTATCATATTTTGTTTTGTGAAGCATATTTCATGTTGTGCAACAGTGTGAACAGTGTATACGAGGGCCTCCAAAATGTTCAACAGGCCGCAGTTGGCACGTGGGCCGTAGTTTGCCAGTTAACCACCCCTGTGCTAGGGTGCAGAAGATAAGCGCTGTAAACTTTATTAAACATTGACTAAACACTGAATCACTTCTTGAAAATTATGTTCTATGAAACCATACCTCCCTTAAGGTTCGCATACGCAAATAATGGTGGGTTGTGCGCAAACCTGCCTGAGAGTAATGCTAGCGCTTTTCTACGAGATACAACCATATAGCCGGCCCCAAGCCGACGCGAGCGAAGTAATTGCTTTGGTCCCGCACTTTGGGGGACCTAACGATAATGTTTTCAAACATGCTGTTCATTTTTTACCCAACACTTTAGCGCACCGCAATTACAGTAGAATCCACTTGAAAACGCCATTTTCTACTCATATTGTTAGTAAACAATTGCGCGGGATGTGGTTGAAACATTACCTGAAGTAGGTTTCATTTGTTTGAAATTAATTAAATTGAAACTGGTGGCAACGGCCACGAAAAACGTGAGGAGTAGAAAAAAACAGCATTTTTTGAACAATGACCCCGTTTGAACAAACAAGGAGTCTCATCCGATAAAGTCCAAATCACATCTGGCATTTTATCTGCGCCCCCCCATTCGAGTACATGCGGGTCTTCTACGTGTTTTTATCGGAACAAGGCTGCAACTTGCGGCCCGCAAGTGGCGTCGGATTTAGTGCAGCACAGTTTTTACAACAAACTTTTGTACATGCAATGAAAAAAGCCGAGACAAGTGACTCGTATCATCTTCGATTGTTGAACGTAACGTAGTTGAGTGCAGAGTTGCGGAGCGGGAACCGGAGTCGGTGTCGAAAGGAATCGGATTCCTAACAACACTGGGAGTCGGAGTTGAACAAAAAATCCGACTCCGACTCCGGATGTCCAATTGGATAATTTTTTACATCACACTCCTAAATTGGGAATTCCTGTTGAAATGGTACAATTTCTTTTGAAACTTTTGTTGAAACAGATTTCTTGCATCGGACCACGATTTCCATTTGATTGTAACACCCAAATGTCATTCCCGTTATGTTAAGATTTAACTACGTAGCAGTGACTTAAGATATGGTGTGAAGTTTTGCTTGTAGTCTCCGTCTTTCTTTATCTTTTTTTATGAACCCATTTAATCCAAGTGCCTTAGTCTTCAACGTAACTGATGAGCAAGCAACTGATACCGTATAAACTGTAAATATTAGCAAGGTGCAGTAAATTCGACTTCAAGTGGCAGTAATACTAATGAAGCAAGTAGTGCACACCTAGGAAATTTGACGTAGGCTTAGGCTAGAGTGGTTGAAAGATTCAGATCTCAAACATTTGCTACAGCACAGCAGGAGAGTAGGAATGAAGATTATATTCATTCTAATTGCTGCTAGTAGATAACCCTTAAAAATGTAAACAAGTATATGTGACAGGCGACAGCTACATAAAGATTCAGACAGACAGAAAAGTTCATTACTACATTAACCACTGCTGCATGTTTTTAAGCTATGTGTGTTTAATCACTGTTTTGGTCTTTCCTGTGATTAGGTCTGGCTTTTTTTGTGACAAAGTCTGTTTAGTTCGCTTTTCTTGTGACTAGATCTGTTTGATTTTTTATGACTAGGTCTAGCTTTTTTTGGCTTTTTTCGTGACTAGGTCTGGCTTTGTTGGCTTTTGCGACTAAGTCTGGTGTATATTGGCTTTTTTATGAGTAGGTCTGGCTTTTTTGTTGAAAACAAGTTGGCAACCCTGCGATAAAGGCTTTTAAAGTTAAACATACAGAGCAGATGCAGTTGATTACTGCAAAACTAATGTCTCGAGTTCACATACCGTACCTACATATCGTGTTTATCCGATTGTAAGCCGTGGCTTGTATTTGTTGTTTTCATCATGTGCGGCTTACTTTCAAGGGCGGTTTCCGTATTTTCATAACATGATTAGTTACATCTGTTTCACAAAATATCTACCCAGGGCCGGCGCTGGGGATTTGGGGCCCTCCCAAGCCTGACCTTTGGGGTCCCCAATATACAACATAAATAGGAAGATATAGCGAATATATTGCGTGTTTGCCACTAGGCATTCTTCGATCAACCTTTTTCCTCTTCTGGTATGAATTTATTAGGAAAACATCCTCCCGTTTCGACCTCTCATACGACAAGTCATTTTCAAACGAAAAACAAAAATGAGTACGAATTAACGATAAACAGCAGTAACGGGAAAAGCTACGCATAAATGAAAAAGGTGCTTTTGAAAAACAGCGACGCGGCCAAAGAGTTAAACATTTATAGCAATACTCTCAATCAAATTTTACAATATAGCCTGGTCATTTAAGATGAAACAGCCACAACAGATACGAACAACCAGTGCGTAAAGTTAACTGAAATTATTAATCAAATTAAATTTCATTGTACAGCACAAGCGCGGAAAGTGATCGTTAACATTATTCATTAAAAGGACTGCTTAACTTTATCATCTAAAGGACAACTTTGTCATTTAATATCTAAGTCTCAGGCAAAGCATAAAGGTAAACCTGTGTCATTTTGGGAGATTTGGGTTTTACATTCTAAATCAGAGGGGCCCCCCACCTACCCATGAGCGTACCGAGGATACGCAAGGGATGTACAATGCCCTGGGCGCCGAATCACTGAGGGGCGTCGAAAAGTCCCAACAATGTTGCAAGTACTTTCCTAACTACAGTACATTGGCTCCCAGGGGACGCCAAGCTTGTTTCTTGCCCCCCGCCATCCAACCTCGGTACGCTCCTGCTCGCTCCTATTGAGTCCGCGTGTGCATGGGCAGGACCTACGGCAATTGTGTTCTTAGGAATGGCAGCGTTTTTGTTTGATTTGTAAAAAGTGACTCCACAACAACAACGTACTGGTAAGTGACGAACAAATAGAGTGGTTTAGCATTGGGAACTAAACAATGTGTCAATGATTTGAAAAGTATACCGCGCAAGTAAACTGTTTCAAAAGACGATTTTCAAAAAGCTAAGCTTATTTCTGACGAGAACACATGCAACTTCCTTCTGACATTTGTGGTTCAACCAAGGAACTTTGGCATGTGTAGGGTGATTAAGTAACACCGAAATTTGTTTTCGTTTAAATGCAGAAGTAAAAACCGTGAAGAAACTGGGGAAGGCAACTAAGAGTAGCAGCACCAACGGCTATTGACTTTGACTAAATTCCTATTTCTATATTATGTGGTGACGCAAATCAGGGTGAAGAGCTGCAGAAAGGATAATATCTCTGACACACATTGATGATGTCACTTGGGTTAATAGCGCAGCCTTCCGCGCTGCATGCCTGTTGGAATGTACAAACGAATTTATCTTGACGAATTATCTGACAATTTTAAAAGCGACAAATATGGAAATCTTTCACTGGACTAATTTCTTCATTAGAGATTTTCTAACCACTTAAATGTGTATAATCTTGAAACAAAGGAGGTTTTCTTAAATCAGGCGGTTGGGCATTAACTGCTTAACTTTTTCTAACAACGATTATTAAAAATGCTGAAGAAAACTGCTTGAACAACTTCCAACGCAACAAAGAACAAGAAAGGATATTTCGACCCTGACTTATTCACAACGCACGAGCGATGTGTTCGCCGTCCTTCTGCTTTCTGTCAATGTCTTTGCTGTCGTCGCAAACCTGTCAAGATGACGTCATTGGCATTCTCATCCACGCAGGTTGGTTGCTGGTCAAAAGGTGCAAGAGCGCTGCGTGTTTTCGACGGAGGTTCTTCTGAATGGGAAGGTTATCGCTTCTGAAAAAAGAAAAACGGAAGTGAACAAGAGTCAGTTAAAAGCGAACTACAGTGCACTGCAACAAACAAACATGTAAGTTTACGCCAAGACAAAGTCCTCCTTGAAAGGAAAGACGACAAGGTTATTTAGCAGTAGCTAATCAGCATAAAACATCTTTACTTCATGGGATAAAAAGGTTAGGCGAGCGTTAGCGGAACTGACAAATGCTGTGATCAATTCCAGTCAGCAAAGACGTTTGCCGAGGCACTGTTAAGGGAAAAAGGCAGTAGAGAGATAAACAGCTGGTGGCTTGGGAAATAAATCTAATGTGCCGGTACAGGTCACGAGCTTTATATAATCTCTTGGCTTAAAATCTTCCAGTTTTGTAATGATCCAGTTACATCAGTTGCGGTTTTGCTTTTTAATTTGTCAAACAGAGTGTTACATGTAAAAAACGAGGAAAGCGTTATTACGCTTGAAAAGTATCTACCAAATCAATGTCCAAACTTCACAAGAAGCACTTATTGCTCTACGATTAACGAACAACATTGGATGAGAAATGACGATATAGCTGCCTTCTGCAGATTCAACAAATGCTTTGCATTTCAATGATAGGTTGAATTTTGCAAAGTATATTGTATCAGGCCTTATTAACCCTTGAAAATAGCTTGCTTTTTTCTCAGGAAATGTAGGTAAGTTTGCATTAAAGAAGATTCTCTAATTTTGATAATGGTTATACCAAAAGTAAACCTATCGTTTGTTCTTCCGCATATTTCGAATGTCAAAATAACATTGTAACCCGTGATGAAGCGCACAAAACGTTTGGAAAACGAACTATCTTGCAAAAAAATACAGATAATTGTTTTTTTGAAAGAACACAACATGAAACTGAGGAAATCACTCTCGATGAACAATCAAACAGATACTCATCCCGTTGTTATGAGCAAACTATACCCAAAGAGTATTTATCAAATCCACTAAAATAAGAATACAACAAAATTTAATCGAAGCAGAAATGTGCTCATCATGGGAAGGCAAAATCAAAGGATTGAGAATGAAAGCAACACCAGGTTGTTTAGCTCAATAACGTCACTTTGAGAAAATTTTTGAAACAATGGTTTAAATCTAAAAAGAGATCAACAGAGTGACTTTCTCACAATAAAAGGAAGAATTCGAAACATTAAAAGAACTTCTAGAATTTGCTAGGCATGAAACATTTTTAAAGAAAAAGTAAGTAAGCAATGCCGCTTAACCAAAGCTAAATTTTGTGTGTGTTACCCATTGATTTTACATTGCAGATAGTAATTAAAGACCTTATAGCAATTATAAGCCTTTAAAATTTCTACTTATAATTTTGCCGATCAATTGTTTAATCGAAATGTCTAACTGCGAGTAACAAACTGGAAATTGCTACTTTGCTATCACCGATCTGCAAGCCCTTATATTATTATTATCCTTTATCCAGGAACATACATAGGAATATGATTTGGCTTTTTGGTACTTGAACCTCTATTTTTGCCACCGAGCTATTTGATATTTCGTACGTCCTGTTTATTTGGTTGTTATGAACACCCACCAAAGTTCTGCCGCTGGTACCAAGTTCAAGAGCGTTTTAGTTTTAGAGAGGCCGGCGTCGAGATACAACAATGATTTGCCAAGTAAGTGTTAATGTGCAATAGGCAGCCTGGTGTACAAAATAGCAACAATGAGCCTTGAAAGAAAGATAATGCTTTTTGGTACAGTTGTAATGTTTGGTCTGTTGGTAAATCTACTATGAGGTCCGTCTGAAGAAGCTTATTGGACTGACAAACTCGAAGCTTTTCCCTCAATCTCTATCGATTACTGCATTTNTGTTNGGATGGAAAATACTGTGTGTAGTTTGCATCGAAAATATTTTGAAAAACTTTCCATAAAATATTCGTTGATTTTNTCAGTAATAACTTTTATTAAATTTGNAAAACAAATAAATTGATTATTTAAACAATACTCTGCACACTGTTATGTGGAGTGAATATACAGCAATGAAATAAGAACGTTTCGCTTGGGATGTTGTTGTTTAATTCGTAGCACGCCAACGGATAATTTTGGACAGATTTAAACCTATAACGATTTGGCAGAATATTACCCCAAACTGGATAAGCATCAAACAATACACTGATAAAAACTTTCCGAAAAGCTGCGCTTTTATTAATACAGGAATAGGTGAGTAACCAGTCCGTAATGTTTTTATGGACTGGTTTTCAGCAATCTCAACGCTTATATATTTGCAAAGACAAATGTCCAAAGGGGATGAAATAATGTAGATCAGGGCCATAACCACATGAAATGTTTGTGGGGGGGAATAATTGTATGTTGTTGTTGTTGTACCTAACAAGTAAAAAACTTATTGGTGCTTTCACAATATTTTTAAAAATTTCTTGGGGGTAATTGGCGGGTTGCCCCCCTGGTTGCAGGCATGATGTAGGCCAAGTCATTATTTGAAAAGCGCACCATGCAAAGTGACATTATTTGTTGCAACACTTCATTTTACGGTTCCGGCTTATTATAAACTCTCGATGCATGTAGAGTTACGCAGATGTGCGTAATTTGGCTTAGGTATGAGCTTTGCATGACTGAGCGTCAAGAAACGAAATCAACGTGATGAAATAGAAGGCCTGAATGCCACATAATTAAAAGCAAAATCATTTTCCAAATTATTCATTCGTCTAGAAACATATTGCTCAACTTTCAACCATTCCGCACAGGTTTAATGACAATCTTTGAAATTAAATCGAGGCAGGAAACGTTTTGCGTCCATTTCATTGAATTTAAAACCACACAACACAGCTTTTACAGTAAAGAGCCAATATGTTAGCTAATCGGGACGTAGCAAAAATGAAAAATGCCTGCTGCACTGATAACAAGAAAGCAGTTGCAAACAGAGTCCTTTGGCCTGTGATGGGGCATACGTGGGCCATTTTTCAAAAGGTCTTTAGGGCCGATAGTCTTGGCTTCCAAGGCTGTAAAAGATGGTCCGCGAGTCATAGGTTGTCCGTCACTAATATGTCATGCGTTTATATAAAATATGCAGCAATGCGTCTTTCCTCTTGCGTAATCTTCCAACAAGAAAGAGGAATTCTTCATTCCAGCATTATCTTCTTACACAAAATATTGCAATAAATATTGCAATATTTTGTTGGTTGACTTTTGCTTTGGAATAGTAGGTGGTGAACGAAAAAACAAAATTGAAGCCTCGAATTTCACAATGTTTTCGTCACATCCTTTGAGCATTTCGATTAACGGCTGTAAAAATACTTTGCTAAAGCTGTTCACAGATTCCCACTTAGAAACGGAAATATGTCCGATTTCAACTGCACCAATTCGTGCAAAAACATGTTTAGTTCTGAATGATGAAATTGGCAAGTGCTGGCTAAACGTAAAATTTACTTGATATTTGCTCCGCAACTTCGTATATCCGCGTGATAGCGCATACGCCGAGCCCAAATAGTTTCCACTATATATGACTCTTAGATGAACTAAACTAAATGCAATAATCCGAAGCTTACCGATTGNAAAGAGACAAGTCGCGTGTGTGTCGGCATTATGGTTAGCGTCCTTATTCTTAGAACAACGCTGAAAACTGACAAACCAAGGTATCTCCCCAACACTACGTTTTTTTGTCACTGTATCGTATTTGATGCAGTCGCCAAAAGCCCCTGTTTATCATGAAATTTTTCTGTTATATAATATCTGGGAGCATCGGAATCTTGCTGGAGTGTGATAGTAATTTCTTGTGTTAATAATAAAAACCCTGTCAGCGCAGTAACCAACCAAGAATTTGGCAGAACTGGAAAATTTCAAAGTTAATAAAATCTCACAGGAACAAAAAAATATCTTCAATTCAAGTATTTTTCTAAATTTCCCCGTAATTGGTAAGATTTGTTTCTTCCGTTGAGGTCCTGCCGTCGGTTTCAAGTAAATATAATTTTTATGTAGCGCGGCGTACATAACATCATAGTCAAAACTTGTGCTGCCTGATTCGCAAACTGGTTGTTATGCCTCGTACGTATATATTTACACGAAGACTGTCGGTTGTAGACCTACTCCGGTTAGCTAATGCTCCTATTTTGTTACTTTTTCTTGAGGAAAAAGAAGACAGCATGAATAAGGTCAATCATAATCTTGCGCTGGCAAGGTTATGGAAAAGTGCAGATTTGGGGGATTTTAAAAGATACTAAAAATATTTTTATCATGGTTTTATCGTTCGTCAGCCAAATGCAGTGTAATCAATCAGTTGTTTGCGACCGGTCAAGTAAAAACTGAGTGATGGTGAAGACCACAAGAGCTATCAAAAAACGTAGCACATACTGCAAGAACTGCAAGAGCTCTTTTGATGTTAAAGTAGCAAGAGCTTGTTGGTTTAAAAAGATACAAGGCTGGTTCAAACTTTGACCGTGCTATGTTGGATTCGCTAAATTCCTTGAATTTTCCGTAGAGAAGATTGATTAATTTATATATTATTTCATGTGACTCAGCTAATAAACAGAAACAAAAAAGACCAATCATGCAAAAACGAAATCAATTGTCAGTGAACATTAGAATAAATCAAAACACAATGGCAAAATAACTGATCAGTGTAAGCTAAGAGTGTCGCTTTGTCACATAGGTGTTAATGGAGGACCACAAGGGTCATACAGACAAACAAAACAACCAACCCGTTTATCAGTTTTTGACAAGTGTTGAAAAACAACAGTTGGAAATAAAATAAGCACAGTTAGAAAAACAAACAATCACAGAACGTGGTGAAGTACATTTAGGCTACAGATGAAGACAGCATGCCTATGTAAACAAAAAAATGGATCAAATTTTGAGGAAATTTGGTCTGGTGAAAATAATTTATAAACCAAGTTTTAAAATAAAAAAGTAAAAGAAATAAAAAAATAATTTATGAGGTACAAAAGAAAAGCAGAAGAAAAAGTATCGAGTGTAATTTTATGCGAAGAAATTGGGAAAAAATATTTTCTAAAAGCGATTCTGCTCAACAACGTAGCAAAGCTCTTCAGCGAATTTCAATTGCGATTGGCTATATAACAGTGGAATAGTGCTGCAAGCATAATCCTCAATGTCTTGGTAAGATCTTAGATCTAGCGCAACTATTTACTTGTATGTTTCATCACCACAGGCTACCGCCATGAAGAGTGGAAAGTTCAGCCACGCTCTGTGTTTGAGTATGATCCAATTGAAGAAGGAATCGAATCAGTTAGCCTTGGTAAGGCCTGTTTTGATGCGTCGCCATCACATGAAGAATATCTGAACTGGTTGTTTAAAATATAAAGTTCTATCTATGCAATTTCAACACATAAAAAATGGATTGTAGAGTAAAAGATGTTAAATTTGTACGATTAACACGGAAAACAAAGGAAAACTATCAATTTGCGCACTAAATCTAAATCTACAATCAAGCGCACCAGCCTAATACTGAAGTTCTTTATGGGAGCAATAGTGACAGTGAAAATCAAACCGAATCACAGGCAAACCAGCATATTCTCCTGCAAGTGTTCTTCGTATGAGACATCTTACGCATTTATTTGTTAACTTTTGTGCGCAGTTATGATTTCGAACAAAAGCATGCACAGCCTACAAAACTACAACGCTTGGCACAGCCTACAGAAATACAACGCAAATATTATCAGTCGGGACTTGTCACAATTAGGGACAGCGCCCACTGATGACGTGTTGCGCAGTCTGTATTTCTGCCAGATAAAAACTGACATCATATGTGCGAAATAGTTCCGCGATTTTTGTGGTGTCAGTTGCGTGTCTTGTGTTTGCCGAAAAGTTTCGTCGTTTCGCGAATCATTTGCCGTTTACAAACTACTGACGCAGGAGCCGCTAAAGATAACCCCATTTCACTGCCCCAAATATTTTTCCCCCTTATTGAGTTATGTTCTCAACTGATCTTTTAATGTGTCCCGCAACCTGTTTCCTGCGTTGTAGTTCAGTGGTTTGTTCGTGAACTTTAAACCGTTTGTGATGAACAACAGTTTGTCAAAATGACCAGTCTAATATCATTTAAATACGTGTTTTTCTCGCGATTGTTTCCAATAGAAACTCAGATTTTATTACCGCAGTACCAAGCTAATTCTGAAGGTATTGCTTTTCGCAACTTTCAAAAAAATCTTCCCCAGTTTGATAAGCACGAAAGTTTTCTAATTATGGTAAAATAAATATGCATCTAGAAAAGCTAAAGCCGTTTTTATTGGAGAGAACACAACTAGAGCATGGGAGACAATGACATACCAAATAACGCTACGAGCCATTTGTGATTTTCTGCAATGTTTGAAACAGCGCATTTTGTCACGTCATGGCTTGCTATCGAAACAGATACATTCCGTAGGTGCAAGCACTCCAGCTTTGGATATATATACACCTTCCGTGACCAAAACGTCCTGCACAAAAGTTGGGCACTTGAGCTTTTTTTGTTAAAACTGCTCTTTAGAGAGAGTGGTGGCACAGTAATGATGCTACCGAATCTCTGGGTTGTGATGTCCAACTACGTCAACGTTGCTTCATTTCCAGAATTTTTCGAAAGTTGTAACAGATCGAAATTTACCGCTACATCAAAACAGCTCGTGCTTTTTATTGTGAACGGTTTTCGTAATGTAGCGCCAAAATGGTTATTTTATCTAATTTACAAAACATTGTCAAGTCTCTTTGAATACAAGCAATCATAACATTAAATTTAAGTAAACCTGTAACACTGCGTTTTGTCACTGACAGACTGTGATACTGTTGGCAAACTCTACCTTTGATTGATGAGCCTTGCTCATTACTCGGCAGAGAGCGTTACTGTCAAAGTACTGATTCCTAAATGAACGATTTGCCAGACCAACACGCACATATGATGCAATCCGCTAAAACGTCCAAGGTCACACTTCGTACGAATGGCGTCATTTATGGGATGGAGTTGGCATACAGCTTCTGCGTTTTTAATTCATTGTTTTGGAATTTATTAGGTGGTAGCAAGGGCATACAGGCGAATATAATCCTTCTATTACTTTCAACTTGCACAGTTCGTGAAAGCGATGTTTGGCCTACAAGTATTTATAATAAATGTACAGATTTTAATGGCCAATTTTTAGAGTCAACAGAACATACTTAGACAAATAGTTGATCAAACGTTAAGGTTATGAAAAAATCACGTATTCAAAAGTTTGCAAAAAAAACCTTTAACAATTTTGCTGGTAGCACGTGCAGTCTTGTTCTTACTGGTATTCTGAAAAATAAACAAGTCCCGGTTCAGGCGAAGAAATTAGCGAGACTTCTTAATGGTAACATGCGTGTGTATGAATGGTATATGAACCATTCACCAACCAAATCACCACAACACANNACGTGAGGTTTTCTTCAGGCGCAACAACTTAAAAATCCAACCAGATTTGTTTTTTTACTGCAAAATAAATATTACGTTAAATTTAACACCTGTTTTACCTCACATTTCTCGATTAGTAATATTTTTCATTTCTAGGCCACTGTGATTTCTCTTCAACAGGTTTTCTTCGCAACCAGACTGACAAAACGGTATATGAAGGGTACGGAAAACAAGACTACTACCAAAGATGTTGTCGCAAAGTAAAAGGCATTGACCCCAAGCCAGCCATATCCTGGGTCCATGGGGGTCAAACACGTTGGTCCAACGCTGCTCGATTGGCAGATGCAACCTCGAAGTTTCCTGAAGCAAGCGTCAAAATTAATGGTGTTCCAGTCAGCGTCGAGGAAATTTTGGCGAGCTATCAAAAGTCTGCCTCTGAATCGCATTACACGGAAATATCGTCTAATCAAAATCACCGTGATTTCCAAACGAGTACGGTTCATTCTAAGCAGGTGGAAGATTATTCTGAAGAGGCTGTCAGCTCTACCGAGCATCACCATGACGAAATTTTGAGAAGCGAGTCTGCAGATTTCGTGGAGCTTCCTCCACGCCTTCTTCCCTTAAGCTTGTCAAAGGCTGGAGTTTATACCCCTGCACCTTTTCAAGCACCTCCGCTCCAAGTCAATCAACCGCTTTTTAAAAATTTTAATCGCTCGCCAACTCCATTCTCGGCGTCGCGACAAAAACGTCTTTGAAATAAACGTTATTGTTTTGAATGAAATGAAAAACTTACGCCACGGTTTTAATAGAATTCGAAGTGTTTTTATGTTAAAACAGTGTTTTAATGTTTCTTTCTCATGAAACTTGCGGATGGCAGTGTTGTGGAAAATATCACCTGTTATGTGTTTAGTGAGTTTATATTTTGTTAGTGAAGTGCTAAACTACTGTTTAGATTCAATCCCTTAGAGCAGAGGTGCACAACTTGCGGTCGCCGATAAAAATGTATGCGGCCGTAAATGTGTGATTAAAATTACAGTATATATGTTATGGCGGCCGTTAATTAATAAAAACTCTTTGTCGACTGTATGAGGATACTTATTAGAAAAATGGTCAACCAGCCGCGTGGAAGCAGGCTAGGCTCAGTGTGTAGAAGCAGAACAGAAGCAATGTAAAAAAATAAAAATATCTGGGGCTGGCGGCCGTAATTCATAAAAATAAACGTAATGCAAGGGTTTTTAGGTGTTTTAGGGACCTAATTCGGGTCTCTAGAATCAGAAAAAATTATCAAGGCGCTCAAAGCCCTCTAATTATATGAATTTTAGCCGGAAATTTTTCGGGTCCCTACAGGTCCATACCGGGTACCTAACAAAAAAACCCTGGTAATGCGAAAACGTTGTGCACCCCTGGCTCAGAGTTATCGACAATATGTTTGATAAAACATCATGTTTATATGTAAAAGATGTTAAAGTTCTATTCGACATGGTTGTTTCGCGGAATGTTCTTCTAGAATATCGATGCATGAATCAACTTCATCTCTGCCTTGCGCCAGTTCTGCAGCTTATCCAGTGAAAGGGTACGACGAAGATAAGGAGCGAGACAGGTTGGAGTAAGCGACTCAGTAACTACTAAGCTGTACGAGCTACTGAAGATGTCGAGGAGAGGGTCAGTACTACACAAGCTTTCTCAGTACTGTTTAACGCGCTGTAAAACACTTTCATAAGTTCCAACTTCAGCACCATTATTCACACTATCCTTAACCATAACTGCGATCATCGTTGTCAAGATCAACCGTAAACCAAAGGCTGCTCGTAGCTCTCAGTGGAACTGCCGATTGTATCCCAGACCCGCAGTTCGTAAGTTTTTTACCACAAAGAATAGACGACTCAGCAACAGTGACATGGGTTTATATAAACAACGTGACTTTGTCAAACCTTTCTTCCAAAATGAAAGCAACGTGTGAAATTCAGAACGATTGCGCTATTTTTTTTACAAACAAACAAAATTTAGTGAAACTGAAGGGTTTTGTAATTACGTTTTCATGACGCAAAAACAAAAAATTATAGTATGTAGTAGCAGTTGAAAGATCACCAAATCTTCGAGTCAGCAGACCCAAAGAGCAAACAGAACAAAATCAACACGGAAAGGAGTAGGTTTCAGATAATTTTATACCTTTCATAGGCCTATGGTTCCTGTCACGCAGAATTCAGTTGGGGCATCTGCGAGACATATTTCCTTTTCCAAATGATAAAAAACTAGCAGCATTCACAAAGACAATTTTGTAAAAATCTTCTTGCCATCAGGTACTCTATCATTAGAGGGGAAACTGCCATAAAAGAGTAAGAAAATTGTGCCGCTTTTCATTATTTACATCCTACCAGTGACAAATATGTAACCTCGTTTGGTCGCCACTAAAAGGACTGCAGTTTTCGCCACCAACTAAAATATCTGTATACGCCTATGACTGCCACGAGAGTCCTGCGCCGGACGGGTTAATCCGTGCGGGTTGCGGGTACCCTCATTTGCGGGGCGGATGCGGAAACCCGCAGAGTTATGCGTGCGGGTGCGGGGCGGGCGCGCGATGAGAAATTTTTTGTGCGGGTAACTGAATGTTGACTCAATGCATGTGAAAGTGACATGAGTAAAAAAAATTAACGCTACATAAAGTTTGTGGTACAAAGGTGTAGAGAAGCTATACCAAACGAAACGCCTTACTGGACAAAATATTATGTCGCTGTCTTCATGATGACTGCATTGCATGTTGAATGGCTCACTTTCATGTTAGCAAACCAAAAGTTAGTTTAAAGCTACTGAGAGTATTTGAATGCTAACTGCGTTGGTAACGACAGTGCACTTTTAATCACTCCCAAACTGTTATGCCACAGGCACATTTGGTGCTAATGGAAGAACAAGGGTACTTCTAAATCAGTTTAGTGCAGAGGAGCACATTAGTAAATATCAGAAAACTAGAAATCAGTTTTGCACCGATGTGTTATTGGTCACGTGGAGATCTACCAGTACGTAGTGCATGCACGCGATAAACAGGCACTAAATGCCATTACATCGAAAATGTCGAATTTGAGATTGTAAAAATAAAATCCGGCTGTCGTATTGTACATACACAATAATGAAAAGCTTACTAGGCCGCATGCGGGCCGCTCATCTTGCAGGGAATACGTTCTGCGTGATGGCAACCAGCGCTGCTAGTGAACGACTGTTTAGTTGCGATCAACATGTCGTGAATAGAAGAAGAGCAAATTTAAAGAGTTCCTCAGTGAAAGACGTACTCTTTTTCAACAGTACTCTGTGAAAGAAGCGCTGAAGTTTGACTAGGTTTAACGTTTTTACCTTACAGTATAGTGCTTTTCAAGACCTTCCATTGGCGTTGAAATGAAGCACTGAATAAATTCCCACTAAGGACGAAACACACAGCATGAGTTTTTAGTGATTTTCAAACACACACAGTGACAGGTGCAGGTTTGGGACGGAAACAATGCAGGGCGCGTTGAGAAGGGGTGCGGGGCGAGTACAGGTTAGAAGTCTGTGGGTACGGGGCGGGAGTGGGCAAGATTTCTTAAATTTCTGCGGGTTTAAATTTTGCGAGTGCGGGGCAGGAACGGACAACAAATTTTAACCCACGCAGGACTCTAATTGCCACCCAGTGCAAATTTCTTATTTTAGGCGATGAGCTGGAAGATACATACGCCAACAACTTGGCAGGAAGTAGAACATGTTAAAAATATATTAGTTGTTGAATAGAAAGCATTGGGAGAATGTTCCCACACTTGTTGAGAGCCAGTTGGTGATACAAGCTTTGTTTCCCACTTTTTTTACTATACACACTACAGCTATTCAACATGCTGGAATTACATGAGATCCAAAGCGCTTTCTCAGGTCGACAAAAAGCACAGTGCCTGCCAAATTGTACTGCTGAGCTGATGCGATGCGACCCTCAGTTTTTTACTTCACTTGCGAAAGAAACGCACAAACATTGCCTGAACTAGTCTCAATGACTTGGATAGACTGCTAACTGACTTTGAAACACCTGCCATTGACGATGGTGTATCAGAATAATGTAGATGAAAACAGCATGTGTGAAAATAAGTTGTTCAGAAATTTTGCACAAACGGTTGCCGGCTCTGTACACTAGGAATTTTGATATTTGCAACGAAAAAGTTTCTTGTTCGACTTGACGTCACCTTGAGCGTTGGGTCTTATGCGTTCTACTGGCAAGAATGCAGGCCCGTCCGTGGGCGTCGGAATAGGTTGACAGAGAGGAGGATTTTGAAATTTGATATTTTTTTCTTAAATTTTTTGTAGAAAAAGGTTGTTCCCTTATTTTCGAGTTGGTAAAATGAAATTTCATCACTGTTGGCCCCTGGATAAAAATCCTTGCGACGCCAATAGCCCTGTGTACGGCTGTCGCTACTCACAGGTTTTGCAGTCTGAAAACGACCTAAAACGTTTGACTTGAAATGTAGAAAAGTACCTTGATCATAGCAACATCACATGCTGATATATTGCAAATTAACTACAGGATTCGCTTGTTTTGTCACTAATCTGATTATTAACCACCGCTTTTGCTTTTTGTTTTTCTTCTGTCTGAGACTGCGGCAGTGCGTCGTTGCGCCCGAATTGACATAAAGAGCTTTTTTGGAGGTCACTTATTTTGCAGTATTTTTCGGGAAAGTTTGGGAGAATCCGGTAAAAATCCCTTCGCATCCCCAAAAATTTGCCTGCTCTTACACCTATGAGTTACGAGAAAGAAGAAATAGGATGAACTCTTGCAGACACTCATGCAAGAATTTCTCATCTTACGCAAGGATTACAATTTTAGCGATATGATAACCGAAAGGTATAGGGAAGAGCCATGGGCGTCGTAAGGGGGTGTCAGGGAGGCCGTGGCCCCTGTGGATTTTGAAAATTTCAGATAAAAGGTTGTTTTCTTAGTTTCGAGTGGGAAAAAAACAACTTTCATCCATTTTGGCCCCCCTAGAAGATTTTTGGAAAAATCCCCTATTTCCGCCCCTAGAAAAATCATTCCGACGCCCATGGGAAGAGCTTGTGCGAGATGCGTTCATCCATGGCCTATGGTTGCACGCCATCCGTTAACCATACCACCGTTTGGCGCTAGATCAAGCATTCGACATTGCGAGTTCAAGGAAGATGGCTATGGAACATTCTGCTGGGTATCTTTCAGGTGATAACATTTCAGCTCTTCTGTTGCAGGCAGCGGTGGAGGCTCCTGGTATGTTTGACGATGAGCGTACTTCATACTCTGTTTATAAGCCGAAGGAGAATAACTTTTGTCGCAAAGCCTTTTAACGAACGTCACATCTGTCCGGCTCGTGATGTACTTCTGTGGCAAAATGTGTCGCTTTCACGCGTCTGCCGGTTGCAGGCCACTCGTAGTTATGGATTAGTCGGCAACCAGGCCGCCCGCTGTTTATTCTAAGAGCTCCCCTTCTCTCAAACGTGATGTCTGCCGCTTGTCCTGGGAGCCTGTTGAAGCATCATTGGTAGTAATGGTTGACGGTAAGAGTTGCCCTGATTGACTTTGGCAGTTCGTAAAGTTACGTCAGCCAGTGCCACATTTTCCTTGGACATTTGCCTATCGTCTCATAAAGTCTAAATTACATCGTCCGCGATAAAAGTGAAATGAAGTAAATTGAGTCTGCAAAGGCCTTTGATACACCAGTCGAAACGAAAAGCTAAGTGGTGATCAGCACGTAAAATGAACAAAATTTTCATGCCCGGCGTTTCCAGAATGTCTATTATGATCAGGGGTGTAGTGGGGTGGGAACGCGTGGGAACGGCGTTCCCACACCTTTTTTACGTATTGCTTTCATATGATTTGGAAGCTGTTTTAAAATGACCCTTTTTTGGATGCGTTCCCACACCTTTTTCTTAGCACTACATCCCTGGTTATGGCACTGATTTATATTTAATTGCTGCCTTGGGGTAGATTTTTTTAGATTCACTGATACAGTACATAATTCACTGAAACATATTGCAACATAATTCGCAAACTCGAGGTTCGGAATATTTAGCGCAAAGAGTACTGAATATTGCTAGTTTATTACAAAACACATTACAAAAGTTGCGATTCGTCATGCTAAAAAGATTTACAGGATGATGTCACTTCACGTAACAGTGAAAGTCGAGTACAAAGCAAAATTTCCTGTGTAGGCTATAAACAGGCACATTTTATGAAAGCGAGAAAAGGGGTGAACGTGAACAATGTGCTAATAGCCGTAAGCAACGCTTTTGGCCTCGCGGCCATTTTCAGCACATAGGAGGGCTTATACAAATAGCCTTACCAAGTCATATCTTTAGGGTTTACAGACCACGGTTTGCCCAGCACTGCTTGGCAAGAGATTTAGACATTCTGATTTGCGCAAGCATGTCATATTTTTATAGAAAGGATGACAAATTTTGACACCTTACTGCAAATGACAGTTGCGTTTTGCTGCAAGCAGTCATGTTTCACAATTTTCATATCAAGTACGATTGCATAAAAAACCTGCCATTATGCAAACGAAAAAAGAATGGAACCGAAGAACCGGTTTACAGCCTCTCTAAGGTTGCTCATGTATTTCACTAACAAGAGAGGACATAGCAATGTGTAGAGATGAACAGAAATTTTTGTGGCAATTTGAGCTGCCATTATGTTAAAGTTCACCAAGCTAGCGTCGACAATAAAAGCAACAGCCACTGGCAAAGTGCACACAAAAAATACAGCGCCTAAAACCATCATCAGCCGTATACGCGGGTTAGCCAGTGTCATTTTTGTCGACTGCAGGTTGTTGTAGAAAACGGAGTCTTCTTTATCCGGAAAGCTGGAAGTGCTTGATCTATTTTTTCTTTTTTCATTGTACGATTCAGCATCTTTGCTTTCGTGAGCCTTGTTTTGCTTTGAATCAAATTGCGCACCCTCTCTCGACAGAGTCACGCTGCTAGAAGCGAGTTGAGAGCGACTTCTTTTGGAACGCACGTGGACGAGCGTAAACGTCTGGAAGTTTCGTATTCCGTGCACTGTTAACGTGATAAGGCCGATAACCTAAAGAAAAAAATCGTGCCACAATTCTGTTGATTTCAGATGGCAGTACCATCACGAGTTTTCAAAAGTTGATCACGTTTTGTGACTGTTACGAATTAGTCAAAGGTTGCAGTTTGAATTTTGTAGTCATTTCCAATACGAAATCTAACAAAAATAACTTGACATTTACCTCGACAAACCACAAAGCAATGTTGACTCCGAGGAAGGAGTTGGACATCGGCGCCCACACACTTGAACAACCTTGTTTCCTGGGACATAGCTCACCCAATGCACCTGGCGAGCATTTGCAATGTGCAACGCAATTCCAGTTGTACACAGCCGCGACCGTCATTGCTAGAGGCAGTAGCCAAGTAAACGCAATGAGAAGCGCAGCTCTCCTTTTCTTTGCATGAAGAGTTCTAAAAAAAGTTTTACAAATCTGTCTGCAGGTCTCCTAGCTTTGACCAGCGATTCAGTTTCCAGTGAAGCAATTGTTGTATGTAACGGTAGGTGTGCATACTGCATGCACAACAAACTTTCTCCTGCACAGACTTTGGCGGCAAAAAAATTAACCTGTTACTGGAAGCGCAAAGCCTTGAGTCATCTTTTTATATCATTTGCAGGTACAGCAGTGCAAGTCATGCATTTATATAAGGAAGCGGAAAAAATCTAAAAGTCGGTATGTAACCCTTTCTAGTTGGTTTTCCAAAATGTTAAGACGTCAAGGACTTTAGGTGGTGTAACTGCCACCTCTCATAAAAATCGCGGACCACTGAAACGCGCATGATTTCACTGTTAATCTTGTAGCACGAGGCAATCCCTATTATAAATTCACAGGATGACACATTCTCACTGCAGCGTACCAAAGAAGCAGGGAATTATGCGCTTTACCACGCCCGCACAAGAGGGGGAACCGCAATTGCCCCACCTGAAAAATTTTCAAAAGTATATGTGTTTCTTAGGTACAGCAACAAGTTACATATATCAACTGGTTGCGGCCCTGCAATTTGCAATCTACTGTACTAAATTTGTGCTGGGGCAAGTTTAAAACGAGTCGTATGTTTTTTTCTGCAGTGTCAGGATAAAACACTGTTTTTGTCCACTTATAACCTCCCTCAACCACACTCTACTTACCGGTACTGGCAAGCGGCAATGTACACGTACAGAAGCTAATCCGAAGGAGACCTCTCAACATGAAGAAACGTGCAAGCACAATGCAGGTTATTTCGTGACGATAATAATTAATCAGTCTCGTGCGGATCACGTCAGCAGTGAGTGCCATCTCACCCTTTGCCAGTCAACTGCCAGCAGACCCGTCTAACGGTGCAACCATGACTAGAGTCACGTGTGACCTTATCCAGACGAACCGACTGCAGTTTGCGTACACAACACCCCAGACATGTTGTTGCTTTGTCACGACTATACACGGAGTGGTAGATGTTCGTAAGTGACGTTGCCACTGTTCGTCAAAACCTCACGCGCGTAGATATATAGAGCGCAGAATTTCGAGGAACTTCTTTTAAGTTCTCACGAAAAAGCCAGACAGTTTTGAGCTTTGTATCTAGTATCCAGCGTTTGTATAAATTAAAAGCTGTTCACCTGTTATCCTTACAAGCGGTTGCCAATGCGGGAATCTGCAGTTTTTTTTAAGGTATCAGTACTTCGCTACGTATTTATCCACTTGCCTAACGTCTCTACACCAAGCCACAAATAAAAGCGACACGGTACAAAGATTCTTGTTCTCATTCTTCGTCATTATTATTTCTTACCTTAAAGTACTGATTGTGTTTTGCTGTCTCGACACCAACTGTGCTCTTGCGTTTTTTTGAAAGTAGGTGCTGTCCACCATGGCATACATCAACACCGCCAAATTTCCGCACATCACAAAGAGCAACGAAACTGCAGCAGAGTGGCATAAAGTCCAGAGCACCTGCGTTATGACAAACAACATTATGTTTTAAATGGCTAAGATCTAACCTGGTAGCGTACTGATTACTGAATAGTACAAAACCACCACAGTTTTCAAACAAATAAGGTCATGAACAGCTTTAAACGTCCACTGGCTGCATTAGTGTTAAAATTGTTAAAATTGACGAACAGTTTTGAAAACTTTTTTAGAAATTTGATCTTACAAATTATGAAAGCTGTGTATGGAACGATGCTTGTTATTTATAATTTCTATCGGAGACTTAGAGAGTATTTGCCAATGGGTGACAAAAGCTCGAAGCAAAATATGAAGCAGTTTCGCATGCATGTTTGTCCCAATCATAACTTTCATGCGATAAAAAAACGCTTTTGCCGGAAATAAGGCATCACTTCCATGAATGTGTGCACGAAGTGAAAGTACCCACTGCAATATTTGCCCATAAAAGACCACAGCAAGGATTTCCACTTCTGCAAGCACTGGAAGATTTTTCGCTCCTGTTCGAAAATGGTAAAGGCTGACAAAACAGACAAGCTGCGTAATTGCTCATGTTTTTACTAGCAGCAATTCCTGCAGGTAAATCGAGGGCAATACGAACCACAGTGTGAGACAATGCGGGATGCGGGATATGTAGCGTGACATAAATCTTAAATGAGACTTGTTCAGATATTTCTGTTCTAATTTTCCTTACTGTCAATTCATATTGTTCTAGCTTGCATGTTTAATATATACTCGTAAATGAACATTGAACATCGCTTACATATTTTCAAGCAACAAAAACCGCCTTGAGCTTTTCAGCCGGCTGTTTGAGGAATCTCCTGCCTAGTTTTGCTCCCATCTCCTTGCAATGATTCA
>JGI24021J15306_10001556_pt1 | contig 22761 bp, 11 predicted proteins | sample Ectturendosymbi1_FD_15306 | JGI IMG/M metagenome (IMG submission 15306) | reverse complement strand
ATGGCTGAAAATTTTCTCCAACTAAAAACTAACTCTTGGTGAAATGACTAACAACGGTAGAGAAAAATAGTAAGCCATGTGCGGGCAGTAAGTCTCTNGGGTACGCATTTAAACCTNCCACAAGTTCGCTTTAAACGCTGCGGTGGGAGTAAGCAAGCTGTGTTGAGAGAAAAGCTGGCGCACAAAGCGGAAGACAACATNGGATTGAGTCAGACAACAAAAAGCATCGTAATAATTATTTCACATGCGGGAGGATCATGTTCTGAATGTTGTTTTGCGCGTCAATTAGGTGATACCATTTATTTTTACAGATATCCAGAGAGTGACAACTTTGTTATTCGACAAAAGTAACGGTGTATGCTTCGTGCAAAGGTGGCTTGTTTATAGTGCCGTGGTTCTCTGAATAGTGCCATGACAAGGCCATCTGGCCCTTGTCACTGTCAGTTTTACAATCTTGTTTGTTCCAATTACTGCGATGCGTTGACCATCTTTTGGAAACTTTGTTGCTAGTTTGACCAACATACTAATTTTACGTGAAATCGATTTGCTATTAAAAGTGTGCTGATCGATTCCTTACTTACACCCATCGTGGAAAGTACATACTTTCATGTCAAATGGAACATAACAAGCTTTTTCGTGCAAATGCAGGTCGGACCAAACGATTACCGAGACTGATCACGCAGGTCGAATTTGCTTTTGTCCACAACAAAGGTTTCATTGACGTGCCGAAACAAACGTGCTTGTTACCTTGTCAACATGCCACACCTTATTTGCCCAAGGCGGGCATAATTGGCTTTAACAGCTTCTTGATGGAAAATTTCAGTTCTGGTTTGCCCACACTGGGTAATTATCCCCTCTTTCATGAAATATACAGAGCTTGTGTAGATTTCAAAATGGCTGCTCGAGAGAGCACATAAAAAAATTCAGGTACCAAAAGAACCAACTGTAAACGGTCATTTTAAGTAAAGCACATTACATTCATGTTACGGTTGCCCAAACTGAAAAAAGAGACCTGAGCAGGGTATTAGACGGGGATCCTGCAGGAAAGATTAACGCACATAAATGTTTGCATGTAAGGTACACCGACATCACATCTACTTTCTTGTTTTGTTGGCTGATTACGTGTAATGAGTGAGCGATTACTGTAAAGTGGTGCGACTTACTGCAGACTTAAAAACAACAGGTAAGAAATTTTGACGAATTATGCCAGATCCACAGATGCTTATGTAAAGAATGCAGGAAATATATGAAAACATAATGAAAAAATTGGCGAAAACGCAAAAGGCAAGATCCATACACGGAATGAAAAACAATTCCATTTCAGTTTGTGAGTGCTTGATTTTGGGGTTTAAGATGTTTTATTATTCCTAATGCCTTTAGCAAACGCGAAACACGATCTTCGTTAATTTTAATCTCTTCCACGAAAATTTGAACGGTGGAAATAGCGGCACATTTATGCTCGGCCCCGGGCGACCATTAACCTCGCAACACCACTGTCTATACCATGAGCGTTTCTTAACCGGGTGAATGGTTCATCCCAGAGTGAATTAAACTTTTGCAAGGCTGACTGAAAGAAAAGGGATAAATGAAGGGTTAATGAATTTTCTGTTGCTAAGCTTTTGCATCCTGTGGTTATTGATTGGACCCAACACATGTCACAGCAATCATGAATAAAATGGCGAACTTCAAGTGTTCTAACTTCACGTCAAACTAAAAAATTCAGCAACTTATCACTTCAGGAAAACCGTACTTTGATGCAAGTAACTACCTCTTTAACACAATATGGTTAGATTTTATAGAGAGATGCCATTATTTATTCGAGCGACGGAATCTCTGCTGTGCTCTGCATGAACGTCCTGTGCGAAGGTTACTTGGTAGAATCGCAGTACTTTCGAAAGTTTCATTTTTAATCTCGAGTGAAAACCATACACATGAACACTGATTAGAGTAGCCTTACCAGTCGAAATACAGGAGTAGCTTACTTTGATATTTATTTTTTGCCACTTTGGTATTGATTCCAACATCTAATACGCGTTTATATCTCAGGCAATACCTACAGGTTGAAGAAATACGTACAAACACATTTTGTTTTGATGAAAACAAATGTAAAGCTATAGAATACAAGTTCCCAACCTTTTATGAAGCTGGCAAATTTCATAAAAACAAAGTGATGTTTGCACTCCTCGTTTATAAAAAGCGTAGAAATCACAAAACAGCCTGATTTTGCAGTATCTTCATTTTCAAAATTACTACTCGTAATGCATAGGCTAGTGACAACACTAAGTCGTACTGCCCTTTCATAAATTACTGCTCATTAGAAACAAACTTAGTTACTTTAATATTGTTGCTTCCGTGAAATATCCGCTGATACTCTGGCAGTCTGACACGCAATTACTCAGAGCCAGGCGCAAATCTTTCGAGGGGTTCAAACAGTTCCGATACTTGTGTATCAAATGAAGTAGAGAGGAAAATCCAGATTCGCGCAAATACGTTGTTGTAAAGGGCATTATAACAGCAAGGGAATATGTACTAAATGTCTGGTAATTTACATGGTTGAGCACCAGAAACTTTTAGTTGTATAGCATCAAACAAAAATATCGCCCTAACTGTGCTATGAACGTTAGAAATGTCACAATGCGCTTACAATCGCATCACCGGCCATCTTCAGCGTGGTAACCGTAACATGAAGAAGAATGAGCAATTCGCACATTGAGCAAGTTCAAGTCTTAAATTAGTAACGTTAACTGGAATAATTACGCTGTATAATGTTATTTTGAGTATTCAAGTAAGTACACTCCACGATGGATGTAGGCAAGGAATCTATCAGCAATTTTTAATAGGAAATCGATTTCACGTAAAATTACCCATCCTCAGTCCAGGTCCTAAAAATGCAAGCAAAGCTTACGGGTGAAAAGTTGAAAGGCCAAAGTAACAGCAGAGAAAATTAACCAAACTCAATACTACAATCAAAATATCATAACACAAGCTCAAAAATCATAACAGCTTAACAGACTGACTGACATCAAAGACACCAGTTGCGACAAAAAGAAACTGTGACTTATAAAATGACTATAAAATTAGAAAGACGTATTATCAAATAAATAAATGATTGAAACATCTAACTAGTTGACGCCAATGGCACAAATCTACTCCAACCAAAATCTAACTCGTGGTGAAATGACGAACAACTTACTTGAATATGGATATGTGCAAGGTTGAAACATCGCAAAAAGATGAAAGCAAAGCGCAGCCAACTGATACCTCGAAAGAGTACAGAAACGCTAGTGCATTTAAGTATTCTTTTGAGTAATGGGACTTGCACGATTTCGTAAATCTTGCTTCTATTGTAAAAGTACATCCAAAAACATACAAGCTCACTCTCAAAATTCGCATTTCGGACCACCGAAAGTTGTTCGCATCCCCAGCGGTCCGGGAACCCTCGCTTAGGAACCGCTGCTCTATTACGAGGATTTTTGGGTTGTTTTTTTAATCCCTATAGTTTAAAGAAATTGCATTAAAAACTTTACAACAACTGGTGCTCATGACTACCACATACATGTCACATAAAGGATTTTCGTATTTGGTCGAGCTCATGAACGTCTTCAGGGCGGCTTTGACCCACTTGGATTTTGAAATTTGATATTATGCTATTCATCTTTTTAGTAGAAAAATGCTTTTGGTTAATTTTAAGTTGGCCAAATGAAATTTCACCATCGTTGGCCCACTCTGGAAACAATCCTTCGGACACCTGTATTCGAGCTTAAACTCAAAGACGAAATGCGCTGAAGTGCATTGACTCGTTGCTGAGGGTGGCATCGGAGGAATTACTTCATATGCTGTTTGAAAAGTTCGGGAGTGGTGCAGTAATTAGTAAACGGCTTTCTGTTGCCACTCTTTATAGTTTCCTATCGCTTTTTTGCGGTTTTGTTATTGTGTTTGCAGTGGCAGAGGTTAAAATTCATCGGATGACTACATTTGTTGCTTTCGTAGCTCCCCGTTTCTTGGCAGTGGATGCGGCTTCGGCTGTCTTTAAATTGGATACGTAGCTTAAATAGATCATGTACAAAAATCGAACTCAGCAATAGCAGTGTATATGCTGTAGTTGGGCTATTATTGCCACGTGTGACATGCATTCGCAGTGGGGTGAATGGGAATGTAGTAATCGATGGCAGGGGTGACTGAAACCGAAAAAGGTTAAGAAGCACTGGTCTATATCACGTAGAAACTGTCCTAGGTTACGGCAACAGTCACAAAAGTTGTGCTTCGTTGGCGCAGCAATGCTTTTTCACTCATGCTTCTCTTCATACAGCGTAAAACTACCTTACTTACAGCTCAGCACTGCGGTGGCATAGCCAGCCCAAAATTTGGGGGGATAAAAAAGTTTTGGGGGAAAAATGTTTGACTTTAGGCGAGCAACAGTGTCTTTGTTTGGAACGCCCCTTGTAAAAGCACAAAATGGCTAGATACGCTAAAAATTTGGGGAGGGTCATGGCTCCCTGTCTACGCTTGTGCTCACCAGTGACCGTCTTGCTGCATTACCCGACTGTTTGACACCTGCCAAGATAATCCCAATACCGTAACTTGAAGTAAACCTTCAAAGATTTGTTGCCATGTTATTGACACGCAACAAACACCAACAGCGGAACGAACCTTACCAAGTTTTGCAATCGGCCTCACCAGGCCAAAAGCGGATATGAATGAACTGCAAGCTCATCACTGCATGGCACCAGAACAGTAAACCTGGCTCTTGTGCAATGTGAGTGTCATACCGGCAAATAAGTTGTCACTGGAAGAATTAAATCATATGATCGGAATTAAGCTGCCAGAAAAAGTTTTCCAGAAATTTTAGTTCCCAATTTTCAGGGGAAAAATGCCCGTTTGACCCCTTCCTGTTGACGCACATGCGAACAGGTGAGGCTAGCTTGCGGTGATCTAGTTTTCTTAACCTTGACTTTTACCACTGAAACAATCGAGTTGCTTGAATCTTCAACAAAAGCTGATTAATTGTGAAGTACAAAATTCAGCCATGTTGACTTAGCTTCGCCACCAATTCAGTGTTAAGGTGCACAGCAACGACTGTGCCTCGTTCAACCGCTTCAAGCTGCTCATCCGGTGACCAATATTTAACTCATACAACCCTGCACGTTCAAAGAGCGTGATTCACTCCCAACGCCGCCTTAAACTCAAATATTAATGGACAGCTTTGATGGATGGATAGCACTGTCAGTTCTAAGGTAGCAAACTTTTTGCAATTCCCTGGCGTGGGTCGTTAGAACTCGCACTTAGTTGAGTAACAAACTATTTTCTCCTATGTCGCCGTTTTTTGTCTGCTAAACAGGATGTAACAACATATGCTGCGTTTGTTTGATTGTATCGTAACAGCTGTGACAAAGAATTTTTTTTTCCTTTGTACCGCGCCTAAACTCTCTATAAAAGCGCAGCTCGAGTCAAGAAGAACTTAGTGACAAGTCGGCCTTCATACGTGTAGACCAGTGTTTCTCAAAGTGGGCGGAATCGCCCCGTTGGGGGCGATTTTGATGGGCAAGGGGGTGAAAAAAACAAAGAGGGCGAGAGGGGGCGAAAAAACACCAAGGGGGCAAAAATGCTCAACCACTAGTTGATGATTGAGTTAACTCCAGTATCCTATAATTTAGTTCCTTGCTAATTTTAATGTACTATGACAATCGTTGGAAGTTGTTGCTAAAGCAATTTGCCTGTTGAACTTTTGCTCTGGATCGTCTATGCGCCCAGCTACAGTGTGGATTATTTCAGGGCTGCGAAGCCGTCGTAAAAAGTCACAGCTCCGGCTCAGCTCTTCTTTTCATGAACATGGCTCCAGCTCCGGAGCTCTTGGCTTTCATGAGTGTTGCTCCTGCTCCGGAGCTCTTGGCTTTCATGAGTGTTGCTCCTGCTCCGGAGCTCTTTTTTCATGACTCAGGCTCCAGTTTCGGCTTTTATTCATTTTCACACATTGATATTTTAATTGTCTTGGTGAGCCTCAAGTTGAATGAAAAATTAATGAAATCAAGTACACAAAACCAAGAGAATATACCAAACAGTTTGAGTAATTTGATCTGGTAGTTTTTTACAAGCAGCGCTGTTACCATGAGGAAATCAGCGAAAAAACGACATACAAACAATTTATGGAATGACAGTCTCTGGTTTTGCCGTCAATGCCTGAGAAGCTTTTGTTATTTCTTACGAAAATATCAAGAAAATGGCTGTTTGGAAAACTACATTCGTGTCCGAGCATTTAAACACAGACTAGTTTCAATTGACCAAGTGTTTTGCACTCGTATGTTTTGTCTGTTGCAGTCTTGACGATTCCAGCTAACAGCGCTGCCCGGGCAAACCACAAAAGAGCGCAAAACACACAGTCGACCCTCATGTGTTCTTTCAAACACGCACACATTTGCATTAACCCAAATGCGAAGATGTGTTCCAAAGCCCTTTGTTCAAAGAAATAGTATGACTTCTAGCAAAAAATTCGTGTTTCATTTCTCCTGAAAACTTCTGATTTCTTGTCTTTTGCACTCATAATAAGCACTGATGAATTGCAAAGTAAAGCACAATTTAACACGCTAAGCTTAGGAGAAAATAAGACTGGTTACCGTGCTGAAAACATAGATTTTTCCACAGATGAAAACTTCAAGAAAAGTCCACGTTTGTTTGCACTGATTTTTATACCCTCCTGATAATGTACTGCTACGCAAAGAAATGCTTCGCTACCAATTTGTGTAACTTTCATGTTATACTACTGCTTGTAAACGTAATGTTTCCAAGTGAATTTTGCCAGTAATCAGGCAAAACGTGACAGTAATTCTTGTGATTTCTAATAAAAATTCCTACTTTACAATGGTGTGTCGTGCATGTCACGCTTAAATCTGCAATGGTATCATATCTTTAATCATACACCCTGCTAACAGCGTGATTACACAGCTAAAAAAGCTATGGATATTCATTATAGCTCATTATAGCTGAGCTATAATGAATATCCATACCTACCCATTATAGCTCAGTTCTTTTTAGATCGCTACGCTACTACAGACCCGGATTGATAAATCTGACTAGAAAGTAGGATGTTCTGGTAGTTAACGTTTTTCTTACTTCTACAACAGTGGTTCTCAACCATTTCGCTGAAGGAAGCCAAATCCAAACCTACAAAATTTTAGAGAGCCACACAAAAAAATTTTACCACTAGACAATTCACACGTTTTGTTTTATTGCATTAACGAAGTCTATTACACAAAATTTTAGAGGTGTTACTGAAAGACACTGCCCATCGAAAGGGATCCTTTCCCAGCAAAGATTCAGACTCTTACAGAGTATATATTGTATTTTCCCTAAGAAGTAGGCATCTTAACCTCTTATTCAAATAGAATCTGTTACAGATGAATTGCTAAAAGCCGCACAAAGGATGCTTGGGAGTTGCATGTGGCACTTAGAATAGTGTTTGAGAACCATTGTTCAACAAGTAACACCACGCCTGCCAGCTATGATGTCATAGCTTTAGCGATTATATTAAACCAAAGAAACATCAAAGGCTTGCAGATCCATTATTGCAGTCTGGTGTCGTAACTCATAACAATCGCGTTTAGTGTGCTATAAAGAGCACACATAAGTTTATTTGGCAAAACCGTTAGTATCTGGGAAAGGACCCGGAGTCGGAGCTACCTCTCAAACAGCCGTAAATCCGGCTCCGGTCCTAAATTTTCAACTGAACTCCGGATCCGGCTCCTGAATTTTAATTTAACTCCGGCTCCAGGCAAAATGCCCAGTTCCGGCGCTCCGACTCCGTAACCCTGGATTATTTTCACAAGAATTCCGAACGTAATATTAGCGTTGTAATCCAGTGGCGTAGTTTGGCTTGGTTCAGCTATTTAATACTTTCTATAAATAACATTCTTTAAATCTACTACCCTGTGCTTGCTCTATCAGGCTTGGGGGCGAAAACGACGTGTCGAGAGTGAAAAGGGGGCGATGGAATAAAACATTTGAGAAACACTGGTATAGACCAAATTCTGCTAACCGTAACAGCAGTTTTCTGCTAAACTTAAAGACCGAAATCTGAGCTGTGGAAGTCACACCTTTTTTGATACGAAAGTTTGTTACATGTCTCCTTTGGAGAATTTATCGAGCAGTTGCAATTTGCCATGTGTTTTATTTGCTGAAAATTGCCCGTTGTGCGCTCGTCCAATCGCTAATTGTCTGTAGCGCGCTCAACTAATCGGTTGAGAATTTTGTTTACTCAGTTTAGCTGCACTGGTAGAATGCTTTCAGTTTGTTTCTGTCGTGTTTCAGAAACCGTATCCAGCGATCGATCGCTGTTGACTTTGCTTCTTGATTTCGTGACCACAAAAGGGTTTGTGCTGATTACCTTTCGCCCTGTTTGCAATTGCTGTAGGAACTTGAAAGACTGCGGTACAATGATGTGCGGAGTTTGCGAGGTGTCAGTTCGGCGAGGTCGTTGAATGCACCTTTCAAACCTTCTGTGAGTGTCAGCTCACCCCACAGCTCGTAATTAAAAGCTGACGCCGTAACATTCAACAGTTGCGCATATACTGACTCACTCGGTGAATTTGAGTTTTGGGCTTAAATCAAGATTAAAAAAAACTCGGGCCGGGTTTAGAGTTTCTTATTTCAAGCTCGGCCCGGGTTCGGGCTTACAAAAGGCCCGTTTACAACTCTGTGACACAGTGTTCCCTGAAAGCTATTGTTACTGCACGTTATAGTCTTTGACAACATCGAGCGTTGGCAGCTTGCTTTCTAAAGCTGCAAGACCAGAACGAATTGTTTGCCTGGTTTGAGCAAGTACTTCAGAACGAGTTATGACGCTTGTTCTGAGTCGGAATTACGAAACAAAGCTTGCTTCGATGCGTTGCAACAAGCTTTCCAGCCTACGTTGGAAGAATACCCAGTCGCATCGAAATTCTGGAATTCCTTGGGAAGCACATGAAAGCACGTTTCGCAGCTCCATTGAATAATCCCAAGTTGCTGGTATGAGGTATTCCAATTTAGCAAACAACCACCTGGAAAGAAGACACAGGTACGTTCCAGAGTCCAAACCCCAGCACCTGAAATATGTAAATAAGCCGAGTTATACAGGTTTGTCTTTCACATGTCCGAGCTTGGCAAGTGTTTTTAAGCATGTTTTCCAAAAATTGTTCCAATTCCGCAACATTAGTGAAAAGCATTTTTATGCAATTTACAAACCACTTTAACCTGACAGTTATTGCTTCATACCGAACAAAACACTTGCCAAGTGCAAGAATGGCCTAATTTTTCCTGAAAATTTTTTGCCTGAATCAGATATTTTCTATCTATGCGAGAGGAAACATAAGTTGAAAATCATACACAAAATCATCTATGCGGGAGGAAACATAAGTTGAAAATCATACACANAATCACTGTGAAGGAAAAATTATGTCTAGCATTGTTGCAATGCACAGCATTTTATTAAACATTGTCAAACGTGAAAATGACCTGAAAATCCCAGACATGAAAAAATGACAGTTTTTCAATATATCTTTTTCACAACAGCTTCCTATGATGTCCGTGACAATTGCAAACAACAATTTTTATCATTTCCTATGTTGTTATTCTTTGAAAGGTTGTCACCTGTTTGATGGGGCGCAATAGCCTTTCACTTCTTCGCATTGCACTCCCAGGATGAAGAAGAACTGCTTTCTAAGTGAAGCCGGCTTAGGACATTCGTGCCAAAACCTACACGAGGCATCTGACAAAGCTCTGAAAAATAATCTTAATGCTATATCTTTCACTTTGTTGAAGGTAAAGTTGATTTTGAATTAAATTACGATTTCATTTCAAACACCTACAAGCAATTATTTAATAAAATGGCTGCCTTTTTGCAAAACATTTTGATTTCTGAGAGCACTTGTTGCACAAACAAATCTTGACCGTTGAATTCAACAATAAGGTGCAGTAAACACATACCTTTCGAAAGTACCCGGTTCAGTCTGCGACGGTGTCAAGCTGAGAAATGAAGCCACTGTTGTAAAAACAACTTCGTAATTGTTTGTGATGACGATTTGATTTGGAGAGATGTTGAAAGGTAGGACACTGTAAACAACACATGCACTTAAGACCAACATATCAAAACAACACATGCACTTAAGTTAAGACCAACACATATTCAAAAACAGATTTAAGCAAACGAAAAAATAAAAAACTTCCGAAGTTCAAGATAATCAATGGTTCGCTAATGCAAGAAACAAGTATCATACCCCCATTTGTTTATGCGATATGGATGCAGTAATATTTGCGATATGGATGCAGTAAGACTGTCAAATTTGAAAATTCAAAGAAGACGTCATTAAGTGAAAGCGTAATGGTTTCGTCTGAATTCCCAGAAACGTGCCGTGTAAGATTGACTAAGACCCAAATTCACAGCAAACTTGCCAGAAACAAGAACTTACCCCTGCTTCCACAGATTTGTGAAAACTTTGGAAAAACTGTGCATCAGCCGTATGCTTTGCAAATGTGGGTTCGGTTGCTTTTTGATAAGTTCGGTAAGAGTTCGCAGTTGAACGCATTTTTCAGTAAAAAGATTATTTTCACAGAGAGGCACTGCGTCTTCGTATCGATGCACAAGATACCTGGCCATAAATACGACATGTGAAATTGTTTGAAATATTGGAAACTGTTTAGAACTAATTAATGCTGTGAGCAAAACCAATGCGAGACAATTTCAAAGCAATCCTGGGCACAGCTAGGATCACCGTTGCCCATGCCAGCCATCAGCAGACTCAGATTGCACTTTGCATCACCTAAACATTTCCAAAGAAAGGCCCCAAGCAGTTGGGGACAGATTCTGCTACTGGGGCTGCCACAGTGGAGTAATGGTTACGACCTTCCTATCGGTTCCCCGTACCTAGACTGATTCCCTTACATGACTGAAGAGCTCCATCTACTCATTAAAGTAGATTATTTGGCCATAACTTGATCCTTGTCAAGCGTCACCACTCTGGGCACGTATAGACCTGACAATAATGATGGGCAAAGGGTACTACAGCTTCCCAAAACTGCAGTACCCCCGAATTGCAATTCCACCGCTGGTTGCGGTTTAACTTCATGTCCGATAGTAATGGTCTTAAGAGGACTGAGGAAATAGCAAGCCCGGAACCAGGGATTGGGTATTGGGCAACGGGAAAATTCCCCGCCAAATGTTCAAAACCATGTTTAATTGTTACGTACACAACAAGTCAGTGCTGGAGTCTCTAGATTTAGTCTTGGGCTCTCTCGTCTCGAGACCCATTTTTGCGAGTCTCGTTCTCGTAGGTTTCACGTCTAGTCTTGGTATCGAAGGATACAGGTCTCGTTCTCAAGCGGGCCCGTAACCAGCTTGGGACACCAGGTGGGGCGAAGAGTTGTCTGAGAGAAGCCCAATTTTTTTAAACTATGTCCAAAAGTTTTAAGCTACGTCCGACACATTTTTCCAGGAAAGGCGAAAAATATTTTAGGGGGTTTCGACCCCCAGCGACCCTCTGGTTACGGGCCTCGTCTCAAGACTATTGCATTGAGATATTGAATACTACAGCGATATGGTATAGAAAAACGTCCGCAATTCAATATGTTTTTGTCTGTTGCATCTGCTGGCAAGAAACAATAAAAGCAAGTAGGAAAAATGCCGAAAATTCGAGAAAAACTTCAACTTGGAATTGGTGATTACAATCTTCTGAATACTTTTAGAAAAAATTTAGCATAACCCACAGATATTTAAGTCTCGTTTTCTTTGATAAGTATTGGACTCGGTTTCAAAGTTTAATCAGGTATTGGTCTCGAAGATTAGGTCTCGACTATATCTCTGCAACACATATCAGCTGGTTGTGGGCAATGCTCCCTCTCAGGTGCAATGCTCCCTCTCAGGTGCACAATTGCGCAGTGCCACCAGACAATTTGAGCAGTGCTATCTCAATCTCGCGCATTTCCAACATTCTAAATTTGATACAGTCACGGTATATATGAATATATACACATGTTGCATAGCCCTTATAACGCTTGGAACGCTTCACTGTTTGTGCGTCTGCATGGTTGCGCAGTTGCATGCGCTCAGTGCGCAACAAAACAAACATTGGCTCAGTGTAGAATTTTCTTAGAGGGAACGCTGTTTGTGGCTATAGTGTACGTCAGAAAAAAATAGTACAGAAACAAATCTTTCAAAAAGCCCTGATGTCTTTGTACGTCAGTAATAGCAAACGCTATGTAAAATTTTCTACCAATGGCAATTATATCTTATTGACATTTTATCCCAGTAACTTAGTGAGATACAGCGCTCAGACTGAGGGGAGATGGGCTCCAGCAGAGCCCTTGTGGCACTCCAATGGTACAAAGCCTGCATAATGAAAATTTATTTGACTCATTTTATAATGTTTATTACTTGATACAAACATAAATGAATTAGTTCTTCTAGTGACCTAAAACGTTTTTTTATTCTTGGCCAATACTTAGTTACCTGTCTTCAGTGTGAAACATTTTGAAATGAAAGCAATTGCGAAACTTGGCACCAGTCATCTGCAGAGTCACTCAAGTCATAAGCTACCAAGCAACACCAACGGATAAGTTATTGAATGCAAGCAACATGTCACTACGTGAAAACCTAACGTCCATTGCAAAATGCAAGAAAGCCGTGTAAAAATTCATATTATTTGCACGTTGAATAGTATAACCAAAATTATCTTTGGCACAATCTAAGAAAAATGTCAGTGAATAAAATTCAAAAAAACGTCTTTGAGAAACATGAAAATGCATAACCAAGTTTCCCAGCAGCATTAGCGCTATTTTTTGTTGCTTAGTTTTCATTTTGATTCTCCTTTTTTCGTTCGAGACAGCTTAGCTACTTTTCACGTGAATAAAATAAGGCACTAACCACAAAGTAATACCTTCTCAACCACAGTGTGTATAATGCTTGTTGAAGCAAATATAATGTAAAGACAGGGTTTTCTTAAGGTGTTTTAGTGACCCGATTCGGGTCCCTAGAATTTAAATTCGGGCCCCTACATTCAGAGAAAATCATCATCGGGTCCCAAGATACAGAGAAAATCGTGTCCCTAGAATCAGCGATATCGGGTCCCTACAGATCCATACCGGGTACCTAACATTTTCCTTGAAAAAAAACCCTGAATAATCAACTTTGTATTGAAAGGAAGTATAAGGAAGAGCAGCTCCTACCAATGACGTTTCACGTTTCAATTCAATGCGACAATACCCAACAAAGGTAAATTTCGCGATTGAACAAATACTACTATTGCATATACAATGATAATTGTTTTGATATTTACGTATGGTATATTTTTCAATGATAGAACCTTTATTGCATGAAATCCAAGGTATTCAAAAGTTTTCCAAGTTCTATTTACGTTGCACAGTTGTAATCATAGTGTTTACCAAGCAGTACAGCAATGAATGTTGCTGAAAGCGTACAAAGCATTTCGACTAAAGGAACTAGTACTTTCAAGTCAATTATAACATATTTTACTGACCTTACCAGCCTTATCGCTGTCTCTCTATTCTTGCTCCTTAAATCCATTACGTCACTTCCGTTACTGCTCATTAAGCATATTCCGTACAAACGAGGTATCCCCGTCCAGCTCTGCATATCAAGCAGTTTATTCAGTTCGTCTACCCCTCGCAGAAACGCCTCTTCACCGAAGTCATAGTTGGTACTGTATTTCAGTTCAGTCAGAGTTGACTTTGGGTCTTGCTCTACTTTTTTTGATGTTATATGTCTTTCAATTATATGCGTTGTTGTAGAAAATGAAAGATTCTGGTCAATGTGCAATACACCATTTATGAATCCAGTTCCAATGAAATCTTGCTTGAGAAATGGTGTTTTAGTGTTTTTCTCTAGACGATCCAAATCTGAACAACGAAACAGGTGACCGTTTTCAAAAGCATGCCTCAAATCTTTGTTTTGAGATTTTCTAAAGTAAATTCGGTTCAGTTTGTTTAAAATCAATGACAACGTTGTACTGTCTTCAAATAAATTCAATGTTGTGCTTTTTGCAAAGAGCAGCTTCTCTGTTTTTGTGGTGGTGAAGGCTTCCATGACAGGAACAATTTCGATTACACGTTTTTGCTCCAGTTCCCAGTCGTATTCTGCAAAGGTGAAGAAGTTACTTTTAAGTTGTGTATGAATTCATATGTATAACGCATCACTCATAATAACAATGAAAACAACAAACTGAGGTGTGAAGTTTTTCTTCATTCGCTTTCATGGGTTTTGTGCGATAAACAAATTTGGGCAATAATTTTTTGCCATAAAAAATGATTTATTTCTTCTCCTGAACAAATGTCAGTGACTAGTTTCTATTTGTGGAAATCTGATTCCACGTCTTAAAAACAGATTAACAAGGCTTACAGTATATTACACAAACATCAAATAAAATCTGTTTTAGCTCCACCATTACGTAAGTCCTAGCAGAAACCACGATTGCAACACTTTTAGTCCACGTGAAGTTTTAAAATACTGCGTATGAGATAATATTTCAAAAATCGTTTTAAGTACGCACAAAACTGTGCCACTGCATATGTGCAATGTCTTTCTTTTTATTCTTTTGCCCGTTTCTTGAACCTGATGACTGTCGCTTGATTTTTTGCAAATGCAAGCGGTTGGCGAGCAATGGAAGTCTCGTTCCCAAGCTGCCAGGATGCTGTAACATGCAAGTTAAAGTTGCACAGAATATCAGGATCGGAGGGCGGATGAGTTTGAAACCTGCCGCAATTCATATGAGTTACCCGAAAGTTTCGGTCTTAAGTACTGTTTCTCCCATTGCAAAGCCGTCTTATGGTCTGCCATACATATACCATGTGATGCAATTCAACTGGACGTTCATGGCGCTTAAACGCAAGGTTATATAGAAGTCTTTTAAGGCTTGGGTAAGCTTCAGTTGAAGGTGACATTGAAGCTTTCATTTAGTATCTTTGTAGTGGCCAGTTCTCTGTGTTTAATTGCAGTGCTCGCACACAACTTCTGAGCTTCCAAAGCGGGGTGTGAGTGTCTGTTGACTTTTTGCGTAACCTCTAAAATTCATAGTTATCACCATTTCATTTTGTCAAAATGTGTGGCCCATCTGCAATGAAACGATTCTGAAACGCCACACTCCATTCATAGTTTTTTGGAAATCTGTAAATCATTTTGTTCGAAATACTTACCGAATGTTTCAATATCAACGTATTTTTAAAAATCGAAATATCGCGAAAATTCTGTGTGATTTACTTAAAAAAAGGAAAGATGCAACAAATTTACTCAGATACCGAATTTTTTAATGTTGGCAAATGAGTATCCTGAATTTTCAACTTTTTCTTGGTGAAATAACTGCAATGCTGACTCTGCAGATTTGCTCTTACTTGACCTGAGTCAAGATCAAAAGTCACAGTAACATACGCTCCGCATTGTCTTGGTGGTGGTTCCTTTTCTTCACACATTTGCTCGCTTTTGTTAAAATATTATTTAAATTATTCAATCATTCTGTTCCACGTAAAACACAAAAGTAGAGGAAAAATCAGATTAACCTAGCCCTAAACGATCCTTCCTGTGGTTCCAGCTAAAAACGCAAAGAAGTACTTGATTCTAATGAATTTTTATGGTTTATCAAAAACCTAAAGTTACAAACAAATCTGTGCTCATTCAAACCCCACCCAAATGAGCAGCCTCGGCCTTATCAAGGGAGGAAAGAAAATACTTGCAGTACCAAGTATGTTTTATTTCTTTTTTCGCTATCTTGTTGCCATTAAAGTTATTGGATTTGCAACTTGCAGTATCACTTCCAAAACTTAAAAGTAACCAAAGTCTCCAGCTTAGAGTACAACCGCTTTTACCTCACTGGATGGCACATGAAATAGATAGGTCATGTGACCGAAAAACTCTGAAAAGCTAAATCAGTGATGCTACGATGGTTCCTTCATTTTTATATCCAAGAGTAGAAATCCAAGAAATGATTACAGAAGTGATTTAATTTTTAAGCAGTTATTGCACAATACAGTAAAATGAAACGATGCAGTACAAATGCAGTGTTTTAACTATCCCAGGTGGTAAAATGTTTCACTAATTAACGGCATTCCAGTTACACACATAGCCTATACTTACTCAAACAAAAAATGGTTAAGATAATGCTTTCGTCAGACATGAAACAAATCTTCAATTACGAACACGCACCAATGGGTTTCTGCTTTTGACTAAATCTTCATTTGCTCCATATGAACACACATACCAAATAACTTATGAATGCGTTCAAGAATAAGCAGAAAATTCGCTGCAAATGTAGTTTGTATATTTAAGAAGGTTGTCAACATCCAAATCTTTTCAAATGATCACAAAAAGTATCATTTGAGTAAATACCTTTGGTTGCTTTCAATTTTCCAAACAACTTGCCAACATGTTCGGACGAAGTTGGTTGTTTCTCATTAATATCCACACTCCTGGCATATCGTTTGCGAATGTCACAAGGGAAATCTTAAGCAAAGAAACAATTCTGCAGCAAGCGGTACATACTTGTATTTACATCATGCATTACCTGGATGCAAGCTAAGTGTCATACGCGCGTCTTGCTACAGTGGTGGCAGGTATGCTAATTGCAAACCAAACTAAAAAACAATATCTACGTCGAAAAACAGATACAAATTCAGTTTTGTTAGACATTGGGAATTAACTGGATTTAGAGAAAATCTCTACGTTGCACAAACAATCTATTGGCAGATTTGCTCAATAATTGCATTTGTCACATAAGTCAAATTCTCTTAAAGATTTCGGACATACATATTTTGTCAATTTTCTTGCAACTTATGCGTCTGGAATTAAGAAAAAAACACTGTGATTCAAACAGGTTTTATGGGAAAAAGTGATATAAACTGCAGTTGGTATACTTACGCTGAAGAAAGTGATCTTGAAGCTTGATGACAACGATGTTAATTATGAAAATTGCACTTATAACTGTAAGTAAGCGAACACTTTGCGGCAAGTGACGCCTCAGTGCAATTAAGTGGTTCATAATAGCCTTTCTCCGAAAAAAACGGATTTATGTATTACAGCACTTCGTCTTGAAAACAGCACGAGCTTCAGATATTCTCCTGTCAGCCAAGGGGATTCACGGTTTAGATGACAGCTCAACAAGAGATCAAACACGAAGTCGCTCAACTAATGTTGAACAAGTTCTCTCTTAAATGCATACAATTTATCAGAGGTTGCTAAAGGTTATTTAAAAACGAAGGTAGATCTAGAAAACGATTAATTGCATTCTTTGAAGTAACATAAATGTTTTTGATCCTGTTATTGCTTTTTTGAGTCTTGATTAGCTTTGGTGAGTGATAGCAATAGAAATCGTATACAGTGTGTGTAACGACTGTCACTAAGCCATGCTTCAATGTCAATAAACATCTACAATGGGAAGGTAAGCAATTCGTACACATCAAAAATGAAACACAGTTATGGAGCGTGGTCAAAGCAAATCAAATGACACTTTGAGCTTCGGAAAAGGAATATTTCTGTTATGGCTAACCTTTTATGCCTACGACTTCTTAACCTGAAGACATTCAAAATGTGGTTCTCAATCAGAGTTGCTCGCACCCTGGGGATGCCAGACATCATTGCAGGGAGCGAGAAGCGTCCGTCTGAATAAGTAATTGATCTACATGTATTAATCAACTTCCGCTTTTTTGCTTTCTTTTGCAATGGATTATAGACAAAAACGCGAGGTTCGGTCAACCTATGTGTCACAGTTTGCATGCATCAATACCGTAACCGCCGAGACACTGGTTGGGTCTTCGACCGTCTGTAAAGTACTCACTGTTGAACAGATGAAAACCTTCATTATGCTGTCTACACTTCGTACCAACTTCTTTTCGACTGCAAAACTACCATTTTCTGTTTGCGATCGTGTTGTTTTGTGTTTGTTCTTATCAAAGCACATTAGGTCGCAAAACGTTGTGGCCTCTTCTTTGTATTTGTTTTTGTTTATTTGTTGTTTAGGGCGTTGTACAACGGTGACGTTTTGTAGAGCCAGGTCGTGTTTGCATTAAACACATGCGTTGCAGAAAATGCAACAGCACATCTTAACTAAAACAGTTCAAAACAACGCAATTTTTCCGTCATTGATTAGAACTTTCGTATACATTGACCTATTAAGTGTAAACAGCAGTTGAATAGCATAAATAGTATAGCCATGAAGGTCTGTAAAATTGAAGAATTATTTCAAATTGTGATAAAAGCATAAACTTTTCTACAGTCATTCTACATAACATAAAGTTTATTTTCAGATGTGGTGCCATCTTGGATTTGACCCTTGACGACCTTGAGAGGTTAATGACCTTGGACGACCAAAACATACCATTTAGCGCTAAATGTCGTAACACCATCAGCAATAAGCCCAACCAAAATTGTTTTTATGTAGTTTTGTTGCGTTTTAGTGTGCTTCTAATGATTTCTTATTCTATGTGCTATCATGGGCATCGGAAGGGGAGGGCAGGAGGGCCTTGGCACCGTAGAAAAATTTTATTAAAATCCCTTAGTACCCCCTGGAAAAATTCCTTCCGACGCCCATGTCTGCCATGCTTTAAATCAGTGGCGAATCACGCACTCGGGCTCTTCGGGCTTAGCCCAAGTCTTAGATTTCTTATAATAATGAACCGATTTTTGCTTACTATGTTTTCTGCCAACAGTGATGTCAAGTAATTCTAGCCACTACAGGGTCCTTGAGAGGAAAAAATGTGCTGGTGCGAGACCTGTTTTGGGCCCCCTTTATAAATGATTAACTAGGGCAATCTAAATGGCAATAAAGTCGAATTCTTCTGCCGTTTTTAAAGTTTACAAAACGTCCAAGAACTAAATTTGACACTGATACCAAGAGCGACTCAAAGTTATTAGGTCAAAAAAATTTAAAGTTTATCGTGAGGTTAAAATTTTCTTGCAGCATAGTTTTTTCTCTTTATCGTTATTTTATCAAAGTTACAACAACAGATATTGAGCAAGTTTAGTTGCAATTCTGACTTACTAATGGATTTGTTGCGACTTCTGACGTAATAATGTTGTCTTGGCCACTATTGGACGATCGAATATTAAGTAGGCTAGGTGTGACAGGCTAAGGCAAGCAACGAAGTCCTACAGTACTTGGTTTGGTAAATGCAAAATCTATTATGCACATACAAATTTTAAAGACAGTAATGTGAGGTGGTACCTGATATTGAAGATAACAATGCAGAACATTTTCAGTGACTCAGGATACTTATTGACACTGGATATTTCCCTGGTGCTTTTAGACTGGTTTTTCCTCTACGGTTTATTAACTCTAGTTTCATTGGGTGTTTCACACTTTGTTTTTGTCTCATTGCAACAGAATAAATATTTTTAACCTATCGGTTTGATTTCTAGTGTATGCTTTGTATTCCGTATTTTAGTTGCAAACGCGGATTCTACCTATTTTTGACAGTATTCTTTGATTTACTGTCCCAATACCACAGTGGAATAATGGTTTCTGTCAAAAATGATTAGGATCACTATCCGGCTTGCCGTTAGGTATCCAGCATGACAGTAAATCTTCAACCGGATACGGATGTCCGAAAATTGGTTTTAATCTGGAACCGGATGCGGATAAGGATATGTGACCTGAAACGTTTTATTCGATATTTTGACGATTCAGACTGTGAAAGAAATTTTTGATCATTTTTGACCTCTTGGAGAAAGTTAAACATTGCTCAATCATTTCTTCATTATCTTCGGAAGCATATTTTCAGTTTTTTGTTCCATTCAGAGTCTATCTACGCATTATCAAAGACACAATTTCGGAGAGTTTTCCGATACGGATAGTACGATTTGAACCACAGCAAGAATCGGATACAAGTGTCATTTTTTAAAAACAGGATAGGATCGGGTAGTGAAAAACCAATATCCAATCATCTCTGGCATCTATTAGCTTGGTCATGGTGGTGCAAGGCAAATTTTGCAACCGCCATTTTATTACTGATCACAACTTCTCAATGGGTTTGGGTTTAAGATCTGATGAGTTTCCAGAACAATCTAACACATTTGATTTGTTTCCTGAAAACCCTGTTCACTTTTTAGATGAAAGACACGGGAAATAATCATGCTGAAAATTTTTTCCATAATCAGGAAATGCCCTTCACATATCTGGAATGACTTTTCTTTCATTTACATTAGTGTGTTCGTATAAATTCATCATAACCTCCATTTGAGTAAGTGAGCCTATGTCAGAAAAACTAAAACATATCCAGAAAATCTTATTTTGCGGGTGCTTTCTACCTCATTGATAAGGCAGGACTAGACTGCTGAGGGCTCACCCTTCTTGATCTTGACAACTCTGTTGTGTTTCCCTTGAACAAAAATTACTTTCTTCTGAAAACAGCACTTTCTTCCAGTCTTCTACAGTTCAATATTTAAGCTTTTTGTCATTTCTAATTTTTGTTTTCACTTTTTGAGTAAGTCATCTTTGCATACCTTTTGCTTAAAAATCACAGAACGTCCAACATGTTTGACTCTCAACCAAGGTTGAATATTAGACTTTAGAGGCCCGAGACAAAATCTCAGAAAGTGGACCCAAAACATTGCGCAATTTGTGACATTTCAGATGTACAATTTGTGTTCAAAGGTGCCCCTGTCCCTATTCGTTACATCAAAAAAGGGTCTCTATATTTTGCACATGCTATACAAAGGCTTATTGCTGAAATCATGTTGATTTTGCTATTTGTCTGGGAATTTGTTTTTTGCATGGAAGTAATTTTCACCTTGCAAATTGTTTGTGAAGTTATTTTATTTTAAATTGTTTTTTGTCTGCACTTCCTTGAGAAGCCCCTTTCAGCTCATTTGCACATAAATTTAGCTTTATTTGGAAAAGCATATGACTTGCTTCAGAGCTTATTATATCTAGCTCTAGAGTAGTTCATCAGCTTAAAACAATGCAGAAACTACAGTAACTGCGACACTCTCAAAGAGGGACCCCACAGCTTCTCGGGAAAATGGGGACTTAAGGCGACTGCCTCGTTACTCCCATAATGTCCACCCCTGCTCTTAAATATACAAGCGGAAGGAACAGGCTTCCTTCTATAACATTATTTGTTTCATGTGACATGATGAAACATATTTTTCAACTGTTCCGACACGTCATGCCGTGCTTAATGCATTTGGCTAACAATGAAACAGCAGCAATTGAGATATTCCCAAAAGCACACCAGAAGAAGTGGCGATACATTATATATCGAATTGAGCATCTTTAGTCAATTAATTTGCCCAAGGTTGTATAAATAAAGTTATAATAACAAAAACTCTGTGTATTATTGCCCATTTCAATTTCGACTTTTAAGGCTCATGAGCCTGCTTGACTCTCTCTTGGGACCTGAGTCACTAACTTTACATATACTGTCATGCTGCAGTTGATACAATTTTTTACAATAAAATCGTGATACTATTTTTTCACACATTATCTGTTTCAGTTAACTACAAGCTTAGTACCATATTACAAACGTGTTGTTATTTTTTTCATTTTGCATAACAGTGGTGAAGTTGTAGATTATTGCGTTAAACGCTAAACGTACAAACTTTGCGACTGTCGTTTCGTATAAAAAATGTGTCCATTTTGTTGCGCTAACAGCTTAGTATCACACAGAAGGGTGTTATTTGTTGCTTATATGTACTATACGCATTTAGAGCTTTCATTTGATATGCTATTTGCTATGGTTTATGCTAAATGACTGAATATGGTATTATCGCAATTAGCACTAAATGGTATGTTTTTGTCGTCCAAGGTCATCACAGGTAAAATCCAAGATGACTCCAAATCTGAAAATAAAGTTTTTGGTGACTGTATAAAATTTCATGTTTTTATCACAATCTGGACAATAGGTTTGCTTAAAGGCTGTACTAAAATGATTAATAGTAATCTGATACTCTTTCATGGAAATTGTGCACAACATCATGGTTCGATAACTGTCCTTTTGTACTTCACAGGATTGGACATGAAAATATCAACGAAACATAATGTCCAACGGTTTAGCAAGCTTCTTTGCGTTTGATCGACGTTCTCACGATAACAGTTAATTCTTTAAATCCATCTTTAGAACAGCAACTTTACTGCTTAATTAATTGGAAAGCAGAAAAGAATCGTGACAGAACGTGTAACTTTGCTAAATTACTGAATAACTGATCTACATACATGTTGTAGCGCGAGACGTAGTCTGCTTCTATTACTACTACTTTTTATTGTTCTTTCCTTGATACGTTCGACTGCTGGGCAAATGATTGTTTGTTTTTGTCTTCACCTAAATAATATTCTTCCTGTTTGATGGACAAATTTAAGTACGTAGGTTATTGCTTCAGTGTTCTTCTGTATTGTTAGCAAGCCGGAATGGATTCTCGTAATTCATTTCTTGCTTCTGCTTAATTGCTACACTGAAATCTTATTCAAATATAACACGGTTTTCAGGACAGGTAAAGTCACATAATATCGATTTCCAACTTAAAAATTTATGTGATACATTCGACACCAGTTGCCTGAAGAAAAATGCTTTATATTTTGAACCAAAATGGGTTCCCTGCATACAGAACAATTCAGGTAATACTTCAGAATGGGATAAGAACTTCAAGTATGTACTTTCCACGATGGGTGTAAGCAAGGAATCGATCAGCAAATTTTTAATAGGAAAAAATTCTATTTGAATAAGGACTGAGGATGCGTAATTTTACGTGAAATCGATTTCCTATTAAAAATTTGCTGATCGATTCCTTGCTTACACCCATCG
>JGI24021J15306_10001554_pt1 | contig 22765 bp, 16 predicted proteins | sample Ectturendosymbi1_FD_15306 | JGI IMG/M metagenome (IMG submission 15306) | reverse complement strand
CCTGTTACTTCCTATCGCAGCTTTGGATCTTTTATCCTGTTTGTTTCAATTTTTACAAGCCACGATGGCCAGTCTATGACAATATCGACTCTTCCGAAACCGGATCACTGAGTAATAAAAAATAAAACGTGTCCATGGGCGTCGGAAGGGGTCAGGGGGGCCAAGGCCCCCCCTTGGATTTTGAAAATTTCAGCAAAAAAGTTTGTTTTCTTAGTTTCGAGTGGAAAAAACAAATCACTACTTTTGGTCCCCCCCTAGAAAAATTTTGGAAAAATCCCCTAGTGCCCCCCCTGGAAATAAACTTCCGACGCCCATGAACGTGGCTTTTTTAGTGATGAGGTTGTATCACAACTGGTATGTTGCAGTTTGGCAACACTTCGACCATTCTTTTGATACCATCGTAATTCTTTTTCCAATCAATCGTCTTTGTTTAACACTGCGCTTTTTATTTACATTGAAAAACACCCTCCAAAACAAATAAACGAAAACACCGATGAGAAAACTACGACAGGGTGCTGATGCGATGCAACGCACTCATTTCGTTCATGTTTGCTATAATTCCCTTTGATTTGTTATTTTCGACTTTGAGATTTATTGCGTGTTTTTCCGTTTTTTTGATAATGTGTTTTTTACGGAACTGAACGAGTAGTTATGGCAACATGCAATCTGCCATAGTTCTATTATAAGGAGCATAGTCTGGACCTACTACTCGCACTAGCATTGACCTTTGTCGTAGTTGGTTTTAACTGCATTTTTAACTTTAACGCTGAAATCTCATATGACCCGAGAACGAGGTCAATCATATTTTTTACGTCACGCAAGAACCTCGAAAGATCAGACAGGTAAGCTTTCAGTTTCTTATTCTTGATCTAGTGCTTGGCTTGCTCTCGCCTTTATCAGTTTGCACCTGTTCCGCACTGACATGTCTGTTGTTGACAGCTTCACGCTAGCTATCTTATCGCTGGTGCAGTGTCAAATTAGATTCCAGTGGAATCGACCCATCCGCTGCTTGTTTGCTGCAACGCCCAGGTGTTGACGCACTTGTGCTTGCTGTACATCTGTACGTTGGATATAATTTCTTGCTAATCTTACAGCGCTATTCACTTTCACCGTATCACTTTCTCAGCGTCCTTTCAGCAAGCTGCGTGGAGAGCTTGTTACTGGCACTTAATCGAGCCAGAACACTCTCGTCATAAGCTTGACGCGCTGATATCGGCGGCAAGCGATAAAGCGCACCTGATTTTAAGAGCGGCTCCAGAACGGCAGCTTCGTACTAGGAACGTTGAGGTGGAAACAAAAGCGCCTTAATCTCTCATAAAAACTCCTCATGTCATTATGTGGGGCTATTCTTTTGGGCCGTCTCCATTTTGTGTCTTTTAAAGCAAGAGTCAGAGGCGAGAACGTGGGGTTTTCCAGTTTTGTATCAGTGTGACTCTCAATCTGTCAAGCATATTTCTTTTTCAGTCAGAAAGAGAAATCCTCAATATCTACACAAGATAGACGGCGCAAATCATTGTTTAAACAAGGAACGCCACTGTCTTGCGCGCGAATTTCCACAATGTAGACAAGCGCAACAGCAATCTCCATGAAACATGATCCGATTGGCCCGTTAAGTCACGTCTCTCAATACAAAAAGGTCCCGTTTGTTTATTACCAACTGAGCATAGTGGTTGACATTTCATTAGCGTTAACATGGTGGTTAGAATCAGGTGCTAAAAAACTGAAGGGCTGTTAAAGCGTATCCTGCCACAAAAGCAGTATTGTTGAGGTAACTATACACAAATTTCCATGTCAGGTTATCCCATTATTCAGTAATAAGGTATTCGAAACACTCTCCAATTTAATACTTCGAGTTTTTTAACTCTGTAGGTGCAAAGAAGTTGTTTTTACTTAAATATTAACTATTTATACTTTTTATAGCAAATATTTCTTAGGTTTACATGTTTTGAAAATATTGTGACGGTCGAGGTCTGGGAAACATCTATGGCGACGAGAGTGGTGGCTTATGGAGTCTAGTGGTTATAATTCTTTTCCACAATGAGACTGAATTTCACGTCAATGACCATACTTAGTTTTGCTGACTCGGACAAACTCAAACAGATTTGAAACAAAACATGCGAAAAGAAAACTTGAGACGTCTCGAAATCAAAGATGATACTGGCTCTCACCTCCGCGCGAGTGGAAGCTTGTATATTTTNAAAAGGGCGTTTTTGCGCCATCGCGCGCGAGGTGCATTCGATTAAGTCAGTGGTTCCCCAACCAGAGTGCCGTTTGCAATACTCAAGGGTAGGGGCGTAAAGAGGTTAGATTGCGCCCGGGGTAAGGGATTTTTAAGGTGTTTTTGGGACCCGATGCGGGTCCCTAGAATTGAAAATTGGGTCTCTAGCATCAGAGAAAATTATCATCGGGTCCCTAGAATCAGAGAAATCAGGTCCGTACAGGCCCATACTGGGTACCTAACATTTTCCATAAAAAACCTGTTCTTCACAAATCCAATGCTTCAACAAACATTCAGTCCGATATGAATTATGTTTCAAAAAATACTTAATTGCATAGGGCAGCTTGGGCTCTAATGGATGAGCCCGAGTAAAGCGCGAGCGAACGAAGCCGAGAGAATGCCTATTACCAACGATATTGTCTTATTCTGGTCACATGCAACATGAACGCGAAAGGCCAGACATGGAACGAAAACATATGAACAGTGGCAAGTCCCAAAAAAGAGCCCTAGTTAACAACTTAGTGTAGTGAAGTTGGACGGTGGGTGGTGGCACAAGTATACAAAGCAAGCTTGTGCTCTCCGATATAAATCGTAAGCGAAGACTCGGCCAAAGCCCGAGGAGCCCGTGTGCCGGAGTCACCACTGGGCTGTAAAAACCACCAAGAACACAGCTTAAATAAACAGGCAAAAACGACACAGCATTGATACCTGTCTTAAACACATTCAAAATCACAATTTGTCCACATCTTGAATAAAGACGTAACATGACTGAATACTCATTCTACAACTGTATTAGATACTAGAATGCAAAGACAAGACAAAGCATATGCAGCAATTAGCAAGTTGTCTGTAAGGATGCCACTTGTGTTGCCAATGCAGAAATAAATACAGCTGTTTAGTGTTGCCAATGCAAAAGCAAAAACACAATTGATATTGATCTGTCAAACATTTCATTTTGCGTATAAGGTTCAGCAAAATTTCACTATTTAGAATGGTGTTAAAACACTTGAGATTACACCAATTTTTAATGATGTGGCACGAACTTTTACACACAAGCATGAGTGTCGGTGAGAAATTTGATAATTTCAGCAAGATAAATTTGATAATTTTTTGATAATTTCAGCATGAGAAATTTGAAATTTGATAATTTCAGCATGAGAAATTTGATAATTTCAGCAAAAAGGCTGTTTTCTTTTGAGTGGCAAAAACCCAATTTCGCCACTTTTGGCCAACCCTAGAAAAACATTTGGAAAAATCCGCTAATACCCCCCCTGGATAAAATCCTTCCGATGCCCATGAACACAAGCATGTAAAATTACACGATTTTTTGTAAAAAATTGTGTTGTATTACATCATCTGGCAACACTATACAACATCAATTCGGTAAGCAAGCCATAGCAAAGTGACAGGATGTGCATGGTGTATTTTGCCAAACAATTACGAAATCCTGCAAAATTCACTGCCAAATCACAAATAATATATTACAAAAAATATTGACAAAATACTCCCAAAATTCTGCAACATTTTTTCATTAAAAGATTTACTTAGACAATGGACCCAATACTATAATTGTGTTACTTAAACTTATTTAAGCAAAATTCGAAATTTAAAAGTGGGGTCCAGCCCCTTCGAAATAAAAATGGGTGGGCCTTGGCCCATGCGGCCCTCCCCATTCCGCCACCTATGGTCGTGGGGTGGGAACGCGTGGGAACGGCGTTCCCACGCCTTTTTGCACCAGTAACGTTACTTGAAAATTTAATTTTTATTTCAAATTTTACGTTTAGCACCTGGAGCAGCATAAATGAATAAATGACAAGGTGTCGCGTGTATAGCACCGTAACATGGTTGCATGATTACTAGGGCAACCAAAAGTGAATAAAGTCAAAGTTTTTCTGTCTTTTCTCAAGCTTGTAAAACGTCCACAACCAAAGTTTACGCTCATACCAATGAGGGAATCCCAAGTTTTAGGTCAAAAAAAGTCAAAATTTATCATTAGGTCAAAATTTATTGTTGGGTCAAATTTTTCTGGCAACGCAGTTTTTCTCTTTATCGATATTTTATTGAAACTAAAGCAACAGATATTGATATGCGTTTGTAAGTTTAGCTGCAATTCTGTCATAATAGTGGATTTGTTGCGATTTCTGACGTAGCAGTGTTGTTTTAGCCCACTACTTGACGATTGAATGTTATGCAGGATAGGCGTGGTAAGGCAACAAACGTGGTCTTATAATACTTGGTTTGGTTAATGCTCAATCCATTGTGCATATAACGTTTCAACTTTATGATGTTCTCATGTCTGACTCTACTGTAGTTGTTAATGTACTTATCAATATGTCATCCCCAAAGTGAACCAAATTTTTTAAAAATTTCGAAGCATAGAGTGCGTGAATATGTTTCTGATTTAACCTCAACTCCTAAGGCTGAATTATTTTGCACTTGCAAACGCAAAAAGTTTAAAGGTCAAAATAAAGTCAACATTTTAAAATTATAAAGCGAAAAATTTTAAGTTTTTTGGTTAAAAAGTGGTTGCCTTAGTAACTATTGTTTGTGACATCAACAACAACAGCGGTATTTGCGTATTCCACGCTTCGTCTGATGGTTTGCATTTAACTCTGTTATTATCGTTTCAAAGGAGTAATGAGGTCGTTGCGGAGTAGGTTACAGCTTGCCTGAGTGGATTGCGAGAACTAAAGGAGCTTTTTGCTTGTGAGGGCATCTAAGCAATATTTGGGGTTAGAATTCGACTTTAACCTAAATCAGTAGTGTAGTGGGGTGGGAACGGCGTTCCCACACCTCTTTTTTAGCACTACACCCCTGATAGTGACCCACTTGCTGCTGCGTACATTTTTGAACTAATCTTTTGCAAATCTTGAATAACTACATTTTATTCTAACTGTGTTATCAAAGTTTATAAGACATTGCTCACTCTACCTATAAACCTCAAGTTCAGCACCAATCCTGCGGCCCACGGTAGCGACGTAGCGTGCTGGCATGTTTCAAAACTGTGGTAGCAAACAAGTTTCACTTTATTTTGCGAGATCAGCAAAAAATTCCAAACGATTTTAACACAATTCTCACATATATTTCCTGTTTTCGAAATGATTTAAAGGCTTTGGTTTTATCCTCACTGATCACATTTTTCAAAGCTGCATGCCAACTCGACTACGTTTTCGTTACAGCTGCCATTCTTGTTTTCTTGGTATATCCCCTAGCAGTGTGAGCTTACGCAACATCAACTATCAACCTCCTAGTGCTACAAAAAATACCCGGATGGCTTGTTCAGAAACAGGTTTTACTATTGTTTGTTTCCGCTGTAAGAGTTTTTTCTCACCTTTTTCGGTTTTGAACGCTTGGCACATGAGATTCTCATGTGACGTAACAGCGTAGGAAACTCGTTTGTGACTTAATCGAAGTAGCTGCACTGTTAAATTACCGAGCACGCTTTTCATTGATTTGCTTGCCATTGAAACCGGATGGCTGAACGCCACTGAATGGTTGAGGTCCACAATGTAATCAAGATGTCGCTGTGTTGAAACTGAGAATATTGCGTCTAGGGATAAAGAAGCTAACGAAACGAACATAGAATTCAACGACAAAACGTGCGAGACCTGCGCATAGCACGCTGTCTTGGTCCACATGGGTTTGTGCACGAAGCTCTGCTGGCCAGTGTCGACCACTCGGAAGCAACTGCCTTCAATATGATTCAACCAAGAAACTGTATTCCATCAAACCTAAAAAACGCGCAATGCTAAGTACACACCAAACGTAGTGCTTGCGAGACCCAAGATTTTGACTTACTGGATAGAAGCAGGGAATTTGCTTTTGTCATCTCTCGTGAAAACAAGTGATACCTTTTGAAAAAACTTACAAAATGCTGAGCTCGGGCGCCGCACAGCATGGTTTAGAATCGTCAGTAATGTGCTTAAATCTTTTTTCCTTCAAGGCGCAGTACAAGACAGATTTATATGCGGTGCCAATATTTTTGTCAAACTTGCAACTGACAAAATCAACACGGGCGCAGCATACATAAGAACCGATGTGTACTTTTGTGAAAAGGGCAACAAGTAGCAACGAGCAAAAAAGCAACGCTTATTACACGAAAAGTGAAACACATTCACGGTAAAACACATATTAAAAATTTTGGCCGAAGACTAAAAATGCACAGTCATTTTAACCCACTGCTCATTGAGCAAAAAGTTTTCACTGAAAGTGACAACTACTCTAGTCACATTTGAAGCAGAACACTTTTTAGTCGAGAAACAACATAGAATAAAGATATGGTTGGGTATGACAGGCGAAGTACCCTTAGCTTTTTCAGTTTTTATGAGGCTAATTCCACCACAGGGTTGTTGCTTATAACGACACGTGAACTAACCCTCTGTGGCAAATGTTTGAAGGTTAAATGCAATTATAAAACGTTTTAGATATGCGTGTCAAGTCTTCATGCAGTCTAATGAAGCCGCATCAAGATTTAAGTCCAACTTAGGTACTGAACAGCAATTTGCTTCATATACCGTCGCAGAGCTTGCCATTCCAGAAAAACGCATATAGTTCGTGTTTTCGTTGTCATTGTTACAGCTTTCTAACGCCACCTTGTGTACAGGTTTTCCCAACGTTTTTGTAAACGTATTGTTGGTTGTCTGCTTTCCTTCATTTTCACTATTTTGAAGTGAATGGGTAGTGCCCGAAGTCGTTGTACTTCCTTGCAGTCGAAAGCAGTCGGGTCTAATGGCACTTCCCCGGTGAGCAGCAGAAATCTCATCGGTTTTGTTGGAGGAGCGTTGCTCTTGCTTTGCGGAGCACTCATGTGTGGGTGAGGATGACGCAACGGGAATGAAACCGGAATCATCGGTGAAGGATCGAAGTTTCGAAGATATGTAGCTCACGATCGGAAAAGTAACTCGCTGGCTGTAATGAACAACAACGTTGCTGAAAAACTGCGCAAAACGTGTAAAAATAGCATTAAAATAATTTTGAGAGCCCAGATTTTACAAACGTTGCTGCCACGTAAATGGCGTGACCGGTTAGCCCAGTTATCACTCTGAAATGCGCAAATAAATTAAAAGCATCGCGCATCGGTCGTCACGCGCGTGACCAAGGACCACGTTCGGGCTCACAGGAAAAGAACACGAACTTGTTGAGGAAGACAAAGTGGCTGGACACTTTTTTACTCAGGCGTTGAGCCAACAGTTTTTGCCCAAGCTGGCATATTCAGTGGCGTGCAGGGGGGAGGGGCGAAGGCACCGGGCATCCAAGGCAGGGGGGCATCCAAAAAGTGAAATCACAAAATTTAAAAGCTGTAACTAGATGATTTTTCCTATTGTAAGGCTTCTAACACATGCTGCATGGATTTAAATTTCCGAAACGTGTTTTTGTGGTCAACACTAATTTTTACGCATTCGAATGCCAGTAATTCTCGGCTTATTCAGTGCCAGGTACCTATGCTCTAGGTGTGCGGCGCACACCCGATCAAACTGATAGTGACGTGACTTGTTCCAGATCGTGCGATAAAGGGAAAATCACAGAAATGTTTGAAAGAAAATCAGGGATGATAAAAACCCGTTTTTTTCAAAAAAAAGCAACCACCTATTTTTTAAACCGCTTTTTTACAAAGAAACAGGTTTTTGTTATTCTTTTAAAAGAAACCACACAAACCCAGTTCTGAATTGTTTTTATTGTATCATGCAATATCGTCAAATCCAGAATTACACAATAATAACTTGTTATACCTATTATGGCATTTAAATTTGAGGGTAAAGACATGCACCCCATCATTGTTTTCGCATATTGTTGTTGGTCAATTCACTCCAAAGTGGTAAGACTTTGCAAGCATGTGCACAGCAAACAGAGAAAAGCCACTCACACACAAATTCTGCAGTTTCACGTCACGTTTAAATACATGCCCTGCTAGTTCAGCATCTATAGAGTGTTTTTTTTCAACATATGGTTTGGTATGGTCCAACATCAGAAACAGCTTAGACGCAGGGAAGGCAGAAAAATTGATTAAAATATACCGATTTTACAGACCTGACGAAGATAACCAGTAGAATTTACTCAAACTGTACGAATTATTCTTCTCTTTTTTCAAGTCCTTCAAATTTCGTTGCTGTTAGTTTTGTATCATTAAAAAAATTCCACTTAACTGTGCAAGTGTGCTGCTTATTTTACTTTTTAAGCATAGTACATTTTTCAGAGGGAAAGGTAAGATTGGGATTTTGTTTTTTAAGTGGGATTTTTAAAAAACCCGAGTGGTTTTTGTGGTTGGGTCCAATTACATCAACCCTAAAGGTATATGGACATTTAATTGATTTGTGCTAACGCAGTTGCACACCTGTACTTGCAATATGTGCTTCGATTCGGTTTCGTCATTAATTGGCTGTTCAGGCGGATTGATCATAACGGCTCACACAAGCCCATATGAAGAAGCGGCTTGCTGTTCTTTGCCCTTAGTAATTGTACATAAAACAGCTACAAAACAAAAAAACAGTTTTCTTGCGTACTTCATGTGCATTCTCAACTCTTGTGTAATTTACAAGTTTCAAGCTGTCAACCCTGGGTGTCCAACCCAGCTGCATACCTTCTGATTGACTGCTATTCGACGAGACATTCGCGCAGCCTTGTATTTTTGCAGTTGTGAACCGCGCTGACGTAGCACTGAGTGTGTTCTACTCCCTGTTTTAACGCGTTGCCGGATATTTTTGCGGTTATGAACTGCTCTGTGTTAAGAGACCGCTGGTAATTTATGTTCATTACTGTGACACATTGTAGCCTACAAGGAGTAAAGTTAGTACGTGCAGAATAATATGCACAGGGTCGCCAGAGAATGGAAGCATGGCGGGGGCATTGCCCCTTTGCCCTTTCAAAAGGATGGCTACGGGGCGGAGGTGCTTTATCATAACAGTAGGCTATCATAGGTAATATCATGCTTTATCAAGATCTACTTGTAACAAATTTATTGCAGCTATTCGGGCACCCAGAAAATTCAGATTGATTTTCTATAATTCTGTTATGATTTTTGTGGTCAACATTGTTGATGAACAGAAACAAACGTAATTGGTAACGATTTTTTTGTTTTTTATAAGTCTCTATGGCCCTAAATTCTTTTACTGCTGCCCCTGCCGCTGCTCCGGCGTTCCTGAATATGCATGTTGTGTCAACAAACTTCGCCATTGTGACATCAGAAACAGTGTATATTCAGTAACAATGACTACCATTCGCCACTGTTCAATACTAGAATTTGAAAGGGGGGCATCCAATCAAGCAGTCGCCCCGGGCATCACCAGACCTCTGCACGCCACTGGGCATACTCATTAGCAAGCTGTATTGATGAATGGATCCCATTGGATAGTGTGCATGCTGAGGTTGAAGTTGATAGATTGCCCCCTGTTTTTGTACAGGCATACGGCCAAAACTCTAGTGCACTGTACCAGCCATTCGTGGAGGAAAGTATAGCTAGGAGACTTAAATGCACACGTAGGAAGCGCTGCTGTGGAATGTCGCGATTGGTCAAAATTGTGATGCTAACATAAATGACAGCAAGAGGATCCTGCTGCGACTGTGTTGTAAAAACGCACTATGCATCAAGAACATTTTTTTCAACACAGAGAAATGCACAAGTACAGCTGGTACAGAGATTCGTTGGATCAACGGTTACTCATAGATTTCTTCATAGTTTCCGCTGACTTGTCCCAACCAATGTTGGACGTTCGTGTCAAATAGGGGTGCAGAATTGTCGAAGGATTATCACTTGGGTTGTTTGCTAGTTGGAAAAACCAACAAGGCTTACGCGAACGTGCAAGACTAAGCGGTCCTACCAAATAAAGTGGAGGCCCTGGCGGACAAAGATGTAAGACAGACCTTTGCAGACAGCAGATGGTCCTTGTTTCGAGAGCTCCCAAAATGCACAGCGAACGTAGAAGAGCAGCAGTGGCTGTTCAAAGCACCTGCAGCTTCATCAGCTGCTCGGGTATGTGGACAAAAACGACTCGGTGCGACAACAGATGGCAAAAGAATAACCCCTTGATGGAACCAGGAAGTGAAAGTTGGTATCCGGGCAAAGAAAACAGCTTACAATTGTCTGGCTTCAGAACAAAGTTGAGCCTTCTTTGCATGCACGTTACGCTGAGACACGAAAATACGCAGATTTCGAACATAAACTAGATTGCAATTAATGGCAAGCCAACAAATGGCAAGAAACGGTGTTTTACCAAGCAGTGAAGACGCCATACTGCGCAGACGGAGAAAGTATTGAACCCAGCAAATATCATACAATCAAACACGCAGAAGGTGCCGTCGGAGGAGGAAGATACCATCACTGCAACCGAACTCTTCTTATCTGTCGAAACCCCGAAGGCTAGCAAGGCTGCAGGTTGTAATAAAATCCGACCTGAAATGCTAGGAGTTATTTGGATAACTCGTGGGTTTCAATTGCCATGGAATTCTGGAAGAGCACCGAAAAATTGACAAACTTTGTGATCATTCCCATTTCCCATACACAAGAAGGGGACAGAAAGCAATGCAGCAACTACCGAGGCATTTCTGTCACCACTCCTCTTTATAGTTTATATGAATTGAACAGACAGTCGCAGCCGAGTTGACGAGGGTGTCACTGTTGGAGGGTGCTGGTCAAACGGTTTACTTTTTGCAGATGATTTGGTACTGCTTGCATCTTTTGAACAGGGTCTTCAACACACACTTGATGGATTTTCAGCTGCGTGCGACCAATCAAGAATGAAAATTAGCACTAAAAAGACAAAGGTATTATGTCTCTTCAGAAGTCAAAGGTAGTGTACTCTAAAAGTAAGCAGTAACACACTAACACACTGCAGCAGGTGGAAAATTCCAAATACCTCCGGGTGGTTTTCACGAGTGACGGAAAGAGAAACAAGGAGCTTGATACACGGATTGGTAAAGAAAACACATAGTATTACGTAAGCTTTATCGCTCCGTGGTCATAAAACGGAAACTTTCAAATACCGTAAAGCTGTCAGCTTTAAATTCGGTCTTTGTTCCTATCCTCACCTGTAGTCATTGATCTTGGGCAATTACTGAAATTGTGCTATCTCAAGAACAAGCGGCAAAGATAGGATTTTTACTAAGTCTTCACAGCATGACACTTCGCGACAAAGTGCGCAGCTGTGAATATCGTAAAATCCTGAATGTCGAGTCAATTATCCTCCGAATAGAGAGATCTCAGCCACGATGGTTCGGCCACATGACCAGAATGCTCCAGGAAAGACTGGTAAGGCGAGTTCTGCTGGCTGCACTCACGGCAAAGCAGTCCAGAGCTCAACCAAGGACCAGGTGGCCTGTTTACATCTCTGATCTTGCTTACTCCCATCTTGGTGTGGAGCCATCGGAACTAATAATCAGAGGATGCTGAAAACCATGAGGTATTTCGAGACCTCCTAGGGCTGCTGACGCATAACCCTCTCCAAAGGAAAAGCAGTTGTGCAAATGAATGAAGGAATAATTTCGAGTGCGCTTGTTCAACCGAGGTATCGATAAATAAAAAACATTGCAGTATATCATCAGCGGTTACTCGAGTTTCGCAAAACCACAAAATGTCTAGAACTTGTCACAAACGCTATATCTACACATTGTGAAACTGTGGGCAATTAGTTTTTTAAACAAAACCGCTTCGTTCCTGCTGATATTTTTTGAAATCGTTTATGGCAAAAAGCTTATCAATAATAACGCTAAACTTTCAAATTTTCTACTTTGCCAGCATGACGCGCAGCACCTTTTCTTGCACAAAAGCATGATCTTACAAGAGCTTACAATCTACTATTTCATAACTGAAACAATTATCAGCTTCTGCAAAATCATGTACAGGGATGAGAGGCTAGATTTGAACCGGATTTTTTGGGTTGTCATACTTCTTCAAAATTTGGTTGTGAGTGACGGCAATTGGCGTAAGGTCGACGCCTGATATTTGCTTTTTGTCGGGGCAATTGAGGTGAACGCTCATTCCCAAGGAGCGCTACGGCGATTCACTCAGTGGCCATGGGTGGAACACACAACATTCCACTTGAGAGGCGGACACTAACACTGAGCTATTGCCGCCCCTGCCAGACTTTCGTGTTTGTAAAACGATGTGAATCTGTCATAAAAATCTAAAAACAACAAATTACCGGTTTTCTCGTCCTGCAGTTTTGGACACTCCGTTGTCTGCACCTACAGACTCTTCCAGATTTGTCGAGCCGAGCGATAGAGCTTTTCGGAAAAACTTAATCTTTTTTCTTGAGGGTGTGTTTCTGTTCAGACTTGTCGGGAGATCTCGGAGCGAATCACTGCACTCATGACACGTGAGGTGGTCAGGCGAGTGATGGGACAGCAGAGCCCTCTCGCACTGCGAATCGCATGTGCAGTACTCCTGTTCTTCCTCCAAGTGTTTAGAGTCACACAACAGTTCGTGATGGTCCTGAATTTTATGATCAGCCCTGTGTTTTGAACGGTAGTTGTTCTGCAGTAGCTCCTCTTCAGATTGCTTTTCACTGATGCAGTCTACGGGCAATTCTACGCGTTGTGCAAGCGAGAAGTTTTGAAGTTCACCTTGTTCCCCAACATCTATTTCGTCGAAGGTAAATGCTTCGTCAATATCACTGGAAAACCAGAACGTTATTCAAAACAACAGCTCGTACTAAGCTTTTACAATGCTTTGCTTGTTCCGTAAATAAACGATGCAGTATTGAAACAGAAAATAATTCAACTTTACAATCATATCGAAAGGTGCGTGTTGTTACAGAAGTTGCATTCATGAATGCAAACTATTGCTGAAAACATACTTTAACCAAAAATTTTCCTTTCAAACTTTCAGAGTATATTAAAAGAAAGATCATCCTCACTCCACATTCTTCTAAGTTCAGAAATTTTCTACAAAGCTTAACCAACACGTCTCCAACTTGCGTTAAAAGTGCATTTTCACACTAAAACACTAAACATCAAATAGGAGAGGCACACCATTAATAAATGGGTTGCCCGATACCAGAATTGCAATTGATGGTCACCCACAGACAAGAAAGTCGTGCGCGCAAGCAGGGACAGGAATTGATGACAAAGGGTATCATTTAAAGGAAATTTATTGCATTTGGTTCCTTTTGCTTTACAACAAGTATAAAAACACCACCAGCAGAAAATTTACTCACTCAGACCAGTTTATCAGACCTTGTTATCTTTTGCGCAGAGTTGTAAAAGGGCCTCATGTTGAAGCCCGAACCCGGCCAGAACCCGATATTTATTTTGGAGCCTAGTTTAAGGCCGAAAGCGAAATTTTCCGAGTGACTCTTTAATTCTGATGTGTAGCTTTACTAGAAAGTTGTGCTCTGGTGAAATGATTTTTTTGAGATCGGGAAAGCAGCTATAGCAACTGGGAACCACCTTTTTGGTCATAATTCACGAACTGTCTGAGGTAGATGGTCAACCAAAATATTTCTGAACGGAGAATTTGATATACTTTCTATCAAAAAATACATATGTGTATATACGTATGCCTTTTCATTTGAAAAGTTGAGAAAATGGCGTTTTTGTTTGTTTATTTCAATAGTTTCCAATAACTTTTGAAAATTTGGTTGCACGCTTACCAGCATGCATTTTTAAACCGATTTTTAATCTAAAAATCTTGCAATTAGTCCAACTAACCATAAAAAAGAAAATCACTCAGCGGACTGATGTTCGGCGAGGGAATTAGTTGCTTATACCCCTGAGCTCAGCTGAGCCCCTTTAGTGACACACCCATCACATTAGTGGTCGTAACTCATAAACCGTTTGTAGTAGAGACAACCAAGACATTCTTGAACGGGGATTTTGATGTACTTTATATCAAACAATATAAAATCTTCGTAGCAATTTTTGAGAAATATGAGTTTTGTATTTATTTGTAGGTTTTAGTCAATACGTTATAGAAAATTTTAATAACATTGTTGGAATTAGTATTTAAATTTCAAACTTGGCAGGGAGGCGTAAGGTACATGTAAGAAACTCTTCTTCAATCTTCAGATTGTTGCTGTTTCGAGAACGGGATTAATGGAGCCTCGAAACGAGAAGAAAAAACATCCTCATTTTGGATTTTTATTCTCTAGACTCAACAAACGAAGTCAACAGTATGTTCTGCAAAGATTAATGAAATATTTGGTAAAGAAACACTGGTTTCAACGGGCATACTTTTTTCTGCCCAGCCCTTTGCGAAAAGCCACTACAGTCATTGTAGAGATGAAAAATCGGGCATTCTCCTGCAGTACGTGACAGTGGAGTCACACATGCGTAACATAATTAGATGCGCTCTGTAGCACTCTTTCTAAAAATGTCTATGATTTTGAGGCATCTCTTCCGGTTCGTGAGCTAGAATGAAAAACGTGATTCAGCAGAGGCACTAGATTGGCTTTCCCGGTCTCGAAAGTATTTTAACCATTTTGTTTCTCGTCTTCACGTTTGTGCTCATTTCCGTGCTAGACGAGTAAAGAAAGCAGCTTTCGATCGATTAAAAAAGCAATCGCTTTTGCCTGACGTTGACCCGAGATTCACCTTTTCAGTTGTCAACACCAGAATCAAATCAGTCAAACCATTGTTTCTAGGGTTCCTTTCGAAATGCCAACCCCTCTAGTATACTCACCTCGGCGTCAACACTGACAAGCTCGTGTCGTCGCTTTCTTGATGTGACAACGTGCTGGACTTGCGACGAGGCTTTGGCGAACACTGAGTCACCACAATCGATGGCGCTGGTTTAGTTAAGTCATGCTGGCATCGGGGCGGCAGTGTGTCGTCCGATGCTGTTTTGCACACCTCGTTTTTATCACGAAAGGGAGCAGTACTCGTTTCTTGACACTCATCTGCAACATCCTGAAGAAAACTTTCCATTTTAGATTTCTCGTGTTGGCTGCCGTCTTGTCGTAAATGACAGGAATTGTGTCTTAAGCTCAGCATATTTTCTTCGTGCAAGTTTGCTTCAGACTGAGGTCGATGAAGGGTCACTGTGCTTTTTGTTTCTTTTTTGTTGAAAAAAATTACGACGTCATTTGTACTTCCGCTGTTTCGAGTGCTTTTGCCTCTGCCAGCGAGAAACAGATTGCTAGGTTTTTTCAGCCACTTTGCTTGACCTTCAGCGCATTTTTTCTGTTCGGATTTCATCGGAAGCAATTGTTGGCAGCCGCTAGTCATGGGTGAATGAAAAACGGCGTCGTTTTCTTCATCTAAATGAGCCCGCTTGCACATTCTGGCACTTCTGCGCGAGCACGCCGGCACAAACTCGTACGCTGTCGAGTGCTGCGCATGAATCGCCAGTTGGCAATCGTTCTGAAAGGAAGCGTTTGTCGGCGAAGGCGAAAGACCCAGCTTGCTGTCCGCGCAACAGCTCAGCTGGTTTCCCGAATAGCCGCTGTCCCCCGACATGCACCGGGCTCGGCCGGTGTGGCTCGGAGCTGTCAGAAAATGGGACGAAGGAGTCGACGGCCACTTGCGCGTTAACGTGGCGGCGCGAGATGCGTTTCGGTTTTTGTTTTCCTCCTCGCCGTAATCAAAGCTTTCAGGATCTGAAATCTCCGAACGGCTGAGCTTGCTTTCTCTCTCATGCAATGCGTCGGCAAAACAGTTCCCGTTGACCGAGGGAACAGAATTCGGCCGTCTCAGTGCCGGTGTCCCGGTTGCCACAAAGTCAACCGACTGACACTTTCGGTGTGACAAAGCGTGGCAGCAACAGCTGCACTGAACGCTTGCAGCGCAAACAGTCCCTGGCGCGATTTTAATTTTATTACAGTTGCTGGCAACAGAGGAGTCTAACTGAATGTCGCTTGGAGGTCGTCCTGCAGCAGATCGATGATGTTGAGGTTGATGGATGCAATTATAAGGTTCAGTGTTATTTTCAGAGTTGCTGTCCGAGTCGAGCTCATCAACGGGCAGCTGCGCATTATACCGATCGAACTTTCTGTTATTTAGCTTCTTTTTTTTGAAAAATCTCCCCTGCAAATAAAACAATTTTGTTTACCAAATACGTATACCTGTGGTGATACTTTAAGTAGTTTGTCATTTTGAAAAAATGCAGAAAGGTGGAGCAGGTTTTGGTTTGCTCTGGTTTGAAATGGAAAAATCATGCTTTTTTTTCGCGTGAGATTTGTTAAAGTGTCCAGCAGTCACAANCGTCAAAAAGTTACCGAACATTGAACACATTTTTGTACCATTTTTCAAACAACTTTGTTGATCGTCATAGGCGTTCAAGAAGACATTTGACAGGGTTTTGCGATCCAAAATTGTTTGGTATGAAACAACTCCATTGTCCGTATATTAGAAAACCAGTCTTTGTTTTCAGTTTTCATTTATAACAGTGAAAAAGCCCGTTGAATATCTGAAACCCCAGTAAATTTTCATTACTGAATTAGGGAAGAGCAAAAGAAAACACTTGTCGAATTCTTTGAGTACCACAAAAAGTATCCCGAAAAATCACTACCACAGTTATCGGCACATCACCGTCATTTCATTTGTTTCATTCCACAACTTGAACTTCCCCAAGTACCACTGTTTTTTTTTCGACCCAAAAATTCAAATCGCAATTCCATGTATTCGGTTTTCGCCCTGTATATCAACTGACACGTCCCTGGTCCGCTTGATTCTCATATTTCTCACATTACTACGAAGCCGATTCTCGGCCCGTACGATTTTGGATATTGCTGTCGTAAGCACTTATTTCAATCAACGAAATTACAAGCCTTTGAATTTGGAATTAAAACCATAACGACCATTCTTGTAGAAAAGTCCTTAAATTTATGGCAGTTGCTTCGATAAAAGGCATAAAATCCCTGCCTTCTATATTCGAATTTACATTAATGAGCATCTTGTAAATAATTTACGTTGCAAGAACGGTTGCATGCACACAAGCAGCATTTTACTGATTATTTCTTCATGTACACTTGCCATTTTATTTGAGGTCTACCATAAATTTTTTTTTAAATTCATGATGTTTGTCTATAACGGTTTGCCTTAGCTTAAGTTAATACTGCCGTAATAAAAACAGGTTTTCGGGGTTAATTGATTATTTTCACTGTGCCAAAAGCACAAACCTGTAAGAAATATTTTGCTTTTTTGCAGTAATTTGGGTACTCGTATGAATTGAGTTAAATTGGCGCACACCAAACAGTCTTACAAAAGGCAAAGTTAAGACTCCGGGACACACAGGGCCGAATTAAGGGGGGAGCAACGAGGGCAATTGCCCCGGGCCCTCCGCGCTAAGGGGCATCCCGTGATGACATTTATTTGTTTTAGGCCTAAATAAAATATTCGTTTGAAAAATTGTCGTGATTCAAAAGAGATACGAGAATAAAACTCTATATTCCGTGTTGCGTTGAGTATCGTTTATGATTTCTCTGCAAGTTTGACTTGCCGACAGTTTTAGTAATCACTACTGAATATAATTATTTTCAGTTTTGTTCAAGGCAAATGTATTTGAATTTGCTTGTAACTTTTCCTAATAATCGTTCTTTTGGCATGGCCTTATCTACTCGTGCATCACGCCTACTGCACAAATGTCGCGAAAACGATGCAATTTGCGTGCTTAAGCAGCAAAACAAGCTAGTTCTGCTGTGGTTGCTGTTTAGTATCAATGACTTCGTAACTTCTTGTGCCCTCTGGAGGTAGCCGCAGCCGAACTGCGACCTTTGTTTGGTCATAAAGGGTAGCGTATTGTGGAAAAAGTGGCGTTCGCAGAAAATTTTCATGGGGGGTTTCATTCAGTGGCACATGGTGGNCATTTGCATTTGGTGTGCACTATCTGTTTGTTACGTCACAATNTGACGTCTTATTCATCTTTCAAGACCAACGTTTTGGCCAAGTTTNTTGATTATGTATATTCTTGCACACGCACTCCCCTTATTTTATGTGTCATTGCACTGAATATAAACCATCAGCGCTCCCAGTTAGGATATCGGAGGAAAATAAACTCAACCCTACGACACAACAGTTCATAACTGCAAAAATATCAGGCTGCGTGTTAAAACAATGGAGTAAAACACACTCATCACTGCGTCAGAGTAATTTACAACTGCAAAATGAGACTGCACTGATGTCCTGTCGAATACGAGCAGTCGAGCATAGAAAGTGTGCGGCTGTACTGGCTGTCGCATACCCCGGTTTAAGATCGAATCTTGCTGAACTGCACAAGAATTGAGAATGCGCATAAAGTACGCAAGAAACTTTCAATTTTTCGTTATGTAAAGAAGTCCAGCAAATTTTTAGTTTTCCGTATCCCTGCTGAGACATTTTCAAATGCCTGAATGCTTCTATGCTCAAAATAGCTGTTTTTGAACTCGTGCGACAGATCTATCATTCTACAGAAATTAGTAATGTAGCCAATGCGGTCAGCGCTTGCGCTGATCAGCCTTAGCAGACAAAATAAAGACAACTGTTTCAGACAAAGTGAACTATCGCGGAACAGTGGTCGGAGGGTCTGCAAAAAGTGGTGAGATGGTTTCTGGGCACAGACGATAACCCAGATTCCCACCAAAAGCTAATTATTAGTTTTTGGCCCAACTACAATGTTTCTTGAAATTTGCATGTAAATTCATTCCGTAGTATTTGCATTAAGTCTACAAATTAACATGCAAAAACATGCGAAATCAAGTAATCTCCTTTGTGTAGGTAATAAAGTTTTTGCAAAATATCAAGCTCAAGGGGGGGGGTAACCCCAAACCCCCCTTGCGTACGCCCTTGGGTGGAAACGCGCTTTTCTTCCGATGGCTACTATTCTTGCGTTAAATCATAAACATACGAAGCTAGTCAAGCCATTACACCACATGTTGCGCGTTCCGTCAGAAACGGTTTTTGATCAGTCAATTTGTAGAACGAAAGAGCAGAAAGCGAGATTGCAGTGTTTAGCTAGCGCGATGCCGAAATCTGTAATGCCATCAGGAGCTAAAAATGGCAAAGTTTCTAAGGACAAGAAGCGCAAGAATCTGGTAGTGTTAGCTAAAATGCCGCGACTGAATGATTTTTTTTCTTCAGCAAAGCTTTTAAGCAGCAACATTAAAGCACGGCGTTAACCAGAGCACCTGAAAATGTAGGTGAAAATGACGACATAAGATTCGGAGCACCTTTTTCACTCAGACTGACTGGCCATATTGACATGTTATTTTCCCGGTGTTTTTGTTTCTAATCTCTGGTTTCTGCTTATGGTTCGGGTGAATGTTGTTTCTTTCTGAGTCACTCTCTAGCCTGTGGAAATATTTTTTCTTAGCAGGAATACACTGTAGTGTTTATATCATGAACTCTCTTCTCGCAGCTAACTGTATGTGAAGTTGAGCACCGTATTTATTCGATTGAAAGCCGCGGCTTATAAAGTTTTTGTCATCATTTCATGCGGCTTAAAATCAAAGCTGGCTTACATTTTAATTTTTTTACTTTATCGAAAGGTACAGATGACGCTCAGTCTTCCCTTGGCTATGTTTTGTCGACCAAACTCTTCTTTCGCAATCGATTTTCTTCAGCATCACGTGCACATCCGCCACAGGAGGGATTATGATAAACAGAAAGCAGTTGTAGAGGTGAAGCATGCGGGAAACGCACGAGTACGCGAACGTCGCGAACGCATCTCAAAGGCTTGGGTAACCTATGTTGAAGTGCGGCTTACAATCAAGGGCAGCTTACATTAATTTTTGATACCATTTCGTGCGGCTTATATTCAAGGGCGGCTAACAATCGAGTTAATGCGGCGCGCATCATAATCGACTACTGGAAAAAGCAAACGAGAAAGTTGCGAATCAGCGAAAACATAAAATTGTACAAAGGATGATGTCATGAAATACGTCATAGGGGCCCTCCAGTGAAAATTTGCCCGGCCCCCCCTTCCCTTTAATCCAGCTCTGGGGACAAAGCAGTAACTTGCTAACCAGGTTGTTCGCGACCACTCCTTGGACTGTTAGCTAATCTTCATGATTTAAAGTTGAGTTGCCTGGGTTGCTCGATCATTCTTGAAGGGGGTCGTTCCAGTGAGGGCATTTTTGATCACCCAGTTGATTTCTGTTAAGCCATTGATGTAAACGATTGCAAAAAAATTATAGCAACGTATGGCGAATTTTCCATGGACTTAACGCAGAATGTCATCACAATGAAATTGTTCGCTTGGCTTACTTGTGAATCTACAGACTGCAGCAATTTGCGACAATATGTCAGCCACTTTGACGTTAACAAAACAACAGTGTATACTTCTAGCGAGTAGAATTCCTCAGCAGTACAGTATGAAGTGCATGAGAGGTACAAAATAGTTTTATAAAAGTCTAAAACCTTACAGCATAATTAGGTTTGCAGAGTTTGATGCAAACTTGTATTGAAAAAGCAAAACTGAGGTAATTATTGTCTTTGGCAGAAAGTTCGGTTGAACGACGGAATTGGATAATATCCAATCTTTTCTGATAGGCGGCTCGATGTTACTTCAGTTTAACTCGGTAGTTGGCAGCTTTCCGACACGACTGCGCATGAAGTCTCACAATTCAGGAGGCTTCAGCAACATCGTGTCTCTTTACTTGCAACGGAGGGTTAGTTTCGTTCGAAAGAGCATCGCCAATTCTTAAAATAGTAAGATCTGCGAGGCCAAGAGTAAAACCGATAAATCAATCACAAAACACTAAAAACCTGTAATCAGCGAAAGGCAAGTATGCAAAACTTCCCAAATCTAGGCCTTAGTATCAGCACTGCAAACAACCTATAACGAAGCCACAGCCCTACAGCTAATACAGTATACAAGAACACTTTTAAAATCAAACCATACAGCGATAAAGAAGGCATGCATCAAGAACAACGGACCAGGGCAGAACTCAACTACTTCATGACGTGGGACAAAATAAGTTTAAAGTTTTTACGAAAACAGGTATCTTCACATTCGTCGAGAGATATAATTTTGATTTGTTCGACAAGGCGTAACTTTGAAACAATTGCGAAATAAGTGTTTTCTCCGTCAAATCATGGTGTACATAAAACTCTTTTAACAGGACCGCAGTTACGTTTAAAGGAGTTCCACACACTGCAGCGTGCATTTCAGCGAATAGAAAATTTGTCTGCAGTCGGGCCGACATTGATCACTACAGAGGATCAAGTTGGCCACGTAAATAACAGCATCGTCAGTAGTTCACCAAAGAAGTTCGGTAGGGATCGAAATTGCCGCGCTGGGATCCGCAACCACATGTTTTAGATTCGATGAACCAGCGCCTTTCTAGCAACTGTGCGCTGTTTTGTGATTTGTAACGCGTGCACCAACTGCTGCTGGTTGTATATAAGTAATCACATCTTCCTTCAAGTTTGTTCTTTTTGACTGAGTTTCAAAAGTAAACGACGTTATCCAGACTGTACTATCATCATTGGTCTTCATTCGGAAATTGATAAAGCACAGTTTTCCATGTAGATGCCTACGATATTACATCTTGGACAATGTTGTGGAAAAAACGGAGCGTAAACGTTGACTCTTTTCGCAGTTGTAGCAGAGATGACTGATAATAATCTTCCTCTCGTTCGTTCAGCCTCCGCATTCTGACAGCTTCCCCAGTAACAATAGATTTGAACGCCGAGCATGGATGACGCCACTGTCTACTGATGAAACGCCTTTGTTCAGCTTTTGCTTTTACGAAGTCTTTGGCAATGAAACACGTTTTTCATGTTTTTTATTCGGCATAATAGAGTGACGCTCTTCTAGGAACTCCTCGTAACCATAAGTTTTGACTGTGCTAGTCTGGCTGAACGTAAGGTCGAATTTGAACGCGGTCTCGAGAGGTTTGATGTCCTTCGTTTCCTAACTCCCAAATAATATCGTCTATGAATCTCCTAGATGGAGATTACTGCTTTCTTAAAATCTGGTGCATGCGGTGTAATAAGTAACAATAATGTTGGCTAGGGAAACTGAATCGCTATCACATGTGACTAAGCTTTTATCTTGAATGAAGAAGTTGTTTTCACATTGAGTAACCATATTACTGAACCAAATACCATTCAGGTGGACCATAAGCTCCCAAGCATTGATACACAATCTTGTATCCTTGAAGTACACTACTGAGCGCACTCTGAGTTTGGGATGTAAACCTTTAAAATTATTCATAGTAAGCTTGTCATGCATCGCATGAACATCTTCATATTTTTAATTTCTCAAGTCAACAAATCTGAAATATACAGTCGAATGTCTTGCCAGTACTGCATTAGTTTGGACGGGAGCTACAATAAAGCACGCTGATAAAATTTCCATCAACACTGGTTATCGGGACGTGGTGATGCTTCTAGCTGACTGTGGCAATTTCATTGGTTTGTTTTCCACTCTCAATGCTTGCTCCTCAATTTGTGAGTTTTAAATAAAGGGTGTGTGTATGCAGGGCCTTCGAGAGAAATTTTACCTGGGGTACGAAGACCGATACCGGAACCCCTAGCTTCTGGGTTTCTCGTTGAAACTTGTATAACTTGTTTCTGCAGTAATTAGAACATATTTGAAACAGCTACCATGCCAAGATTTAAAAAATGTTAATTGTGATGCTGGCAACTAGCTTGTGCACTAGTATTTTTGGGCTTGATTACAGAAAAACTTAGCGTGTG